>Ga0160470_100102_pt1 | contig 100555 bp, 94 predicted proteins | sample HID1973I_E11MG_FD_108214 | JGI IMG/M metagenome (GOLD analysis project Ga0160470, IMG submission 108214) | Enriched mosquito-associated microbial communities from UW Madison campus, WI, USA - HID1973I_E11 MG | ecosystem: Host-associated > Arthropoda: Insects > Digestive system > Unclassified ... | reverse complement strand
GCGTGTAGCCGACCCATACCCCCCACTGGGGGGCGCACTCAGCGGCCTGGCGGAGCCAGTTCCGCGAGTGCCCTGGCATGGCCTGCTCCGCGGCCTTTTGAATCGCGCTTGGCGCAACGGATATCCGAAGGGGCCGTGAACCAATGAAGCACGGACATCCAGGGCTGCCCGAACCGCGCCGGCCCAAGATCGGCGTGGTGATCGGCTCGGGCGGCCTCAAGTGCGCGGCCGCGCTGGGCGTGCTGAAGGTGCTGCAGCGCGAGAAGATCGAGATCGACATGGCGGTGGGCTGCAGCGGCGGCAGCCTGTTCGCCACCGCCATCGCCATGGGCGGGCAGGACGTCGACGAGATGGCCGAGCGCTTTGCGCGCGGCTGGGCCGGCACCGTCGGGCGCTTCAACTACCGGCACGTGGTGAGCGTGCTGTTCCCGCGCTTCTTCGGCGCCAGCGAGCGCTTCAGCCTGTACGACGACCGCAAGATCAACGCCGCCATTGCCCACTGGGTGCAGGGCCGCAGCTTTGCCGACACCCGCATCCCGCTGTATCTCGCGGCAACCGACTTCACCACCGGCGAGAAGGTGGTGATCTCGCAGGGCGACCTGACTGACGCGATCCGCGCCAGCGTGGCGATTCCGCTGGTGCTGCCGCCCTGGCCGGTGCAGGGGCGCCTGCTGTTCGACGGCGGCGCCTCCAACCCGGTGCCGGTCGACATCGCCACGCGCGAGGGCTGCGACATCGTCATCGCCATGGGCTTCGAGGAAACGGTGGACAACGCCGCCGCCACCGCAGTCGACCTCGCCACGCGCGTGCTGTCGATCACCGTGAACCACTTCATCCGCGCGCAGTACGCCGCCCACAGCCTGGCGCACCACGCCGAGATCATCCCCGTGCTGCCCAGCTTCGACCACGCCGTGGGCTTGCGCGACCTGCACCAGTTGCCCTACGTGATGGCGATGGGCGAGGCCGCCGCCGAGAAGGAAATTCCCTACCTGCGGCGCCTGCTGGCGGCGCGCGCCGCACCGGCGCTGCCGCCGCAGGAGGGCGCGGCGTGATCGCCTCGACCACTTCACTGGTGGCGCCGGCGCGCATGCTGGTGGTCGACGACAACGAGATGAACCGCGACGTGCTGACGCGCCGCCTGCAACGCTGCGGCCACGCGGTGGAAGCCGTGGCCGACGGCGAACTGGCGCTGGCGCGCCTGCGCGGGCAGGCCTTCGACCTGGTGCTGCTGGACGTGATGATGCCGGGCATCGACGGCTACGAAGTGCTGGCGCGCATCAAGGAAGACGCCGCGCTGCGGCACCTGCCGGTGATCATGATCACCGCGCTGGGCGAGGCCGACAGCGTGATCCGCTGCATCGAGCTGGGCGCCGACGACTACCTCACCAAGCCCTTCAATCCGCTCATCCTGCAGGCCCGCGTCGATGCCTCGCTGCTGAAGAAGCGCGCGCACGACGGCGAGCTGCGCCACCTGCGCGACATGGAGCGCGAGTTCGAGATCGGGCGCGCCATCCAGCGCGGCTTCCTGCCCGAGTCGACGCCGCAGCACGCCGGCTGGGAGCTGGCGACGCGCTTTCGCCCGGCGCGCCAGGTGGCGGGCGACTTCTACGACCTGTTCAACGTCAGCACCGGGCACCTGGCCATCGTGGTGGCCGACGTGTGCGACAAGGGCGTGGGCGCGGCGCTCTACATGGCGCTGTTCCGCACGCTCATCCGCGCCACCGCCAGCCAGCCCTACCGCCGGGAAACCGAGCCGGCCAGCATCCTGATCGCCGCCGCGGCCGTGACCAACAACTACATCGCCAGCGTGCACGGCCGCGCCAACATGTTCGCCACCGTGTTCCTGGCGCTGCTCGACCCGGCCAGCGGCGCACTGCTCTACATCAACGCCGGCCACGAGCCGCCGCTCATCTGCGGGCCCGGCGGCATCCGCCAGCGGCTGGCGCTGACCGGCCCCGCGCTCGGCCTGCTGCCCGAGCAGCGCTTCTCGGTCGGCCAGGCGCAGCTGCACCCCGGCGAACTGCTGCTGGGCTACACCGACGGCGTGACCGAGGCCACCGGTGCAGCGGGTGAATTCGGCGAGGCGCGCCTGCACGCGCTGCTGGCCACGCCGGGCGAGTCGGCCGAGGCGTTGCTGCTCGCGGTGGAGCAGGCGCTCGACCGGCACGGCGACGGCGCCGAGCCGATGGACGACGTGACGCTGGTGGCCTGCCGGCGCAGCCCCTGAGCGCCTTGAGACACAGGGAACGGCGCCATTTCCCGGCGCGCGCAGGGCCTTTCGCCGCGCTGGTGCCGGCCGCGTGCTTCCTATAATCGCGCCGATGCGCCGCTGGCTCCTGGTCTTGTTGCTGTTCGTACTGCCCCTGCAGATGGCATTCGCAAGCACGACCCATCGCGACCAGGACACAAGCAACACCGCCGTGCAGAACGTGCTGCAGGCGCAAGGCCTCGCCGCCGAGGCCACCGCGCAAGCCGCAGACGCCAGCCCCCTCGACACCGCCTTCTCCCACTGCGAATGCGGCGTCTGCCACCCCACCGGTGGGCAGCCCGCCGCGGACCTCGGGGTGCGCATGCCGGCGCTGCAGAAGCAAGGCCTGATCGCGCCGCCCGCGCGCGGCCTGCTCCCCGATGTCGCTGGCCGCATCGATCGCCCGAACTGGACCCGCGCCGCTTGATCCGGCGCAGGCTCCCTCCTTTGCATCCCACCCGATGAATCGCTGAAGCTTTCCTGCGCCGGATTTTCCTTGCTGGTCATTCCATCATTCGGAGAATTCGATGTTCAGGTTCCTTTTGCCGCTGGCCATCGCGGCAGGGGCGGTTCAGCCCGCCTTCGCACAAGACGACACCGCGCCGCCCGGCGCACGCACCCCTTCGGCGTCGGCCGCGCGCGCCCTCACCCTGGCCGACGCACTGGCGCTGGCCGCCCGCATCCATCCCGGGCTCTCGGCGGCCCAACACGAGATCGAGGCCGTCGACGGCGCGCGGGCGCAGGCCGGCGCCCATCCCAACCCGACGATCGGGCTGGAGATCGAGAACGCGCACCGCGATGAGCGCACCACCACGCTGCTGCTGAGCCAGCCGCTCGAACTGGGCGGCAAGCGCGGCGCGCGCATCGAAGCGGCCGAACGGGCGCGCGACATCGCCGCGCTGCAGTTCGGCCAGCGCGGCGCCGAGCTGCGCGCCAACGTCACGGCCGCCTATTTCGCGGCGCTGATCGCGCAGGAACGGCTGCGGCTCGCGGAGGGATCGCTCGCCCTGGCACGCACCAGCCACGACACGGCCGGCAAGCGGGTGGCCGCCGGCAAGGTCTCGCCGGTGGAAGAGACCCGGTCGCAGGTGGCGCAAGCCAGCGTGGCGCTGGAAGTCGTGCAGGCCCGCGGCGAACTGCAGACCAGCCTGCACGCGCTTCGCGCCGCGATCGGATCGCAGAACGTCGCGGTCGACCGGCTGGACGGCAGCGCGGACGCACTGCCGCCGGCGCCATCCCTGGACGATCTCGACGCGCGGCTGGCACAAGCGCCGGCCACGCGGCTGGCGGCCCTGGAGGTCCAGCGCTACGGCGCGCTCGCGCAGCTGGAGCAGGCCCGGCGCGTTCCGGACCTGACGCTCAGCCTGGGCGCCAAGCGCACGCCGGAACTGGACGGGCGCAACGAAGCCGTGCTCGGCCTGTCGATGCCGCTGCCGATCTTCGACAGCAACAGCGGCAACATCACCGAAGCGCTGCGGCGTGAAGACAAGGCGCGCGACGAGGCGGCGCAGACCGCGCTGCAACTGCGCGCCGACGCGCTCTCCGCGCACCAGCGCCTGGCCACGGCGCGGACCGAGGCCCTGGCCATTCGGCAGGAGGTGCTGCCGGGCGCCCAAAGCGCCTTCGAGGCCGCCACCAAGGGCTTCGAGCTGGGCAAGTTCAGCTTTCTCGAATCGCTCGACGCGCAGCGAACCCTGTTGCAGGCGCGCGCGCAGTACCTCCGATCGCTCGCCGACGCGCACCGCGCGGCGGCCGACCTCGACCGCCTGCTCGGCCGCGGGGCCGAACAGACCACCCTCATCTCGCAAGAACAACCGGCAGGAGTACAACCATGACGCCATCGACCACGCCGTCCGCCCGCAAGCAGTTTCTCGCGATCGTGCTGATCGTCGTGCTTGCGCTCGTCGCCGGCGCCTTCATCCTGAAATCCGGCGCGCCCAAGGCGACAGGCGAAGACACGCATGCCGAAGCCGGCCATGAAGAACACGAGCAGCACGACGAAGACGAGCATGGGCATGGGCATGGCGAAGAGGAAGCCGGCCAAGAGGAAGTCGCCATGACGGAGGCGCAGATCCAGGCCGCCGGCATCACGTTGGAGAAGGCCGGCCCGGGCGTCATCCGCAGTGCCCTGCAGCTGCCGGGCGAGATCCGCTTCGACGAAGACCGCACCGCCCACATCGTGCCGCGCGTAGCCGGCGTGGTCGAAAGCGTTGCGGCCAACCTGGGCCAGACGGTGAAGCAGGGCGCGGTGCTGGCCGTGACCTCGAGCGTGGCGGTATCCGAACAGCGCAGCGAGTTGCAGTCCGCCCAGAAGCGCCTGCAGCTGGCGCAGACCACCTACGCCCGCGAGAAGAAGCTCTTCGATGAAAGGATCTCGCCGGAGCAGGACCTGCTGCAGGCGCGGCAGGCCCTGCGCGAGGCGGAGATCGCCGTGGCCAACGCCGGCCAGAAGCTCAAGGCCATCGGCGCCCAGCGCACGGACGGCGACCTCGGCCGCTACGAACTTCGGGCGCCCTTCGAGGGCACGATCGTCGAGAAGCACATCGCGCTGGGCGAATCGGTCAAGGAAGATGCGAACGTCTTCACCCTCTCCGATCTGCGCTCGGTGTGGGCCGAACTGAACATCGGCGCGAAGGACCTGGCGCAGGTGCGTGTCGGCGCCCCGGTCATCGTGCGCGCGACGGCCTTCGATGCGCAGGCCCCCGGCGTCATCTCGTACGTCGGCTCGCTGATCGGCGAGCAGACGCGCACGGCCAAGGCCCGCGTCACCCTGCCCAACCCCGATGGGGCCTGGCGGCCGGGCCTGTTCGTCACGGTCGAGCTGGTCTCTGGCGAAGCATCGGCGGCCGTCACCGTGGCGGCGGATGCCGTCCACTCGGTCGACGGCAAGTCCGTCGTGTTCCTGCGCGTGCCGGGCGGCTTCGTGCCGCAGCCGGTTGACGTGGGGCGCAGCGACGGCCAGCGCATCGAGATCGTCGGCGGCCTCGCGGCCGGCGCAGAACATGCCGCGGCGGGCAGCTTTGTCGTGAAGGCCGAGCAGGGCAAGGGCTCGGCGACGCACGCCCACTAGCACCAGAAAGACACGACATGTTTGAACGCATCATCGGCTTCGCCATCGCGCAGCGCTGGCTGGTCCTGCTGGCCGTGCTGGGCATGGGCGTCCTCGGCGTCTTCAATTACCAGAAGCTCCCGATCGACGCCGTGCCCGACATCACGAACGTGCAGGTGCAGATCAACACCCACGCCGCGGGCTATTCGCCGCTGGAGACCGAGCAGCGCATCACCTACCCGATCGAGACCGTGATGGCCGGCCTGCCCGGCCTCCAGGAAACGCGCTCGCTCTCGCGCTACGGCCTGTCGCAGGTCACCGTGATCTTCGAGGACGGCACCGACATCTACTTCGCGCGCCAGCTGGTGAACGAGCGCATCCAGTCGGTGCGCGGCGAGATGCCGGCCGGCATCTCGCCCGCCATCGGCCCGATCTCGACCGGGCTGGGCGAGATCTACCTGTGGACCGTGGAGGCCGAGGACGGCGCGAAGAAGCCGGACGGCACGCCCTACAGCGCCACCGACCTGCGCGAGATCCAGGACTGGATCATCAAGCCGCAGCTGCGCAACGTGAAAGGCGTGACGGAGATCAATTCCATCGGCGGCTTCGAGAAGCAGTACCACGTTGCGCCCAGCCCCGAAAAGCTCTCGGCCTACGGACTCACGCTGGCGGACGTGGTGACCGCGCTGGAGCGCAACAACGCCAACGTGGGCGCCGGCTACATCGAGCGGCGCGGCGAGCAGTACCTGATCCGGGCGCCGGGCCAGGTGCGGGGGGTGGCCGACCTGGGCGAGATCATTCTGGGCAACGCCGGCGGCGTGCCGGTGCGCATCCGCGACGTGGCCGAGGTGGGCCTGGGGCAGGAGCTGCGCACCGGCGCGGCCACCGACAACGGCAAGGAGGTGGTGCTGGGCACCGTGTTCATGCTGATCGGCGAGAACAGCCGCGCGGTGTCGCAGGCGGTCGACGAGCGCATGCAGGCGATCAACCGCACCCTGCCCGAAGGGGTGCAGGCGGTGACGGTCTACGACCGCACGGTGCTGGTCGACAAGGCCATCGACACCGTCAAGAAGAACCTGCTGGAAGGCGCGGTGCTGGTCATCGTGGTGCTGCTGCTGTTCCTGGGCAACATCCGCGCCGCCCTCATCACGGCGGCGGTGATCCCGCTGGCGATGCTGTTCACCTTCACCGGCATGGTGACGCAGCACATCAGTGCCAACCTGATGAGCCTGGGCGCGCTCGACTTCGGCATCATCGTCGACGGCGCGGTGGTGATCGTGGAGAACTGCGTGCGCCGGCTGGCGCATGCGCAGGCGCTGGCGGGCCGGCCGCTGACGCGCAAGGAGCGCTTTCACGAGGTCTTCACCGCCTCGCAGGAGGCGCGTCGCGCGCTGCTGTTCGGCCAGCTGATCATCATGGTGGTGTACCTGCCGATCTTCGTCCTCACCGGTGTCGAGGGGAAGATGTTCCACCCGATGGCCTTCACGGTCGTGATCGCCCTGGTGGGCGCGATGATTCTCTCGGTCACCTTCATTCCGGCGGCGGTGGCGCTGTTCATCGGCCACAAGGTCTCGGAGAAGGAGAACCGCGTCATGCACTGGGCCCGGCAGGCCTACGCCCCGCTGCTGGACGGCGCCATGCGCGCCCGCGCCGTGGTGGTGACAGCGGCCGTTGCCGCGGTCGTGCTGAGCGGCTTGCTGGCGACCCGGCTGGGCGCCGAGTTCATTCCCAACCTGAACGAGGGCGACTTCGCCATCCAGGCGCTGCGCATCCCGGGCACGAGCCTGAGCCAGTCGGTCCAGATGCAGCAGCAGATCGAGCGCACGCTGAAGGCTGAATTCCCGGAGATCGAGCGCATCTTCGCGCGCACCGGCACCGCCGAGATCGCCTCGGACCCGATGCCGCCCAACATCTCGGACGGCTACATCATGCTCAAGCCCGTCGCGCAATGGCCGCTGCCGCGCAAGACCCGCGAAGAACTTCTGGCCGCCGTGCAGCGCGAGATCGAGAAGCTGCCGGGCAACAGCTACGAGCTGTCGCAGCCGATCCAGCTGCGCTTCAACGAGCTGATCTCCGGCGTGCGCAGCGACGTCGCCGTGAAGATCTTCGGCGATGACATGGCGGTGCTGAACACCACGGCCAACGCCGTCTCCGCGGTGCTGGCCAAGGTGAGCGGCGCGACGGAGGTGAAGGTGGAACAGACCACCGGCCTGCCCATGCTGACGGTCCGGATCGATCGCGAGAAGGCTTCGCGCTACGGTCTCAACATCGCGGACATCCAGGACCTGGTCTCGACGGCGGTCGGCGGGCGCGAAGCCGGCACCCTGTTCGAAGGCGACCGGCGCTTCGACATCCTGGTGCGCCTGCCCGAAAGCCTGCGCAGCGATCTCGAGGCGATCCAGCGCCTGCCGGTCGCGCTGCCACGGACAACGGATGCGGCGGGGGCTGCGCGCCCGAGCTTCGTGCCACTCAGCGAAGTCGCGACGCTCGAGATTGCACCGGGTCCGAACCAGGTGAGCCGGGAAGACGGCAAGCGGCGCATCGTCGTCAGCGCCAACGTGCGCGGGCGCGACCTGGGTTCCTTCGTCAACGAGGCCGCCGAGGCGATCGAGCAACAGGTGAAGCTGCCCACCGGCTACTGGACCACCTGGGGCGGGCAGTTCGAGAACCTGCAATCGGCCACGCAGCGCCTGCAGGTCGTGGTGCCGGTCTCGCTGCTGCTGGTCTTCACGCTGCTGTTCGCCATGTTCGGCAACCTCAAGGACGGCCTGCTGGTCTTCACCGGCATCCCGTTCGCGCTCACCGGCGGCATCCTGGCGCTGTGGCTGCGCGACATCCCGCTGTCCATCTCGGCGTCGGTCGGCTTCATCGCGCTGTCGGGCGTCGCCGTGCTGAACGGCCTGGTCATGCTCTCGTTCATCCGCAACCTGCGCGATGGCGGCATGCCGCTGGACCAGGCGATCCGCGAAGGGGCGCTGACGCGCCTGCGGCCGGTGCTGATGACGGCGCTGGTCGCCTCGCTCGGTTTCGTGCCGATGGCGCTGGCCACCGCCACCGGCGCCGAGGTGCAAAGGCCGCTGGCCACGGTGGTGATCGGCGGCATCCTGTCCTCCACCGCGCTGACGCTGCTGGTGCTGCCGGTGCTCTACCGCATCGCCCATCGCCGCGAAGACGAGCTGGAGTTTGCGGAGCCAGCGCCGGCCGATCGGGCCCATGCCGCGGCCTGACCGGGCCTGAAGGGGCTTCCCGCGCGCCCTGCCGGCGCGCGGGCGGCCCGGTAAAATGCGCGTTTTGCCCGGGGTTGCCCCGGCCGGCGCCGCGGCGCCACGGCGCCTTCTTGCCCGTGTGCGCGCGCCCGCGCAATCCGCTTCTCCCGCCTGGAAATCCCCGTGTCCTACGCCTCCGAAACCCGCCGCCGGCGCACCTTTGCCATCATTTCCCACCCCGACGCCGGCAAGACGACGTTGACGGAAAAGCTGCTGCTGTTCTCCGGCGCGATCCAGATCGCCGGCTCGGTGAAGGCGCGCAAGGCCTCGCGCCACGCCACCTCGGACTGGATGGAGATCGAGAAGCAGCGCGGCATTTCGGTGGCCAGCTCGGTGATGCAGATGGTCTATCGCGACCACGTCATCAACCTGCTCGACACGCCCGGCCACAAGGACTTCTCGGAAGACACCTACCGCGTGCTCACCGCCGTCGATTCGGCGCTGATGGTGATCGACGCGGCGAACGGCGTGGAAGCGCAGACGCGGCGCCTGATCGAGGTCTGCCGCCAGCGCGACACGCCGATCATCACCTTCGTCAACAAGATGGACCGCGAAGTGCGCGAACCGCTCGACATCCTCGACGAGGTGGAGCGCGAACTCGGCATGCCCTGCGTGCCGATGACCTGGCCGGTGGGCCAGGGCAAGTCCTTCCGCGGCATCATGAATTTGCGCACCCAGTCGATGACGGTGTTCGAATCGGGCAGCGAGCGCCTGCCGCAGGATTTCGAGACCATTCCACTGAGCGAGCGCGAGACGCTGGCCAAGCGCTTCGGCGCCGACTTCGAGCACGCCATGGACAGCATGGAACTGGCCACCGGCGCCTCGCCGGCCTGGGACAAGGCGGCCTTCCTGGCCGGCAAGCAGACGCCGGTGTTCTTCGGCTCGGGCGTGAACAACTTCGGCGTGATGGAAGTGCTCGACGCGCTGGTCGACCTGGCGCCGCCGCCGCAGTCGCGCACCAGCACCACGCTGGTGAACCGCCAGCCGGTGGTCAAGGAAATCCAGCCCGAGGACAAGGACTTCGCTGGCGTGGTGTTCAAGGTGCAGGCCAACATGGACGCCAACCACCGCGACCGCATCGCCTTCGTGCGCATGGCCTCGGGCAAGTACACGCCGGGCATGAAGCTCAAGGTGCAGCGCACCGCCAAGGAACTGCTCCCGACCAGCGTCGTGACCTTCATGAGCCAGCGCCGCGAGGCGGTGGAAGAGGCCTACGCCGGCGACATCGTCGGCTTCACCACGCACGGCGGCGTTCAGCTGGGCGACACCATCACCGACGGCGCCAGCCTGCAGTTCACCGGCCTGCCATTCTTCGCGCCAGAGCTGTTCATGACCGTGGTGCTGAAGAACCCGCTGCGCACCAAGCAACTGCAGCAGGGCCTGGCGCAGCTGGGCGAGGAAGGCGCGATCCAGGTGTTCCGCCCCGAGATCGGCGGCCCGATGCTGCTGGGCGCCGTGGGCCAGCTGCAGTTCGAGGTGGTGCAGCACCGCCTGAAGGCCGAATACGACTGCGACGTGCGCCTGGAAAGCTGCCAGTACACGGGCGCGCGCTGGATCACCGCCGACACGCCGGCCGAGTTGCGCGCATTCACCGATGCCTATCCGCAGCGCATGGCGCTGGACGCGGCCGATACGCTGGCCTACCTCTGCACCTCGCCGTACGACGTGCGGCTGGCGCAGGAGCGCTTTCCGAAGATCCACTTCCACCCCCTGCGCGAGCATGCGGGGCTGAGCCTGCAGGCGTCCTGACGCGTCCTGCGAAGCAGACTCAGAACCCGCAACGATGCTTTCCAAGCTGTCCCTTGCGCTGGTGAACTATGCAGCGCTGGGGGTCGTGCTCGCCGCCTGCTGGGGCGCCGGCCGCCTGATGCTGCGTGCGGCCGGGGCCCGGCACGCCGCAAGCCTGCTGCACCCATTGGCCATCGCCCTGGGCCTCGGCGCCGGCATCTGCGTGCTGCAATGGCTGGCGATCGCCGGCCTGCTGACCCGCCCTGCGGTTCTGGCGGCCATCGGCGCCGGACTCGTGCTTGCGGCGCTGCAGGCACGCCATGGGGCCGGGGGCGCCAGCGAAGACGCGCCTCCGCAGCCGTGGACCGCCCCGGCGCGCTGCGCCGCGCTGATCGGGGCGCTGGTGCTCCTGAGCACGCTGCCGATGCCGCTGCGCCCGCCCATGGAGTGGGACGAGCTGGCCTATCACCTGCCGCATGCGCAGCAGTGGGCCCAGGCGCATCGGCTGCAGGTCACGGACTGGCTGCGCTACCCCTGGTTTCCGTACAACTTCGACCTGCTGTATGCCGGCGCGCTGCTGTTCGGCAACGACATCCTGCCCCACCTGCTGCACGCCGGCGCCGGCTGGCTCGTCGCCTGGATGGTCCTGCGGCTGGGGCTGCGCCACTTCGACCCGCTGACCGCCTGCGTGGCGGCCACCATCTGGCTCGTGCTGTCGCGTAGCGACTATGGGCGCGCCTACATCGACATGGGCGTCACGCTGTTCGTCCTGGCCGCGTGCGTCGCATTCGACGTCTGGCGCCGCACGTCGAGCCGGACCTGGCTCGCCCTCGCCGCCTTCGCGATCGGTGTCGCTGCCGGCTCCAAGTACCAGGTGCTGCCCTACCTGCCCCTGTTCGCGATCGCCATCGTCTGGCTCGACCGCCGGCCGGCCACCTGGCTGGTGGCAGTGCTCGCCCTGCTGGTTCCGTGCACCTACTGGTATGCGCGCAACGCGCTGCAGACCGGCGATCCGTTCAACCCGGTGGGCGGCAAGCTGTTCGGTTTCTCGGACTGGAACCTCGGCGACTACCAGGGCCAGTTCGAAGACCTGCGCTACCACGCCGGCCTGCCGCACTGGCTGCTCTGGGCGGCGCCCCTGGCCTGGCTGCTGCCAGCCCATCGCCGCCAGCCGGCAGTGCGCGCGGCCACGCTGTTCAGCGCCTGGGTGCTGCTGGTCTGGGTCGTGACCTCGCGCTACCCGCGCTACCTGATGCCGGCCTATCCGCTGCTGGCCCTGCTGGCTGCCGCCGGATGGGTGCAGCTTGCCAGGTGGATTCCGTGGCCGGCCGGCGCGTGGCGCGCCCGCGCCGCCCGGTGGGCGCCAAGGGCGCTTGCCGCCGCACTGCTCGTGCCGGCCGTGGTCATCGTAGGGCGCGGCGCCCGGGACATCGCGCCGACGCCCGCCGCGCGAGACGCGGTCCTGAGCCACCGCATCCCCGGCTACGGCCTGCTCGCCCAGCTGCAGCGCGAGCCGGTCGGCCGCATCTACCAACTCGGGCTCGAAGGCGCCATCTACTACGCGCCCCAGCCGATCTGGGGCGACTGGTTCGGCCCGTGGCGCTACCGCGACGTCATGAACCTCGAGCCCGCGGCGTTGCGCGAAGTGCTCGCCCGCCAGCACTTCGATGCGCTCCTCATCGATACTGCGCGCTTTCCGGACATCGCCGCGCGACCTGATTTCGAACGCCATTTCAGCCTCGCCCGGACGGACGGAACGGTCCGCCTGTATCGCCTGCAACTTCACTGAATGATGATGAACGAATCGTCCGCCGTGCCCCCCGTCCGGGTAGCCTTCGTGATCCCCTGCTACAACGAGGCGGCGGCCATCCCGCAGGTGATCGAGGCGTGCCGCAACGCCGTGCCCGGCGCCAGCGTCCACGTGTTCGACAACCGGTCCACGGACGACACCGCGGCCGTCGCCCGCGCCCATGGCGCGCAGGTGAGCACCGTGTCGCTGCGCGGCAAGGGCAACGTGGTGCGCCGCATGTTCGCCGACGTCGAGGCCGACGTGTACGTCATGCTCGACGGCGACGCCACCTACGACGTGTGCGAGGCCGGACAGATGATCGAGCGCCTGATCCGCGAACGTCTCGACATGGTGGTCGGCGCCCGCATCGACAAGCATGCCGACGCGGCAACCTACCGGCGCGGCCACCGCTTCGGCAACCTGATGCTCACGTCCGCCGTGCGCAGCGTCTTCGGTGGCGCGTTCACCGACATGCTCTCGGGCTACCGCGTCTTCTCGCGCCGCTACGTCAAGTCCTTCCCGGCGCTGGCCAGCGGCTTCGAGATCGAGACGGAACTGACGGTGCATGCCCTCGAGCAGCGCATGGAGTACGCGGAAGAACCGGCGCACTACCTCGAGCGCCCGGAAGGCACCGCCAGCAAGCTGTCGACCTATCGGGACGGCTGGCGCATCCTGATGACCATCGCTCGCCTGCTGCTGAGCGAGCGGCCCCTGCAGTCGTTCCTTCTCCTTGCGGCCATCCTCGCGCTGGCATCGCTGGGCATGGCCGCGCCGGTCGTGGTCGACTACCTCGAAACCGGCCTGGTGCCGCGCCTGCCCACCGCCATCCTGGCGGTCGGCGTCATGCTCGCAGCCATGCTGTCGCTGGTCTGCGGCGCGGTGCTGCACACCGTCACGCTCGGGCGCAAGGAAGCCAAGCGGCTGCTCTACCTGTCGATTCCCGCGCTGCCGCCCGAGGCACGGCTTTGAAGGACACGGCGCGCCAGCTGATCCGCTTCGCGCTAGTCGGCGTGGCGGGGCTGCTGGTCGACGTGGCCGTGCTCTACCTGCTGGCGCCGTTGTGCGGCTGGTATGCCGGCCGCGTCCTCTCGTTCATCGCGGCGGCCACCTGCACGTGGTTGCTCAATCGGACGTTCACCTTCGAGCCGACGGGCCACGCGCCGGTCTGGCGCGAATACCTGCATTACCTCGTCTCGATGCTCGGCGGCGCCGCGGTGAATTACCTCACCTACGTGCTGACGCTGCACTGGCTCGACATCGCGGCGGCACCCGCCGTGGGCGTCGCGCTGGGCAGCCTGGCGGGCATGACCGTCAACTTCACCGCGGCGCGATACTTCGTCTTTCGGCCGCGCAAGGGTTCCTGAATGATTGCGCTTCCTCCTCCTGCCCTTCCCTTCCGCCCATGCGCCGGGTACGCGCCCGCCGCGGAGGTCCGCCGGTGAGGCCCGGCGACCCGGCCCGCGCCATGGCGCCGCTGGCCGACTGGCCGGCGCCGGACCGACGCGCCCTCGTGGGCGTGTTCACCGACATCGACGACACCCTCAGCACCGATGGCGAGGTGCCTGCGCCGGTGGTCGAGGCGCTCGGCGCGCTCAAGGCGGCGGGCCTGCACGTGGTGGCCATCACCGGCCGCCCGGTGGGCTGGAGCGAGCCGTTCGCCGCGCGCTGGCCGATCGACGCGATCGTGCCGGAGAACGGTGCCATGGCGCTGGTGGCCGGCGACCCGCCGGACGCGCAGGGCCTGCGGCCGCTGCGCCGCCTGTACCAGCAGGACGCGGCCACGCGGGCGCGCAACCACGCGCGCATGCAGGAAGTGCTGTCCGATATCGAACGCGACATCGCCGGTGCCCGCCGCGCCCAGGACTCGGCCGGCCGCGAATGCGACATCGCCGTCGACCACAGCGAGTTCACCCGGCTGTCGGACGCGCAGATCGACAAGGTGGTGCTGGCGATGCGCCAGGCCGGGATGCACGCCACGGTCAGCAGCATCCACGTCAACGGGTGGTTCGGCGAGCACAACAAGCTCGAAGGCGCGCGCTGGATCGTGCGCCAGCTGTGGCAGCGCGATCTCGACGCCGAGATGGACCGCTGGGCCTACGTGGGCGATTCCACCAACGACGCGCTGATGTTCCAGGCCTTTGCGCACAGCATCGGCGTGGCCAACATCGAACGCTTCGTGCCGCACCTGAGCCAGCTGCCGCGCTACGTGACCGCGAGCGAGCGCGGCGCCGGCTTCGTCGAGGTCGCCCAGGCCATTCTCGCGGCGCGCCCGGCGGCATAGCGAGTCACGGGCGGCGCGCCTATCATTGCGCTGCCATGGCCCGTCCCGCCCAGGAGATCCGCTTCTGCACCACGCAGGACGGCCTTCGCCTGGCCTACGCCAGCCTCGGGCAAGGCCGCCCGCTGGTGCGAACCGCGCACTTCCTGACGCACCTCGAGTTCGACCTCGACAGCCCCGTCTGGGCGCCCTGGATCGACGACTTGCGGCGCGACCGCCGCCTGCTGCGCTACGACGCCCGCGGCTGCGGCCTGTCAGACCGCACCGACGCGCCGCTGACGCTCGACGCCTGGGTGTCCGACCTCGAAGCCGTGGTCAGCGCCGCCGGCCTCGACCGCTTTGCGCTGCTGGGCTGCTCGCAAGGCGCTGCCGTCTCGGTGGCCTATGCGGTGCGGCATCCGCAGCGGGTGACGGCGCTGGTGCTGCTGGGCGGCTACGCGCGCGGCGCGATGCGCCGCAACCCCACGCCCGAGCAGCGGCGCGAGGCCGCCCTGCTCCTGGAGATGGTCGAACTCGGCTGGGGGCGCGACAACCCGGCCTTCCGGCAGGCCTTCACCTCGCTGTACCTGCCCGGTGGCCGGCCCGAACAGGTCGCGTGGTTCAACGAGCTCGAGCGGCTGTCGGCGAGCCCGGCGCACGCGGCCCGCACCATGGCCGCCTTTGCCCAGATCGACGTGTGCGAGCTGGCCACGCAGGTGCGCTGCCCGACGATCGTGCTGCATGCGCGCGGCGACGCCCGCGTACCCTTCGACGAAGGCCGGCACCTGGCCGGGTTGATTCCGGGTGCACGCTTCGTGCCGCTCGACAGCGCCAATCACGTGCTGCTGGGCCATGAACCGGCCTTCGGCCATTGCTTCGGCGAGATCCGTGACTTCCTGGCGGTGCATGACCCCAACCCGGCGCAGGACGACGCGCGCGTGTTCGCCACCCTGACGCCGCGCGAGCGCGAGTTGCTCGAATGGCTCGCCCGCGGGCTGGACAACTCGCAGATCGCCGCCCACCTGGCGCTCAGCGAGAAGACCGTGCGCAACAAGGTGTCGGCCGTGTTCGACAAGCTGGAAGTCGGCACCCGCGCACAGGCCATCGTGCGCGCGCGCGAAGCCGGCTTCGGACGGGCCGCCTGAGCCGGCGCGGGACACGCGCCCCGCAGCCTGCACTCGCGCGCCACGCGATCCGGGACTTCTGCCTCCTGCGGCAAGCAGCCTCGCGCGGTGCAATGGCGCATCGGCCCCTCGGGCCCTCGGAGAAGCGCCATGACCAGCATCCTCTTTGCGCCAGCCACCCGCCGCCCGCATGCATTGCCCGACAAGGCTGCGGACAAGCCGATGCGGCGTCAGCCTGGAGACCTTCGCAGCGGCGTGCAGCGCTGGTGGCTGGCCCTTTGCGCCCGGGCCGAACAGCCCGGACGGCGCGTGCCCTACTACTGAGCCGGGCGCCGCTTCAAACCGCGCCTCGCGTCGCCGCGCGCCGCGGCTTCGGTGGCGGTAGGTCGCCCGGGTTGGCGCGGCCCCCACCGGGCCAGACATCCGACGGCAGCCGGGCGCCGCCGTCGGGCAGCACCGCGCAGTCGAAGGTGGGTTGGTTCACGCCGCGTTTCATCTGCCCGTGGAAGTCGCGCCAGGCGGCCACCGCGTGGCGGCGCAGCAGGAAGATGGCGCCGAGGTTGATCAACGCCATGAAGCCCATGCTGACGTCCGCCATGTCCCACACCAGCGGCACGCTGGCCACGCTGCCGAACATCACCATGACGAGCACCAGCACGCGGAAGACGTGGACCAGCGTCCGGTTGCGCCGGATGAACTCGACGTTGCCCTCGGCGTACGCGTAGTTCCCGATGATCGAGCTGAAGGCAAAGAAGAACACCGCGAACGACATGAATGTCGTGCCCGCCCGGCCGATGTGCGCGGTGACTGCCGCCTGCGTCAGGGCCGCGCCCTTCATCTCGGTGCCCGGCACCAGCACGCCCGAGAGCAGGATGATGAACGCAGTGCACGAGCAGATGACGATGGTGTCGATGAACACGCCGAGCATCTGCAGCAGGCCCTGCGACACCGGATGCGGCGTCGTCGCGGTGGCGGCCGCGTTGGGCGCGCTGCCCATGCCGGCCTCGTTGGAGAACAACCCGCGCTTGACGCCCAGTTGCAGCGCCTGCATCACGCTGTAGCCGATCACGCCGCCCACTGCCGGCTCCAGGCCGAAGGCGCTGCGCAAGATCAGCGCGAACAGGCGCGGCACCTGCTCGACGTGGGCGACGATGGCGTACACCGCCACGCACAGGTAGGCGAGCGCCATCAGCGGCACCATCCACTCGGCCACGGTGCCGATCCGGCGCAGGCCACCGAAGATGACGCCGCCGGACAGCACCACCAACACCGCGCCGATGGCCATCTTGTCCCAGCCGTAGGCCACGTGCAGCGTGTCGCTGATCGCGTTGGCCTGGACCGCGTTGAACACCAGGCCGAAGGTGAGTATCAGCGACAGCGCGAAGGCGATGCCCCAGCCGCGCGAGCCCAGCCCGCGCTGGATGTAATAGGCCGGCCCGCCGCGGAACGTGCCGTCCGGATGCCGTTCCTTGTAGATCTGGGCCAGCGTCGATTCGGTGAAGGCCGATGCCATGCCGACCAGGGCCGTGACCCACATCCAGAACACCGCGCCCGGCCCGCCGAGCGCGATGGCCGTCGCCACGCCGGCGATGTTGCCGGTGCCCACGCGGCTGGCCAGGCCGGTGGCGAACGCCTGCATCGGCGAGATGCCGGCGTCATCGATGCGGCGGAACGAACGAAAGCTGTAGCGAAAACCGACGAACTGCACGAACCCGGTGGCGAGCGTGAGGATCAGGCCGATGCCGATCAGCACGTAGATGAGCACGTGGCTCCACAGCAGATTGTTCAGCGGATCGACGATCACGCGGATCAAGGCTTCCATACGGCACCACCTTCCCTGGTTGTTGGTTGTGGCCGGATTCTGCCGCGCGCTAGTTGCCTTTGGCCAGCCCCAGCTTGTCGATCAGAGCCTTCTCGCGCTCGACCGTCTTTTTCGCAAACGCGGTGTAGTCGGCCGAGCTCATGTAGATCGGCACCATGTCGTAGCGGTCGAGCGCGGCGACGTAGCTCGGTTCCTCCATGGCCTTCTTGAACGCGTCGTGCAGTTTCCTGACCACCGCCGGCGGCGTGCCCTTGGGCGCCCCGATGCCGAATGGCGAGTTCTGCACGATGTCGTAGCCCAGTTCCTTGAGCGTGGGCGCGTCGGGGAACTTGTCCAGGCGCTTGTCGCCCCAGGTGTTGATCACGCGCAGCTTGCCCGACTGCACGTGCGGCGCCCAGCCGGTGCTGTCCGATGCCGCCATCAGGTGGCCGCCCAGCAGTGCCTGCATCAGGTCGGCATTGCCCTTGTAGGGCACATGCTGCAGCTGGATGCCGGCCTGCTGCGCCAGCAGCTCGGTGGTCAGGTGCGGGCTGGTGAGGTTGCCGGTGGAGCCGTAGCTGAGCTTGCCCGGGTTGGCCTTGGCATAGGCCATGAAGTCGCTCCAGTTCTTCAGCGGGCTGTCTGCCGGCACCACCATGCCGAAGGCGTAGCCAGTCACGTTGATGATGTAGCTGATGTCCTGGATCGGGTCCCAATTGATCTTGGTCGTGTAGCCGATGCGGAACACGCCCAGGGGGATCTGCGCAACGGTGTAGCCGTCGGGCTGCGCGATCTGCAGCGCCTGCGCCGGCAGCGTGCCGCCGGCGCCGGGTTTGTTCTCGACCACGACCGGCTGGCCGAGGATCTTGCCGGCGTTGTCGGCAAGCTGGCGCATGGTGACGTCGGTCGGCCCGCCGGCCGGGAAGGCGATCACCAGCTTGATCGGCTTTTCGGGAAAGCTGGCCTGGGCCAGTGCGGCGGCAGGCAGCACGGCGGCCAGGAGGGCCGTGGCCACGGCGCTTGTGAGGGTGCGGCGAAACATCGGGTCGTCTCCGTTGGATGCGTTGAAAGGCAACTGAAAGGTGCCGGCCATTGGAGCCGCATTGGCCGGCGACGGCAATCAGGACGAGCCCGCAGCCTGTCGCCCAGGCGCCAGGGGGTAGTGGCGGCGGCGCCCGCGGCGCCTCAGGCGGCGATCTGCGCGAACCCGTCGAGCACGTTGGCGACGTTCACGCCCAGCTGCGCCACCGCGTAGCCGCCTTCGAACACGAACACGGTCGGCAGGCCGGCAGCGGCGATCTCCTCGCCGGCGCGCAGGAAATCCTCGGCCACGAGCGAGAAGCCGGCCACCGGGTCCGCCTCGAAGGTATCGACGCCCAGCGAAACCACCAGCGCTTCGGCCCTCGCGGCGGCGATGCCGGCCAGCGCCTCGCGCAATGCCGCGCGCCAGGCCTCGAAGCCGGTACCGCGCGCCAGCGGCAGGTTGTGGTTGAAGCCCAGCCCGGCCCCTTCGCCGCGCTCGTCGGCATGGCCGAGGTAGTAGGGATAGTCGGTCAGCGGGTTGCCATGCAGGCTGGCCACGTGCACGTCGGAGCGCGCGTAGAAGATGGCCTGCGTGCCGTTGCCGTGGTGGTAGTCCACGTCGAGCACCGCCACGCGGGCCGCACCCGCATCGCGCAGCGTCTGCGCGGCCAGGGCCGCGTTGTTGAGGAAGCAGTAGCCGCCGTAGAAGTCGGCGCCGGCATGGTGCCCCGGCGGGCGCGTCAGCGCGAAGGCGGCGCGCTCGCCGGCAGCCACGCGCCGGGCGGCCGTCCATGCGCAGGCGGCGCCGTGTCGCGCCGCTTCCCAGGTGCCGGCGATCAGCGGCGAGCCGGCATCGAAGGCGTACAGCCCCACGCGCGCGGGGAAGCTGAGCGGCATCACGTCGCGCCGCATGCCGGGCGCGGGCCAGTACGAGGGCAGCACGTCGCGCGTCGCGTTGGCAGGATCGAGCGCCACCCAGGCGTCCCAGGCGCCGGCCAGGAACTCGAGGTAGTGCGGCGCATGGATCGCGCGCAGCAGCGCCTGGTCGAAGCCGGCGTCCGGGCCGGCCAGCGCGTGGCAGCCCCGCCGCCGCAACTCGGCCAGCACGAGCTCGACGCGCTCGGGCTTTTCAAAGCTGGGGACCAGCTCGCCGCGGAACATTTCCATGCGGCCGCGGTGCAGGGCATGGTGCTCGTTGCAAATGATCTGCATGGCCACACTGTAGTGGCCGCGCAGCGGGTGCGCCGTCAGGACGTCATCGGCTCCCTGCTCAGGCTGCGCGCCAGCACCGGCGCCAGCGCCACGCCGGTATGCGTGCCCAGGCGCACGACGTCCTCCGGCGTCGCCGAGGCCACCACGCGGCCGCCGCCGTCGCCGCCTTCGGGGCCCAGGTCGACGATCCAGTCGGCCTCGGCGATCAGGTCCAGGTCGTGCTCGATCACCAGCACGCTGTGGCCGCCGGCCACCAGCCGGTGCAGCACGTGGATGAGCTTCTCGACGTCGGCCATGTGCAGGCCGACCGTCGGCTCGTCCAGCACGTACAGCGTGTGCGGCGCCTTGTTGCCGCGGCGGGTGACGTCGTCGCGCACCTTGCTCAGCTCGGTCACCAGCTTGATGCGCTGCGCCTCGCCGCCCGACAGCGTGGGCGAAGGCTGGCCCAGTGTCAGGTAGCCCAGCCCGACGTCCTGCAGCAGCTTGAGCGGATGGCTGATGTTGGGCATGCTGGCGAAGAACGCCACCGCCTCGTCCACCTCCATCTGCAGCACGTCGCCGATGCTCTTGCCGCGCCAGCTCACGGCCAGCGTCTCGGGGTTGAAGCGCGCGCCGTGGCAGGTTTCGCACGGCACCTTCACGTCCGGCAGGAAGTTCATCTCGATGGTGCGCACGCCAGCCCCGTCGCAGCCGGGGCAGCGGCCCTCGCCCGTGTTGAACGAGAAGCGGCCCGGGCCGTAGCCGCGCGCCTTGGCCTCGAGCGTGTCGGCGAACAGGCGCCGGATGGTGTCCCAGAAGCCGATGTACGTCGCCGGGCAACTGCGCGGCGTCTTGCCGATGGGCGTCTGGTCGACCTCCAGCACGCGGTCGATGACCTCGTAGCCCTCGACCGCCTTGCAGCCGGACCAGGCCGGCCGCTTGCCGGCGGCGTCCTGGTCGCGCCCGGCCTTGGTGGTGCGCTGCTGCACGATCGCCGCCACGTTGGCCAGCAGCACGTCGCGCGCCAGCGTCGACTTGCCGGAGCCGCTGACGCCGGTCACTGCCACCAGCCGGTGCAGCGGCACCGCCACGTCGACCGACTTCAGGTTGTGCAGGTTGGCGCCGCGCACCGTGAGCCAGCTGCCCTCGGCCGGCACGCCCGGCCCTTCCGGCGCCGGCACCTCGCGCCGCGCATGCAGCGGGTGGCGCATGGCGTCGCGCAGGTAGCGGCCAGTGAGCGAATCGTCCGCGGCCTGGATGTCGGCCAGCTTGCCCTCGGCCACCACGCGGCCGCCGCGCTTGCCGGCGCCTGGGCCGATGTCGATCACGTGGTCGGCGCGGCGGATGGTGTCCTCGTCATGCTCGACCACCACCAGCGTGTTGCCCTTGTCGCCGAGCTTGTGCAGGGCGCCCAGCAGGATGCGGTTGTCGCGCGCATGCAGGCCGATGGTCGGCTCGTCCAGCACGTAGCACACGCCCTGCAGGTTGCTGCCCAGCTGCGCCGCCAGGCGGATGCGCTGCGCCTCGCCGCCGGACAAGGTGGGGGCGCCGCGATCGAGCGTGAGGTAGCCCAGGCCAACCTCTTCCAGGAACTCGAGGCGGCTCCTGATCTCGGGCACCAGGTCGCGCGCGATCTCCGCCTCGCGCCCGACCAGCTGCAGGCTGTCGAACCAGGCGCGGATCTCGGCCACGCTCATGCGCGCGATCTCGGTGATGGCGATGCCGCCGGTGCCGTCGACCGCCTCGCCCAGCTGCACGGCGCGCGCGGTGGCGTTCAGGCGCGTGCCTTCACATGTCGGGCAGACGGTGTCGCCCACGTCTTCGACCTCGGGCTCGGCAAAGGTCTGCTCGCGGCCGCGCTTGTCGTCGGCCGGCAGCGAATCGTCGTATACCTTGCGCTGCTCGCGCGTGAGCTTGACGCCGGTTCCCACGCAGTCGGGGCACCAGCCGTGCTTGCTGTTGTAGCTGAACAGGCGCGGATCGAGTTCGGCGTAGCTGGTGCTGCACACCGGACAGGCGCGCAGCGTGGAATAGACCTGCACGCGCCCGATGCCGGTGGTGGGCGCGCCGGCCATCATCGCGCCGCGCAGCCCCTCCAGCTCGCTCAGCACGTGGACCACGCCCTTGCCATGCTCCAGCGCCGTGGTCAGCGCCTCGCGCAGCCTGGCCTCGTTGGCCGGCAGCACGTCGAGGCTGGCCACCGGCAGCTCGATGCTGTGCTCCTTGAAGCGGTCCAGCCGCGGGAAACCGGCCGTCGGAAGAAAGGCGCCGTCCACCCGCAGGTGCGTGTAGCCGCGCGGCCGCGCCCAGTCTGCCAGCTCGGTATAGACGCCCTTGCGGTTGCTGACCAGGGGCGCCAGCAGGCCGACGTGCTGGCCGCGGAAGTTGCGCATCAGCTGCGCCGCGATGCTGTCCGGCGTCTGCGGCTGCACCGGCGTGCCGTCGAGCACGCAATGCTGCAGGCCGAGCTTGACGTACAGGAGGCGCAGGAAATGCCAGATCTCGGTGGTGGTGCCGACCGTGCTCTTGCGCCCGCCGCGCGACAGGCGTTGCTCGATCGCCACCGTCGGCGGAATGCCGTAGACCGCGTCCACCTCCGGCCGTCCGGCCGGCTGCACGATGGAGCGCGCGTAGGCGTTGAGCGATTCGAGGTAGCGCCGCTGCCCCTCGTTGAACAGGATGTCGAAGGCCAGCGTCGACTTGCCCGAGCCGCTGACGCCGGTCACCACGCTGAACTTGCCGCGCGGGATGTTGACCGACAGGTTCTTCAGGTTGTGCTCGCGCGCATGCACGATCTCGATGGCGTCGGCGCCCGGCGCCGCCACCGCGTGCGCGGCGTACTGGCGCAGGGTCTTCTCGGCCGCCTTGTAGGCGCCCGGGCCGATGGTCGATTCGTAGTCTGCCAACGCCGCGCCGGTGAGCGAATCGCGGTGCTCGCGCACATGCTCGGGCGTGCCCTCGGCCACGATGCGGCCGCCGCCGTCGCCGCCCTCGGGCCCGAGGTCGATCAGCCAGTCGCTGGCGCGGATCACGTCCAGGTTGTGCTCGATCACCACCAGCGAATGGCCGGCGTCGAGCAGCTTGCGCAGCGCGCGCATCAGCCGCGCGATGTCGTCGAAGTGCAGGCCGGTGGTCGGCTCGTCGAACAGGAACAGCTGGCCCTTGCGCGCCACCGGCTGGCGGCTGGCGCTGGCGCTCTTGCCGGATTCGGCCAGGAAGCCGGCGAGCTTGAGGCGCTGCGCCTCGCCGCCGCTGAGCGTCGGCACCGGCTGGCCCAGCTTCACGTAGTCCAGGCCGACGTCGACGATCGGCTGCAGCACGCGCTGCACCTCGCGGTCGGATGCGAAGGCGGCCAGCGCCTCGGCGACGGTCAGCTCCAGCACGTCGGACACGTTGAGCGTGCGCCCGCCGCGCTCCACCGTCACCTCCAGGATCTCGGGGCGGTAGCGCTTGCCGTCGCAGTCCGGGCACCGCAGGTACACATCCGACAGGAACTGCATCTCGACGTGCTCGAAGCCCGAGCCGCCGCAGGTGGGGCAGCGCCCATCGCCGCTGTTGAAGCTGAACTTGGCGGCGGTGTAGCCGCGCTGCTTCGACAGCGGCGCGGTGGCGAAGATCTCGCGGATGGCGTCCCACGCGCCGACGTAGCTGGCCGGGTTGGACCGCGCCGTCTTGCCGATCGGCGACTGGTCGACGAACACCACGCCGCTGAGGTGGTCCGCTCCGAGCAGGCGGTCGTGCGCGCCGGGCGCTTCGGTGGACTGGCCGAAATGGCGCATCAGCGCCGGCGACAGCACGTCCTGGATGAGCGTGGACTTGCCCGAGCCGCTGACGCCGGTGACGCACACCAGCCGCTGCAGCGGAATTTCCACCGTGATGTTCTTCAGGTTGTGCTCGCGCGCGCCCTCGAGGATCAGGCGCGGCGTGGCGTCGCCCACCGGCCGCTTGAAGCCCATGCCGATGGTCTTGCGCCCGCCCAGGTATGCGCCTGTGAGCGTGTCGGCGCTGCGCAGCGAGTGCGTGTCGCCGTCGAACACGATCTGCCCGCCGCGCGCGCCCGGTCCGGGGCCCATGTCGATGATGCGGTCGGCCGCCAGCATGACGGCCGGGTCGTGCTCGACCACCACCAGCGTGTTGCCGGCGTCGCGCAGGCGCAGCATGGCCTGCGTGATGCGGTTCATGTCGCGCGGATGCAGGCCGATGCTGGGTTCGTCCAGCACGAACAGCGTGTTGACCAGCGAGGTGCCGAGCGCCGTGGTCAGGTTGATGCGCTGCACCTCGCCGCCGCTGAGCGTGCGGCTCTGGCGGTCGAGCGTCAGGTAGCCGATGCCGACGTCATGCAGGTAGCGCAGGCGGGTGGTGATCTCCTCGTGCAGCAGCTTGAGCGCCTGCGCCTCGCCACCGGCCGCGCTGGCGGCGGGCGCATGCAGGCGGTCGAAGAAGCGGCGCAGCCGCTCGATCGGCAGCAGCATCAGGTCGTGCAGGTTCAGGCCCGGCAGCGCCTCCAGCTGCTCGCGCGACCACTTAGCGCCCACCGGCATGAAGCGTTCGGCCGGCGGCAGCACCGCGTCGGCGTCCTGCTTGCTGCCGATGCGCCACAGCAGGCTGTCGAGCTTGAGCCGCGCGCCGCCGCAGGCCGGGCACGGCGTGTAGCTGCGGTACTTGGACAACAGCACGCGGATGTGCATCTTGTAGGCCTTGCTCTCCAGGTAGCCGAAGAAGCGGCGCACGCCGTACCACTGCTGGTTCCACTTGCCGTTCCAGTGAGGCGAGCCCTCGATCACCCAATCCTTCTGTTCGGGCGTGAGCTTGAACCAGGGCGTGTCGCGCGGAATGCCGGCGGACTCGGCATGGCGCATCAGGTCGTCCTGGCATTCCTTCCATGCCGGCGTCTGGATCGGGCGGATGGCGCCGGCGCGCAGCGTGAGCTTGTCGTTCGGGATGACCAGGCCCATGTCGACGCCGATCACCCGGCCGAAGCCGCGGCAGGTCTCGCAGGCGCCCACCGCGGAATTGAACGAGAACATCGACGGCAGCGGCTCGGCATAGCGGATGTCGCTTTCCGGGCAATGCAGGCCGGTGGAGAACTTCCACACCGGCGCGACCGCGCCCTCCTCGGCCGGCAGCACGTGAACCGTCAGCCGCCCGCTGCCGCGCTTGAGCGCGACCTCGATCGCCTCGATCGCGCGCGCCCGGTCGACGCTGCCGATGCGGAAGCGGTCCGCCACCACGTCCAGAACCTTGCGCGGGCCGGAGGGTGTGGACACCTCGCGCTCGGCCTGCACCCGCGTGAAGCCGCTGGCCGACAGCCACTGCTGCACCTCGTCGGCGCTGGTGCCACCGGGCAGCTCGACCGGGAAAGTAAGCGCCAACCGCGGATCGTCCGCGGCGGCGGCCCTGGCCCGCAGCTCGTCGAAGATGCTGTCCGGCGAATCGTGGCGCACCTGCAACGCCGTCTCGCGGTCGAACAGCTGGCCGGCGCGGGCGAACAACAGCTTCAGATGGTCGTTCAGCTCGGTCATGGTGCCGACCGTGGAGCGCGACGAGCGCACCGGGTTGGTCTGGTCGATGGCGATGGCCGGCGGCACCCCCTCGACCTTGTCCACCGCCGGCTTGTCCATGCGGTCCAGGAACTGTCGCGCATAGGCCGAGAAGGTCTCGACGTAGCGCCGCTGCCCCTCGGCAAAGAGCGTGTCGAACACCAGGCTCGACTTGCCCGAGCCGCTCGGGCCGGTAACGACTGTCAGTTCACCCGTGTGGATGTCCAGGTCTAGGTTGCGAAGGTTGTGCTGGCGTGCACCGCGAATCCGGATGGAGCCCTGTGTCATGGGTGCCTTGTGGGGTGGGGCAAGCATTCTAGGGACGGGGCCGGCGGCCCGGCTGCGCAATCGATCACATGGCACACGGCCGCGCAAGGGCTTTCCCGGATGTCCAAGACGTTGCAATAGGTAACAAATGTCTGGTTTTCGTATTCGAATCCGGGACATCCATGACCGACCTGCGTTCCCTCTGCATCGCGGCCGCCCTGGCCACCGCCTCGCTCGGCGCCTCGGCGCAACTGCTCATCGGCCAGACCGCCGGCATTTCCGGGCCCGTGGCCGACAGCGTCAACGAGACCATCGGCGGCGCCAAGCTCGTGATCGACTCGGTGAACGCGCAAGGCGGCATCTACGGCGAGCAGATCGAGGTGATCCGCATGGACGACGGCTTCGACGTCAAGCGCGCGGCCGACAACGCCCGCGTGCTGATCGAAGACCGCAAGGTGCTGGCCTTCTTCATGAGCCGCGGCACGCCGCACACACAGGCCATCCTCCCGCTGCTGGACAAGAACGGCGTGGCGCTCATCGGCCCGTCCACCGGCGCCATGGTGCTGCACAAGCCGCTGCAGAAATACGTGTTCAACGTGCGGCCCACTTACCAGCGCGAGGCCGAGAAGGCGGTGCAGCACCTGACCACCGTCGGCATCGACCGCATCGCGGTGGTGCACGTGACCGACTCCTTCGGCCTGGACGCGCTCGAAGGCGCGATGAACGGCTTCAAGAAAGCCAAGATGCAGCCCGCCGTGGTGGTGCCGTCGGACCGGAGCAAGCCCAACTACGCCGAGATCGTGCCGAAGATCACCGGGGTCAACGCGCAGGCCGTCATCTGGCTCGGCTCCGGCACCGCCGTGACCGACGGCATCAAGGCCCTGCGCAAGGCCGGCTCCGCCGCGCAGGTGGTGACGCTGTCGAACAATGCATCCGGCGGCTTCATCAAGGACCTGGGCGCAGATGGCCGCGGCGTGATCGTGACCCAGGTGTTCCCCAGCGCGCGTTCCATCGCTCATCCGATGGTGGCCGAAGCACTGGCCCTGGCCCGCGCCAAGGGCATCACCGAGATGTCTCCGGTCGCGCTGGAAGGCTTCGCGTCGGCCAAGGTGCTGGTCGAGGCGCTCAAGCGCGCCGGCCCCAAGCCCACCCGCGCCCGCGTGGTTGCGGCGCTGGAGAGCATCAACGGCCTCGACCTCGGCGGCGGCATGGACATCAGCTACTCGCCGCAGGATCACTCGGGGCTGGAGTTTGCCGATCTGTCGATCATCAGTGACGGCAAGTTTCGGCGCTAAACGCTCAGGGATTGCTGAGCTTGCCGTGCTCGCCCATGTCGGCCGGCGGGTTGCCCGTGACGGAGCTGCTTGCCATCTTCACCAACTGCACCAGCTTGCTGTCCTTGGCCCTCCAGAACTCCGCCTCGTCGATGCGCACGGCCAGTAGTGCCAGATTGGGATCGTCCAGGCCGCCCGGGAACCAGGCCTTGACCTGGGAATTGAACAGCTCCTTCTTCAGCGCGGCGTCTTCGCTGATGGAAGCTTGGCCAGAGATGGACACGTAGTCGTCATCGTCGACGTTCGCATAGGCCACGTTGACATGGGCATCGCCGGCGGCATGTGCAGCCACGTCGCCGTCGCGGGCCACAAAGAAATACAACGTCGAGTCCGCGCCGAGCTCCTTGTTCTGTGTCGTCAGGGGCTGGCTGTGAAGTCGGCCGCTGCCATGGCGATGCGTGAGCATCGCAAAGCGAGTGCCCTTGATGATCTTCCATAGCTTCGCGGTGTCGTCGTCCTTCGTCATGGTGGTTCGTCCTCGTCAGAAGCCAAGTGGCAATTTGTCCGCCTGACTTTAGGACGCCATGCCCCGAGCCCCTTGTGTGCGCGGACGCCGTCGTCGCGTAGGTGCGCGGCCCGTCGGTGCTGAGGGGCATCTGACGACAATCGGCCACGAGCAGTCGATCGGCCTGGGATGAGAGTCTCTAGAGTAGACCCTCCCACAGAAGGAGCACGATGGACTGTCGAGAACTGCGTGCGGCACGCACGCATTGGTACGAAGCTTATCTGGCTGGCGATGTGGAGCGTTTGGCCCAGCTGGAGGACAAGGACTTTTTTGTCGCGAGTGACTCTGGGATCGAGAGTCGCTCGTCCCAATTGAACGGTATTGCCAGGTCTGTCGTTGCGGGACGATGGTTTCCTCCTGGCAGCCATGCAGTAGATGAGCACCTGGAATTCCGCTGCTTGCGTGAAGATCTCGTGTCGATGTACGGCATCGGCCAGATTTCTACTCCGCGCGGCAGCAATCCATGTGTGATCTTTACCGAGCTTTGGCAACGGATCGATGACGGCTGGAAAGTCCTCCATCTCCACTATCACCGCCACGTCGCGCAACAGCGCGGATGAAGCGGCATCCGGCCCGGACCTGACCTTTCGCCGGCGGCTCACAATTGAGTGACTGATAGCTATGAGCTCTATGTCTCCGGCGCAGGGAAGCCGCGATTCGGCCAGCGCCGGACATCGCTCGACAAAGTAGCTCTATGACGCCTTGGATACTGTTATTGCTCACCCTCGGCTGTGCCTGGCTTTTCCTTGACGCGCTTTCGCTCAAAGCTCCTTTGCATGACGAACATGCGCCCTCGTCCCAGGGCAGGGCACAGATGGTTCTTGAAGGCATCGCCGCACCATTCGGACTCGGTGTCTTGGCATGGCTGTTTCTGGCGATGACGGTCCTGTTGGGCGTCCTTACTGTCCGCGAGTTTCTCTCGTAGACCGCCTTTCGCCCTGACGGAGATCGGGCCGTGGCGCACATTCGGAGGCCGCTACTCCCGCTCAGGGCCGCGCAAAGCGGGCGCCACCACGCGTCTTCCCGGCCAGGCACGAACTCAAGAGCGACCGACCCTTCTATAGATTGAATAGCCGCCTGGCATTCTGGCCCAGCACAGCGGCCTGCTCAGCTTCCTGCGCCCCGGGCAAGAGCCTGAGCAACTCTTGCGGCTCATCATGTCCCATGTCATAGGGATAGTCCGTGCCGAGAAGCACCTGGCTTGCGCCGACGTTGTCGATCAGTTGGCGCAACGCACCCGGCTCATACACCAGCGAGTCGAAATGGATTTCCCTGAGGTATTCGCTTGGTCGCCGGACCGTCTTCGCGGCCTCTGGCCGCACCTTGAAGGCGTGGTCCGATCGGCCGCTGTACATCGGCAGGTAGCCACCACCGTGCGCAGCCAGCAGGCGCAGGCCCGGATAGCGGTCCAGCGTTCCGCTGAAGATCAGCCGGGACAACGCCAACGTTGTCTCCAGGGGCTGGCCGATGGTGTTGCTCAGGTAGTGTGAGCGCGTCCGTTCGCCCAGCGTTGTGCCGAATGGATGGATGAAGACGACCGCACCCGTGGATTGCGCGGCCGCCCAGAATGGCGCCAGCGCCGCGTCGTCCAGCTCGCGCCCTTCGACGCTCGTTGAAATCTCCACGCCCTTGAGGCCAAGGACGTTGACGGCATCGAGCAGTTGCCGTGCCGCCAGCTCCGGATGCTGCAGCGCCACCGTCCCCAGGCCCGCAAGGCGCGCCGGGTGTTTCGCACACACCTCGGCAATGTGTTGGTTCTGCAACCGGACGATTTCGCTCGCCAGTTCCGGCTCGGCCCAGTAGTAGTACTGGTTCGGCGATGGGCTGATGACCTGCATGTCCACGCCCATGGCATCCATGTCACGCAGGCGCTGCTCGATCGACGTGAGGCCTGCAAACGCCTTGGGCAGCATTACGGACTGGTTGTGGACCACCGACTCCTCACCCATGGATGCCAGCATCGCTGCGGGTTCGGCAAGTCGGCGTGGATGCGTGGCCACCAACTGCTCCACAGCCAAGGTCAGCACATGGCAGTGCACGTCGATGGTGAAATGCCGTGGCCGCGCGCGACCGCGACCGCCACTGCCCGTGCCCTCGCCTGGCCCTTCGGCAACGGCGGCGCAGCAGCGGCGATGACCGCACAGGTGAAGCCACGCGCTCATGGCGCGGCACGCAGCAAGCGGTCGTCGAAAATCGCCACCGCACGTGTCCATCCAGCCGAGGCAGCACGGATCTTGTGGGGAAAGCACGAGATGTGAAAGCCAGTCGCGGGAAGCTGTTCCAGGTTGTGAAGCTTCTCGAGATGGCAATACCCAATGTCCCGCCCTGCCTTGTGGCCCTCCCAGATCAGCGACTTGTCGCCGGTGGCGGCGACACGCTCGGCGGTGTAGGAGAACGGGGCATCCCAGCTCCATGCGTCGGTGCCGGTCAGGCGGACGCCGCGTTCCAGGAGATACATCGTTGCCTCGTACCCCATGCCGCAACCCGCGCTCACGAAATCGCTGTGCCCATAGCGCGAGCCGGCGCGGGTGTTGACCACGACGATCTCCAGCGGGGACAGCGTGTGCCCGATCCGCAGGAGCTCGGCTTCCACCTCCGCTGCCGAGACCACGTGGCCGTCCGGACGGTCACGGAAGTCAAGTTTCACGCCTGGCTGGAAGCACCATTCGAGCGGCACCTCGTCGATCGTGATCGAGGGGCGTGAACCTCCATTCCTGGCATCCTGCGTCGAATGGAAATGCCAGGGCGCATCCAGGTGCGTTCCGCTGTGGGTGGTGAGCGTGACCCACTCTGCCGCAGCGGCCTCGCCGTCGGGATAGTCTTCGGGTCGGGTGCCCGGGATCATCGCCATGAACTCGGGCAATGTCTCCGCGTGCTTCTGATAGGTGATCCTCGGCGCGAGCGGCGGAGGATCCGAGAGAACATCGTTCTCAAGGTAGATGGAAAGGTCGACGAACTTGGTGGTCATGGCGGTGGAGCATTGAAACAGTCAAGGGTGTTGCCAGCGCAGAAGCCGGCGCTCGGCAAGGCCAAGCAGGAAGTTGGTGACCAGTCCGATCAGGCCCAGAAGGACCACGCCCGCGAAAAGGTCGGCCGATCGGAAGCTGCGCGCGGCCAGCATGACGGCCGTGCCGAGCCCGTCTTGCGAGGCCAGCATCTCGGCCACGATGGCCAGGATCAGCGACACGGTGAGCGACAGCCGCAAGCCGCCCAGCATGTCGGGCAAGGCATGCGGAAGGCCCACCTTCCAGATGAAGCCCGGGCGGGAGATACGCATGACGCGTCCCACCTCGACAAGCCGAGGCTCGATGGTGGCAAAGCCATGGATCGTGGCCAGCAGAACCGGCCAGACCGCGCCGAAGGCAATGACGAAGAGCACCATCGCCGGCGACAGCCCCATCAGCGCGATGGCCACCGGCATGATGGCGGACGCCGGCAAGGGGCGCATGAACTCCAGCGTGGGCTGAACCCATGCCCGCAGTCGCGGCGAAGTGCCGATCAGCGCGCCCAGTGCGATGCCGACGATTGCCGCCACGCCCCACCCATAGGTCATGCGCATCAGCGTCTGCCCCAGCAAGGCTGCCAGGTCACCGTCGCGAAGGCCGTCGACCAGCGCAGACCAGGTCGCGCCTGGCCCGGGCAGGAAAACGGGCGACACCCATTCGAATCGAGCCACAAGAGCCCACAGCCCGATGAAAGCCAGCACCACGGCCACAGCGCCAACGGCGTGCAAGCGTCGAAGATTCGCGAACATCGGCCTACTCCTTGTCAAGCTGGGCGTTGAACCAGCGCTGCTCCAGTTGCAGCAGCAGGTTGTTGATGCCCCAGCCGAGCACGCCGATCCAAAGCAGGATCGCCAGCATCAGATCCGGCGCCAGGCTTTGCTGGGCAGACAGCAGCGCAAAGCCCAGCCCCTGAGGGTTGCTGGCAATCTCGGTGGTGACGGCGACCACCAATGCAATGCCCACGCACAGCCGCAAAGCCACGAACAGCCGCGGCAGCGCCGCCGGGAGCATGACCTTCCTGACCCGCGACCATGCACTGAGCCGCAGGATGACGCTGACCTCGACCAGCCGCTGGGGGACGGCCCGTACGGCCGCCGTGGCCAGCAGCAGCATTGGAAAGAAGACGGCGAACCCGATGACCGCGATCTCCAGCCGGTATCCGAATCCGAACACGAGCAGGGCCACCGGGATCAGGGCAACCGAGGGCAAGGGCCTGAGCAGTTCCACAAGCAACGACGCACGCGCCGCGGCTGGGCGCGACAGCCCGAGCAGCACGCCAGCGACCAACCCACCTCCGGCGCCGATCAAAAGCCCACCGCCTGTCGCGAGCAATGTCTGCGCCGTGGCTTGCAACAGCGTTGCGTCCGCACAAGCGCGCAAGAACGCTCTCAGGATCGCCGTGGGCGCAGCAATGACGTCGCTTTGCGTGGGGCGAACGCGAAGAGCTGCCTCCGCCGCAACCAGCGCCAGCAGCGGCAGCACGATCCCTTGCCATCGTCCGGGCGAGTGGCTCATGCCTGGGGCTCCAGCAGATAGTCGAAGGCCTGGCGACGCAAGCGCAGGAACTCTGGCTCCTCTCGTGTGGCGAGCTGGTCACGCGGCCTGGGCAGGTCGACCTGGAACGTGTGCGCCAAGCTCGATTGTTCGCCCGGGTTGGCTCGCAACGCGATGATCCTGTCGCTCAGATAGATGGCCTCTTCCAGGTCATGCGTGATGAACAGCACCGTCGTGCGTGTCTCGCGAACCAGCCTCAGCATCTCGTCCTGCAGAGATTGGCGCGTCATGGCATCCAGTGCGCCGAACGGCTCGTCCATCAGCAGAATGGTCGGCTCCTGTGCCAGGCAACGCGCGATCTGAAGGCGTTGCTGCATGCCACCGGAAAGCTGTCGCGGAAACTTGTTCGCATGAGCGGCCAAGCCCACTTTGCCCAGCAGTTCGTCGATGCGCACCTTCCGCTGGGCGGGCGACATGGCGCTCGCCTCCAGCGCCAGGCTCACGTTGCCGGCCACGGTGCGCCAGGGCAGCAGCGCATTGGCGTAGTCCTGAAAGACGATGGCCACGTCGCCAGCAGGTCCGTCGATGGCTCGCCCTTCGCGTCGCACCGATCCGCGAGTCGGTTGGACAAGCCCGGTCACCAGGCGCAGCAAGGTTGTCTTGCCGCATCCTGACGGACCGACCACGCTGACGATCTCGCCCGGAGCAATCGAGAAGGTCAGGCGATGGATGATGCGCCGGGGCGCAAAGTCGAGACCGACTTCGTCAAAGGAGATGAGTGGCACATCCGCTCGAACGCCAGGATTCGGAATGGCCCGCAACGCGGGTGTCGCCCGCGTCATGGCAGGACCGTGGAGCCGAGCATGGGCGGCTTCTTGAGCATCGCCTGGCTTTGCATCGTGTCGACCCAGAAGTGCAGGTGCGCATCCTGGAGCTTCACGTCCCAGTTCGGCCACGGCGTGGCGCGCAGGATCGGCGGCGGAACCTTGAAGTACTTGCCGATGTCCTCGTAGCCCTTATCCTTGTTGGCATTGCCGAACGCAATCGCCTCCGTCATGGCTGCGCGAAATGCCTGCACGGCCTGTGGATTCTCGGTGGCCCACTTGCGGGTCGACACGTACAGCACCGACGAGAAGCCATCGGCCAGGTCGTTCGAGAAGGCTGGCACCGGCGTCCCGATCCTGGCCTCGGCGATGCGGCTCACGAAAGGCTCGGCCGTGGCGACCACGTCGACACTTCCTCCTTTGAGTACATCGGGCATCTGCGGAATCGGCACCTCGACAAAGCGAACCTTCTTGGGATCGATACCCGAATCCATGAGCCACTTGCGCACCAGCAGATGAATGGTGGCGTTGAAGCCCGGCACGCCGACCTTCTTGTCGACCAGGTCCGCGGCGCCAACGACCTTTACGCCCTCGCGAGCGACCAGACCCACCCCGTTGGACTTGCGCTCATAGACACCGCCGCCGGCAACGGCAACCAGGTCCAGCCCGCTGTCGACCGCCTGCAGCAGAACCGGCGGTGTCGTGCCGCCGATCTGCACGGAGTTCGACATCACGGCAGCCGGCACATTGGGGCTGACCGGGATCAACTGCAGCTTGACGTCGAGCCCGTGCTTGGCAAACAAGCCCTCTTCCTTGGCAATGAAGGCGGCGCCGAACTCGGGCGTCGCGGTGTAGCTCACGGTAAGGGCCACGGGCTTTGCCTGGGCAAGCGCCGAGGCGCCCGATACGAGCGCAGACAGCGCCAGCAAGGTGGCGCCAACGTGGCGCGTGAATGAAGTCATCGGAAGTCTCCTGCTTTTTGAAGTGAATGTCCGTCCGGCTCTGGCGTCCGTCGCTACGCCGAACGCCGCCGTGGCGGGGGGGTCAGCTGGCCTTGAGGTCGAGCGAACGCAACAACGCTGGCAACTGGGCGAGGTCGGCCGCGACGGCGTCGTCGAGGGTTCTTGGAGGTCCGCCGATCAACTCCCAGCCGTTGACCTGCGCTCGTGCCTTCATCTCGGTCTGGCCAAGAGCCTGGTTGAGTGCAGCATTGAGACGCTCGATCGCGTCCGCGGGCGTTCCACGCGGGACGGAAAGGCCGACCCAGAATGAGGGGTCGTAGTCTCGGTAGCCAAGCTCGACGAAGGTTGGCACTTGCGCCATGGAAGGCAACCGACGCGCGCTCGTCTGCACCATGGGAACGATGGTTCCCGCCTTGATGCCAGCCTGCGCCGATGAGAAGTCGAGCAGCGCCAAGCCGATCTCCCCTGCCATCAGTGCGGTGACGAGAGACCCGGACCCCTTGTAGGGAACGTGGGTCGCGTCCAGTCCACTCATCGCCTTGAACTGTTCGATGGCGATGTGGTTGGTTGCGCCGACACCGGCGCTGCCGTAGAACAGCTTGCCGGGGTTCGCCTTTGCGTATGCCAGCATTTGCGGCAGCGTCGAGAAGCCGGCCTTGGCGTTCGTGGCAAACATGCCCACCGCACGGATGGCCAGGCCGACAGAAGCAAGGTCCCGCTGCGGCGTGACCTGCGTACTGTGCTGGACCAGCGGCGCCACCACATGGTTGGAGCGGGAAGTGACGAGCACGGTGTAGCCGTCCGCCGGCGAACTCGCCACGAATGCGGTCCCGATCAGGCCCGCTGCCCCGGGCTTGTTCTCGATGACCAGTGGCTGTCCCAGCGACGCGGCCATGGTGTCCGACAAGTAGCGCGCCAGCATGTCCGATGGCCCGGCCGGTGGATTCGGCACGACCAGGCGCACGGGCCGTTCAGGAAAGTGCCTGGCCTGCGCATGGGCCAGAGGCGCAACGAACGCGGCCAACGCCGCCTGCAGCAGGGATCGCCGGTGGGTCATGAGAAGTCTCCTTCTTGTTGTGGATCGGGTCACGCCAATCGGCCGCCGAGGACTTCCGCGACCCAGTCGGCGATGTAGTGGCCGGCATTGATGCTGTTGTCAAAGCTCGAATGCTGGGATCCCCCTTCACGCGAGGTAAACACCTTCAGCTCGCGTCGGGGACTGTTGGTCAGTTGCTCGAATGTGCGATGCGCCCACTGCACGGGAATCTGGGAATCGTCCTGGCCGTGAGTGACCAGGAGAGGCACGCGGATCCGATCCAGGATCCCGTCGAGATGGACCTGTTGTGCAAGGCGCATGAAGTCGTCGTTGTCGCGTGCGCCCCAGACCCAGCGAACATGCGCCCAGTAGTGCGGCACCGGAAAGTTGCCCTCCCTCGCCAGGCGCTTCTCCTGCACGTCGCGCCAGTCGTGGTTGGCACCCCAGACGACGCCGCAGGCAAAGCGCGGCTCGAAGGCCACTGCGCGCGGACAGAAATAGCCACCAAGCGAGACGCCTTCGAGGCCGATGCGCTTCGGGTCGATGTCCTCGCGCTGCTCCAGCCAGTCGACGATCGGGCTGGCCCAATGCTCGCTGTCGAATCGGGCCGTCAAGCCATGCAGACGCAATGCCTCCCCGGTGCCGGGTTGATCCACGATCAGTGAGGCCACGCCGCGACGCGCCAGCCAGGCAGGCAGACCGACGCGATACTTCATCTCCTTGGTTGAGTCCAGGCCATTGACCTGCACCAGAACCGGCGCCCTCCCCTCCCCGCCCTGGGCTGGAACATACAGAGCGGACAAGCGGGAATCGCCGTAGGGAATTTCCACCCGCTCGCAAGACTCGCGCGACAACGCGACGCCGCGTGCGAACACGTCCAGAAACCGCTTGTAGAGTTCCAGCCGCCCCGGCGAATCGTGCGCCTGCAGCCGCTCGCAGGTGAGCAGGTACACCGCCGCCCTGTTGTATTTCTCTCCCGCCGAGAGCAGGCCGCCCCGGCTTTCGTCCTCCCTGGCAAGGTCGCAAAGCTTGTCGGCCATGCGCGACCAGGTTTCCCGGAAGGCCAACGTGCCCGCAGCGTCGGGCGCCTTTGCCGCATCCTGCAGCGGCGCACACATCGCCTCGATCTCGCCGATGCGCGCGCCCATCTCGATCGCCAGATCGACCGAAAGGTTCCAGACGTAGTTGGTCGGAAAGTACTTGAACATGCTTTGCACCGTTTCCTTTCGGCTCGGCTCAGCTGCCGTCCGACACGACGGTTCCTCCGTCGACGACCAGCGTCTGGCCAGTGATGAAAGCGCCGGCCGCGGCGGCCAGCATGACCGCGACTCCGGCAACCTCTTGCGGCTCTCCGACGCGGCGAAGCGGGGTCATCGCCAATCGGCGAGTCATGAAGGCGTCGTTGGCCAACAGGTCATTGGCCAGCGGCGTACGAATGAGCCCCGGCGCGATGGCGTTGGCCCGCACGCCGCGCGGCCCCCATTCCACGGCAAGGTTGCGCGCCATCTGCGCGAGCGCTGCCTTGCTCATGCCGTACAGGCCGATGGCGCCGTTGCCGCGCATCGCGGCAATGCTCGCCATGAGCGTCACGCTGCCGGCGCCCCGTTCTGCCATTTGAGGAACCACTGCAGCGCACAGCGCATGGGCACTGGCCAGGTTCACCTGCAAGACGCGCGTCCACTCCGCATGATCGACAGCCAGCAGCGGCCCGGCGGGCCCTTGCATGCCGGCGTTGCACACCATTGCGTCGATGCGGCCGAATGCCGAGACCGCCTGTGCGCCCAGTTCTTCTACCTGCCTTGCGTCGGCCAGGTCCGCGCAGATCACCGCCGCACGGACGCCGGCGTCCCTGCATCGAGCAGCCACCGGAGCCATTGCGTCCGCATCCCGATCGGAAAGGACGAGATCGGCGCCGTGCGAAGCAAATGCGCATGCGATGGCCTGTCCCAACCCGCCCGCGGCACCCGTGACCAGCGCCACTTGCCCGCGCATATCGAACAGGCTGCGCAACGCGGAGTCAGTCAAGCCTGACCCCGACCTGGTGGATCACCTTGCCCCAGCGCGCGGTTTCCGTGCGGATCAACTCGCCGAACTCGGCGCGCGAACTTGGCGCGATGACCAGGCCCAGATCGGTGTAGCGCTGCACGACGTCGGGCGATTGGACTGCCTTCACCACCGCGTCGTGGAGCAGGTTGGCAATGGGCTCGGGCGTGCCTGCCTTCACCATCACGCCAGTCCATCCCGGCACGTTCAGTTGCGGCATGCCGAGTTCGCCCACGGTCGGCACCTGGGGCAGTTGCGGCAGGCGCTGTTCGCTGCCGACCACGGCCAGTGCCCTCGCCTTGCCTTCACGCACGAGCGGGATGCTGCTTGGCGTGACGTCCAGCATGAGGTCGATGTGTCCGGCCAACAGGTCCTGCACGGCGGGGGCGCCGCCCTTGTAGGCGACGTGGGTCATCCTTCCCTTGATCTCGCCGTTGAACATCTCCATCCAGATGTGCGGCTGGCTGCCCATGCCGTAGGAACCGTAGTTCAAGCCCTTTTCCGAACGCGCCGCGGCGATCACGTCCTGCCAGGTCTTCAGCGGGCTGTTGGCCGGGACGATCAGCAGCGTGGGCGAGACCAGCAGGCGCGTGAGCGGCGTGAAGTCCTTGAGCGTGTCGTAGCTCAGCTTCGGGTACAGCCCTGCGTTCATCGAGAAGGGGCCGAGATCCCCGTACAGCAGGGTGTACCCGTCGGCGGGCTGCATCTTGGCGAAGTTCACGCCGATCTGGCCGCCCGCACCCGGGCGGTTGTCGACCACCACCGGCTGCTTGAGTATTTCCGCCAGCTTGTGCGAGAGCATGCGCGACAGCGCGTCGCCGAAGCCCCCGGCGGGATAGGGCACCACCCAGGTCACCGGACGAGTCGGAAAGACGGCCGGGTCTTGCGCCATTGCAAACGGCGCCAGAGAGGCCAAGGGCATGGCGGCAGCGCCGCGAAGGATGGAGCGTCGGGTGAGTCTCGAATTGTTCATGGAAATCGACGGGCCTGGTCCGCGTCTTTGAGTTGAATGAGAGAGGTGGCGAATCGGGTCACTGCGGTTCTTCATACCGCGGGTCGAGCGCGCGCCGCACGAGCGCCTCGGGCGAGCCGTCGTCGCGCATGCCGAGCAGACGAGCGGCGCTGTCGTCCAGCGCCGGATAGCGTCCGAACACCGCCTCGATGCCTGGTTGCGGCGAATAGCGCACCAGCTGCGCACCATCGACGTCGTAGACGCGGGAAAGCGCCTGCACCACTTCGGCAATGGAAAGCCTCAGCACAGGCAGCGGCCAGGCACGGCCGACCTGCCCTTGCGAATCGAGTGCCACATCCATTGCCGCGGCATGCACGAGGTTCTGCGCGCAACGGCGGGCGGACATCCACCAGGCCGTCGCTTGAGCACTGACGGGGCAGGTGAACTGCTCGCCAGCCGCCACCGCATGCAGCAGGTCGCTCATGAATGCGGACACGAGGCCGGATGGAACACGGGGCCGCGCGACGATCCCCGGCAGCCGCAGCGAGCGCCCGTCGAGCAATCCACGGCGCGTGGACTCGGCCAGCATGATCTCGCACGCCAGCTTGTGGGCGCCGTAGGTCATTGGGGGACGCGTGGGACTCGCGGGCGTCACCGGATCCGGCAACGGACTGCCGTACACGGCGATCGTGCTGGCGTAGACCACGACCGGTGGCCGTTCCTGGCGGACCTTCGCTGCTTCGGCGAGCACCTGGAAAAGGTCGAGCGTGGCATCCAGGTTGACGCGACGACTCAGCAGAGGGTCGGCCTCCGCCGCGCCACCGGGCACCGCCGCCAGGTGGAAGCACACCTGCGGGGCGAAGTCGGCAATGCGTTGCAGCATCTCTGCGCTGCCCAGGTCGCCTTCCAGCGCCAGCAGTCCCGCGCCGGCGGAGCCGAGCTGCATGTCCGCCGCTGCAAGCGCCTGAATCGGCCGGCCTGCCACGTGCCCGGCTTCCTGCAGCAGACGAACGAGCGTGGTGCCGATGAAGCCTCCGGCGCCGGTCACGAGTACACGCATTGTTCAGTCTCGAAAGTGGCGCCGCCGCTCGACGCGTCAGCCTTGCGGCGCCGGCGACCGGACGATCCGCTGGTCGATGGCACCGAACACCGGAGCGTCCTGCCACCGCGCTTCCATGCGAACACGATCTCCGAAGTGCATGAACGCAGTGGTGCTGGCGCCACCGGTGAGCAACTCGATCGCGCGGCGTTCGGCGATGCAGGCCGAGCCCTTGGCGCCACCGGCATTGCTGACCGTCCCCGAGCCGATGATGGTTCCCGCCGACAGTCGGCGCGTCCTGGCGGCGTGAGCAATCAGTTGGTCGAAGCCAAAGTTCATCTCGCGCCCGTTTGGGCTCCCGAACCATTGGCCGTTGTATTGAACGGTCAGGTCGAGGTGCACGCGGGCGTCTTGCCATGCCTCGCCGATCTCGTCGGGCGTTACGGCGACCGGCGCGAAGCTCGAAGAAGGCTTGGCCTGGAAGAAGCCAAAGCCGGAACGCATCTCGCGCGGTCCGAAGGCGCGCAGGCTGACGTCATTGATCTGCACCAGCAGCAGGATGCGATCACGCGCCTGGGCGGCCGCGCATCCCATCGGAACGTCGCCCAGGATGGCGCCGAACTCGCCTTCGAAATCGATGCCATGCGCCTCGTCGGGCAGCGGCACGTCGTCATGCGCACCAAGGAAGTCGTCGGAGCCGCCTTGGTACATCAGCGGGATGGTTTCGCTGTCGGGGATCGGCTCGATGTTGAAGGCCTTCTCCATCAGTCGGCCGTGGTTGAGAAAGGCCGACCCGTCGCACCACTGAGGCGCGCGCGGCAATGGCGCGGCGGCAGCCTTCGCGTCAAAGGCGAAGGCGTCGCCAGCCTCGCCCCGATTCAGGGTGTCGTACAGCCGGGCCAGCTGTGGCGCAGCGGCATCCCACCGCTCGACCGCGTCGAGCATGTTGGAAGCGATGGCATCCGCCGCCACGGCATGCTTCAAGTCGCGCGAGACGACGACCAGGCGGCCGTCCTTGTGGCCGCTTTTCAAAGTGGCAAGTTTCATGCTGTCGTTCTTTCGTTCCAGTGGACCGGCGCCAGGCCGGCCACCGGCGAGCGGAAGCTTGGCAAGGTGGCGCCGCGCAGGCTGCCGAGGTAGACGGTTTGCAGATCAGGGCCGCCAAAGGTCAGGCTGGCCATCCAGGGCGCCAAGGTGCCGCAGGCCGCGCCCATGATCTCGGGCGTGAGCGTTCGCGCTTCGAAGTGCGCATCCAAAGCCCGGGTGGCCTGCGGATCTCCGTCGTCCAGCAAGGTCAGGACATCGCCGTCCGGCGTGATCGCAATGAGTCGATCAGCCATGACCAGCGTCACCCAGAGATTGCCGTAGGCATCGAAGGCAAAGCCATCCGGAAAGCCGGGGAGTCGATCCGGGCCGTAGACCTCCCGATCGCTCAGCGATCCGTCGTCGCCGACCCTCAGGCGAGAGATTCGGCGCGCGTTGCTCTCGACCACGTAGAGCCACTCCTCGGCGGCATCCATGCGCACCTCGTTCGTGCCCTCGAAGCCATCCGCGACGATGCGAATTCCATGCTCGTCGATCAGGGCGATGTAGCCGTCGCGGGCGCGAGCGTTGATGGAATCGGTCCACGGCTGCATGCGCGTCGTCACCGTCAGCCAGATGCGCCCGCGACTGTCGCGAAGAACGAAATTGGCCTTGCCAAGCGGTTGACCGTCGATGCTGTCGTACAAGCGGCGAACGTTTCCATGGCGATCCATCAGGTCTACCGCGTCGGTGCCCCAGTTGGCGATCACCAAGTCGCCGCCAGGCAGAAATGCCATGCCGTTGGGCAGCGAGCCCTGGCTGAGCACATAGCGCTCGGAAAAGCCCTCCGCCGCGCCTTGCTTGCAATCACCGGCAGGAACGACAAGGTGCTGCTCGCCGGTGGTCGCAATACGCATCACACCACCGCGGGCATCTGCCGCCCACAGGGTGCCGTCTCGCTCGGCGAGTACGCATTCAGGCCGCTGAAGGCCGTGGCCGACGTGTCGGATGGACCCGCGATCGACCTGCCAGCCACGAAGAGGATTGTTCTTTTGCATGCTCTGAAAACGCGAAGAGCGTGCAGGTTAGTGGCGCCTTCGCGCAGGCACAAACCGATTCTTGCGATACCAGCCATCAGGTGCGCGAATACCTGGATGGCGCCGACTAAGATCGCCATGTCTTTCGTTGGAGATAACTGCATGCGACACCAGCGCATCGATCTGAATCTGCTGAACGCCCTGGATGTCCTGTTGAGCGAGCGCAATGTGACCCGCGCCGCGGAACGCATGCACATGACGCAATCGGCCATGAGCGGCGTGCTCTCACGCTTGCGCGACTACTTCCAGGATCCGCTGCTCGTTCAGGTGGGGCGCAGCATGCAGCTGACGCCACGGGCCGAAAGCCTGATCGAACCGGTGCGAAACATCATCTTGCAGGTAGACGCCACGCTCGGTGTGAAGCCGGAGTTCGATCCCGCCGAAGCAAGCCGGCATTTCCGCATCATCGCGTCGGACTATGTTTCGCAGGTTCTGCTGACGGAAGTGCTACGACGCGTCGCGAGAACGGCACCACGCCTGACCTTCGATATCCGCCACACGCACGCCGGGATGGCGGAAGATCTGGACAAGGGACGCGTTGATTTCCTGGTGACGCCGGCACACTTGACGCTCTCCGACCATCCGCAGGAAATCCTCTTCGAGGATACCTACCACGTCATCGCGTCCCAGCAGAACACACGGCTGGGTCCCAGCCTCTCGGTCGACGACTACCGGGCGCTGGGCCACGTCGTCTATCAGGAGGACCAAGGCAGCAACCCGTGGTTCGAGCAGTGGTATGCCAACCAGCACGGCCGGTCGCGGCGCATCGAGGTGGTGACCCACAGCTTCCTGCTGATGTCCCGGTTTGTCATCGGAACCGACCGCATCGCCACGATCCAGACCCGGCTGGCGCACCAGTTCGTGCAGGCCATGCCACTGCGTTTGCTGGACCCGCCCTTCGAGACGCCACGCCTGACCGAAGTGCTGCAATGGCACCGCTATCGCGACGATGATCCAGGCGTTCTCTGGGTTCGTGAGCAGATCAAGGCTGTCGCCGACGCCATGCCCGCCATCTAGCGCCGAGCGGGCGCAACGCTCCTGCCGGCGCCCTGTCCCTACAGGTCAAGCACCAGGCGCGCCGTCCTCGAGCGTGAACAGCACGGCGTGAACTGGTCGTTGGCCGCATGTTCCTCGGGAGTGAAGTAGAGATCCTTGTGGTCGGGAACGCCTGCGAGCACGCGCGTCACGCAGGTGCCGCACACGCCTTGCTCACACGAGCTCTCGATGTCGACGCCGGCATCCATCATCGCCTGCAGCGCCGTCTGGTCCCGGCGGACGAACACGACCTTTCCGGACCGGGCCAGTTCCATTTCGAAGACTTCGTCGCTTTCCGAGTGCGCGGCTTCGCCCGCAAAGAACTCATAGTGCAGATGCGACTCCGGCCAGCCGGCGGCGCGGGCGGTGGCCAGCACCGCGTCCATGAATCCCTTGGGCCCGCAGACGTACAGATGCTCGTCGGCCCGCGGCTTGCCAAGCCTGCCCTGGATGTCGAGCTTCTGGTCTTCTGCGCCATCGTCGTGATGAAAGTGCACGCCTCCGGCAAAGGCTGATTGCGCGATCTGCGCCTTGAACGCCGTGCGCTCAGCCGAGCGTGTGCAGTAGTGCATTTCGAAGGTGGCCCCGGTCGCCGACAGGCGCTGCGCCATGCACAGCAGTGGCGTCACGCCGATCCCACCGGCCAGCAGCAAGTGCCGTGCGCCCACCGCCAGCTGGAAGTGATTCCTGGGCGCGCTGATGGTCAACACGTCGCCTGGACGGATCGACTCATGCATGGCCCTTGAGCCACCTCGGGACGACGGTTCCTTGAGCACCGCGATCCGGTAGCGGTGCGTATCCGCCGGGTCGCTGCACAGCGAGTATTGGCGCACCAAGCCCTCGTGCACATGCACGTCGATGTGGGCTCCGGGCTCGAATGGCGGCAAGGTCTGGCCGGACTCGGCCTCCAGCTCGAAACTGGCGATGTCCGCGGCTTCCTGCCGCTTGTCCACGACCCTGACGCGCAGGTGGGTCGATGCTGAAGGGCTCATCCCTGCCTTTGCCTGCGCAACGACACTCATGCCACCACCTGTACCTTCAGCCGCTCCACGATCCGCCGCGCGCGGTTGGCACCCGCATCGACGTGAATGTCCATCCACGTGGCCTGCGCGCCGAACTGGAGCATGTTCTGATATTGCGCCTCGATCACGCCGCGGTCTTCATCGAACGTGAATGCAGTCTGCTTGACGACGGTCTCGAAGTTGTCGTCGCGGTCGGGATGCCGGTTGCTGGCCATGCTCCAGAAGTAGTGGCACGTGGTCTCGGTCTCCGGTGTGACGCCGTGGAAGCCCCGCATGTGGAATCCGCCGCGCTCCGGGTTGTCGATCGAATCCGTGCCCGGCTCGATGGCGCCGGTCCAGATCTCCAGGTGCGAGACTCGGAAGACGATCTCCTGCCAGCGGTCGCACGTGTCGCCGAAAGGCCAGGCTGCACGGTAGGTCGGCGGCGGCGTCGATCCGGGCATGAGGCGCACGACCTTGACCGAGTCGCCATCCTGCGTCACCCTCATCTCGGCATTCATGTGCAGATGAGCGTCGCCCCCGATCGTCTTCAGGTGCACGTAGCCCAGGTGGCTCAGGTCCAGGAGGTTGTCGTGGATCAGTTGCCACGGCGCCTGGTAGTGGTACTTGCCGCTGCCGAAGCGGTAGCGCGGGTCGTCATGGTGTGGATAGACCGGTGGCTCGACCGACGGCGCCGCGCCCGCGACGCTCGGCATCCAGATCCAGACGATCTGGTTCCTTTCGGCCACGTGGTAGGACCTGACACAGGCCTTGGACGGAATCCGATCCTGTCCGGGAATCTGCAGGCACTGGCCGTTCGGTGCGTAGAGCATGCCGTGGTAGCCGCAACGCACCCCCTCCGCCTCCACCGTGCCGCATGAAAGCGGCAGCGACCGGTGGCAGCACCGATCCTCGAGCGCCGCAATCTGCCCGTTGCCGGTACGAAAGAGCACCACCTTCTGGTTGAGAAAGGTGCGCCCGACGGGCCTGTCCTGAATGTCGGATGCAAATGCCGCGACGTACCAACGATCGAGCGGGAAGCTGCCGTTCGATTCCTTGGCTGGGTGAAGTGTGATCGTGGAAGCGTTCATGGGATTTCTCCTGGGGAATGTCTGACTCGGTGGGCGACCGGGCGAGGTCGCGATGCCTCAGTGCACTGCGACGCCGACCCAGCGGTCCAGCGTCTCGGTGTCGTGGACGAGGTCTGCGGCAACGGCTTCATGCACCACGGCGCCGTGGTCGAGAACCACGGCGCGCTGTGCGTAGTGCAGCGCCTCATCCACCTGCTGCTCCACGATGACGACGGAGATGCCGGTCTGCCGGCTCATCGCCTCGAAGGCGCGCAGGAGTTCCTGCCGGATCAGCGGCGCCAGCCCTTCGAGCGGCTCGTCGAGCAGGATCAGCTTCGGCTGCCCAAGCAGCGCGCGCGCGACTGACAGCATCTGTTGCTCGCCGCCCGACAACTGGGTGCCCGCGTTGCGACGACGCTCCGCCAGGCGCGGGAACAAGGCATACGCCTCTTCGATGGCCGCGCGCGGGCGGTGCTTGATGCCGGCAACAAGGTTTTCCTCGACCGACAGCGACGGAAAGATGTCGCGTGTCTGCGGCACGTAGCCCAGGCCCCGGTGCGCCCGCCCGTTGGGGGTCAGCGCGGTGATGTCCTCGCCATCGAACTCGATGCGCCCGGTGCGCGCCGGCACCAGGCCCATGACGGCGCGCAGCGTCGTGCTCTTGCCAACACCGTTGCGGCCGAGCATGGCCAGCCGTTCGCCCTTGTTCACGTGCAGTGTCAGCCCATCCAGGACGGTCGTCGGGCCGTAGCCCGCCGTCAGGCATTGCACTTTCAGGATGGTGTCGCTCATGAGGAGTGTCCGAGATAGGCGGCGCGAACCTTGGGATCGCTGCGGATCTGTTCGGGTGTTCCGCTGGCCAGGACGGCACCTTCGGCAAGCACCAGGATGCGATTGGCAAAGCGGAACACCAGGTCCATGTCGTGTTCGATGATCAGCACGCCGAGGTCCTTGGGCAGTGCATCCAGCGCGGACAGGAGCCGCGCACCGTCGCCCTTGGGAACGCCGGCCATCGGCTCGTCCAGCAGCAGCACCTTGGGGCGCAGCGCGAGCGCCAGCGCCATCTCGATCAGGCGCTGCTCGCCGTAGGCCAGGTCTTGCGTCGGCGTGGCGGCATGTGCGAGCAGGCCGAAGCGCGCGAGCAGCGACCGTGCTTCGTCCTGCAGGTGCGGGTACGCGTCGATGCTGCGCCAGGCGCGGGCACTCAGGCCCTCGCGCTCGAACAAGGCCATCTCCACCTGGCGCTGCACTGGCAGGTGCGGCGCCAGCGTCGTGATCTGGAAGGTGCGAGCCAACCCCATTCGCACGCGCCGGGCCTGGTCCAGACGGGTCACATCTTCTCCGCACAAGCGGATACGGCCGGCGTCGGATCGCAGCACGCCGCTGACCTGATTGACCAGCGTGGTCTTGCCCGCGCCGTTGGGCCCGATGAGTGCCAATCGGTCTCCCGCCGCAAGCCGGAAAGACACGGCACGTGTCACGTGCAGGCCGCCAAAGCGCTTGTCCAGGTCTTCGACTTCGAGCAGGAGACTCATTGCAAGGCTCCCATGCGGCGACGCACGAACCCGAGCAGTCTGGCTGGCGGCACCAACACCACGCCCATCAGGAGAAATCCGACGACGAACAGCCAGTGGTAGGGGTTGATGGAAGCGGCCGTGTGGTGGAGAAGCGTGAAGACCACGGTCCCGATCACAGCGCCATACAGCCGGCCGGCCCCGCCCAGGATGAGCATGACCAGGATCTCGGCAGAGAGCCCGAAGGACAGGCTGTCCAGGCCGACAACGGCATTGGTTTGCGCCGACAAGGCACCTGCTGCGCCGGCCACGGCTCCGGCGATCGTGTACATGGTGAGCAAGCGGACGTAGATCGGCGTGCCCAGCGCCGCCATGCGGGCACGGTTCTCGTGGATGCCGCGAACCGCCAGGCCAAACGGCGAATTCACAAGGCGCGAGAGCAGGTGGAGCACCAGCACCAGCACGGCCAGCGCGTACCAGGCCGCCACCCGACCCTCCAGATCGAAGGCGAAGCGCCCGAACAGCGGGTCGATGCCGAAGCCCGAGAGACCGTCATCGGCGCCGGTCCAGCCGCGCGCCTTCTGCGCGAGACTCAGCACGATCTGCGCAACCGCAACCGTCAGCATCAGGAAGGTGAACCCTTGATAGCGCAGCAGGAATGCGCCGCTCGCAAGCGCCAGGGCAGCGCCCGCCACAACCCCCACCGCCAGTCCGAGCAAGGGCTCGGGCATGACCTTGAGGGCGAATATTCCGGCGGCATAGGCTCCGACGCCGAACATCGCGGCATGGCCGAGCGTCGCCAGGCCGGCGATTCCCACCACCAAGTCCAGGGAAAGGACCAGCAGCGCAGTGACGAAGATGCGGGTAAGCAGGCCCAGTTGGTCCGGCAGCATCAGGCAAGCCAGCGCGCCGGCCGCCAGCAATATGGCAGGCGCCAGCCAGGGCGACGCGCATCTAGGCTGCGCCTGCGCTGCGGCCTCGGGCGTCGCCTGAGTCGTCAGGACGGATTGAGTGTTCATCGCTTCAACAGACCGTTGGGGCGCCAGGCAAGCAGAAATGCCATGGCCACGAAGAAGAACAGGCTGCCCCAGTCGGAGGCGAGGTATTTGCTCGCGGTCTCGATCAGCCCCAGGGCCACTGCGGCGACCAGGGACCCGGCGATGCTGCCCATGCCGCCAACCGACACGACCACCAGCACCAGGACCAGGTACTTGAGTGCGTAGTACGGCTCCAGCGGCATGAGTTCAGCGCCGAGAATTCCGCCCAATCCCGCCAACCCGGCGCCAGCGGCGAAGCTGGCGCACTGCACCACGCGAATCGGTATGCCCAGGCTCGACGCGGTCCCGCCGTGGTCCACCGCCGCGCGCAGCCAGATGCCGAAGCGCGTGTACGCGACCACCCAGGCGGCCAATGCCGCGATGCCGAGCCCGGCGCCGATCACCAGCAGCCGCTGCGCGGGCAACGTGCGCCATCCGAGGTCGATCGGGCCGGCCAATGCGGGCGGCAGCGGGATGAGCTGAACCTGCGGGCCGGCCAGCGCGTTGGTCGTCGCGATCAGCACGAAGCTCAGGCCGATGGTGAACAGCACCTGCTCCAACTCCTTGCGGCGGTAGAGGTGCCTGAAGACCGATGCCTCCAGCACCGCACCCAGAGCGGCCGTCAGCGCCACAGCCGCAGGCACGGCAACCCAGAAGTTCCATTGCGCCTCGCGCACCAGCAGCGCCGCGCAGTAGCCGCCCACCATGGCGAAGGCCCCGTGGCTGAGGTTGACGAAGCGCATCAACCCCAGCGTGATCGACAGTCCGACCGCGATGACGAAGAGCACCATGCCGTACGCCATGCCATCGATGGCGATGTTGAAAAGGACGTTCACTTCAGCAGACCCGACGCGCGCACCTGAACGACCGGATCACTTGTCGAGACCATTGTCGGTCTGCGGGCCGAAGTTCTGGATCTCCTTGTTCACCAGCATGCCGTCGACTTTCTCCACCTTGCGCAGGTAGACGTTCTGCACGATGTGACGGGTGCTGGCGTCGATCCGGACCGGTCCGCGCGGGCTTTCCCACTGAAGAGCCTTTGCCGCGGCGATGGCCTTGGCCCCGTCCCTGGCGCCGCCGGTGGCTTCGATCATCTTGTGGATGACGTACATGCCATCCCACGCGCCGACCGATGCATAGTTGGTAACGGCGTTGGGGTCTCGCTTCTTCAATGCCTCCACGAAGACCCTGTTCGCCTTGGAGTCATGCGCGCCGGAATAGTGGAATGCCGTGGTCAGGCCAAGCGCGGCATCGCCGAACTTCTGCAAGTCGAACTCGTCGGTCTCGGCGGTGCCGAGGAACTGCACGCCGTCCTTGGCCAATCCGTTCTCGTTGTAAGCCTTGATGAAGCCGAGGTTCGGCGGACCGCCCGGCAGGAAGGTGTAGACCGCCTGGGCCCCGCTGGCCTTGATGCGTTGCACGAAGGGGCCGAAATCGGTCGTCGAGATCGGCATACGGATCGATTCGACGACCGTGCCGCCCTGCTTGGCGAATTCGCTCTTGAAGGCAGTCTCGCCGTCGATGCCCGGTCCGTAGTCGGTGACGGCCGTCACCACCTTCTTCAGGTTCTGCCTGGCCGCCCACTGGGCCAACGGCACCGTCACCTGCCACAGCGTGTAGCTGGTGCGGATGAAGAATTGGGACTTCTCGGTAATGGAAGACGTGGCCGCGTTGAAGATCACCGTCGGCGTCTGCGACTGCTGAATCAAAGGCGCGACGGCCAGCGCATTCGGAGTGAAGACAAAGCCGCCGAGGTAGTCCACCTTGTCCTTGACGATGAGTTCCTGGGCCAGGCTCTTGGCCTGCCCCGGGTTGGGGCCGCCGGTGTCGCGGTAGATGAACTCCACATCCTTGCCGGCCAGCTTGCCGCCCTGGGTCGCCACGTAGGCCTCGGCCCCAGCCTTGAACAGCGCCCCGTAGTGCGCGAACGGGCCCGAGAACGGGCCGACGATGCCGACCTTGACCACCTCGGCATGGGTCTGAGCGGCACTGAAGGTAAAGGCGGCAAGGGCTGCAAAAGCGCCAATGGCACGACGGCGGGTGGGGATCATTCTTGTCTCCAGGCAGGAAAAGCGTGAGGCGGATGCGAGGGGCTTTGCCGCTTGACGGCTCAACCGGTTGTAGTTTCAACTAGTTGATATACCAACTTCAATAGGGTTTCCACCAAGCGCTCGCGCTCGAAAGGTCGGCGCGCGCCTTCGCTGAAAATGTCCCGAATCAGCCCTGATCCCTGGAGCGGCGGGCGCAATGCCGCCGCTTCCAACCCCTCATTCCAATGAAGAAGAGAACCATCTGATGTCCGCAAGAAAGGCTTCGGCCAAGGCCGGGCAAGCCGCTTCCCAGCCGTCGCGGCGATTGCCCGTCGAGCGAACCGACGCGAAAAAGGCAACGCAGCCGCGAGAGCCGATCGACCCGGACGGAGCGTTGATCGAAGCCGAAGGGATCGATCTCGAACACTACGTCCCGGCCTACCTCACCTGGGTCGCCAACAAGCTTTCGCGCGGCGCATCCCAACACTACCTGCGACTGTTCGACGTCGGGATCGAGACCTGGCGCTGCATGGTGCTGTTGGCCATTGACGATTCGATCACCGCGCAGAAGGTGTCGCGCATCATCGGCATGGACAAGGCATCCGTCAGCCGATGCTTCAAGAACATGCAGGCGCGCGGGCTCATCACGCTGAGCCTGGAGGCGAACGACGGCAGGTTGAGAATTGCCACGCTCACAGAAAAAGGCCGCGCCCTGCACGACCAGATCCGCGGCATTGCGCTGGAGCGCGAACGCGTGTTGCTTTCAGTTCTGAGCGAGAGCGAGCGCGAGGCGCTGCTGATGCTGCTCAAGCGGATCCATGAGAACCTGCCCGAAGTGGAGCTGGCAACACTGCGTTACGTTGAAGGGCGATTTTCAGACGACAGCGGAAAGTGAGAAACGGCAGGGAGAAATCCCTGCCTCGGCACGGCGCCCACGCAAGGATGCGCGCCCGCCTACGCCGCCACCCCGGCATCGCCCACACCGGCGGACCGCGTTTGCGGGCACATTGGGTCGTGCCAGCGCATGCTGGTTTCTTTTTCGGGAGCAGACATGAGTGACTACAACGAGCGCCTGGAACAGGTCGCGGACGACGTGAAGCACGTGGGCCAGAAAGCGGCCGACCAGGCCAAGGATGCGGCGTTGGGCCTGGGCGGCATGGCGGACGCTGCTGGCAGGAAGCTGGACGACACCAAGGTCAGAGTCGACCAGCTTGCCAACTACCTCACCCTGTCGATCAACGCGGATCCGATCAAGGCGGTGGTGGTCACTGCCGGGATCAGTGCGTTGGTGACGGCACTTCTGGTGGCGGCCATGGGTGGCGGCCGCCGGCGCTGAGCGCCGGGGCCGGGTTGTCAGCCCTGGTGGGCGCGCTTGCCGACGTTCTTCTTGCTGCGCGTGGCCGGGCCGCGCTCGAGGCTGCGGCGCTGGCCCGTGCCGTGGCGCACTGCCGGGTAGCCTTCCAGCGGCTTCGGCGCCTTGGTGGCCTTGCGGTCTGCTTCGGTCACGATCTTGTTGCCCATCGGGTTCTCCTTGGTGATGTCGATTGGAGCCGCGAATTCTATAGACGCCCGCCCTCCTTCACGCGGACCCTACTTGGCAGCGCCTGCCGCCGCAGGTGCATGCACATCTCCGCTGTGCTTTTCCCCGCCCATGTCGATCTTGTCGCCCGCCTTCGCGATGACGAACAGGCAAAGGGCGACGAAGGCAATGAATCCGAGTCCGATCTTCCACATGTCAGTGCTCCCCTGGAGTGAATTGATTGGGTTGAGTACAAAAAGAAAGGGCCTCGCGCGTGACGGCACGAGGCCCCGGGGGGAGCGGACGGCCCCAGCCGTCCGCCCGTCCGACCCGCCTTGTGTGGCGGCGGGTCAGTCGTTCGCGTAGATGTTGACGTCCTTGGTCTCGCGGATGAACAGCGTGCCCACCACCAGCGTGATGGCGGCAATGATGATCGGATACCACAGGCCGTTGTACATGTTGCCGGTACTGGCCACGATGGCGAACGCGGTGGTCGGCAGCAGGCCGCCGAACCAGCCGTTGCCGATGTGGTACGGCAGGCTCATGGAGGTGTAGCGGATGCGGGTGGGGAACAGTTCCACCAGCATGGCGGCAATCGGGCCGTAGACCATGGTCACCAGGATCACCAGGTAGGTCAGGATCACGACCATCATCACCTTGTTCATCTTGGCGGGGTCGGCCTTGGCCGGATAGCCGGCCGACTTCAGGTCGTCGCCCAGTTCCTTCTTGAAGGCGGCGATGGACTTGACGGATGCTTCGTCGAACTTGCTGCGGGTCACGACGCCTTCGGGCGCCTCGACCTGCTTGTCGCCGATCTTCACGATGGCCTTGGAGCCGGCCGGGCCGGCCACGTTGTCATAGCTCACCGAGTTCTGCACCAGGTAGCGCTTGGCGATGTCGCAGGAGCTCTTGAAGTCGATCTCGCGCGCCACCGGGTTGCCCTGGAACGAGCAGGTGGCCGGGTCGGCGGTGACGGTCACGGCCGCGTTGGCCTGGGCGTGGGCCAGGTCGGGGTTGGCGGCTTCGGTCAGCATCTTGAAGACCGGGAAGTACGTCACCACGGCCAGCAGGCAGCCGGCCATGATGATCGGCTTGCGGCCGATCTTGTCCGACAGGGTGCCGAAGATCACGAAGAACGGGGTGCCGATGGCCAGGGCCGCCGCGATCAGCAGGTTGGCGGTGATCGGGTCCACCTTCAGCTGCGCGGTCAGGAAGAACAGCGCGTAGAACTGCCCGGTGTACCAGACCACGGCCTGGCCGGCGGTCAGGCCGAGCAGCGCCAGGATGACGATCTTCAGGTTCTTCCACTGGCCGAACGATTCGGACAGCGGCGCCTTCGAGGTCTTGCCCTCGGCCTTCATCTTCTGGAAGGCGGGCGATTCGTTCAGCGACAGGCGGATCCACACCGAGATACCCAGCAGCGCGATGGACAGCAGGAACGGAATGCGCCATGCCCAGTCGGCGAACGCCTGCTCGCCGGTGACGGTGCGCACGCCCAGGATCACCAGCAGGCTGAGGAACAGGCCAAGCGTGGCGGTGGTCTGGATCCACGAGGTGTAGGCACCGCGCTTGCCGTGCGGCGCGTGCTCGGCCACGTAGGTTGCGGCACCGCCGTACTCGCCGCCCAGCGCCAGGCCTTGCAGCATGCGCAGCGCGATCAGGATGACCGGGGCGGCCACGCCGATGGTGGCGTAGGTGGGCAGCAGGCCGACGATGAAGGTCGACAGGCCCATGATCAGGATGGTGACCAGGAAGGTGTACTTGCGTCCGATCATGTCGCCCAGGCGGCCGAACACGATGGCGCCGAACGGGCGCACCAGGAAGCCGGCGGCGAAGGCCAGCAGCGCGAAGATGAAGGCGGCGCCCGCATCCAGGCCACTGAAGAACTGCTTGGCGATGATGGCCGCCAGCGAACCGTACAAGTAGAAGTCGTACCACTCGAAAACGGTGCCGAGGGATGAGGCGAAGATCACCTTCCTTTCCTCGGCGGTCATCGGGCGCGGTGCGATGGGCGCTCCTCGGCGATCCAGTGCGGCTGTCATGCGTCTCGTCTCCTGTTTGAAATGCTTGGGCGCCCAATGGGGCGTACTGGCATTCTTGGAGCGATGCCTGACCGTGACCTTGCGTGAAACTGAATGCAACCTGACGAATTCAGGTCAAACCCAAGGCCTCAGTTTCAGAATGTAAAAAACAGCCTCCTCAGCAGAGGGCAAGCGCCCTAGGACTTTCCCGGGGGCGACCAGGCCGGGCGGTCGCCGGCCGTGCGCCAGGCGGCGGCGTCGAACCACGGGTCTGCCTCCAGCCAGGCGCGCAGCGCGGGCAGCGCGTCGAAGCCCCAGAAGTGCTGGCCGTCCACTTCCAGGGTCGGCGTGCCGAAGATGCCGGCCGCGACTGCGGCGTCGGTGTTCGCGCGCAGGCGGGCCTTCACCGCGTCGCTGTCGGGCTCGCGCACCAGCGGCAGGCGCGTGGCCAGGTCGGCCAGCCGCGCCGGGTCCGATGGATCGGCGCCGCCGCGCCAGATGTCCCGAAAGATGGTCTCGGTGACGAAGCGGTTGGTGTCGCCGCCTTCGGTGGTGGCCAGTGCCAGGCGCAGGTGCGGCAGCGGGTTGAACGGGTGCAGCGACGGCAGGTCGAACGGCACCTGGTGCGCATGCCCAAGCCACAGTGCGTGGCGGTAGGTCGCCTCGCGTTTGTGCGGCACTTCGGCCGGGCCGAGCAGCCCGTGCGCACGCAGCAGGGCGCCCAGCAGCACCGGCCGATAGCGCACGTGAAAGCTCAGGCCGGCCAGCGCCTGCGGCAGGTGCTCGAAGGCCAGGTAGGCGAACGGCGAAAGAAAGTCGTAGTGGAAGGTAATGGTCTTCATGGCTTGCCCTCGCACAGCGGTGGTTCGCCGGCGCCGGCCTCGCCCAGGCGCCGCGCGATGCGCACCCACACCTCGCGCCGCCCAGCATCGGTCAGCGCGCTCCAGTCGGCGATTTCATCGAGCGAGCGCAGGCAGCCCTGGCACAGCCCGCTGGCCGGATCCATCACGCACACCGAGACGCAGGGCGACGTCACCGGGCGGCCGGCCGGCTGCGCCAGCACCGCGTCGGCGCGGCGCGCCAGCGTCGTCGCATCCACCACCGCGGCCATCATGACGCGCCCGCCTTCGGGCAGCGATGACATCCGCGCAGCCCGGCCATGCGGGGCGAGCTCACGCCGGGGCCTGCATCACGTCCGCGACCGGCGCGCCGGTCAGGCGCTCCAGGTCCTGTGGGCGCAACTGCACCACCGAATGCGGATGGCCGGCGGCCGCCCACACGGTGTCGAAGCGGAACAGCTCGCGGTCGATCAGCATCACCGGCGCGCTGGCATGCCCGAACGGCGACACGCCGCCGATCGAGAAGCCGGTGGCCGCCTTGACGAAGTCGGCGTCCGCGCGCCCGGTCTTGCCGACCAGCGCGTCCACCTTCTTCTCGTCCACGCGCCGGTCGCCCGAGGCCACCACCAGCACCGCCACGCCGTCGGCCTTGCGCCGGAACACGATGCTCTTGGCGATCTGCCCGACGTCGATGCCCAGGGCATCGGCCGCCTGCTGCGCGGTGCGCGCCGCGTCGTCGAGCATCACCGGCGCATGCGGATGGCCGGCGTCCTGGAGCAGCCGCGCGACGCGCTGCACGGATTCTGGGAAAGCGGTGAGTTCGGCGCCGCACATGGTCGCGGGTCTCCTGTTGGCAAGGGAAAGCCACGCAGTGTAGGCGCAGCAAAAAGCACTTGCGGCACGGGCGCGGCGCACCTATAGTTAGCCACATGGCTAACCATTCGCTCTCCCTCAACCAGATGTTCCTGGCGCTGGGCGACCCGACCCGACGCGCCATCGTCGATCGGCTCGCCGGCGGCACGGCATCGGTGAAGGAACTGGCCGCGCCGTTTCGCATGGCGCTGCCTTCCTTCATGAAGCACCTGGGCGTGCTGGAGCGGTGCGGCCTGGTGCGCTCGCGCAAGGAAGGCCGGGTGCGCCTGTGCGAGCTGGCGCCCGAACCGATGCGTCTGGCCGAAGACTGGCTCGAGCAGCAGCGCCAGGTCTGGGAAGCCCGCACCGATCGTCTCGCCCGCTATGTCGAAACCCTCCATGCAAAGGAAGCACTTGCCATGTCCGACAACGCATTGAACCCCAAGCTCGACCTCGAAATCAGCCGCGTGCTGCGCGCCCCGCGCGCGCTGGTCTGGAAGGCCTGGAGCGATCCCGCCCACCTCAAGGAGTGGTGGTGCCCCAAGCCCTGGACCACGGAGGTGCGCACCTTCGACTTCCGCACCGGCGGCGACTTCCACACCGTCATGCGCGGCCCGGCGAACGACAAGACCGAGGAGAGCGACAACCCCGCCGTGTTCCTCGAGGTCACGCCGATGTCGCGCATCGTCATGACCACCGCGCTCGGCTCGGGCTGGCGTCCGCAGGAAACGTGGCTGCCGATGACCGCCTTCATCACCATGTCCGACGAAGGCGGCGGCACGCGCTACGTGGCCCGTGCGCTGCACCGCGACGAAGCCATGCGCAAGCAGCACGAGGAGATGGGCTTCTTCGACGGCTGGGGCACCGTGATCACCCAGCTCGAGGAATACGCCCTGGGCCTGACGTAGCCCGGGGCGGTCGGCTCACAGCAGGTCGGCCAGCCGCGCGCGCAGGCGGCTGATGGCCTGGCTGTGCAGCTGGCACACCCGGCTCTGGCTCACTTCGAGCACCGCGCCGATCTCGCGCAGGTTCAGTTCTTCCTCGTAGTAGAGGTTCAGCAGCAGCTGGTCGCGCTCGGGCAGGCCCGAGATCGCCTCCACCAGCTGCTGGCGCAGGCCGCTTTCCATGAGCTGCGCCAGCGGGTCGTCGCTGCGCCGTTCGCCGCGTGCGGCCTGCGCATGCTGGTCGATGAACGGGTTCTCGGCGTCGCCGCGCGCAAAGTCCTCCACGTACAGCAGCTGGCAGCCCTGGATCTCCTGCAGCAGGGCCTGGTAGTCCTGCAGGTCCATCTTCAGTTCGCGCGCGATCTCGCCTTCGCCGGGAGGGCGACCCAGCCGGTGCTCCAGCGCCTGGATGGCCTTCTCCACGCCGCGCGCCGACTTGCGCAGCGCGCGCGATCCCCAGTCGCTGGCGCGCAGCTCGTCGAGCATCGCCCCGCGGATGCGCTGGCTGGCGAAGGTCTCGAACTGCGCGCCCTGGTTGTCCTGGTAGCGGCCCGAGGCATCCATCAGGCCGATCATTCCGGCCTGGATCAGGTCGTCCAGCTCCACGCTGGCCGGCAGCCTGGCCATCATCTGCAAGGCGATCCGGCGCACCAATGGCAGGTGCTGCTCGAGCAGGTGGCGCTTGGCGATGGTTCCCTGTGCGGTGTACACGTCCCGTCTTCCTCTCAGGCTCTCAGGCGGCCAGGCCGTACGCGGCATGCCGGGCCGGCAGCGGCGCCGCGCCGGGGCGGCGCGCCGGCGCGGGCGAACGCGACGGCCAGCGCAGCATGTCGGCGGCCAGGCGTCGCAGGTCGAGCGCGGCGGGGCTGGCCGGAAAGGCTTCGACCACCGTGCGGCCGAGGCGGCGGGCATCGTCCAGGTGCGCATCGGCGCGCACCCAGCCGGCCGCCTGCAGCGACACCGCCAGGTAGCGGCTGCCGGTGGCGGCCAGGTTGTCCATGATCGGCTGCGCCTCGCCGGCGCCGGCGACGCCGTTGACCAGGAAGCGCAGTTGCCGCAGCCCGTGCGCATAGTGCAGCCGCTTGATGCCGGCATAAGCGGCGGTGATCGACGCCGGCTGCGGGCGCAGCACCAGCAGCAGCTCGTCGGCCTGCTGCGCCAGCGGCGACAGGCGGCCATCGGCGTCGAGCGCCGCATCGACCAGCACCACGCCGCCCGGGCAATGCGCGCGCGGCACGAACGGCTCGGCGCCGTCCGCAGCCTGCCGGCCGGGCGCGAGCGCCACCACGTCAACCCCGCAGCCGGCACGCGCCGGCACCGGCTCGCCAGGCGCGCCCAGGCCTTCGAGGGCCCACACCGCGCCGGCCGAGCCGGAACGCGCAGGCTGCTCGTCCACCAGCAGCACGTCCCTGCCCTGCAGCACCAGCGCCGCCGCCAATCCCATCGCCGCGGTCGTCACGCCCTCGCCGCAGCCGACGGCCGCCAGCGCGACGACGCGCGTGGGCGTCGGCGACAGCAATCGGCGCAAACCTTCCGCCTGGTCGATCACGCGCAGCGTCATCGTCGTTCCTCCTCAGGCGTCCTGCGCGGTGGCCGCGAGTTGCTGGCGCGCCGCCGGCGGCGCCGATTCGGTGTCCAGCGCCTCGAGCAGCAGGAACAGCTTGCTCACGCCGAGGTACAGCGCGTTGCCGCTCACCGGGCGCGTGCCGCGCGTGGTGCGGCCGGTCAACTGGCCGAGCAGCGCGCGGGCGCGGTCGGCCCATTCGCCGCTGGCCTGCATCAGGCGCCACACGGTGGTGCCGGCCTGGCCGGCCACCAGCAGACGCTTGACCATGGCGGCGTCGCCCGGCTCGCCGAGTCCGCCGGCCAGCTGCACGCCCTGGCGCAGCAGGCGCAGGCAGCCTTCGGCGTCGGCAGCCCAGGCGTGCCATTGCGCCAGCTGGCGTGCCTCGACCTCGCCGCCGGTGTTCGACAGCAGGTAGTGCTGGGCCACGATCCTGTGGCTGCGCGGGTCCATCAGCCGCACTGCCACGCAGCGCAGCGGCTGCAGCGCTGCAGCCTCCGGGCCGGCGCGCAGCAGCACTTCGGCATGCGCCAGTCGGCGCAGCGCCGGCTTGCCGCGCCAGGTGACCGCCTGCGCTTCGCCGTAGTCGAATGCCACCCGCGCGAGCGCGCTCGACACGCCGCTCGCCGCATCGATCACGCCGGTGGTGGCGGCCCCGCGCGCCAGCCAGCGCAGGCCCTGCGCCTGCCACTGCTGCAGCACGTCGAGCGCCGGCAGGGCGGACAGCAGATGCACCATGGGCTTGCCCGGCGCCTGCGCATCCAGCCACTGGACCTGGCGCGCCTGGGCACGCCGCCGCGCCTCGCTCATGCCGCGCGTGGCCACCGTCGACAGCCATTGGTTGGGCGCGGCCAGCGGCGCGCCGTTGCGGTCGGACAGCAGCAGGCTGCTGTGGCAGGCGTAGGCGTCGCCGCCCTCGCTCACGCGCAGCCCGACCCGGCCGTACACCGCCAGCACGTGGCTGCCGCATGCGCCAGCCACTTCGCCGCGTGCATGGGCCGACACCGCGTCCAGAACCGCCTGCTGCGCCACCTGCGGGTCGCCCGCCTGGCGCCACAGGCGGCGCGCGACGTCGAAGCCGATGCCGGCATCCGACAGCGCGCGGGCCGTCGCGGCCAGCTCCTGTGCGTCGTGCGCCATGGCGCGGATCAGGTTCTGGTAGCGCGTGCGCAGGCGGCCGGCCTCGGCCTGGGCCTGCAGCTCCGCTGCGGAAGGGCCTTCGGCCGGCGCCTGCAACTCCGGCGGCACGAACAGCGCATGGTGGCGGCGCGGCTGGAAGACGGCGTCGACCAGCTGCGCGCGGTCGGCCAGCATCAGGTTCTCCGGCACCTTCTGGCCGCTGGAGACATAGTGCACCGGCAGGCGGTGGCGGATCACCGTGTCGATCAGCGCGCCCGGGTGCGTGGCCTCGTCGACCTTCGTGAAGATGCAGCCGGCCAGCTCGCCGCGGCCGCCGTGGCGGTAGGCATGCACCACCTCGTTGAGGGTGTCGCCGTGGCTGGTGCCGTTGAGCAGCAGCAGGCGCTTGACCGGCCGCTGCGCGCTGCCGAGCATGGCGATCTGGTCGGACACGGCGCGGTCGCGCTGGCTCATGCCGACGGTGTCGATCAGCACCATGTGCTTGCCCTGCAGGTCCTGCAGCACGACGTGCAGGTCGGCCGCGTCCTTGACCGCGTACACCGGCACGTTGAGGATCTGGCCGTAGATGCGCAACTGCTCATACGCGCCGATGCGGAAGCTGTCGGTCGTGACGAGCGCCAGCTTGTCGGCGCCGAAGCGCATCACGCAGCGCGCCGCCAGCTTGGCGGTGGTGGTGGTCTTGCCCACGCCGGTCGGGCCCATCAGGGCATAGACGCCGCCTTGCGACAGCAGCGCGTCCTCGTCCGGCAGCACCGGCAAGGCACGCATCAACTCGGCGCGCGCGAAGGCCATGCCCTGCGCGTAGGTCTGCCCCGTCGGCAGCTTCTCGAGCATGGCGCGCGACAGCCCGGCGCTGAAGCCGGCGCCCAGCAGGGTGCGCAGCAGCCGGCCGCGCGCCGGGTCCTGGCGCTCCTTCTCGTTCCACTGCGCGTTGGCGAGCTGCTCCTCGAGCATGCCGCGCATCGAATGCAGCTCGTTGAGCACCGCGTCGGGCTGTGCGGCCGGCGCCACCGGCGCCGCGGCCGGGGCCGCCATGACGGTGGCCGCGGGCGGAACCGGCATGGCGGGCAGGCGGTCCGCCGCCTGCAGCGCGATCGGCCGGCGCATCTCGGGCAGCGCCGGTGCAGCGGGCGCGACGGGCGCCGCCGGCATCGACGGCGCGGGCGCGGCGGCCGGAGCCGCCACCTCGACGGCCTGCAACGCCGCGCCCTCGGCCATGGCGACGATCTCGACGCCTTCGGGCAGGGCCCGGTTGCTCAACACGATGGCATCGGTGCCCAGCGCCTCGCGCACCAGGCGCAGCGCCTCGCGGCTGGTGGGGGCAAGGAATCTGCGGGCTGCGGCCCGCACGTCGGTGCTCGGGTTCAAACACGTCCTCCAAGAGTGGCGGTGACTTTGATGTGGCACGAATCAGGGATCTCCGCGTGGGAGAGCACCTTGAGCCGTGGAATGCTGCGGCGCAGGAACCGCGAGAGCAGCACGCGTAATGCGTGCTGCACGACCAGCACAGGCGCCAGGCCCAGCTGCTCCTGCCGTTCGACGGCCGCCTGCGCCTCGCGCAGCAGGTTGTCGGCCAGGCCCGGCTCGATGCCGCTGCTGCTGGTCAGCGCCTGCTGCAGCACGCGGTCGAGCGAGCCGTCCAGGCCGATCACCTGCAGTTGCGCGTCGCCCGGGAACAGGTGCTGCACGATGGCCCGGCCCAGCGCCAGGCGCGTCAGCGACGTCAACTCGGTGGCGTCCTTGACGGTCGGCGCATGCTCGGCCATCACGTCGAGGATGGTGCGCATGTCGCGGATCGAGACTTCCTCGCTCAGCAGGTTCTGCAACACCTTGTGCAGCGTGCTCAGCGACAGCACCTTGGGCACCAGTTCCTCGGTCAGCTTCGGCGCCGTCTTGGCGATCTGGTCGAGCAGCTGCTGCACTTCCTGGCGGCCGAGCAGGTCGGCCGCATGCGTCTGGATGAGGTGGTTCAGGTGCGTCGCCATCACGGTGCACGCGTCCACCACGGTGTAGCCCTGGATCTGCGCCTGCTGGCGCAGGCCGCCGTCGATCCAGACGGCCGGCAGCCCGAACGCCGGGTCCTGCGTGGGCGTGCCCGGCAGCGTGCCGCTGACCTGGCCGGGGTTGATCGCCATCCACATGTTGGGGAAGGCCTCGCCGCGGCCGATCTCCACGCCCTTGAGGCTGATCACGTAGGTGTTGGGCTTGAGCTCCAGGTTGTCGCGGATGTGCACCACCGGCACCAGGAAGCCGATCTCCTGCGCGATGCGCTTGCGGATGCTCTTGATGCGCCCGAGCAGTTCGCCCTGCTGCGACTGGTCGACCAGCGGAATGAGCCGGTAGCCGACCTCCATGCCCAGCGGATCGATGAGCGAGACGTCGTCCCAGGTGGCCTCGGCCGTGTCGGCCGACGGCGCCTGCGCCGCCTGCGCGGCCGAGGCCGCCTCGGCGGCCGCCTGCTGCGGCTTGCGCTGCGCCAGCCGCCAGCCCAGCCAGCCCAGGCCGCCGGCGATGATCAGGAACGCCAGGTTGGGCATGCCCGGGATCAGGCCCATCAGGCCGACGATGCCGGCGGTGAGGAACAGCACCTGCGGGTTGGAGAACAACTGTCCGGTCAACTGCCCGCCGACGTCCTCGTCGGTGGTGACGCGCGAGACGATCACGCCGGCGGCGGTCGAGATCACCAGCGCGGGGATCTGCGCCACCAGGCCGTCGCCGATGGCCAGCAGCGTGTAGGTGGTGCCGGCGGTGGAGAAGTCCAGGCCGTGCTGCACCATGCCCACCACCAACCCGCCGATGATGTTGATGACCAGGATCAGCAGGCCGGCCACGGCGTCGCCGCGCACGAACTTGCTGGCACCGTCCATGGAGCCGTAGAAGTCCGCCTCCTGCGCCACCTCGGTGCGGCGCTTGCGTGCCACGTCCTCGCCGATCAGGCCGGCATTGAGGTCGGCGTCGATCGCCATCTGCTTGCCCGGCATGGCGTCGAGCATGAAGCGCGCGCCCACCTCGGCGATGCGGCCCGCGCCCTTGGTGATCACCATGAAGTTGATGATCACCAGGATGATGAACACCATCACGCCGACCGCGAAGTTGCCGCCGACCAGGAAGTGGCCGAACGCCTCGATCACCTTGCCGGCCGCATCCGGCCCGGTGTGGCCGTGCATCAGCACCACGCGGGTCGAAGCCACGTTGAGCGACAGGCGCAGCAGCGTGGTGAACAGCAGCACCGAGGGGAAGGCGGCGAAGTCCAGCGCCTTCATGGTGTACATGCTGACCAGCAGCACCATGATCGACAGCGCGATGTTGAAGGTGAACAGCAGGTCCAGCAGGAAGGCCGGCAGCGGCAGCACCATCATGCTGAGGATCAGCACGATCAGCACCGGGCCGGCCATGCCCTTGAACTGGCCGCCGCCGAAGAACTGCGCCGGATTGCGCATCATCTGGGCCATTGCGCTCATTGGAAGAACTCCATTCCGCGCTTTGCGGCGCGAGCGCCTTCGGGCGGCCGGGCGGCGCTCATGCCACCCCCGCCGGGTTGAAGGCCAGCGCTTCGGGTACGTGCAGCGTGGTCGGCGTGCGCGGGGCCTGGCCGCCCTCCTCGCGCCAGCGCTTGAGCTGGTAGACCCAGGCCAGCACCTCGGCCACCGCCGTGTACAGGCCGGCCGGAATCTCGTCGCCCAGGCGCGTGTGCTTGTAGAGCGCCCGGGTCAGCGGCGGCGCCTCGAGCACCGCCACCTTGTGCTCGGCGGCCAGTTCGCGAATGCGCTGGGCCACCAGGTCGGTGCCCTTGGCCACCACGCGCGGCGCGCGCATCTCGCTGTCGACGTACTTGAGCGCCACCGCGAAATGGGTCGGGTTGGTCACGACGATGTCGGCCTTGGGCACCTCGGACATCATCCGGCGCCGGGCCACCGCCTGCTGCTGCCGGCGGATCGCCGCCTTGATGTGCGGATCGCCCTCGCTTTCCTTGTGTTCCTGGCGCAGGTCCTCGCGTGACATGCGCAGCTTGCGGAAGTGGCTCCACAGCTGCCAGGGCACGTCCACCAGCGCCACCAGCAGCAGCGTGGCGGCAATCAGCGCGCAGTCGCGCGCGACCAGCGCCACCGCCTGCGACAGCGCGGCCTCGGGCGGCAGCGACATCAGCTGCATCATCGCGTCGAGGTTGTGCGAGATCACCCACCAGGCCACACCGCCGATCAGCAGCGACTTGGCCAGCGCCTTGATCAGCTCGGCCAGCGACTGGCTGGAGAACATGCGGGCGATGCCCGCCAGCGGATCGAGCTTGCTGAACTTGGGCGCGACGGCCTTGCCGGAGAAGAGCCAGCCGCCCAGCAGCATCGGCGCCACCAGCGCGGCCACCGCCATCATCAGGAACAGGGGGGCGACCGCCGCCGCGACCTGGACCAGCGCCACGCCGGCCTGGGTCATCATCTGCGCGGGATCGAACGCGGCGCTGCGGTCGAAATGCAGGCCATGGCGCAGCGCCCGGTCCATCGCGCCGCCGAGCGAGCCGGCCATGAACCACAGGCCGCCGATGGCGGTGCCCAGCATCACCAGCGTGCTCAGCTCGCGCGAGCGGGCCACGTTGCCTTCCTCGCGCGCCTTCTCAAGGCGCCGCTCGGAGGCGGGTTCCGTCTTTTCGAGATCGCTTTCCTCAGCCATTCGTGCTCCATCGAGCACGGTGGGAAATCGCCTGCTCGTGACCGATTATTCGATCCGGGGCGCCCGGCCAATCGGCCGATCAAGCAGCACTTCGCCCCTCTTTTCCGGATGCAGCGGGCTCAGAAGCCCAGGCTCTCGAGCAGGTCGTCGACCTGCGACTGGTCGGTCACCGCGTCCGCGCTGCCGGGGGCGGTCTGCGGCCCGTTGAGCAGGCTGTTGGCCGCCGGCGGCTCCGGCCGGCGGTCGACCGGCGAGTTGTCGATCAGCACCTGCAGCAGCTGCGACTCGACCTCGTTGACCACGTCCATCATCTTCTTGATGACCTGGCCGGTCAGGTCCTGGAAGTCCTGCGCCATCAGGATCTCCATCAGCTGCGCGTTGATGTCGCCAGCCCGGCCGGGCACGCCCTGCAGGTAGGCGCGCGTGTCGAGCACCAGCTCGCGCGCCTGGTTCAGCTCGATCGGGTCGGCGAACCAGGCATCCCAGCGCCCGCTCAGGCCCTTGGCGTCGGCGGCAAGCGCGTCCTGCAGCGGCTGCGCCACGTCGATCGCGTTGAGCGTGCGGTGCGCGGCGCGCTCGGTCATCTCGGCCACGTAGTTCAGGCGCTCGCGGGTCGAGGGAATGACCTGCGCTGCGCGCTCGAACTGCTTGTCCAGGCCGAGCTCGCGCATGCCCTCGCGCAACTGGCGCGTGACCTGGGCGATGCGGCCCAGCAACTGATCGGCGCTGATGGCCTGGTCGGTGTTCATCGGGGACTCCATTTCAGTTCCTCCTTCACGCGTGCGCGCGGCCGCGGCGCAAGCGCCGGCGCCGGCCAGGCGTGGCCGGGTTCATTTCAGTCTCTCGAAGATCTTGGTGATCTTCTCTTCCAGCGTGGCGGCCGTGAACGGCTTGACCACGTAGCCGTTGGCGCCGGCCTGCGCCGCGGCGACGATGTTTTCCTTCTTGGCCTCGGCCGTCACCATGAGCACCGGCAGGCGCGCAAGGTCCGGGTCGGCGCGGATGGTCTGCAGCATCGTCAGGCCGTCCATGTTGGGCATGTTCCAGTCCGACACGACGAAGCCGAAGCTGCCGCCGCGCAGCTTTTCCAGTGCCGCGACGCCGTCCTCGGCCTCGTCCACGTTCAGGAATTCCAGTTCCTTGAGCAGGTTGCGCACGATGCGGCGCATGGTCGGGAAGTCGTCCACGACCAGGATCTTGATGCTCTTGTCCATTTCGCTCTATCTCTCCATTGCAGGGTTCTGTGTCATACGCGGTTGGCGCGCGCGCCGAAGGTGCGCAGGTGGGCCAGCACGCGCTTGCTCATTTCGGACAGGGGCGCCACCTCGTCGGCAGCGCCGAGCGCGATCGCCTCGCGGGGCATGCCGAACACCACGCAGCTGGCCTCGTCCTGCGCCAGCGTGTAGGCGCCGGCGCGCTTCATGCGCAGCAGGCCCTCGGCGCCGTCGCGGCCCATGCCGGTCAGGATGACGCCGATGGCGTTGCGGCCCGCATGCCGCGCGGCCGAGTCGAACAGCACGTCGATCGACGGGCGGTGCCGGTTCACCGGTGGCTCCTCGTCGAGGTGCGCCACGTAGTTGGCGCCGCTGCGGCCGAGCGACAGGTGGAAGGCGCCCGGGGCGATGTAGGCATGGCCCGGCAGCACGCGCTCGCCGTGCTCGGCTTCCTTGACGGTGATGCGGCACAGGCCGTCCAGCCGCTGCGCGAACGAGCGCGTGAAACCCGCCGGCATGTGCTGCGCGATGAGCACTGCCGGGCTGTCCGGCGGCAGGGGTTGCAGCACTTCGCGGATCGCCTCGGTTCCGCCGGTGGAGGCGCCGATGATGATGAGCTTCTCGGTACTCAGCAGCGGGCTGCGCAGCAGCGCCTCCTGCGGCGCGTCGGCCGCCGGCGCGGCGCCGGCGCGGCGCGCCGGCTGCAGCCGCGCGCAATGCGCCGCGCGGATCTTGCCGGCGATGAGTTCGGTGTAGTTGAGCAGGCCGTCGCGCACGCCCAGGCGCGGCTTGGTGACGAAATCGACCGCGCCCAGTTCCAGCGCGCGCAGCGCGATCTCGGAGCCGCGCTCGGTGAGCGACGAGACCATCACCACCGGCATCGGCCGCAGGCGCATGATCTTCTCGAGGAACTCCAGGCCGTCCATGCGCGGCATCTCGACGTCCAGCGTCAGCACGTCCGGGTTGGTCGCCTTGATCAGGTCGCGCGCCACCAGCGGGTCGGCCGCGGTGCCGACGACCGTCATGTCGGGCTGGCTGTTGATGATCTCCGTCATCACGCTGCGGATCAGCGCCGAATCGTCGACGCAAAGCACCTTGATCTTCTGGCTCACGAAATGGCTCCTGTTGCGGCCAGGGGCATGAGGCGGCGCAGCAGGGCGCCCTCCTCGCGGTGCACGTGCCCGATCTCGGCCTGGCCGCGCAAGCGGCGCACGATGGCCTTGCCGCTGTCGGGCAGGAAGCACACGCGGCGCGCGTGCGGCCCGCGCAAATCCTGGGCGGTGACGGTGATGCGCTGCGCGCTCAGGTAGCGCAGCACGAAGTCGGCATTGCGGTCGCCGATGTTGAGCGTGGTCATGTTGGCCAGCACGGCGCCGCCGCCGAACACCTTGGCGCGCAGGCGGTCGCGCCGCGCGCCGGCGCGCAGCACCTCGCGCAGCAGCACGTCCATGGCGTAGGCGCCATAGCGCATCGACTCGGCGGCCTCGCGTACATGCCCTTCGCCGTCCTCGGCGAGCATGAAGTGGTTCATGCCGGCCACGCCGCTGTCGATGTCGATCAGGCAGGCGGCCACGCATGAGCCCAGGACCGTGGTCAGCACGGTGTCGTTGGTGGTGACGTAGTACTGCGACGGCAGCAGCTTGACCGCCATGCGCTCGAGCTCGCGGTCGTAGTAGTGGTGCCGCGCCAGCGCCTCGGCATCCGGCATGGCCAGCGGAACGCGAACGCTCATCGGGCAGCCCCGGTGCGGGCAACCTCGTACACGGTGTGGCCGAGCGGCTTGAACACCGGGTTGACCAGCGAGGCGTTCTCCGAATGGCCGGCGAACAGCAGGCCGTCCGCATGCAGCAGCGGCACGAAGCGGTCGAGCACGCGGCGCTGGGTCGGCTTGTCGAAGTAGATCATCACGTTGCGGCAGAAGATCGCGTCCATCGGCTCCTTGACGGGCCAGGACGGGTCGAGCAGGTTCAGCCGCGCGAACCGCACCATCGACGCGACTTCCGGGCGGATGCGCACCTTGCCGGCATAGGCGCCGGTGCCCTTGTTGAAGAAGCGGCGCAGCCGCTCCGTTCCCAGGCGCGCGACCTGGTCGGCCGCGAAGACGCCCGCGGCGGCCTTCGCCAGCACGGCGGTGTCGATGTCGGTGGCGATCACCTTGGCCGAGCCGGCGCGCTCGCCCAGTGCCTCGATCAGGGTGATGGCGATCGAGTAGGGCTCCTCGCCGGTGGATGCGGCCGCGCACCAGACGGTGACCGGATGCCGCGCCTTGCGCACGTGCTCGGCCAGCACCGGGAAGTGGTGCGCCTCGCGGAAGAACGACGTCAGGTTGGTGGTCAGCGCGTTGATGAACGACTGCCACTCGTCGCCCTCGGGGCGCGCCTCCAGGCTGTCGAGGTAGTCGCCGAACTGCGGCAGCCGCAATTCGCGCAGGCGGCGCGACAGGCGGCTGTAGACCATCTGCCGCTTCTGCTCTCCCAATGCGATGCCGGCACGCCGGTGGATGAGGGACCGGACTCTCGAGAAGTCGCTGTCGGTCAGGATGAATTCGGTGTTCACGGCATGCTTGTGGTGTCGCTGGTCAATGTACAGGCGGGCCCTGCCGGTCAATGGCTCGATCAGGAGGCGAATTGCCGCGCTGCTCGCGTCCTGCCAGGCGTGGCTGCCCGTGTTTGCGCTAGCAGGCCCCGCTGACTTCCTGCGACCAGGCCAGCGCGTGCAGGTGCGCCGCGTTGACCTCGTCCGCGCCGACGAACAGCGCCTCGGCCAGCGCCCCGGCCTGCCGGTCGCCGTGCTCGCAGGCTTCCACCAGCGCGATGAAGGGCCCGTAGACGCCCTGGCGCGAGACGATCGCCTTCTGCACCATGTCGCTCAACTGGAGCTTGTCCATCACTTCCGCCATCGGCAGGCCGAGCAGCTGGTCGATCAGCGAGAACATGCCGGCCACGAACAGGCCGTCGGAATCGGTGTCGGGCAGCAGCCCGCGCCCCAGCAGTTCGGCGAAGCGCCCGCGCAGGATGGAGCGGCGCATCATGTACGGCGCACTGGCGCCGTTGCTGGTCGCCAGCAGCAGCGCCAGCCAGCGCAGCAGCGGCGTGTAGCCCAGCATGGTCACGGCGTGCCGCATCGAGGTGATCTGCACGCCGGCACCGACGGCCGGCGAGTTCATGTGGCGCAGCAGGCGGTACGTGATCGCGGCGTCGTGCTTGAGCGCGGTCTCGATCGCGGCCATGCGCTCGTCGCGCTTGACCATCTGCATCAGGTGCACGATCTGCGCCGCCTCCGGCTGCAGTTCGCCGTTCTTCACCTGGACCGGCGGGGCGCCATGCGCGCCGTCGGCGAACACATCGACCTGCTGCGACGCAAGCCGCGCGAAGTCGTCCCAGCCGGCCAGGCGGCTGGCCACGAACTGCGGGCCCGGGGCGCCCTCGGGCAGCTTCTCGCGCAGGGCGTCGAGCAGCGCCTGGTCGGCAGCGCCCACATCCAGGTGCGTGGCCACGCGCAGCAGTTCGCCGTCGTCCTGCAGCACCGCGGCGGCGCCGAGCATGACGCCGAAGCCCTGCTCGCGCAGGAAGCCCAGCATGGCGCGCGTGCCCTCGTCGATGGCGGGCTCCTGCGCCAGGTCCACCACGAAGCCTTGCGAAGGCAGCGTCAGCAGTTCGGGCAGGAACAGCGCCTCGACTGTCATCCCGAGGTGGACCGGCAGGCCATCGGGCTGCCAGCCGCCGGGCGCGGATTCGAACTGCCGCGCCAGGCATGCGAGCAGCGCGCGCGCGTTCGCGGCCCCCGTGGCCGCGCCGCCGGCGGCGCTCCAGCGCATGCGGTAACCGCGCACGCGCTTGTGCGCGTCGATCTGAAGTGTGCAGGCCAGCATGGTGGGTGGCTCAGGCGGTCGCCGCCGCGGCCCGCGCGGCACCCGCCAGCGCCGACGCGCTGGCTGCCTGCGCGCGCTGGATGCGCGGCATCGCGCCCACGTCGATGATGAAGGCCACGCTGCCGTCGCCCAGGATGGTGGCGGCCGAGATGCCGGGCACCTTGCGGTAGTTGGTCTCGAGGTTCTTGACCACCACCTGGTGCTGGCCCAGCAGCTCGTCCACCAGCAGGGCGAAGCGGGCGTCGTCGGCCTGCACGATGACCAGGATGCCCTGCGCCGGATCGGTCTGCGCGCCGGCCACGTCGAACACGCGGTGCAGCGCGATCAGCGGCAGGTACTCGCCGCGCACCTTGATGACCTGGCCGTCGCCGGTGACCGAGTGCAGGTGCTCGGCGGACGGCTGCTGCGACTCGATCACGTAGCTCCGCGGCAGGATGTAGGCCTCGTCGCCGACCTTGACCGACATGCCGTTGAGGATGGCCAGCGTCAGCGGCAGCACGATGCGGGTGGTGGTGCCCTGCCCGCCGCGCGACTGGATCTCCACGTGCCCGCCCATCTCCTGGATGTTGCGCTTGACCACGTCCATGCCCACGCCGCGGCCCGAGATGTCGGTGACCTGCTCGGCGGTGGAGAAGCCCGGCGCGAAGATCAGCTGCCACACCTCCTCGTCGGGCATGGTCTCGCTCACCGGCAGGCCCTGCTGCATGGCCTTGGCCAGGATCTTCTCGCGGTTCAGGCCGGCGCCGTCGTCGCTGACCTCGATCACGATGTTGCCGCCGTGGTGCTGCGCCGACAGCAGCAGCTGCCCGGTGGCGTCCTTGCCCTTGGCGCGGCGCACGTCGGGCGTCTCGACGCCGTGGTCGAGGCTGTTGCGCACCAGGTGCGTGAGCGGATCGATGATGCGCTCGATCAGCCCCTTGTCCAGCTCGGTCTCCTTGCCGAAGGTGTCCAGCCGGACCTGCTTGCCCAGCTTGGCGCTGACGTCGCGGATCACCCGCGGGAACCGGCTGAACACGTAGTCCATCGGCATCATGCGGATCGACATGACCGATTCCTGCAGGTCGCGTGCGTTGCGCTCGAGGTGCGACAGGCCGCTGAGGAAGCGTTCGTAGACCACCGGGTCCAGGCGGGTGGCGGCCTGGGTCAGCATCGACTGCGTGATGACCAGTTCGCCCACCAGGTTGATCAGCTGGTCGACCTTCTCGACGTCCACGCGGATCGAGCTGGACTCCTTGCCGTTCGCCGCGGCGGCAGCAGCAGCGGCCGGCGCCGGCGCGGCGGCCGGGGCCGACGCTGCGGGCGCTGGCGCGGCGACGGGCGCAGGCGCAGGTGCGGGTGCGGGTGCGGCGGCTGCCTGCGCGCGGGTGATGACGATCTGCGATTCGTCGATGACGAAGCAGCACACGGCGACGATGTCGTCGGGCGCGCAGGTGGTCTCGAGCGTGACGCTGAGCTGGTCGCCGCTGCCGCTGCGCGCGACCACGCGGCCGAGGTTGGCCAGCTCCTCGGCGAGCAGGTCGCCCTCGCCCTGGCCGAGCCCGCTCAGGCGGATCTCCAGCGCGCCGTCGGCAGCGAGGGTCGCCGCTGGTGCCGGGGCAGCGGGGGCCGCGGCCGGAGCCGGGGCCGCCACGGGGGCGGCAGCCGCGCCGTCCGGATCGGTCTCCAGTGCGAGTTGTTGCAACACGGCGCAGATGTGCGCCACCCGGTCAGGTTCGGGCTCCTTGCCCGCCTGGTAAGCCGCGAGTTGTTCTTGCAAGGCGTCCTTCGTTTCAAGAAAGGTGTCGATCATCGAGGCGGTCATGCGCAACTGGGCGTGGCGCGCCCGGTCCAGCAGGGTCTCGAGCAGGTGCGTGGTTTCGGTCAGGGCGACGAAGCCGAAAGTGGCGGCGCCGCCCTTGATCGAATGGGCGGCGCGGAAGATCGCGTTGAGCTGCTCGTTGTCGGGCGCGTCGACGTCGAGCTCCAGGAGCAATTGCTCCATCTGCGCCAGAAGCTCGACGGCTTCGACGAAGAATGCTTGGGAAAACTGACTGAGGTCCATCGTCTTTATCTGAGGTCGAAGCGGTCTACGGGCGGGCGCCGGGAGGCGTGAAGGCGGTCGGTGTCAGCACCCGGCCGCCGGTGGCCGGGGCGGCCGCCGCAGGCAGGGTCGGCGCGGGCACGGCGGGCGCGGCAAGAGCCGGGGCGGAAGGCGCCGGCACCGGAGCCGCCGCCGCCGTGGGCACGGCGGGCGCGCGATCGGCCGGCAGCGAAGCGAAGCCGCTGCTGTTCTCGCGCTCGATCTGCTCCTGCGTGCGGCGGTTCAGCAGGATGATGCTGATGCGCCGGTTGATCGGGTTGCGCGGGTTGGCCTTGTCCAGGTGCATGCTGTCGGCCAGGCCGACCACGCGCATGACCTTGTTCTCGCTCATGCCGCCCATGACCAGCTCGCGGCGCGAGGCGTTGGCGCGGTCGGCCGACAGCTCCCAGTTGCCGTAGGAGCGGTCGCCGTTGGTGTAGACGATCGAATCGGTATGGCCCGACAGCGTGATCTTGTTGGGCAGCTCCTCCAGCGTCGGCGCGATCGCCCGCAGGATGGCGCGCATGTGCGGCACCAGGCGCGCGCTGGCCAGGTCGAACATCGGGCGCTTCTCGCTGTCCACGATCTGCAGGCGCAGGCCCTCGGTGGTGATGTCGATCAGGATCTGCGACTTGAACTGGCGGAACACCGGGTTGTCCTGGATCAGGTCCTCGATGTGCTTCTTGACCGCGTCCAGCCGCGCCGCCTCGGCCTCGGCCTCGCGCTCCTGCTCGGACATCTGCTGCTCGCCTTCGACGTGCATCGGATCGGGCCCGCCGCCGGGGATCACGCTCGAACTCAGGCTGGCCTTGTCGCCGCCGTGCATGGCCACCTTCAGTGGCATGCGGAAGTGCTCGGCAATGCCCTCGCGCTGCTTGTCGGACGAGATCGACAGCAGCCACATGACCAGGAAGAAGGCCATCATGGCCGTCATGAAGTCGGCGTAGGCGATCTTCCAGCCGCCGCCGTGGTGGCCGCCCTGCCCCTTGACGACGCGCTTGACGACGATGTGCTTTCCCTCGCTCATGTCGTCGCTCCGGCTCGCATGTGTTCGCGCATGGCCTTGTTCATCTGTGTCGCGTGCCGGCGCCTCAGCGCGCCTTGACCTCGCGCACGTGGTCGTCGAGTTCGGAGAACGACGGCCGCTCGGTCGAGAACAGCACCTTGCGGCCGAACTCCACCGCCAGTTGCGGCGCGTAGCCGTTGAGGCTGGCCAGCAGCGTGACCTTGGCGCACTGGTAGAGCTTCATGCCCTCTTCCACCTTGTGGTCGATCAGCGTCGCCAGCGGCGTGACGAAGCCATAGGCCAGCAGCACGCCCAGGAAGGTACCGACCATCGCGTGCGCGATCAGCGCGCCCATCTCGGAGGGCGGCAGGTCGGCCGAGGCCAGCGCGTGCACCACGCCCAGCACCGCGGCAACGATGCCCAGCGCCGGCAGCGCATCGCCCACGCGCGAGAGGCAGTGCGAAGGCACCTCGGCCTCGTGCCGGATCGTTTCGAGCTCGTGGTCCATCAACGCCTCGATCTCGAAGGCGTCGGTGTTGCCGCTGATGACCAGGCGCAGGTAGTCGCGCAGGAAATCCATGATGCCCGTGTCCGCGGTGATGGTCGGATAGCGATTGAAGATCTCGCTGTCCTGCGGGTTCTCGACGTCGTTCTCGAGCTTCATCATTCCGTCGCGGCGGGCCTTGGCGAGCAATTCGTACAGCAGCGCCAGCAGATCCATGTACAGCTGCCGGTTGTGCTTGGACGAGCGCAGCAGCCGGGGCAGTTCCTTGAGCGTCGCCTTGATCGCCTTGCCGTTGTTGCCGGCAATGAAGGCGCCCAGCGCGGAGCCGCCGATCATCAGCAGCTCGATCGGCTGGAAAAGCACGCCGAAGTGGCCGCCCATCAACCCGTAGCCGCCGAACACGGCTCCGAGGACCACCACATATCCCAACAGTACGAGCACACGAATCCCCTTCGCCCTCAGGCTTGACTCCCGGACGAATTGCGCACCGCCGACTCGTCGCCGACGCGCCAGCCGATCCCCTGTCCGGGCGCCGGCGCGCTCGTCGCACCGGCAGGATCAGCCGCTCATTGCCTTGCTTGTCTCTTCGCTATGCGGCCACGCACTCCACCTGTCGCGCCGGGCGCGCCTTGCCGGCCCGCGACGGCGGACGGCACAGCACGCACACGTAGCCGCGCTTGTTGTCGTGCGCATGCGCCACGAAATGCCCGCCGCAGCGGCTGCACGGCGTCAGCTGCAGCATGTCGCTGTCGAAGAAGCGGACCATGGTGTGCGCGCGCGTGAAGTCGAGCACCAGCTCGCTGCCGCTGGCCTCGACCTGCTCCCGGTAAAGGCGGAAGCTCTTGATCAGCGCCTGCAGGGAATGCTCGTCGGCCTCCACCCGCATGAAGCGGTAGATGTTGTAGAACATCGACGAATGGATATTGGCCCGCCACGTCATGTACCAGTCGGTGGAAAACGGCAGCAGTCCCTTGGGCGGCGACACGCCCTTGAGTTCCTTGTAGAGCTGGATCAGCCGCTCCCGGCTGAGATTCACTTCCATCTCTAGGAATTGCAGGCGCGCGCCCAGGTCGATCAATTCGATCGCCAACTGGATTTCCCTGACCTCGCCGAGAACGCTTTTCTTGCTCATTGAATTTCGCCGGATTCACGGGCATGCAATTGCCGTGCAGCCATCAGAATAGACATATGAGCCTGCTGCAATAGCGATTCCTTTTCTTCGCCGAACACCGAAAAAACCGGATGATCGTGCAAACGAAAACTGCACAGCAGGAAATTGGAAGCCGCCAGTTTCATTATTTGAGCCAGCGACATATTGGCCAGAAGATCAGCCAGTTCACGGCTGATTCCCAGGCGGTACATCGCAGCGCCACGGTCCATTTTCACCAGCTTCTGAGCCAGCAGCATATAAGCCAGATTGAGGTCGCCGATCTCCTTGGAGATCTCCACGCCGCCCTCGGTGCCATCCCTATCGAATTCCGTTTCCACAACTCACTCCATACAGACTTGATGTCTCGGAATCCAGTATATCTGCTGGTTGTTACCAAGTGTTTTTTAGGCTGTTAACAATTACCGATCTTTGCCAACGTTATGTGTACTACCAACTTCTACAGGGTGGAACTATTTCGCATTTCCACTGTGTACTGGATTTAGTCCGTGAAGAAGAAAGTAGTAATCGCATTGATTTCTTCATCAATGAGATTTCATATAGTTTCAACATAAAGTATCAATTCGGCGTTTTGGCGTGAAGTTCTTCACGGGATTTGCGCCGAATTGCGCTGATCGTTGTTTTCGATGCCATGAACCCACGCCATGACCTCTGCAACCGCCCTGTAGAGCTGCGGCGGGATCTGCCGATCGAGCTCGACCTGCATCAGCAACCTGACCAGGTCGGGCGACGAATGGACGAACAGGCCGTGCGCGCGCGCCTCGCGCACGATCGACTCGGCCGCCACTCCATAGCCCTTGGCGACGACCCGCGGGGCGGACGCCGGGTCGGCATGCGACAGCGCCACCGCCCCGCCGCGCGTGGCGGCAGCATCCTGCGAACGTTCGGTCATGCCCGCTCCTGTGCGCGCACCTGGAACTCGCGCAGGCGCAGGCCCGCCGCCTCGAAGCGCCGCGCCAGCGTCGTGCCGTCGCCCGCCAGCCGGCTGGCGGTCTGCGCGTCGCGCGCGACCAGGCTGGCCTGCACGCCGCCCCCGTCCAGCCCCAGGCGCACGTCCAGCGTGCCCAGGCTGGGCAGCGTCATCGACACGTGCGTGGTCCAGCGCCGCTCGGCGGCCGGCTCCGGCTGTTGCGCGGCGGCGCCGTCGTCCTGCCGCGCGTCGTCTTCCTGGATGGACCATTCCATCGGCACGCCGGGCCAGGCCTGCCCGCTCCAGCGGAACACCGATGTGGCCAGCAGGTCCAGTTGCTGATGCACCAGTTGCATCGATTGCGGGAGGATGGCGGTGGCCTGCGCAGCGGCACCCGCCGCCTGCGCGCCGGCCGATGGCGCGGGCGCGGCGGCTGCGGTGTCGGCCGCGCTGGACGCGGGAAACATGCCTTCGCCCAGTCGGTACGCCGCCTGCACCCGCGTGGCATCGGCACGGCCGGGCGAGTCCGCGTCAGCGGCTGACCACGAATCGGGCGTGGCGTCCGGCTGCGCGGGCGTCGTGCCGTCGGCCGGGGTCTGCGCGGTCGACGCGACAGCCGTGCCCGCCGCACCGGGCGCCGGCGCCGGCGCATGCCCGAGGGCCTGTGCGGCCGAATCGGCCGGCGTCGCGCCGGCCGGTGCATTCGGCAACCCGCCGGGCGCCGGGGCGGCCACATCCGTGCCGCGCGCCGGTGCCCACTGCGCCTGCGGCTCGGCATTCATCTGCGCCAGCGACCGCGCGCCGGCGGCGAACTGCGCCAGGTGCGATTCGTAGAACAGCCCGCTGGCATCGACCGTGGCGGCCAATGCGCCGGCAAGCGCCGGCACCGGCGTGCCCGACGCGGACGCCCACACAGGCGCCTGGCCGCGCACCGGCCCCGCGTCGCCGCGCACCTGTCCCAGCACCGCGCTGATGATGCGTGCCGCCGCCGACAGGTCGGTCATGGCCGAGGCCTGCGGCGCCGGCGCGCCGGCGCGCGGCTGCTGCTGCGGCGCATCGGCAGCCGCCGACGGCGCCAGCCGCTCCAGCGCCGCCCTGGACGGCAGCCGCACCTCGTTCGCCACCCGCTCGGCCAGCGGCACCGCACCGGGCGCGCCGACCCGTGTCTCGGGCTTGATCGACGCGACGTCCGGCCGCGGGCCATTGGCCGCGAGCAGCGAATCGATCAGGGTGGACAGGGCGATCACGATTGCGTCCGTTCAGGCGCCGGGGCTCAGTGCGTGCCGCCGTAGGCGTCGCTGAGATTCTTCTGCGCGTTGAGCGTTCCCATGTTCGACAGCAGCGACTGCAACTGCGGCCGCACCAGCTGCACCACGGTTTCCTGGTCGGCGCGGATGCGCTGGATCAGCACCCGCGCTTCGTCGCGCAATTGCTCTGGCAGCGTCTCGGGCGCGGGCAGGCCCTTGAGCCGCTCGATCATCACCGCGCAGTTGAGTTCCAGCTCGGGGAGCCGGCCCCAGTCCCTGGCGACGGCCAGCGCAGCCATGCTCGACGCGTACTGCGCCAGCCGGCTGTAGCAATGGAGGACTTCGCTGCCACGTGCCATTTCATCTTCCTCGTTCATCTTCGGTTCCGGGGGGAGGGTCAGGCGCCGGCGGCGCCCGGTTCGATCTCGCGCCACGCCGAGGCAATGCTCTCGAGCAGGCGCTGCGCCTCGTCGAGCGCATCGACGTCGTCGCGCAGGTTGGCCTGCAGCAGGCGTCGCACGATGTAGTCGTACAGCGCGCCCAGGTTGGCGACCAGCTGCGCGCCCGCCGGTCCGGCCGCGTCGGCATCCAGGCTGGCCTTGAGCCCGTTGGCCACGATGTCGATCGCCTTCGAGATGGCCTGGCCCTTGGCCGGCACGTCGCCGCGCTCCATGTGATGGCGCGCCATGCCGAGCGTCGTGCGCGCGCCGTCGAACAGCATGCAGATGAGCTGGTGCGGCGAGGCACTCATGGCGCTCGATTCGACGCCCACGCGCGCGTAGGCGTTGGCACCGGTCCTGAAGTGATGGGGTGTGTACATGGTCGGCGCTTCCCGGGTCTCAGTTGCTGCTGTTGGTGGCGTTCATCGCCTCGAACTGCTGGGTGAGGTAGGTCATCGTGTTGTTCATGCTGCTGATCAACACGTCGAGCTGGGTGAACTGGGTGCGGTAGCGCTCCATCGTGGCGTCGATGCGCGCCTGCATCGCGTCGTACTGCTCGTCCAGGTCCTTGATGGTCGACGTCACGCCCTCGGAAGCCACCGTCAGGCTGCCGCCCGACTTGGTCAGGTCCTCGACCAGTGCGTCGATCTGCTTGCCGTAGCCGGCGGTGCTGCCGGTGGCGCTGGCGAACAGGCCGGACACGCCGGCCAGGTCGGTGTCCAGCGCCTTGGACAGCTTGGTCGAATCCACCGCCAGCGTGCCGTCCTTCTGGAAGGACACGCCGATCTCCGACAACACCTTCATGTCGGTGGTGTCGCCGGCCTGCGGCGCCGTCAGCGCCTGGCGCAGCCGGGTCTGGATGCTGCGCAGGGTCGAGTCGCCGACCAGCGCGGCGGCGGTGTTGGTGTCGGCGTCGTAGGTGGTCAGCGACTTGGCCGTGCTCTGCAGGCTGTTGTAGGCCTTGACGAAATCGTTGATGGCCGAGGTCACCGAAGTGGTGTTCGCCTTCATCGACAGGCCGGTGGTGCCGGTCTGCACCAGCGTCAGCGTGGTGCCCTGGATCGCCTCCTTGACCGTGTTGCTGGCGCTGGTGATGGCGATGCCGTTGACATCGAGCTTGGCGTTCTGCGCGGCGATCGTCTGCTTGAGGTTCTGCGTGCCGGCCGGGTCGTTGCCCAGCAGGTTCTGCAGCGCGGCGTCGCCGTCGACCGAGATGCGCATGCTCGACGCCTCGCCGGTTGTGGTGGAGGTCAGCACCAGGCGGTTGGGCGTGCCGCTGCCGTCGTTGACGATGCTGGCCGTGACGCCGGCACCGGCGGCGTTGATCGCGTCCCGGATGCCCGCCAGCGTGTTGTTGCCGTCGGTGATCGTGATGGTCTTGGCCTCGCGCGAGGCGTCCGCCGTGAAGCTGGCGCCGCTGTACTTGCCGGTGGCGCCGTCGAGCGTGCCGCCGGAGATGGTGCCGAAGTCGATGGTGACGGTGCCGTTGCCGATCGCCGTCGTCGTGCTGGCCTGCCCGGCGGCGATCACCGACTGCGCCTGCGCCAGCTGCGACACCGTGATGTTGTAGGTGCCGGCCGAGCTGGGGTCGGTCGACGAGGCGGCCAGGATGCCGCTGACCGTCGGCGTGCCGGTGACGGCCTGGAACAGCGCCGGGTCGCCCAGCTTCTGCGCCGCGCTCTGCAGCGACTCCAGCGCGCTCTGCACCGTGCCGTAGGCCGACAGCTTGCTGGTGTAGCTCTTGGCCTTGGTCTCCAGCGCGGTCAACGGCTGGCTCTCGGCCGTCTCGAGCTGGGTGAGCAGGCTGCTCAGGTCGAGATTGGAGCCCACGCCCACGCTGCTGATTGTTGCCATGTCGTCGATATCCTCGAATGCGTTGAGAAGGGCGTCGCCAGGCGGCCCTGGGACCGGCCGGCGCGCACCTTGCGGGTTCGCTGTCCGCTGCGGCCGCGCCGGGTGGCATTGCCGCAGGGGACAGCGCAGGCACTCGCGGGGTCGCCGCAGGCCTGCACCATCCATCCACCGGCCCCGCCCTCGCGGAAGGGGCCGTTGCTTTCCCTAACCGATCAACGCAGCAGCGACAGGACGCCTTGCGTGGTCTGGTTGGCCTGCGACAGCACCGAGGTACCGGCTTGCTGCAGGATCTGCGCGCGGGTCATGTTGGACACTTCCACCGCGTAGTCGGCGTCTTCGATGCGCGAGCGCGAGGACGACAGATTGGTGATGGTGGTGCCCAGGTTGGCGATCGTCGAGTCGAACCGGTTTTGCACGGCGCCCAGCGAGCTGCGCAGGTCGTCAACGATGGACAGCGCCTTGTCGATGGCGGCCAGCGGATCGGCCGTCGAGGTGTCGCCGCTACGCTCGTTGAACGTCAGCGCGGTCGTGTTCGAGGCGTCGGAATCCTTGTAGTACACGTTGCCGGCGTTGTCGCTTACGCTGCCATCGGTGTGGACGAAGACGTCCTTGGGCGCAGGCGTGTAGGTCGCGGTGGTGTTCAGGTCCGTTGCCGAAGCCGTCGAACCGTCGAGGTAGACGTCAAGTCCACCTGTCTTGACCGAGCCGTCCGCGGCGACGTCGTATGCAGCCGTGCCGCCCGCACCGTCGATGTCGATCGTGCTGGCACCGGCCTGCGCGCGGCTTGCCACGGTGGCGCTGCTCAGCGTTTCGTCCTTGTCCCAAGCGTCGACGTCGTCCGCGCCGGCCGCCACCGTGAAGGTCAGCGTGTCATCGCCGTTCTTCACGGTGATCGAGCCACCCGTACCGGTGGTTGCAGCACCGCCGGTATCGGACATGCTGGCTGTGACGTTGGCCACGGTCGCCGCGGTGGACCCGGTAGCGTTCGTCTTGGACAGGTTGCCCACGCTATCCAGGTACAGGGTGCTGCCGTCGTCGGCGGCGGTGATGTTGCCCGTGCTGTCAATCAGGACGTCCTGGCTTTCGGTCCCGATCTTGATCGTCGCCGCGGTCTGGCCGCCTCCCGCAGGAACGAGAGCCGACTGCACGCTCGTGCCGGTCTGCCCTGTCAGTTGCGCTGCCGCGAAGTTCTCGTCCGTGGCGTTGTAGGTGTAGGTCTGGCCGCCGGTGCCGACGGTGCCGCCGTTGGCCATCAGCGCGAACACATCCGAAGCCTTGGCCGCCACGTTGCTGACCGGGGCTTGATTTTGCCGCCACGTCTGGGTGCCCGTTGCAGGGTCAGTCGACTGCAGGGTGTATGCGGTCGACGCGGTCTTCAGATCATCCAGCGTGGCCTTTGCGTTGGGCGTGCCGGAATTGTTGACGTTGAAGCCGTCCAGACCCAGGGTCTTGGCGCTGATTTCCTTCAGGTCGATGTCGATGGTTTCGCCATCATTGGCGCCGACTTGCACCGTCAGCTTGCCGGCGTCGGCCGACAGCACCTTCACGCCGTTGAACTGGGTCTGCTCCGAGACGCGGTTGATTTCGTCGAGGCGTTGGGTGATTTCAGCCTGGATCGAATCCAGATCACTGGCCGAGTTCGTGCCGTTGGCGGCCTGCACCGACAGTTCGCGAACGCGCTGCAGGTTGTTGTTGACTTCCGTCAGTGCGCCTTCGGTCGTCTGGGCGATCGAGATGCCGTCGTTGGCGTTGCGGCTGGCTTGCGTCAGGCCCTTGATGTTGGCCGTGAAGCGGTTGGCGATGGCCTGACCGGCGGCGTCGTCCTTGGCGCTGTTGATGCGCATGCCGGACGACAGTCGTTCGATCGCGGTGTTCAGCGCCGATTGCGACTTGTTCAGGTTGTTCTGGGCAACCAGGGAAAGACTGTTGGTGTTGATGACTTGCGCCATTCTCGACTCCTAACTAAGAGAGGGTTGAAGCACTTGGACCGTAACGCTGGACCCGGTCTTGAAAAGGGGTTTCGAATCCACCGTTGGATGGGTTATCGACAGGTGCCGTCAAACCTTTAGGGCGCGAATCAAAAAAATCCGGAACGACGCGGCGGCGGCTCAGGCCGGCAGGCTCATCACTTCCTGGTAGGCGGCCACCAGCCGGTTGCGCACCTGCAACCCGGTCTGGAAGGCGACGTTGGCTTTCTGCAGGTCGACCATCACGTCGTTCAGGGCGACGCCGGGCTTGCCCATCTCGAAGGCTTCGGCCTGGCCGTAGGCGCGGGTCTGGGCGCCGCTGATCTCGTCGAGCGAGCGGCGCAGCTCGCCGGCGAAGCCGCCGGCGGGGGCGGCGTCGGTGGTGGCGGCGGCGGGCTGGAAGCCGGCGCGCACGGCGGTGGTCCGCATCTGCTGCAGGACCGATTCGATGGCGGCAATGGACATGGATGGTTCTCCGTTCGTGTGTCTGCGGGTGGCGAAAAAAGCGCGCATGGCGCCATCATCTTTTCAGCGTACCAAGGGAAAGCACCCATTCAAGGCGCCAACAGACGGCAAAACCCCCTCCTGTTCGGCGCTTCGATCGCACCCCCCCTGCCGAACAATCGATCGCGACACGACAAGCCCGTTGACTGGCGTCAGCGGACCTCCGGCATGAACTCTGAACAACACCAACTCGGCCGCGACACGGCCGCGACGCAGGAATGACCACGGCAGCCCCCACGGCAACGGCAACCCCGCCCGCCGCGCCCGCGGCCGGCGCGCTGGCGCCGCTGATCGAGCGCCTGCGCGCGCAGCCGCGCCTGCCGCTGATGATCGGCGCCGCCGCGCTGGCCGCGGCCGTGGCCGGCTTCGCGCTGTGGGGACAGGGCCCCGACTACAAGGTGCTCTATTCCAACGTGACCGACCGCGACGGCGGCGCGATCATCGCCTCGCTGCAGCAGATGAACGTGCCCTACAAGTTCGCCGAGGGCGGCAGCGCGATCCTGGTGGCCGGCGACCGCGTGCCCGAGGTGCGCCTGCGCCTGGCAGCGCAGGGCCTGCCCAAGGCGGGCGGCGTCGGCTTCGAGCTAATGGACAACCAGAAGTTCGGCACCAGCCAGTTCGCCGAGCAGGTCAACTACCAGCGCGCGCTCGAGGGCGAACTGGCCCGCTCGATCGAGACGATGGGCACAGTGGGGTCGGCCCGGGTGCACCTGGCGATTCCCAAGCCCACCCTGTTCGTGCGCGAGCAGAAGAAACCGTCCGCCTCGGTCGTGCTGACGCTCGAGCACGGCCGCTCGATCGACGAAGGCCAGGTCAGCGCCATCGTCCACATGGTCTCGAGCAGCGTGCCCGAGCTCGACGCCAAGAGCGTCACGGTGGTCGACCAGCGCGGCAACCTGCTGTCGAGCGCGAGGAACGGCGCGCGCGGGCTGGACGTGAGCCAGCTGCGCTACGCGCAGGAGATCGAGCAGGGCTACATCCGGCGCATCGAGGCGATCCTCCAGCCGATCCTGGGCGCGAGCAACGTGCGCGCGCAGGTGGCCGCGGACATCGACTTCTCGGTCGTCGAGCAGACCGACGAGAGCTACAAGCCAAACCAGCAGCCCGGCAGCGCCGCCGTGCGCAGTCAGCAGAGCAGCGAGTCGAGCCAGCACGGCGGGACCCCGCCCGGCGGCGTGCCCGGCGCGCTGTCGAACCAGCCACCGGTGGCGCCGAGCGCGCCGATCACAACGCCGGCCGCACCGGCCAGGCCGGCCAAGCCGGCGCCCGCCGGCGCCAAGGGCGCGCAGGCCAATGCGGCCGAAACCACCAGCAGCACGACCACCACGTCGGCCCCCACCGGCCCGGGCAGCGCCCGCAAGGACGTCACCACCAACTACGAGCTGGACCGCTCGATCCGCCACGTCCAGCAAGGCGCCGGCGCCGTGCGCCGCCTGTCGGTCGCGGTGGTGGTCAACAACAAGGACACCGCCGCCGGCGGCAAGCCCGCCATGCGCGCGCTGACGCCGGACGAACTCGACCAGGTGCGAAACCTGGTCAAGGAGGCGATGGGCTTCAATGCCGAGCGCGGCGATTCGCTCAACGTGGTCAACAGCCCGTTCGCGGACGACGGCAGCGACGCGGCCGGACCCGACCTGCCGTTCTGGCGCGACCCCGGCAACCTGCCGCTGGCATTCATGCTGGGACGCTACCTGCTCATTGCCCTGGCCGCGCTGTTCGCCTGGTTCGCGGTGCTGCGGCCCCTGCTGCGCAAGCACCTGGGCCCGCCGCCGGCAGCCGCCGCGGCGGCACCGGGGCCCGATGCGGCCGCGCCGTCCGACACCGGCCCGGCGCAGGACGAGCCGCGCGTCTCGCCCGAGGAAGCGCTGCGCCAGCGCGAAGCCGAGCGCCAGCGCGTCGACCTGGCCTATGCGCATGACACCGCCACGCGCGATCCGAAGCTGGTCGCGACCCTGATCCAACACTGGATGAACGCGCAATGATGAACGAAGCCGGAATCCGCAAGAGCGCCATCCTGCTGATGGCACTGGGCGAGGACCATGCGGCCGCCGCGCTGCGGCACCTGACCACGCCCGAGGTGCAGAACCTCGGCGCGGCCATGGCCCGGCTCAACGCGGTCTCGCGCGAGGAACTCGCCGAGGTGCTGGCGGAGTTCCGCCACGAGACCGAGCAGCTGTCGGCACTGCACGTCGGCTCGAGCGCCTACATCCGCGCCGTGCTGAAGAAGGCGCTGGGCGACGACCGCGCCAGCAACCTGCTCGAGGACATCCTGCAGTCGGAAGAGCCGCACAGCGGCATCGAGCGCCTGAACCAGCTCGACGCGGGCGACGTGGCCGAGCTGATCCGCGACGAGCACCCGCAGATCCTGGCGACGGTGCTGATCCACCTGGACCGCCTGAAGGCGTCCGAGGTGCTCGAGAAGCTGCCGGCCCGCCTGCGCCACGACGTGATCATGCGCATTGCCACCTTCGGCGGCGTGCAGCCCTCGGCGCTCAACGAACTGACCGAAGTGCTCACCGAGATGCTGTCCGGCCAGGGCCTCAAGCGCAGCCGCCTGGGTGGCGTGCGCACCGCCGCCGAGATCGTCAACCTGCTGGCCAGCGCGCAGGAGGAAGAAGCCATCGCCCACGTGCGCGAGGTGGACGAGGCACTGGCCCAGCGCATCGTCGACGAGATGTTCGTCTTCGAGAACCTGCTGGGCCTGGAAGACCGCAGCATCCAGCGCCTGCTCAAGGACATCGAGGCCGAATCGCTCATCGTCGCGCTCAAGGGCGCGCCGCCGGAGCTGCGCGACAAGTTCCTCAACAACATGTCGCAGCGCGCCGCCGAGGCCCTGCGCGAGGACATGGACCTGCGTCCGCCGGTTCGCGTGTCGCAGGTCGAGACCGAGCAGAAGGCCATCCTGCAGATCGCGCGCCGCCTGGCCGAGGCCGGCGAGATCGTGATCGCCACCCCGGGCACCGATGACTTCATCTGACCACCTGTTCGCTCCCGGCGCGCATGCGCGCCTGGCCTCGGCCTATGCGCCACCCGCCCGCGCCGCGGCCACGGCGGCCCCTGTCGCGCCGGCGCGGCTGGCCATGTCGGCCTGGGAGCGCTGGGAGATGGACGCCATCGATCCGGCCGCCGGCGGCGGCGCCGCACAGGCGCGACATGCCGGCCAGGCCGCATCCGTCGCGCCGCGCGCCCCCGAGCCGCCGCCGTCGCCCGCGCTCCAGCACGCCGCCGAGCTGGCCAGGCTGCGCCGCGAGGCGCGCGCCGCCGGCGAAGCCGAGGGCCGCCGCGAAGGCCATGCGCAGGGGCTCGCGCAGGGCCGGGCCGAAGGCCACGCGGAAGGCCTGGCCGCCGGGCTGGCCGGCGCCAGCGCGCATGCCGAACAGCTGCGCGCGCTTGCCGCCAGCCTGCCGGCTGCCCTGCGCCGTGCCGAAGGCGAACTGGCCGATGCGCTGGTCGCCCTGGCGCTGGACATCGCCCGCCAGGTGGTGCACCGGACGCTGCAGGCCGAGCCGGCATGGATGCTCACGCTGGTGCGCGACCTGCTGCAGGCCGAGCCGGCGCTGCAGGGCGAGCCGCGCCTGGTGCTGCACCCGGAAGACGCGGCGCTGGTGCGCCAGAGCCTGGGCGGCGAGCTCGAGGCGGCCGGCTGGCAGGTGCGCACCGACGAACACATCGGCCGCGGCGGCTGCCGCGTGCTGACCGCCAGCGGCGAGGTCGACGCGACGCTCGAATCGCGCTGGCAACGCGTTGCGACTGCGCTGCAGCGCGACGCCGACACCGACGCGGCGCAGGACTGATCCGATGGGCGCCGCACCCAATCCACACCTGCAGTCCTGGCTGCGGACGCTGTCCCAGGCCCGCGCCGACGTGGCGCACTGCCCCGCCACCGTGCAATCCGGGCGCCTGACGCGCGCCGTCGGGCTGGTGCTGGAGGCCGTCGGCCTGCAGTTGCCGGTGGGCAGCGACTGCCTGGTCGAGCTGCCACCGGGCCAGGCCCAGCGCCATGCCGAGGCCGAAGTGGTCGGCTTCGCCGGCGACCGCCTTTTCCTCATGCCGCAAAGCGAGGTCTCCGGCCTGCTGCCGGGCGCGCGCGTGACGCCGCGCGACGCCGGCGCGCCCGGCGGCGGGCAGGCCAAGCGCCTGCCGGTCGGCGAAGGAATGCTCGGGCGGGTGGTCGATGCCGTCGGGCGTCCGCTCGACGGGCTGGGGCCGCTGGATGTCAGCCGCAAGGTGCCGCTGTCGTCGCCGCCGATCAACCCGCTCACGCGCGCGCCCATCGACTCGGTGCTCGACGTCGGCGTGCGCGCCATCAACGCCATGCTCACCGTCGGCCGTGGCCAGCGAATGGGCCTGTTCGCCGGCTCGGGCGTCGGCAAGAGCGTGCTGCTGGGCATGATGGCCCGCTACACCAGCGCCGAGGTGATCGTGGTCGGCCTGATCGGCGAGCGCGGCCGCGAGGTCAAGGAATTCATCGAGCACACGCTGGGCGAGGAAGGCCTGGCGCGCTCGGTCGTGGTGGCCGCGCCGGCCGACAACTCGCCGCTGCTGCGGCTGCAGGGCGCTGCCTATGCCACCTGCCTGGCCGAGTACTTCCGTGACCAGGGCAAGGACGTGCTGCTGATCATGGATTCGCTCACCCGCTACGCCATGGCGCAGCGCGAGATCGCGCTGGCCGTGGGCGAGCCGCCGGCCACCAAGGGCTACCCGCCGTCGGTGTTCGCCAAGCTGCCCGCGCTGGTGGAGCGCGCCGGCAACGGCGCGCGCGATGCCAGCGGGCGCGGCGGCTCGATCACCGCCTTCTACACCGTACTGTCGGAAGGCGACGACCAGCAGGACCCGATCGCCGACTCGGCGCGCGCCATCCTGGACGGCCACGTGGTGCTGTCGCGCACGCTGGCCGAGGCCGGGCACTACCCGGCGATCGACATCGAGGCGTCCATCAGCCGGGCCATGACATCGCTCATCACGCCGGCCCAGTTCGCGCACGTGCGCCGCTTCAAGCAGATGCTGTCGCGCTACCAGCGCAACCGCGACCTGATCAGCGTCGGCGCCTACGCGCCCGGGCACGACGCGCAACTGGACCAGGCGATCGCGATGTACCCGCGCATCGAGGCCTTCCTGCAGCAGGCCATGCAGGAGCGCACCGACTACGCCACCTCCATCGCCCGCATGAGCGCCCTCTTCGAGCAGGCCTGAGCGCCCGCCCGCACCCCCGACACAGGAACACCCCATGCCCGCACGACTGCCGCTCGACACCCTGGCCGACCTGGCCCGCACCAAGACCGACGACGCCGCCCGCCGCCTCGGCGAACTGCAGAACGCGCAGCTGAGCGCCAGCCAGAAGCTGGACATGCTCGTGCGCTACCGCGACGACTACTACGCGCAGCTGCAGGCGCTGACCGCCAAGGGCCTGCCCAGCGCCAAGTGGCACAACTACCAGGCCTTCCTGGCCACGCTCGACGGCGCCATCGAGCAGCAGCGCGCGATCGTGGCGCAGGCCGACGGCCGCGTCGATCGCGGCCGCGACGACTGGCGCCAGCACAAGCGCCGGCTCAACTCGTTCGACACCCTGGTCGAGCGGGTGCGCCGCCAGGAACAACTGGCGCAGGCCAAGCGCGAGCAGCGCGACAGCGACGAACGCGCCGCGCGCGGCTTCCTTGCCCGCGCCGCCAACCCCACGTTCTGACAAGGAGGAGAGATCGCCATGTCCATGCCCACCCTCGCCCTGGCCGCCGCCAACGCCGCCGCCAGCACCCGCGCCCCGGCCCAGGCCGGCGCGCGCAATGCCGACAGCCCGGATGGCCGCAGCTTCGAATCGGCCTTCGACGAGATGCGCAGCGCCCGCGCGCGGCGCGCCGAAGAGCCCTCCGCCAGTGCCGGAGCCGGCGAGCGCAGCGAAGCTGCCCGGCCCGGCACCCGCAAGGCCGGCCGCGACGACGAGCGCGAGCGCACGCTCACGCCGGCCGACGTGATGGCCATGCTGGCTCCGCTGGCGCCCTCCGCCGCGCCGGCCGCTTCCGATCCGCAACTCGCCGCCGGCGCCGCCGCCACCACCGCGGCGCTCGCCGCCCAAGGCGCGGCCGCCCTGCCGGCCACGGCCGACGGCGCGGCGCCGACCGCCGACACACCGCCCGCAGATGGCGCCGACGCCGACCGCGCGGGCCACGGCGCCAAGGCCACCGCGAAGGACGCAGCGGCCCCGGCCGCGGCGGACGACACGGCCGACACGGCCGACACGCCCACGCTTGCCGGCGCGGCAGCCGCTTTCGCCGAAGCCACGGGCACGCCGGCCCTGCCAGGCAGCAACGCACCGGCGGTCCGCGCGGCGTCGCCGCGCACGGTGGCCAGGACCGGCGCAGCCGACCCGACGACACCCGCGTCAGGCGCGTCCGCCGCCGGCGATGCCGATGCCACCGCCGCGGCCAACGCCGCCCCGCGCGACGCCACCGTCGACTTCCAGGCCGCGATGGCCACCGCCAGCGCCGGGCTGGCAGACGGGCGCGACGGCGCGGGCGAGCGCGAAGCCGGCGACGGCGACACCGCGCTGCCGGTGCAGTTCCAGCCGGCCGCCGCCGCGCCGGCCGACCGTGCCGGCGCCACGACCGGCGCGTCGTCGCCCCTGCTGACGCTCGCGCCGAAGGTGGGCGACGACGCCTGGAGCCCCGCGCTGGCCCAGCAGATGCTGCGCATGAGCGCCAGCGGCCAGCACGTGGCCCGCCTCAACCTCAATCCGTCCGAGCTCGGGCCGCTCCAGGTCACCCTGACCATGAGCGACCAGCAGACCCAGGCGATGTTCACGTCGGCGCACGAGAGCGTGCGCAAGGCGCTGGAGGCCGCCCTGCCACAGCTGCGCACGACGCTGGCGGCGCAGGGCATCCAGCTCGGCGATGCCTCGGTGGGGTCGCAATCGCAGCAGCCCTCGGGCCAGGGCGGCGGCTTTGCCAACCAGGACGCGGCGCCGCGGCGCGGCACGCCCGACTACCCGGGCACGGCCCGTGTGCAGCCGCAGGCGGCCGCGCCCGCAGCCGCCCCCGCCAGCCGCACGCGCGCCAGCAGCAGCCTCGACACGTTCGCGTGAAATCCGCCCACCAATGAGCGGAGTTGAGCCCCTTTTCCCCGCTTGATCGAACCTTCGGCGCCATTGCCGTTGGCGAAGAATCGACCGCAACAGCGAAACAACGACCTCATGGCCACATCGACCCCCGCCGCCGGCACCGCGCCGAGCGGATCCTCCGCCTCGAAACTGCTGCTCGGCCTGATCGCCGGCATCGTCCTGGTGGCCGCCGCCGGCGGTGCCGCCTGGTTCTTCCTGGGCCGCCATGCCGAGCCCGTCGAGGCCGCCGCACCCGTCCCCGAGAAGCCCATCTTCGTCAACATCGAGCCGATCACCGTCAACCTGCAGTCCGAGGGCCGCGCCCGGTTCCTGCACCTGGGCATGACGCTTAAGGTGCGCGACGAGAAGTCGCGCGCGCAGATCGCCGAGTTCATGCCCGTGCTGCGCAGCCGCGCGCTGCTGCTGCTGTCCAACCGCAAGGGCGAGGACCTGATGACGACCGACGACAAGAGCAGGCTGGCCGACGAGATCCGCACCGAGCTCAACCGCCCGCTGGCCGAGAACCTGCCCCAGCAGGGCATCACCGGCATCGCCTTCACCACGTTCGTGGTGCAGTAAGCCAAGGCAGCCGGTCACCCATGGCCTACGAACAGGTCCTCTCGCAAGACGAGGTCGACGCGCTGCTGCAGGGCGTGACCGGCGGCGGCGCCGACCAGGCCCGCACGCCGGCGATGCCGGCGGACGGCCTGCCGGCCTACGACCTCGGCGCGCCCGACCGCGTGGTGCGCAACCGCATGCACACGCTGGAGGTCATCAACGACCGCTTCGCGCGTGCACTGCGCGGCGCGCTGCTGAACTTCATGCGGCGCAGCCCCGACATCACCGTCGGGCCGATGCAGATCCAGAAGTACAGCGAGTTCGTGCGGCACCTGCCGGTGCCCGCGAACATCAACATGCTGCACATGAAGCCGCTGCGCGGCACCGCCATCTTCGTGTTCGACCCGAAGCTGGTGTTCCTGGTGGTGGACAACCTCTTCGGCAGCGACGGCCGCTACCACGTGCGCGTGGAAGGCCGCGATTTCACGCGCACCGAGCAGCGCATCATCCGCCGCCTGCTGGACCTGTCGCTGCAGTGCTATGGCGACGCCTGGAAGCCGGTCTACCCGCTGGAATTCGACTACGTGCGCGCCGAGATGCACGGCAAGCTGGCCAACATCGTGGCGCCCAACGAGGTGGTGATCAACACCACCTTGCAGATCGAGTTCGGGCCGATCGGCGGCTTCCTGCACGTGTGCCTGCCCTACTCGATGATCGAGCCGATCCGCGACCTGCTGTCCAACCCGATCCAGGACGAGATCGAGGTGGACAAGCGCTGGGTGCGCCAGATGTCGCACCAGATGCAGGCGGCCGACGTCGAGCTGACGGCCGACTTCGTGACGATTCCCTCGACCATCGGCCAGGTGCTGCAGCTCAAGGTGGGCGACGTGCTGCCGATCGAGCTGCCGCAGCAGGCGCTGGCCAAGGTCGACGGCGTGCCGGTGATGGAGTGCGGCTACGGCACCTCCAACGGCCGCTACGCGCTGCGGGTCAACAAGATGATCAACCACGACTCCGATTCGAAGTACGAGCATGACTGACGAAACCAATTCATCCGGCGCCGAGGCGGACGACTGGGCGGCCGCGCTGGCCGAGCAGACCGCCGCGTCCGCGCCCGCGACGGCGGCGGCGCCGCCTGCCGCCGCGCCGGCCACGACGCAGGTGTTCCAGCAGATCCAGGAGACCGCGTCCGAGGCCGCCGGCGTATCGCCGGCCGACATCGCCCGCGTGATGGAAGTGCCGGTGCAGCTGACGGCCGAGATCGGCCGCACGCGCATCACCATCAAGAACCTGCTGCAGCTGTCGCAAGGCTCGGTCGTCGAGCTCGACGGCCTGGCCGGCCAGCCGCTGGACGTGCTGATCAACGGCTACCTCATCGCGCAAGGCGAAGTGGTGGTGGTCAACGACAAGTACGGCATCCGCCTGACCGACATCATCACGCCCTCCGAGCGCATGCAGAAGCTCGCCAGATCATGAACAAGCGACTCGTCTACCAGCGGCTGCGTGCCGCGCGCGTGCCGGCGGCACTGGGTGCGCTGGGCGCACTGCCGGTGCATGCCACCTTGCAGACCGTCGCGCCCGGCGCGGTGCCGCCCGCGGCCGGCGGCGGCCTGGGCCAGGCTTTCCTGGGCATGGCGGCCGTGCTGGCGCTGATCTTCGCCTGCGCCTGGGCGGCGCGCCGCCTCGGGCTGCAGCGGCTCGGCGGCGGCAGCATGGTCAAGGTGGTGTCCAGCACCGCCGTGGGCCGGCGCGAACGGGTGGTGGTGATCGAGGTGGCCGACACCTGGGTCGTGCTCGGCGTCACGGCCAGCCAGGTGCAGGCGCTGCACACGCTGCCGGCGCACGCGGGCGCGCCCGGCAGCGCGGCCGCGGTGAGCACCCCGGTGCTCGACGCGGTGGCCGAGGCCCAGGCGTCGGTACAAGCGCCGGCCGCCTTCGCCTATCCGGCGGTATCCGTGCCCGCGGCGCCCCCGGCACCGCCCGCGTCGTCGCCAATGGCCGACCCGGTGATCCTGTTCGCGCGCAAGCTCAACGAATCGCTGTTGCGCAACGGCCAGCTCAGCACGCAATGAACCGCCCCGCCGTGCAGCGCGGCCTGCGCTGCGCACTCCTGCTGCTGATCGCGGTGGCCCCGGCCGTGGCCTGGACGCAGGGCCTGCCCGGCATCGTCAGCACCCCGGGCCCGCGCGGCAGCCAGACCTGGTCGCTCAGCGTGCAGACGCTGGTGCTGCTGACCTCGCTGTCGTTCCTGCCGGCGCTGCTGCTGTGCATGACCAGCTTCACCCGCATCCTGATCGTGCTGGGGCTGCTGCGCACGGCCATCGGCACGCAGTCGGCGCCGCCCAACCAGATCCTGGTGGGCCTGTCGCTGTTCCTGACCTTCTTCGTGATGGCGCCAGTGTTCGACAAGGTCTACGACGAGGCCTACAAGCCCTTTTCCGAGAACAAGATCAGTCCAGAGCAGGCAATGGAACGCGGCATCGCCCCGTTCAAGACCTTCATGCTGCGCCAGACGCGCGAGACCGACCTGGCGTTGTTCGCCCGCCTGGCCAACGTGCCGCAGATGCAGGGGCCGGAGGAAGTCCCGCTGCGCATCCTGCTGCCGTCCTTCGTCATCAGCGAGCTGAAGACGGCCTTCCAGATCGGCTTCACCATCTTCATTCCGTTCCTCGTGATCGACCTGGTCGTCGCCAGCGTGCTCATGTCGATGGGGATGATGATGGTGCCGCCGGCCGGCATCGCCCTGCCGTTCAAGCTGATGCTGTTCGTGCTGGCCGATGGCTGGCAGCTGCTCATCGGCGCGCTGGCGCAGAGCTTCTACACCTAGCCTACCCACTCCCATGACACCCGAAACCATCATGACGATGGGCAGCCGCGCGATGGAAGTCTCCCTCGTGCTCGGCGCGCCGCTGCTGCTGGTGGCGCTGGTCGTCGGCCTGCTGGTCAGCATTTTCCAGGCAGCCACCCAGATCAACGAGGCCACGCTGTCCTTCATCCCCAAGCTGCTGGCAGTGTTCGTCACGCTGGTCGTCGCCGGGCCGTGGATGCTGTCGTCCGTGGTCGACTACATCCGCACCCTGTTCACCGGCATCCCGCAGCTGGTGGGCTGATGCCGCCGGTCTTCTCGGTCACTTCCGACCAGCTGATGGGCTGGCTGGTGGCATTCCTGTGGCCGTTCGTGCGCATCCTGGCGCTGCTGAGCACGGCGCCGATCACCAGCGAGTCGACCGTGCCGCGCCAGGTGCGCGTCGCGCTGGCCGTGCTGCTGGCGGTGGTGATCTCGCCCACCCTGGGGCCGATGCCGGACGTGCCGGTGGTCTCGGCCGGCGGCGTGTGGATCATCCTCAAGCAGGTTCTCGCCGGCATCGCCATGGGCTTCGCCATGCGGCTGGTGTTCGCGGCCGTGCTGGCGGCGGGCGAATACATCTCGCTGCAGATGGGCCTGTCGTTCGCCGCGTTCTTCGACCCGAGCAGCGGCGGCCAGACCATGGTGGTCGGGCGGCTCCTGAACATGCTCGCCATGCTGCTGTTCCTGGCCGTGGACGGTCACCTGCTCATGCTCGCCGCGCTGGCCGACAGCTTCCAGGCCCTGCCGATCTCGGACGCGCCGCTGGCGTCGCAGGGCTGGCTGGCGCTGGCGCTCCAGGGCAGCCACATCTTCACCAGCGGACTGATGCTGGCGCTGCCGCTCGTGACCGCGCTGCTGACGCTGAACCTGGCCATGGGCATCCTCAACCGCGCCTCGCCGCAGTTCAGCATCTTCGCGGTCGGCTTCCCGCTGACGCTTCTGGCCGGCATCGCGCTGATGGCCCTGCAGGTGCCGCACCTGCTGCAGATGCTCGAGCCCCGGTTCACGGCCGGGCTGGAGGCAATGGCCGGGGTGGTGCAGGCGCTGCGGCCCTGAGCCGGGCTGCCGGCTGGGCCTGGCCCATCACGCCGATGCCTATGCAGCAAGCGGCGGGCGGTTCTTCCGGTAGGAATCCTTCAGCGCGATCCTGCCCGCCCGGAAGGTGAACAGGTCGCAGCCATGAACCTCGACCCGGCTGCCGTCGCGGCGCGTGCCGGTGAAGGTCCATTGCGAAACGCCGCGGTCCCCGCACACGAAGTGCCTCGCGTCACCCCAGTTCGCGTCGGGGAAGTTGGTCCAGACGTCCACGAAGGCCGCGCGCACGGCCTGCGCGCCTTGGGCGCGTTCGCCGCACACATCGGCGCCGGCGGACGCATCGAAGACGCAGTCATCGGTCATGAAGGACATCAGGGCATCTGCGTCATGCGCATTAAAGGCGTCGGCGAACGCCTGCAGGAAAGCGACCGAAACCTCGACGCGGGAATCCGTCATGGGGTGCTCCTTTCGGGCCGGATCGACGCCGCAGCATGGCACTTCGCCTCGGGGCTGGCAATCGGTGTGGGCATGCGTCCTGACCGGCATCTGCGGAAGTGAGCGGCTTTGCCGCCTCTTATCGGCCCTTTCATTTCTGGGGACCGCTCGACACTGAGGTTGCGCGCGATTGGCGGATGGGAAGCCGTCCTGCCGGGTCGCGTCGAACAAGTGCCTCCCCGTACGGCGGCACGTGCCTTCGGTTCTTTCGTTGTCTCTTGCAGGAGGTCGCGCGATGGCAGGGTTCGGAAAGCTTCTTGGCGGTGTGAAGGTCAGAACGAAGCTGATGATCGGCTTCTCGGTCATTGCGGGAATCGTCGTCCTGGTATCGACGCTTGCGCTCGGCTATCTGGGCGATGCCAATGGCCGGTTCTCCGGCTATCTCGACGGGGTCGGGGCCCGCGAACGGCTTGCCACCGAAGTACGAGGCGCGGCCAATGCCCGGGCCATCGCGGCACGCAATCTGGTGCTGGTGACCACCAAGGAAGACAAGGAGCTCGAACTCGCCGCGGTCAGGCAGGCCTTTTCGCGCATGACCGATGCCGTAAGGCAACTCGCGAGCGCCGTCCAAAGAGACCCGGACACCACCGACCGCGACCGCGAACTGGTCGGCAGGATCCAGTCCATCGAGGCGAAGTATGCGCCGGTCGCCACCAATATCGTGGAGCTCGCGCTGGCGGGCCAGCGAGACGAGGCCATCGCGCGGATCGACAACGACTGCCGACCGCTGCTGGCCGCACTCGTCCGGGCGGCAGCGGACTACATCGACTACGACCATCAACTCGCCGACGCGCAGGCGGCGAGATCCCAGCGCGAATTCCAGAGCCAGCGCACCAAGCTGCTGGTCGCCTGCGTGCTGGCCGTCGTCGCGGCGGTCGCGCTGGGTTGGCTGCTCGGCGCGAGCCTCACCGTGCCGCTCGACAAGGCCGTCAAGGTGGCCGAGGCGGTCGCATCGGGAGACCTGACTTCGGACATTCAGGTCACCGGTTCCGACGAACTGGGACTTCTGCTCACCGCCCTGGCGCAAATGAACGCCAACCTGGTGAAGATGGTGGGCGAAGTGCGCGCGTCCGCCGACGGGGTCGCGCACGCTTGCGGCGAAATCGCATCGGGCAATCGCGACCTTTCGACGCGAACCGAAGGCCAGGCCAGCGCACTGCAGGAAACGGCTGCATCCATGGAGCAGATGACCAGCACGGTCAGTCAGAATGCCGGGACTTCACGTACCGCCAACGAACTCGCGGCCGCCACGGCCAAGGCCGCGAGCCAGGGTGGCGAGGTCGTGCAGCGCGTGGTGGCCACGATGGGAGACATCTCCGAATCGAGCAGGAAGATCGGCGACATCATGGGCGTCATCGAGGGCATTGCCTTCCAGACGAATATCCTGGCGCTCAATGCGGCCGTCGAGGCCGCCCGGGCCGGCGAGCAGGGCCGGGGCTTTGCCGTCGTCGCGGCCGAAGTTCGCAATCTGGCCCAGCGTTCCAGCAGCGCGGCCAAGGAAATCAGGACCTTGATCCAGACCAGCGCGGAGCGCGTCAGGCTCGGCAGCGACCTGGTGGCGCAGGCCGGCGCATCCATCGACAGCGTCGTCGCCCAGGTCCAGCAGGTGCGCGACCTCATCTCGGAGATCACGGTCGCGACGTCCGAACAGAGCACCGGCATCACGCAAGTCTCGCAAGCGGTGGCGGCGCTCGACCAGACGACGCAGCACAACGCGGCCCTCGTCGAGCAGAGCGCGGCGGCTTCCGACAGCATGCGCCAGGCGTCGGAACAACTCATGAACCTCATCTCGGGCTTCAAGACCACGAGAGCGGCTGCGGTCCAGTTGTGAAGCGTCGACCGTGCCGCGGCCCTGAGCCGGGCGGCCGGGCTATCCCTGCGCGAAGAACTGGCTCGGCGTCTGGCCGAACTGCTTGCGGAACATCGTGCCGAACGCGCTGGGGCTGTCGTAGCCGAGTTCGAGCGCCACGTCGATGACCTTCTCGCCGGTCGCCAGCAGCTCGAGCGCGCGCAGCAGCCGCGCCTGCTGGCGCCACTGGCCGAAGGTCATGCCGGTCTCCTTCGCGAACAGCCGCTGGATGGTCTTCACGTCGACCGCGAGCCGCTGCGCCCACTCGGTCAGGGTGGTGGCGTCGTCCAGCTGGCGCTGAAGCTGTCCGCAGATGCGGCGCAGCCGCGGGTCCGCCGGCATCTGCAGGTGCAGCGGCAGGACGGGCAGCGCACGCAGCTCGTCCAGGATCAGGCGCATCAGGCGTCCGTCGCGCGACTGGGGCGAGTACGGCTGCGGCACCTCCACCGCTGCGCGGACGAGCTCGCGCAGCAGCGCCGACACGCCGACCGCCTGCGTCTGGTCCAGCAGGCGCGGCGCGGCGTCCGGCGCGACGAGCAGGCTGCGCATGTGCACTTCGCCGATGCAGCGGATCTCGTGGGTCATGCCGGCCAGCATCCAGATGGCGCGCGTGGGCGGCACCACCCAGCGGCCCGCGTCGGCCTGCACCACCATCACGCCCTGCACGGCATAGATCAGCTGGTGCTTGTTGTGCGCATGCGGCTCGATGTGCCAGCTGGCCGGATAGTCGGTGGCGCGCCCGGTGACGGGAGAAGAAGCCCCGTCGATTTCCTCGAGGGCGCGCGACAGCGGCGGCGGCGGGTGACGGGAGCGCATGTCCTTTTCGCGAGGGTTGTTGGTGAATTGGCGCGAGACAGGGGAACGGCGGGCCGGGACAATTCTGTCACGCCGGGCATGCCGGGCACGCCGTCAAGGCAGCGCGGGACGCTGCCTCGCGTGCAGCGCAGCCGCCCCGGCGCCTCAGTTCAACCGATCCAAGATGACCCCATCCACCGCCACCTTGCAAGGCGCCGGCGCACCTGACGGTGCCGCCGGCGCGACACCGACCGCGACCGCGCACGCGGCGAAGCCGGCCTTCGGCATCCTCGCCGCCATCAGCGGCTCGCACATGATCAACGACATGATGCAGTCGCTGATCCTGGCGATGTACCCGATCCTCAAGGGCGAGTTCGCGCTGAGCTTTGCCCAGATCGGGCTGATCACGCTGACCTACCAGCTCACGGCGTCGCTGCTTCAGCCGCTGATCGGGCTGTTCACCGATCGCCGGCCGCAGCCGTATTCGCTGCCGTTCGGGATGGCGTCCACCCTCGTCGGGTTGATGATGCTGGCGTTTGCGCCGACCTTCGGCATCGTGCTGGTGGCCGCCGCGTTCGTGGGCATCGGCTCGGCCGTGTTCCACCCGGAGTCGTCGCGCATCGCGCGGCTGGCGTCGGGCGGCAAGCATGGCCTGGCGCAGTCGGTCTTCCAGGTGGGCGGCAACACCGGCACGGCGATCGGGCCGTTGCTGGCCGCCGCGGTCATCGCGCCCTTCGGGCAGCACAGCATGGCCTGGTTCGGCCTGGCCGTGGTGGTCGGCATCGGCCTGCTGTTCCAGGTCAGCCGCTGGTACGCCGCCCACCAGGTGGCCAACGGCGGGCGCAGGAACGCGGCGGTCGCGGCGCCGTATCCGCGCAAGGTGGTGATCGGGGCGATCGCGGTGCTGCTGGTGCTGATCTTCTCCAAGTACTTCTACGTGGCCGGCATCAGCAGCTTCTACACGTTCTACCTGATCGAACGGTTCGGCCTGTCGGTGCAGAGCGCCCAGGTCCACCTGTTCATCTTCCTGTTCGCATCGGCCATCGGCACCGTGGCCGGCGGCCCGATCGGCGACCGCATCGGGCGCAAGCCGGTGATCTGGTTCTCCATCCTCGGCGTGGCCCCCTTCGCGCTGCTGCTGCCCCACGCCAACCTGTTCTGGACGACCACGCTGACCGTCGTCATCGGGCTGGTGCTGTCGTCGGCGTTCTCGGCGATCCTGGTCTATGCCCAGGAACTGATGCCGGGCAAGGTCGGCATGGTGTCGGGCCTGTTCTTCGGCTTCGCCTTCGGCATGGGCGGGCTCGGCGGCGCGCTGCTCGGGCTGCTCGCGGACCACACCAGCATCACCTTCGTGTACGACGCCATCGCCTACCTGCCGCTGCTGGGCGTGGTGACCGTGCTGCTGCCGAGAAGCCCTCGGCGGCGCTGACGGCGCAGCGCCGTGGCGAGGCAGGCGGGGCGGGCGACAATGGGCCCTCACCCCGAACGAGATCGCCCATGCCTGCCGCCCAGTACTTGTTCCTTTCCCCTGCGGGCCAAGAGCCGGCGCCGCGCGAGGCGCCAGACCAGGGCGGCGCGCCGGGCAGCCACGTCCGCTGCCTGAACAGCGCGGGCCGCTGGGCCGTCCGCGGCTCGCCGGCGGCGCCGCTGCTGGCCTGGCGCCCGGACCAGGCCGGCGCCGCCGATGCGGCGGCCGAACGCGCGGCCGAGGCCCGCGGCCACCCGGTGGTCGTTGTCACGCGGAGCGATCCGGCCTGGGAAGAAGGGCGCGAGATCCGGTTGTTCACCGAGGCATCCGACGCCGCCCTTCTCGGCCACGCGCCGCCGAGCGAGGCGAAGGCCCGGCGCCTGCGCAACGAGGCGGACAAGCTCGAGGCCTTCTGCGTCATCGTGCGGGCGGCTTCCGCGGCGGCGGATCATGCGGCGTTCACCGCCGTCAGCCGTGCCGCCGCCAAGGCCATGCGCACCAGGTTCGGCGGCGGCTCTATCACCTCCGCGTTCGCCTGGCTGGCCGGCCCGTCCGGGCAGCAGGCGCTGGACAGCGTGCTGGCGGGCGAGGTCGAGCTGACCGGGCCGCTCTCCCTGCAGGAGGTCGTCGAGGCGGCCGAGCTGGCGCAGCATTCGGAGCGCCTGCGCGAAGAGCTTTAGGCGCCGCGGTGCCGCTTTCCGTGCGTTTTTGCGCGCAGCCCGACCCAGGCGGGCACCACGCGGCGACCGTCGCGCCGCCAAGCTAGTAACAATGTGCTAACTATTTGACGGACCATCAGGCATGAGCAGCAAACGCATCACCGGAGTTCGCATCGCTGGATACGCCGCCCTGGGCGCGGCAATGCTGTCCTTCGGCCTCGCGCTGGTCCTGCACGAAGCGCATGACACCTGGGCGGCCGCCTGTGCCGTGGCCGGGCTGCTGCTGGTGTGGTTCGCGCATCGCGTGATCGATGGGCCCAGCCTGCGCGCCAAGCCGGCCGTCGCCGGTGCGGCCGCGGAGCCGGCGCGCTTCACGCCGTTCAACTTCGCCACCGCGCAGGACGAGGACGAGGAAGACGGCGCCCCGGACGAGGACGACGAAGCGGATGAAGCCCGCCCGGCGGCGATGCCTCCGGCCGCCGTCAAGGCCGCGGCCGCGCCGGTCGCGCCGGACCAGGCCGCCCCCGACGTGCCGCCGCCAGCGACACCGGCCGAGGAAGCTCCCGCCGCCGAGCCGCCGAACCGGCTGCGCACGCTGGAAGAGGTGCGCGCGGACATGGCGCTGCTGCGCCAGCAGGTGCGGGCGTCGCGGCCGGTGGCTGCGCAGCCGCCCGCCGTCGTCCAGCCGGCGCGGCCACCGGTCGCGGTGGCCGACCTCTTCGCCCGCACCGAAGTGGCGGGGCTGGAAGTGAGCTACGACGCCGAGCCGGATGCCGACGCGCCGGCCACATCGGACGCATTCGCGCGCACCGAGGCCGCGGCCCTGGCCGGCCACCCGGACGGCGCGGGCGACGATTTCCCGAAGACGCGGTTCGAACGCCCGCAGTGAGCGCCCTCTACCGGACGCCTACAGGTAGTTGAACAGCGCGATCGAATTCAGCTTGGCGAACGTCATCTGCGTCGCCTGCAGCGACGTCTGGCGCTGGTAGAACTCGGCGATCGCCGCGACGGGGTCGAGGTCGCGGATCTCCGACAGGTAGCCTTCGTCCATCAGCGTGCGCGCCGAGCCGGCGCTGTCGAGCGACTCCAGCTCGTTCATACGCGAGCCCACCGATGAAATCACCGTCAGCACGTTGTCGTGCGCATTGGTGACCTTGACGTTGGCGGTGCTCAGGGCGTTCTGCAGGCGCGCCTGCGCGGCCTCGCCGCCGCCGGCCACGGGCGTGCGCAGCGCGCTCACCAGTTCGCCGATGGCCGCGAAGATGTCGGTGCCCGCGTTCTTCGCGGTGGTCACGTCGAAGCTGTCGCCGTCGGCTGGCTGGCCGGCGATGCTGATCTGCAGCCCGCCGAAGCTGATCGGCACGCCCGCCGTGAAGGCGCCGCTGGCCGCCACCACCGGCGGCGTGTCGCCGGTGGTGACCGTGTAGTTGCCGCCTGCGAAGGCGATCTGGAAATCCTTGCCGAAGTCGGCGGCAGTGGCGTCGACCACGGTGGCCGAGCCGAACACGCCGGTGCCGGTGTTGGCCGCGCCGGCGGTGGTGACGTAGCCGGCACCGCCCTGCACCGACATGAACACGCTGCGGCCGTCGTCGGAGGTGGACATCTGGCGCGCCACGTCGACCTGCATCAGCCGCTGGCCCTGGTCGCCCACGTACTTGATGCCGCCGCCGGCCTGCGCCGCGAAGGGCGCGCTGGCGCTCTTGTAGCCGGCGAACAGGAACTGGCCGTTGCCGTCGTCCGCGTTGGCGATGCCCACCAGCTGGTCCAGGTTGCTCTGGATGGTGGTGGCGAGCGACTGGCGGTCGGCGTCCGACAGCGTGCCGTTGCCGGCCTGCACGGTCAGCGTCTTGATGTTCTGCAGCACGGTGGTGGCGCTGTCGAGCGCGGTCTCCTCGCGCGAGAGCGACAGCATGGCGCGCTGGCGGCTGGTGGCGTACTGGGACGAAAGAGACAGCGACTCGCTCACCCCGAGCGCGCGCGCGGCGCCCACTGGATCGTCGGCCGGGCTGAGGAACTTCGTGCCCGCCGACAGCTGCTGCTGCACCCGGAACAGCTTCTGCTGCTGCAGGCCCATGGCGGTGACGTTCTGCTCGTAAAAGGAACTGGTGCTGATGCGCATCATTTCTCCAAATCAGGTGGCGGTCATCACGAACGGATGCCCAGGATCGCGTCGAAGATGGTCGAGGCGGTCTGGATCACCTTGGCGTTGGCCTGGTACATCTGCTGGTACATCAGCAGGTTGGCGGTCTCTTCGTCCTGGTTGACGCCGGAGATCGACTGCTGGCTGGCCTTGATCTGCCCGGTCACGCTCTCCTGCGTGGTCAGCGCGACGTTGATCTCCATGGCGCGGTTGCCCACTTCGCTCACCAGTTGCGAGTAGGCCCCGCCGAAGGTGGTGGCGCCGCCGCCGACGATGGCCTTGCGTTGCAGCGCGCCGAGCGCCAGTGCGTTGCTGCCGTCCGAGACGCCGCCGGCGTTGCGGTCGATGCTGAAGGTGTCGCCATCGGCCGGTGCGCCGCTCAGGGTGACGGATATGCCGCCGAAGCTCACCTGGGCACCCGCGGTGAACGGCACCGGCGTGCCGCCGGCGTAGGTGGCGGTGGAGCCGTCGGGCAGCGTCACGCGGACCGGCGAGCCGGCCGGAAAACCCGACAACTCGCCACTGGCTGCGTCGTAGCTGAGCGTGACGTTGGCGCCCAGGGGCGTGGCGAGGTAGTCCGCGTCGACGGTTGCCGCGCTGATCGCGCCGCTGCCCTGGTTGGCGGCGGCGGTGCCGGTGACGATCGGCGACGCCGCGGCCACCTTGGCCGGGTCCTTGACCAGCACGTCCATGTCGCGCGCGCCGTAGCGGGTGGGCTGCACCAGGAAGGTGTCGCCGTTCTGGGCGGCGCCGCTGGCCACGTCGAGCGTCACGCCGTCGAAGGTGATCGGCATGCCGGTGAAGCTGCCGACGCTGCTGTTGTCGGAAAGCCGGGTGACCGTGTAGCTGAGCGCGCCGCCGCCGGCGTCCTTGACCTGCACCGAATAGTCGCTGGTGGTCAGCTGGCCGGCGTCGCTCACGCTGCCGGTCAGCACCATGTCGCCGTTGTTGCGGGCGTTCGAGAAGATGCCCGGGCCGGTGTTGCCGAAGAAGTCGCCGCCGAGCGCGCCGTTGAGGTCCACGCCCAGGTTGTGCTGGGCGTTGAAGGCATCGGCGATGGTCAGCGACAGGCGGCCGATGGCGTTCTGCGTCGGGATCAGCGTCTGCGTGCGAAAGGCCATCAGGCCGCCCAGCGTGCCGCCGGTGATGGCGCTGTCCTTGAGCTCGGTGACGTTGCCGGAGATGCCGACCAGCGCCACCGCGGTGCGCGTGGGATCGGCCGCGGACGGCACCGCCTGCATCTTCGCGGCCTGGTCGCCCACGACGAGCGACTGGCCGGTGCCGATGAACACGTTGTACTTGCCGTTGTCCTGCTGCAGCACCTTGACGTCGACGATCTGGCTGAGCTCGCTGACCAGCTGGTCACGCTGGTCGAGCAGGTCGTTGGGCGGCTGGCCGCCGGCCATCGCCGTCATCATGCTGATCTGCTGGTTCAGGCCGGCGATCTTGCTGGCATAGGTGTTGACCTGCTCGACGCCGCCGCTGATCTGCTCGTTGACCGAGTCGTTGAGGTCCGACAGGTACTGGTCGGTCGAGCGGAACTTGTTGGACAGCGACTGCGCCGAGCTGATCAGCTGCTGGCGCGCGGCGGAGTCGGCCGGGGTGTTGGCCACGCCCTGCACCGCGGTGAAGAAGCTCTGCATCAGCGGGCTCAGGCCCGAGGTGGTGTCGGCCAGCAGCGAGTCGATGCGGTCGATCTGCGTGCTGTAGGCGCCCAGGGCGGCCGAGTTCGACTGCGCCGAGGCGAGCTGCGCGGTCAGGTAGCGGTCGTAGCTGCGCGTGACGGTGGTGACGCGCGCGCCGCTGCCGATGTAGCCCGAGCCGGAAGACACGGCGCCGTTGGTCGACACCTGCGCCACCTGGCGGCTGTAGCCGTCGGTGTAGACGTTGGCCGTGTTGTTGGCCGTGGTCATCAGCGCGCTGCGCGCCACCGACAGGCCGCTCAGGCCGGTGAAGAACAAGCTTCCAGACATGGGTGGGGACCTGCTTTCGGATGTGGATGGTTGTAAACGTTGGCACCGCTGTCCGGTGCCTTGCTCTTCTTATCGGCACGGCGGCTGCAAAGCTGAAGTCCGCCGAAAGTTCACTTCGACCTTCAGAACTCCGTCCAGTCGCCCCAGGCCTCGGCCGGTGCGGCCTTGCCGGCTTGCCCTGCGGCGGTGCGCCGGGCCGGCGGGGCGGCAGGCAGGTCGCCGGCGTCGGCAGCGGTGGATGCCGTGCCCCGCGGCACCTTGGCGGCCTTGGCGCCGGCCTTCGGCTTGGCCGGTGCGGCGTGCTGCGGCGCCGATTGCGGCCGGCCGGCGCTGCGTGCCTGCGCGATCACGCGCCCGGCCTCGTCGTCGCTGCCGATCCTGAACACGCTGACCGACTGCACCAGTCCGCCGGCCTGCTCCTGCAGCGACGCGGCGGCCGCCGCGGCCTCCTCCACCAGCGCCGCGTTCTGCTGCGTGACCTGGTCCATTTGAGTGATGGCCTGGTTGATCTGCTCGATGCCGGAGGTCTGCTCCTGGCTGGCCGCCGTGATCTCGCCCATGATGTCGGTCACGCGCCTGACGCTCTCGACGATCTCTTCCATGGTCCGGCCGGCCTCCGCCACCTGGCGGCTGCCCTCCTCGACCTTGCCGACCGAGTCGTCGATCAATTGCTTGATCTCCTTGGCCGCCGCGGCCGAGCGCTGCGCCAGGCTGCGAACCTCCGAGGCCACCACCGCGAAGCCGCGGCCCTGTTCGCCCGCACGCGCGGCTTCCACCGCCGCATTGAGCGCCAGGATGTTGGTCTGGAACGCGATGCCGTCGATCACGCCGATGATGTCCATCACCTTGCGCGACGACGTGTTGATCGAGCCCATGGTGTCCACCACCTGGCCCACCACGTCGCCGCCGCGCACCGCCACTTCCGATGCGGACACGGCCAGCTGGTTGGCCTGGCGCGCGTTGTCGGCGTTCTGCTTGACGGTGCTGGTCAGCTCTTCCATGGAAGCGGCGGTCTGCTCGAGCGAGCTGGCCTGCTCTTCGGTGCGCGACGACAGGTCCTGGTTGCCGC
>Ga0160470_100097_pt1 | contig 104057 bp, 88 predicted proteins | sample HID1973I_E11MG_FD_108214 | JGI IMG/M metagenome (GOLD analysis project Ga0160470, IMG submission 108214) | Enriched mosquito-associated microbial communities from UW Madison campus, WI, USA - HID1973I_E11 MG | ecosystem: Host-associated > Arthropoda: Insects > Digestive system > Unclassified ... | reverse complement strand
TCTGCGCAGTGGGCAACCCGGCATGGATGCCGGGTTAGCCGCGCACGGCCATGGATGGCCGATCGCGGCGGGCCCACGGAGCAGGACCGGAGCGAGGGTATGCCGAGCCCGGGCGAGGCACCGTACGAAAGGGGCAAGAGCGTTTGGTTACTTGGCGCTCTTCCAAGTGACTCGCTGTAAGAGCGAAACCAATAGCAGCCGTGACCGCAGGAATGGATATGTACACCAGCAAAAATCTCACCTCCGATCAGGCCGCCATCGTCGGAACGCCGCCCGGACCAAGCTCGGCTCCCACAGTTTGAGCCGGGTACATCCGAAGAAAATGGTCGGCTGTCAGACCGCCATCGCCGGAAGGCCAGCTCCCACTGTTTAATCGCGTACATCAGGTGAATACTCGTCGGCTATGAAGCCGCCATCGCGAGCAAGCTTTGCTCCAACAGACGGGAGGCGTTAACTCAAGGTCGTTCAGGCTATGTTCAGGTTAATGTCAATGCTTACCATATGCGAATGAGTGTCATTATGTTACAACTTAGCACCCTATCTAATTCGATCCGGTGCTGAATGCTCGTTCCATTTTTGATCATGCTGCGCGAAGGCATTGAAGCCGCATTGATCGTTGGCATCATCGCCAGCTACCTCAAACAGACCGGCCGTGGCCAGTGGATGCCCGCCGTCTGGATCGGCGTCTTCCTGGCCGCCGCGCTGGCCCTGCTGGTCGGTGGCGGCCTGGAACTGGTCAGCGCCGAATTCCCGCAAAAACAACAGGAACTGTTTGAAGGCGTCGTCGGCCTGGTCGCCGTCGTCATCCTCAGCTCCATGGTGTTCTGGATGCGCAAAGTCGCCCGGTCAATCAAGCATTCGCTGCATGCGTCCCTCGATCAGGCGCTGGCCGGTTCCAAACATCAGGTCACCGCGTTGATCGCCATGGTGTTTTTCGCCGTGGCCCGCGAAGGCCTCGAAACCGTGTTCTTCCTGCTCGCCGTCTTCCAGCAAAGCGAAGGCCCGGCAGCACCGATCGGTGCCCTGCTCGGCCTGATCCTGGCCATCATTGTCGGCTTCCTGATCTACACCGGCAGCATGCGCCTGAACCTCGGCGCATTTTTCCGCTGGACCGGGCTGTTCATCCTGGTGGTGGCTGCCGGCATCCTCGCCAACTCGGTACAGGCCCTGCATGAAGCCGGCGTGTGGAACCACCTGCAAACCGTGCTGTTCGACTTCAGCGCTACGTTGCCCATGGACGGTCCCTTGGGCTCGGTGCTGGCCGGGATGTTCGGCTATCAAGACGCACCCACCGTCAGCACCCTCGGCGCTTATCTGATTTATCTGGTGGTGGCGCTGGTGATGTTTTTCCTGCCGGCACCGCCCCCTGCAAAGCAACCTCAATCAGTTTCCAGCCACTAAGGGCACACATGCCAAACCAAGCCCCTCCCCCGGTTTCTCCTCCCCGCGTGCTGCGCTGGGCGGTTGCCGGTTCCGTCGTGGTGATGATTGCCGCCGGTGGTCTGTTCTATTACGCCTCAAAGATGGCGGCGGCCAAGCGCCAGACCAACCATAACGAAGTGCTGGTCACCATTCACCCGCACAGCTGCGAGCCGAACGCCCTGACGGTTCCGGCCGGCCGTGCGAGCTTTCGCATCGTCAATCGCTCGGATAGAGCGGTGGAATGGGAAATCCTCGACGGTGTGCTGGTGGTCGAAGAACGGGAAAACATCGCACCGGGCCTGAGCCAGGTGATCAACGCCAACCTTCTGCCCGGCGATTACGCGATCACCTGCGGTTTGTTGAGCAACCCTCGCGGCACGTTGCACGTCACCCCCACCGCCGCTTCCGACGCCGCGTCCAGGGCAAAGCCGTCGCTGGTCACCTTCGTCGGGCCATTGTCGGAGTTTCGCGTTTACCTGAGCAGTCAGGGCACGGCGCTGATCAAAGCCGTCACCGCGCTGGCACAGGCCATCGAAGCCGGCGATCTGGCTCAGGCGCAAGCCTTGTATGTGCCCGCCCGCGCCGCGTATCAACGCCTTGCACCGGCGTCCCAGCGACTGGCAGAACTGGACAACGCGATCAATGCCCGTGCCGACTACTTCGAAAAACGCGAACAGGATCCAGGGTTCACGGGTTTCCACCGGATCGAATACGCGCTGTTCCAACAACGCAACCTCGACGGCCTGGCGCCTGTCGCTCAACGTCTGATCGCCGACGTGACCACGCTCAAACAACAGCTACTTGCGCAAACTTTGCCGCCGGAACAACTGGTGAGCATCGTCATTCGCAACCTCAACAGCCTCGCCGACGTGCGTGCCAGCAGCGGTGAAGAAGAACGCTACAGCCACACCGACCTGAACGGTTTCGCCGCCAACCTGGAAGTGACGCACAAGGTCGTCGACCTGCTGCGACCGCTGCTCACCAAGTCCGCCGCCAACCTGCTGCCGCAGATCGACAGCGCCTTCGCTGCACTCGACGCCGAGCTGAACGGTTTGAAGACCCAGGATGGCTACGCGAGCTATGACAGCGTCAGCGCCGAGCAGCGCAAACAGATCGCCGACAAGGCCAAGGCCCTGGCCGATGCACTCGACGGAATCGATCCCGCCCTTGGCCTTTCCGGCCTGTAAGCAGAAGACTCATACCGATGAACGATTCAGAGCAATTCAACCTTCAGCGCCGCCGGGTGCTGATGGGCATGGGCGCCGCCGGTGTGGCACTGGCCGGCTCGGCGTTGAGCTGCCCGGCCATGGCCGCCAGCCCCGCCCAGGTCACTGAAGCCCCCAGCAGCGAAAAGACCGAGGACCGCCACCCGTTCCACGGCAAGCACCAGAGCGGCATCGTTACCCCGCGTCCGGCCAGCGGAATGCTGGTGTCATTCGACGTGCTGGCAAGCGATCGAGAAGATCTTGAGCGGTTGTTTAGCACACTCAATGAGCGGATCGCTTTCCTGATGACGGGCGGCCCGGTCGAGCAGATCGACCCGAAACTTCCGCCGGTGGATTCCGGGATTCTTGGCCCGGTAGTGACCCCGGACAACCTGACCATCACGGTGTCGGTCGGTGAATCGCTGTTCGACGAACGCTTCGGCCTGACGGACGCCAAGCCCAAGCGGCTGATCCGCATGGTTGGCTTTCCCAACGATGCGCTGGAGGCGGAGTGCTGCCACGGCGACCTGAGTCTGCAGTTCTGTTCGAACACCACAGACACCAACATTCATGCCCTGCGCGACATTGTGAAAAACCTGCCGGACTTGTTGTTGGTGCGCTGGAAGCAGGAAGGCAGCGTGCCGCCCCAAGCCCCGGCTAAACCGGGCGTACCGGCGCAAAGCGCGCGCAATTTCCTGGGATTTCGCGACGGTTCGGCCAACCCCGATTCCAACGACGCCAAGGCCATGGACACCCTCGTCTGGGTGCAGCCAGGCAGCGACGAGCCCGCCTGGGCGGCGAATGGCAGCTATCAAGCCGTGCGCATCATCCGCAACTTCGTCGAGCGCTGGGATCGCACCCCGCTGCAGGAACAGGAAAGCATCCTTGGCCGGGTCAAAAGCACTGGCGCCCCCATGGGCGGCGAACATGAAACCCAAGTGCCGGACTACAGCAAAGATCCGGAAGGCAAGCTGACCAAACTCGACGCGCACATTCGCCTGGCCAACCCGCGCACCAACGCCACGGCGGCCAACCTGATCCTGCGCCGACCGTTCAACTACTCGAACGGCGTGAACAAGAACGGCCAGCTCGACATGGGGCTGCTGTTCATCTGCTACCAGGCCGATCTCGAAAAAGGTTTCATTACCGTCCAGACCCGACTCAACGGCGAGCCGCTGGAGGAATACCTGAAGCCGGTCGGCGGTGGCTACTTCTTCACCCTGCCCGGCGTCACGGGTGATCAGGACTACATCGGTCGCACCTTGCTAAAAGCCGCACAACCTACCGCTACGGCCTAACAACCCACCACACGGAACCGTCCCATGAAAAAGTCGCCCCTCGCTTTACTGCTGACACTTGGCTTGCTCAACACTTCGCTTCCAGCGTTCGCGGCGACGGCGCCGATGGACCTGGTGGGGCCGGTATCGGATTACAAAATCTACGTCACCGAGCAACTGGACGAACTGGCCAGCCACACTCAGCAGTTCACTGACGCGGTGAAAAAAGGTGATCTGGACACCGCGAAAAAACTCTATGCGCCGACCCGGGTTTTCTATGAGTCGATCGAACCCATTGCCGAGCTGTTCAGTGACCTGGACGCGTCCATCGACTCCCGTGTCGACGACCACGAAAAAGGCGTGACAGCCGAAGACTTCACCGGATTCCACCGCATCGAATACTCGTTGTTCTCGCAGAACAGCACCCAGGGTCTGGGTGAACTGGCCGAAGGCCTGAACAAGGACGTCAAGGACTTGCAAACCCGCGTCGCCGGACTGACCTTCCCGCCTGAGAAAGTGGTGGGTGGTGCGGCGGCGCTGCTGGAAGAAGTCGCGGCGACCAAGATCTCCGGTGAGGAAGATCGCTACAGCCACACTGACCTGTATGACTTTCAGGGCAACGTCGACGGTGCGAAGAAAATCGTTGACCTGTTCCGTCCACAGATCGCCAAACAAGACGCTGCATTCATCGCCAAGGTCGACAAGAACTTCGCAACCGTGGACAAGATCCTGGCTAAGTACAGGACCAAGGACGGCGGCTTTGAAACCTATGACAAGGTTAAGGAAAACGACCGCAAGGCGCTGGTCGGGCCGGTGAATACACTGGCTGAAGATCTGTCGACGCTGCGTGGGAAGCTGGGTTTGAACTAAACGGTTGCATTGACCGCGTGGGCACTGTGGCGAGATGAATCGCGACAGTGCCCACGCGGATTCCGCCACGGTCGAACGCGCTAAAGAATCCGGTACAACAAACGCTCGATCCGCACACGGCTGACGCGCTTGAGAAACTTGGCCACTGCTGCCGGATACTCCAGAAGCGTTTCCAGATCCTGATAACGCTCGATACGCGTGGTGTGCTGAAAGATCTGGCCCAGCTCTTCGCGGCGCGGTTCTAAAAGCTCACCTTTCGGATCGTCGATCAACAAAGCGTTTTCCAGATCCAGTCGGAACGCCCGTGGGTTCAGGTTATTGCCCGTCAGCAAGGTATAACGCTGATCGATCCACATGCCTTTCAGGTGGTAGGTATTGTCGCCTTCCTTCCACAGATGCAGATTCAACTGTCCGCTGTCGATCGTGCGCTGATGACGCTTGGCGAATCTGCGCAGGCTGATTTCGTACAGATACGGCAGCGCCGCAATCACTCTGAACGGCTCGCTGGGCGGAATGTAGAAATCGTTGGCAGTCTTGTCCCCGACGACAATGTCGATTTTCACGCCCCGCCCCAGTGCCCGGTTGATTTCGCGCGTCACGGCCAGCGGCAGGTTGAAGTAAGGCGTGCAGATCGTCAGTTGATGTTGAGCGCTGGCGATCAACTCGCAGATCACCCGGCTGAGCGGGTTGTTTTTGCCGACGCCAAGCAATGGGCTGACCGACAATCCGCCCTTCTCGATCGTTCCCGCCGTGGTGTCGTAGGCCGCATGCTTGAGGCGGCTGCGCAGGTCACCGATATCGTTGCGCAGACTGCGGGTGGTCGGCAGGTTGGGCAAGTCGAGTCGATTGACGGCTTTGGACGCGATCAGACCGTGCTGAACCAGGTGCTGCATGGAATCGGCCAGAGCGCGGTTGTGCAGCAGGTGGTAACGGTCGTAGCGATACTTGTCGAACTTGTGCAGATAGACGTTGTTCAGGCTCGCGCCGCTATAGATCACGCAATCATCGATCACGAAGCCTTTCAGGTGCAGCACGCCAAACAGTTCGCGACTCTGCACCGGAACGCCATACACCGGGACTTCACTGGCGTGAGTCCGGGTCATTTCCTGATACCAGGCCGAGTTACCCGGCTGCTTGCCGGCACCGATCAAGCCGCGTTGGGCGCGCAGCCAGTCAACCACCACCACGACGTCCAGTTCGGGACGTGCCAGCTTGGCCGCGTGCAAGGCATCGAGGATTTCCTGACCGGCTTCATCCTGTTGCAGGTACAGCGCAACGATGTAGATGCGCTGAGTTGCACCGGCGATTTTTTCCAGCAGGCAGCGACGAAATTCGGCTGCACCGGAAAGGATGGTGACGGCATTGGCGGTCAGCGGAAAACTGCGCAGTTTTGGCAGCAGGGAGCGTTTGAAAAGCGACGGCATAGGGCTCGCAAAAGGTCGAATCCGAAGAACCCGAGAGCTTACACCATGGATTGGCTCGGGTCTTGTGGCGGGTTTACACGATCAAAAGATCGTAGCCTTGGGCACCGAGTGCACGCATCCCCTGTAGGAGCTGCCGAAGGCTGCGATCTTTTGGCTACATAAACTATTGACCAAGGAGAACGATCGTTCTACTGTTTGCTTCATGAACGAAATCACTAGCAACGCCACACGCGACATCATTCTGGATGTCACCGAGAAATTGATCTACAAAAGTGGCATCGCTGCTACGGGCATGGATCTTCTGGTGAAAACCGCCGGCGTCTCCAGAAAAAGTATCTACCGCTACTTCGCCAACAAGGAGGAACTGACCGTCGCGGCTTTACGACGGCGTGACCTGCGCTGGATGCACTGGTACACCAGCGAGGTCGGCAAGGCTTCTAATCCGGCCGATCGCCTGCTCAACCTGTTCACCGTGCTCAACGCGTGGTTTGCCAGCGAAGGCTTTCGCGGTTGTGCCTTCATCAACACCAGTGGCGAAACGGGCGACCCGCAGGATCCGGTGCGCCTGCTGGCCAAGGAGCACAAACAGAAGCTGCTCGATTACGTGTGCGAGCTCTGCAGCGAATTTGGCGCTGACGATCCTCAGACGCTGGCCAGGCAACTGCTGATCCTGATCGACGGTGCCATCACCGTCGCGCTGGTCATGGGCGATCACAGTGCTGCCGGTAACGCGCAGTGCGTGGCGCGCAAGTTATTGGACCTGTAACCCTTAATTCAAATGCAACAACCGCCTGTGTGTTAATTCGAGAGGAGAGGTTATATGTCAAACCCTGAAGTTCGTCCGCCATTGCCACCCTTCACCCGGGAATCGGCCATCGAGAAAGTACGTCTGGCCGAGGATGGCTGGAACTCCCGTGATCCGGCGCGCGTCTCGCTCGCCTATACCCTGGACACCCAATGGCGAAACCGCGCGGAGTTCGCTCATAACCGTGAAGAAGCCAAGGCATTCCTCACGCGCAAATGGGCCAAGGAACTGGATTATCGTCTGATCAAGGAACTCTGGGCGTTTACCGGTAACCGGATCGCCGTGCGTTATGCCTATGAATGGCACGATGATTCGGGTAACTGGTTTCGCTCCTACGGCAACGAAAACTGGGAGTTTGACGAGAACGGCCTGATGGCTAACCGGTTCGCCTGCATCAACGACCTGCCGATCAAGGAAAGCGAGCGCAAGTTCCGCTGGCCACTGGGGCGACGGCCGGATGATCATCCGGGGCTTAGCGACCTGGGGCTGTGATTTCTACCGCGATCCTCCGGCAACGCCCCCCCCTGTAGGAGCTGCCGCAGGCTGCGATCTTTTGACCTTAGTAACAAGATCAAAAGATCGCAGCCTGCGGCAGCTCCTACGGGATCGCGTTTACCGATGACGTCGAATATCCAACCGAACTCCAGTCAAAAGGCCAAGGTCAACCCTTTGATTCTTTCGCCTTGAGACTGGAGATTCATGATGATCGACTATCCGAAACCACCGTTCGCCAAACAGAGCCAGCCGGTACCCGGTTCACAAAAAAAGATGGAGCCCTACCCGGACTGTGGCGAGCAAAGCTACAAAGGGTCTGGTCGACTCGACGGCAAAATTGCCCTTATCACCGGCGCTGACAGCGGAATCGGCCGGGCCGTGGCGATTGCTTTCGCCCGTGAAGGCGCCGACGTCGTTGTTGCTTATCTCAACGAACATGAAGACGCGCGGGAAACGGCTCGCTGGGTCGAACAGGCTGGACGGCAATGCTTGTTGTTACCCGGTGATCTGGCGCAAAAAGCCCAGTGCCAGGACTTGGTTGATAAAACCGTCGAACGCTTTGGGCGCATCGACGTTCTGGTCAACAACGCGGCCTTCCAGATGACCCATGAAAACTTCGAAGACATCCCGGATGAAGAATGGGTAATGACCTTCGACGTCAACATCACCGCCATTTTCCGGATATGCCAGGCTGCCCTGAAACACATGAAACCTGGCAGTTCCATCATCAACACCAGCTCCGTCAACTCGGACATGCCCAAACCCACCCTGCTCGCTTACGCCACCACAAAAGGCGCCATTGCCAACTTCACTGGTGGCCTGGCGCAGATGCTCGGCCCGAAAAACATCCGGGTGAACTGCGTGGCGCCCGGGCCGATCTGGACTCCGCTGATCGTCTCCACGATGCCTGATGAGGAAGTGCAGAATTTCGGCTCGCAAACACCCCTCGGACGGCCGGGGCAGCCGGTGGAAGTCGCGCCGATCTATGTGCTGCTCGCGTCTGACGAGGCCAGTTACATCACCGGGCAACGCTATGGCGTGACGGGAGGCAAGCCCATGTTGTAAGGACCGTGAGGGGTAATGTCGAAAGCCATGCAAAAAAATGAACCCCTCACAAAAAACCGATCTCCAAAACGATAGGCCCCAATGGCGGGCCTTCCGTTATCTGGAGGTCGTCATGTCCGCACCTATCATCAAACTCTTCACCCAACCCAACTTCGCATGGACCGATATTCGCAGGGAAGAGGAAGCCCACCCTCGCCATTATCTGGCTCACTTGCTGTTACTCGCCCTGATTCCCGCCGTGTGCCTGTTTATCGGGACGACCTACGTCGGTTGGAGCCTGGCTGAAAATGAAACGGTCAAGCTCAGTGCCAGCAGCGCATTTCAGTTGTGTGTGCTGCTCTACCTGACCATTCTCGCCGGCGTGGCCTCGATGGGACTGTTCATCCGGTGGATGTCCCGCACCTTCGAGTCACGGCCAACCATCAATCAGTGCATCGGTTTCGCCGCGTACACCGCGACACCATTCTTCCTCGCCGGGTTCGCCGGGCTGTATCCGAGCCGTTGGCTGGCGGTCCTTGTCCTCGGGGCAGCCGCGGTTTATTCAACATTTTTGCTGTTTGTCGGTTTGCCCACGTTCATGCACGAGCGCAAGGAGCAAGGCCTGCTGAACTCGGCCTGCGTCTGGGGCGTAGGACTGCTGGTGCTGGTGACGATCCTGGTGGAAATGATCCTGGTCTGGTTCAACGTCCTGACCCCTGAATACCTGCGCGCGACCGTCGGTTGATTATCCAGCCCTGCCCCGTTGCCACCCATTCGGCGAGTACCAAGACATGAGTTTCATCGTATGGGTGGCAGTGCTGGGAGCGGTACTGCTGACACTGGCACTGACTTCGTCGTACCTGCGATGGATGCCTGTGACCACGTCAGCCGTGTGCCTGGTGCTGGGCATAGCCATCGGACCCGCAGGGTTCGGTCTATTGAAACTCGATCTGGATGACGCCTCCGTCTGGATGGAGCATCTGACCGAAGTCGCTGTGCTTTTTTCGCTGTTTGTCTGCGGTTTGAAACTGCGCGCCCCGCTTAAAGCCAAGAAATGGCGGATTGCTTTTGGGCTGGCGGGGCCCGTCATGGTGCTCACTATCGCGGGGGTCAGTCTGTTATTGCACTTCGGATTCGAGCTGCCGTGGGGTGTATCGGTGTTGATTGGCTCGATCCTGGCACCTACCGACCCCGTGCTGGCGGCGCTGGTATCGGTCAACGATGCTCGCGATGATGACAGCGTCCGGTTCGGGCTCTCCGGTGAAGCGGGTCTCAATGACGGGATTGCTTTTCCTTTCGTGATCCTGGGGCTGGTCTTGTTGTTGCACGATGACAACCCGGGCTGGTTGGGCGATTGGGCGCTTTACAAACTGCTTTGGGCTGTCCCTGCGGGTTTGTTGATTGGCTTTTGGATGGGGCGCGGGATTGGTCTGGTGACCCTTTCACTGCGTATAAAAAACGAAGACAGCACCCTGTCGCCCAACGATTACCTGGCCCTCGCGTTGATCGCCCTGGCGTATGTCGGGGCCGAGTCGGTTCATGCTTACGGCTTCTTGTCCGTGTTTGCAGCCGGGCTCGGTCTGCGCCAGGCTGAGGTCAAATCCACGGGCGACGCCCCGGTACCCGCCGAGCATCTTGTGCAGCCGGTTGTCGGCCATCAGAACGTCGACCCGCAGCATGCCGTTCACGGCGACACCGACAACCTTGAAGATTCCCAGGTGGCAGCCGGCATCATGATGGGCGACATGCTGGCATTTGGCGGTCTGGTCGAGCGGGCAATGGAAGTCTTTCTGGTGACGCTGCTGGGTGTGGTACTCATCGCCCATTGGGACTGGCGGGCGCTGCCTGTGGGTGCGGCGCTGTTCTTTGTGATCCGGCCACTGAGTGTGGTTGCCATGCCTTGGGGGGGATTGCTTGAAGGACGGCAACGACTGTTGATCGGCTGGTTCGGCATTCGCGGCATCGGCAGTCTGTACTACCTGTTTTATGCGTTGAACCACGGGCTGGATCAATCAGTAGCGACGCTTTGTGCCAACCTCACCCTGTCGGTAGTGGCGTTGAGTATTCTGGTGCATGGCATCAGTACCCAACCGATCCTGGCGCGTTATGAACGGCGCAAGCAACGAAAAAACTGATTTTTCGCACGCGCTTTGACGGGGGCTGATTATCGAAATTTGGCGATCATAAATTTGAAATCCTTTTGCATTGCCGGTGCCTATTAATCAACCTCCTCCGACTTCAAGGTGCCGGTCATGATTCACTATTCCACTCGCGATGAACTCAAAGCCTGTCGCGAATTCGCCCTGCAACGTAATCGTCAGATGTTTGAAGAAGCTGAAACATTGAATCAGTGTGCCTTTGCATTGCTCGAGGGCAGCGAGCTGGATGGGGAACAGTTTGACCGCTATCAGGCGATGCGCAGGAAAGCAGATGTCAAATTCGCCGAGGCTATCGAGCATCTGCGGGTGCTCAATGAAGATTTTCCACAGATGCCGCAGCCGGTACCTGTAGGAGCAAAGCTTGCTCGCGATGACGGTATGAGACCAGGTGTGTAAATCGGCAAGTACACCTGAAGGAAATGGTCGTCTGGGCGGCATCGATGGAACGCCGCCCAGACCAGGCTTTGCTCGTACAGGGGGAGGTGCTACATCGCGGGTACCGCTTCAGTTTCAAACGTTTCAGCCAATGGCACATCGCTGGAGCCCGGCGTCAGAATGACCTTGCGGCACTCCTCCTGTTTTTTATCGAAAATCTTGTACCCCTCAGCCGCCTGTTCCAGGGACATCCTGTGGGTGACGATGGCCTCCGGTTGCAAACGACCCGTTTCGATGTACCCGAGCAACTCCGGCAGATACCGCTGGACGTGCGTCTGGCCCATTTTGAACGTGAGGCCTTTGTCAAAGGCGTCCCCAAAAAGGAAGCCGTGGATGAAACCGGTATAGACTCCCGGCACACTCACCACCCCTCCCCGGCGCACTGCCGCAATGCATTGACGTAACGCCTTGCCGCTGCCGCCTTCGATTTTCAAGGTCGCAAGCACTGTTTCTGTGGTGCTGCCCTTGGCTTCGAATCCAACCGCATCGATGACGGCGTCAACGCCACGGCTGCCCGCGGTCTGGCGAATGATCGTGTCAGCCGGGTCATCGTCGTCATCGAAATTGATCGGGATCACCCCGTAGGCACTTTGCGCGTAAGCCAGCCGATAGTTGTGGTGATCAACCATGAAGATCTGCTCGGCGCCCAGCATTCTCGCGCACGCGGCACTTAACAACCCCACCGGCCCGGCGCCAAAAATCGCGACACTGGAACCCTGCACGATGTTGGCGTTGATCACCGCCTGCCACGCGGTCGGCAAGATGTCCGACAGGAACAGCACTTTCTCGTCGGCCAGCAACCCCGGCACTTTGAAAGGCCCGGTGTTGGCTTTGGGGACGCGAACAAGCTCGGCCTGTCCGCCTGGAATACCGCCATACAGCCGACTGAAACCGAACAAGGCTGCCGGTGGCGGGATGACTTTTTTATTCAGGCTACCGCCCGGCCCTTCATTGGTAGTTTCGCAGCAGGCGAATAACTCTTGCTGACAAAAGAAACAATCACCACAGGCGATCACAAAGGGAATCACTACACGATCACCGCGCTGCACGGCAGTCACGGCGGCCCCCGTTTCTTCAACGATGCCCATGAACTCATGACCAAAGATATCGCCATGCTCAACCGTTGGGATCTTGCCTCGATACAAGTGCAGGTCAGACCCGCAAATAGCTGTCGCCGTGACGCGCAAGATGATGTCGTCAGCGGCTTCGATGGTGGGATCGGGGACGGTTTCGACTCTGACATCATGGGCACCGTGATAAGTCATTGCTCGCATGGCTGCATCCTCGCTGGTCATTATTAAAGACATCGGGTGTCTGTATTAAGGGAGCGACGGGAAGCCGTGAGTTCAGTCAGGTAGCGGTTGATTCTGATCGGCGGTCAGCCGGTAAATCTCCGGCGATCTGTGTGGATTCTGCCGGCACTGCGAACTGCATGAAGAAAGTTTCCCACTCATGCAGGCTGCATGACTCCAGGCCATTGGCGGTGTTATTAACCTGTTGTTTTAATTGATAATTATCCACTCGTCAAAATCGGCACGACAAATGCTCCAGGACTATGAGCGACCTTCGGCATCGAAACCGTAAGCGCCTAACCCGTGACTATTTGAGAGAACCGACCATGAATGCCATCGACCTGTTGAAAGCCGACCATGAACGCGTGAAAGGCATCCTGACCCAACTGAGTGAGTCCACCGAACGTGGGGTTAAGAAACGCACCGAGCTGATCGCCAAGCTGGAAATGGAAATCACCATCCATACCCGACTGGAAGAAGAAGTGCTGTATCCCGCCTATAAAAAGGCCGGCGGCAAAGAGCAGGAAATCATGTACTACGAAGCCAAGGAAGAACACCGCACCGTCGACTCGCTGGTGCTGCCAGATCTCAAGGTCACTGACCCATCCACACCGGAATTTGCCGGTCGGGTGAAAGTGGTGAAGGAGTTGCTGGAGCATCACATCGAAGAGGAAGAAACCGAGATGTTTCCTCAGGCGAAAAAGTTGCTCGGTAAAGCTGAGCTGGAGGAGTTGGGCGCACAGATGGAAGCGCTGAAGGCTCAGTACAAGAAGGAAATGAGCGCGGGGAACCTGGCGGCTTGATTGACCTGTAGGTATCAGGCCAGCGACTGCTTCGCAGTCGGACGCAGCCTTCGGCAGCTGCTACAAGGCAAGTGTGAAATCGCGCCCCCTGTAGCAGCTGGCGCAGCCTGCGTTGGGGGCGTAGCCCCCCCTGGATTTCACACCGACACCGTACCGTATCGAATATCCATCCTGATAAAATCCGGGTTATTCACCCACCCGGATTCGTCACCTGAATGAACACCGCATAAGCCCCCAGCAGTACCCAGAATGTCGCAAAGATCCAGGGAGTCCGCACCGAAAACAGCAATGATTTTCGGTACCCCTTGTGTGACGATTCCATTTCGCTGAACAACGGCGATTCATCGTATGCCAACCCCATCAACGGTTCACTGCGCAGCAACTCACTCTGCTTGAAATGCCAGTGATCAATGATGTCGTACGCCGCACGAATGCCTGGCCAGGCGTTCAGTGAACTCAGTAGCCCCAACAGCGCCAGGAAGGGGGGAACGACCAGGGTGAACAGCTTTCCCCATTCCGGATTCAGATTGGCCATGCAAGACGCAAAAGCGATCACCAGGAACGATTGAGCCGCCAGATAGGCATCGGTTCGGTTGGCCAGGATGCTGGTTTCGTACTGGATCTCCCGGCGATAGAAATCAAGGCGCTCTTTGGGGGAACCAAACATCTTGGCATTGTGTTCGGTCAGGGCTTCTTCAGCCGTGGCTTCAGTCAGTATTCTTGGCACGGGCGTCACATCAGGAGGGAAAACAGTTAGAAGAAACGCCTCCGGACAAGTTCAGCCCAATATCACTTGAGTGTCGCCGCGATAATTTCCACCAGATTGAGTTGATTGAAGGGTTTGGACAAGCGCGGAAGGCTGGAAGCGGCCCCCTCCAGGCGTTCGGCATAGCCCGTGGCAAGGATGATCGGCATGCCGGGTTTTTTCATCTGGATAAAGTGCGCCAACTGGGTGCCGCTCATATGGGGCATGGCCACGTCGGTGATGACCAAATCGAAATCCGGCTCACTGCTGATCAACTCCAGTGCCTTCGCACCCGAGGCGGCACCGGTAACCTGATGGCCGAGGTCTTCAAGCAGTAAACACGTACTGGTCAGGACCAGGCTGTCATCGTCCACCACCAGTACGCGCAGACGTGCCACCGGAACCGGCGGCTCTGCATCAACTGCAGGTTGAGTGGCAACGCCACTCGACGCGACGGGTAGCCACAGTTGCGCGCTCGTGCCTTTATCTTTCTCGCTCTTGAGAATGAATCGCCCCCCTAGCTGCTCGATAAAACCATGGATCATCGACAGTCCCAGGCCAGTCCCTTTACCCAATCCTTTGGTGGTAAAGAATGGGTCCATCGCTGAAGCGAGCGTCGTTTCATCCATGCCTTCACCGGTATCACTGACACTCAGACAGACGTAGCGTCCAGCCGCCGGTGCGAGGCTGGATTGCGCAACGACGTCTTTCATCTCGGCGCTGATGATGATTCGGCCCCCGGCAGGCATGGCATCCCGAGCATTGGTGATGAGATTAAGCAGTGCCAATTCAAGCTGATTGACGTCGACCAGCGCGGGTTCAAGCTCAGCCGGAAAACGCGTATCCAGCTTCACCGAAGGGCCCAGAGCACTGCGCATCAGCCCTATAATCCCTTGCACCAACGCCGGAATCTGCACAGGCTCGGTCTTCAGTTCCTGGCGTCTGGCAAATGCCAGCATGCGTTGGGTCAGCGTTACACCGCGCAGGGCACCTTGAGTGGCGTTGTCCACCAGGCGAGTGATTTTAGGTTCATTACCCGAGCGTTTGCGGATGATCTCCAGGTTGCCGAGGATCACAGTCAGCAGGTTATTGAAGTCGTGGGCAATGCCGCCACTGAGTTGACCGATGGCCTGCATTTTCTGCGCCTGGAACAAGGCTTCGCGTGTTTGCTCGAGCGTCTGCTGTGCAAGGGTCGCTTCCGTGATGTCGCGGGTGATTTTGGCAAAGCCCAGCAACGTGCCGGTATCTCCCCAAATGGGGTCGACCACCACGTGGGCCATAAACCGCGTACCGTCTTTGCGCACTCGCCAGGCTTTGTTTTCGAATCGCCCCTCGCGCACTGCTGTTTCCAGCGCCCGTTGTGGTTCGCCAGCGGCACGGTCTTCGGGGGTGTAGAACAGGGAAAAATGCTGACCAACGACTTCTTCGGGCGAGTAACCCTTGATGCGTTGCGCGCCCGGGTTCCAATTGGTCAGGCGACCGTTAGGGTCGAGCATGTAGATCGCGTAGTCGGTGACGCTTTGGACCAGCAGCCGGAACTGTTGCTCGCTTTGCTTGAGGACTTCCTCGGCCATTTTTCGATCAGTGAGATCACGGGTGATCTTGGCGAACCCAAGCAGAACACCCGAAGGGTCGATAATCGGGTCGATCACCACGTGGCACCAGAAACGTGAGCCGTCCTTGCGAACGCGCCACCCCTCTCCCTCGAAACGCCCTTCGCGGATGGCCGTGTTCAGCGCCCTCTCAGGCAAACCGGCACGGCGATCATCGTCGGTGTAGAAACGCGAGAAATGTTCACCGAGAATCTCGGCTTCTTCATACCCCTTGAAACGCTTGGCACCGGCGTTCCAGCTGGTAATGATGCCCTCGGGATCAAGCATGTAGATCGCGTAGTCGATAACGGCATCGATCAACAGGCGAAAACGCTTTTCCGCGATGGCGCCAGCTTTTCTCCGATCCTCGCTCATTCAACCCTCACGTCAATTCTGTTTTCAGGAGTATGAGACAAACCGGGAATTTGGGAAGACACAAAAACACGATTGGACTTAATGGCTCATCGATACACGTATTTGATGATGTAGGCGTAAAGGTCGTTGTAGACGTGGTCTGGGACCAGCGTGTCATAGGTGGCGGTTTTCAAGAGTGACAAATGGCACTCCTTGACCATCTCATCGCGCTCGTCCGTCGAGTACACGTGATCGTTGATGATTTCCTGGTAAGCACCGTACGAAAAAGCAGTCTCCGCAGGAATGATTGTTAAAGTGCCACCGGTGTTTTTGGTGTAGTGGCTTTTTGCACGCTGGGTTCGTTCTTTCAGTTCACCGAAGCCGCGGGCATACAGGGTGATTGTCGAACCACTGACGGCTTTGGCGGCCACCTCCAAGGCCAGGATGATCGCCTGGGCATTACTCATGCTGGCATCCAGAGCAGACACCGTCAGGAACCTCTCCATTTCCTGTTCTTTCAGGCTTTTGAATGCTCTTTTGATGCTCGACACGTGAGCAAATTCTTTGATGCAGCCAACGATATGAACTTCGAACTGGTAGCCGGCGGTTGTTGCCGAGGGTGGGAACGTGGCGAAATCGATGCTATCGAATGCACATTCCATGATGATGTTGTATTTGTTCTGGAAAGCTTCCGAAAAGATCTTGCCACTGACGTCCCGAACGAAAGCTTCTGTGTGCTCATAGGCGTGTAGAACCCCGCTCTTGCACATCTCGGTGTACTGGGGGTGTTTTTGTCGGTATTCGGGCAGGTACAAACGAACATGTTTGTCATATTTTTTTGAAGGCAACAGGTTCTTTTCCAGCAAGTATGTTTTTCCCGACCCCTGAAGGCCGGCAACAACCAGTATCTTGGGGGTGTCCTCGGCCGTGATGCCATTGAACAACGTCGATTTTATGTCGTTGAAGGCCGCCGTGACGTGTGCGGCGGTGTAAGCGTATTTCGGTGTTACTGACATGGTTGATTTCCTTATCAAAGAATCGCCTGGGCGATGAATGTTCTTTAATAAAGAGCGAATTCGGCTTTGGTACCAGCAGTGGTGTCTTTCAAGGAATGTCGATGTTCTCGAAGTAATAATTCCTACTATGACGATTGAGTAATCTCAGACCTGATCGACCACCATCGCGGTAGCAGTTGCTTGACCTTGCTGTCGCCGAATCGATCGTCGATCAGCATGACGACCCCTTGATCCTGCTGGGTACGAATCACCCGCCCAGCAGCCTGGACGACTTTCTGCACGCCGGGATACAGATAGGTGTAGTCATAACCGGCGCCAAAGATGGCTGACATGCGGTGTTTCAGTTGTTCATTCACCGGGTTCAATTGCGCCAACCCAAGCGTGGCGATGAACGCGCCGATCAGCCGCGCTCCGGGCAGGTCGATCCCTTCGCCAAACGCCCCGCCCAATACCGCAAATCCGACGCCCTGGCTGTGAGTGGTGAACTGATCGAGAAAATCCTGACGCTGCCCTTCTCCCATGCCTCGGGACTGCGACCACACAGGGATATGAGGATGCGTTTCAGCCAGCAATTGAGCGACTTGCTGCAGGTAATCAAAGCTGCTGAAAAACGCCAGGTAGTTGCCGGGGCTTTCAATGAATTGGCGGGCTATCAACTCAACGATCGGCGCCAGGGAAGCCTGGCGGTGAACGAAACGCGTGGAAATCTGGTTGACGATATGAACCTGCAGTTGATCGGCGTGAAATGGCGATTCCACATCGATCCACACGGTATTCGTCGGCATCCCCAGCAGGTCAGCGTAATAGTGGCGAGGGCTCAAGGTGGCGGAGAACAACACGGTGCTGCGCGCAGCCGTCAACCGCGGGCGAATGAACCCCGCAGGCACTACATTGCGCAGGCAAAGCCGGGACAGGTTTCGTTTGCGATCAAGATCGCGCTTGGTGATATCGAACAAAAACTGTTCATCGAACAGCTCCGCCACCCGGCAAAATTGCAGCATGTCGAAATAGAAGTTCTGCAACGCGCTGTCCAGGCCCTGCGGATGATCGTTCAGGTAATCGCCGATGCTCGCACTGCAGGAGAACAACGCCTGGAGCATTTTTTCCGGAGCCCTGTCATACGCCTGGTACGCACCGGGTTGCTGATCATGCAGGGCGTTCCACTCACGGTTGACGCGCTGCAAGGACTTCTTCAACGGCTCAGGCGCGCTTTTTCGCACGCCGTTCAGGGTCGATTGATCCAGCGTGGCGCTGTACATCTGGCGTCCGCGTTCCACGAGGTTGTGAGCTTCATCCACCAGTACGGCAACCCGCCAGTTGTTGGCTTGGGCCAGACCGAACAACAGCGCACTGAAATCGAAGTAATAGTTGTAGTCGGCAACCACAACGTCGGCCCAGCGCGCCATTTCCTGGCTCAGGTAATAAGGGCAGACATCGTGGTTCAGAGCGACTTCACGCAATGCGCTCTGGTTCAACAACGTCAGTTCGCTGGCCGCCTGGCGAGCGGCTGGCAGACGATCATAAAAACCTTTCGCCAGCGGGCAGGAATCTCCGTGACAGGCTTTGTCCGGGTGTTCACACGCCTTGTCGCGAGCGATCATTTCCAGTACGCGCAGCGGCGGTGCGTCGACGCTCCCCAAAATCACCTGCGCCGCGTCCAGGGCCAGTTTGCGACCCGGGGTTTTCGCCGTCAGAAAGAAGATCTTGTCCAATTGCTGCGGTGCCAGCGCCTTGAGCATGGGGAACAGCGTGCCTACTGTCTTGCCGATACCGGTCGGTGCCTGGGCCATCAGGCAACGGCCGGTGCTGACGGCCTTGAACACTGATTCGGCAAGATGCCGTTGGCCGGGACGGAAATCGATGTGGGGAAACGCGATGCTCTGCGCACCTAAATTGCGCGCTTCGCGATGAGCCATTTCCTGCTCGGCCCACAGTAGAAACAGCCGACATTGGTGCTCGAAAAACTGTCGCAGTGTCGCCGCGTCGAAATGCTCGACCAGGCAGGTTTCCTTTTCGCTGACGATGTCGAAATACACCAGCGCCAGATTGATCTGCGCCAGGTCGAGTTTCTGGCACATCAACCAGCCATAAACCTTCGCCTGGGCCCAGTGCAGTTGCCGGTGATTGGAGGGCTGCCGGGTCAGGTCGCCGCGATAGGTTTTGACTTCCTCCAGGCAGTTTTGCGCAGGATCATAGCCGTCCGCCCTGCCCTTGACGTTTAACGCTTGATACTGACCCTCAAGCGCCACTTCACTCTGATAGCCCTCACTACGGCGCGAGGCCACCGTGCGATGGCCGACAATGCCTTCGAGCGCGGTGGGCGACGGGGTGAATCGCAGGTCAAGGTCGCCCACTTTGGCGGTGAACTCACATAGCGCCCGCACGGCGACACGGTAGCTCAAGCGCTCTGCTCCGCCCATTGCACGTAACAGACGGCAATCGGCATCTGATGCTCGTGACAGAACTCCAGCCAGCGCAATTGATTGTCTTGCAGGCGATCCCCCGGACCTTTGACCTCGATCATGCGGTAGGTCTTGTCTTGCGGCCAGAACTGGATCAGGTCAGGCATGCCGGCACGATTGGCCTTGATATCCATTAACAAGCGATTGAACCAGTGCTTGAGGTGCTCCGCCGGCAGGCAATCGAGTGCCTGATCGAGAAGCTCCTCGCTTAACGCGCCCCAAAACACAAAAGGTGATTGCACCCCCCATTTGGCGGTGTAACGGTCGCGGATGGTCTGGATATATCGCCCGTTGTCGAGCTCCACCAGGCAGGACTGAAACAAATCTGCGCGGCGTGCGTGAAAATCTTCAGCATGAAGATCGACGGGCCCGCGCTGGAACGGGTGGAAAAACGATCCCGGTAAAGGTGCAAAGATCGCGGGCCAGCACAGCAACCCGAACAGCGAATTGATCAGGCTGTTCTCGACGTAATGCACCGGAGCGCACGCTTGTGCCAGGTGCGCCAGAACATGGCTCTCCACCGACAGTAACGGGTCGATCCTGGGCAATTGAAGATCCAGACGCAGCATTTGCCGGGCGGGCGCCCGTTTCATCGCCGGCCCACCCAGCTTGCGGCGCAACCTGGGCAGCACCCGCAGTAAATGCTGGCGTTCGGCGGCACTCTCGGGGGCGTGTTCGGCGTGGGTGGCGAGTTCCAATGCCAGCCGATATTCAGCACAGCGCTCGAGTACCCGAATCAGCCGAACGCGAGCGCCGGGGTAGGCACAGTCGCGATAAAGCGAAATGGCGATGGAAAATTGCGCCACACGCTCGCAGTGTTGGCCGATCTGGAACATCAATTTGCCGCGACGTCTTTGCAGCCAGGGATTGGGCAGCGTCAGGCTGTTGATCTGCTCAACGATGTCGGCGATGTCTTCGCCCGCTTCAAAGCGAACCTGGCAGTCGTGGAGGAAGAAACAGGCGTCCACGTCGTCGCGGCTGCGTAATCCTCGGGAGTCGGCGCCAATGTCGACTTTTTCATACGTGAAGATGCCCAGGTCCGCCAATACGAACTCGGACCAGTCCTGATAAAGATTGCCGAAAAACATAAGGCGCAGACGATCGCACAGGCCCATGATGGTCAGGCTGAACAATCGCTCATTGAGGGCACCGCACCAGCGGTTGAAGCTTTTGGATTCGGGAAATTGTTCGCTCAGCGCCGGTAGCCAATCGCTCTTTTTTCCTTTCGGTTGATCAATGGCGGCACCAAAGCACTGGAGCACTTCTGACTTGAGCAACACGTTGAACAACGCGTCGATGGACAGCGGGCACTGCTCATCAATCCAGCCCAATGTCACCAAGGGAACGACGGCGCAACCGATGTCGCCGATTTCGACGTAATGCAGTTTGCTCGCCCTGAAGTGCACCCCTTTACGCATCACCAATCGGACCAGCAGTGCCCTGGATTCCCGGGGCAACTGGTTAAATTCGTGGATAAAGCGCTGCTCCTCTACACTCAACACATCGGCATAACGATGCTCAAGCCAATCAAGCACTTGCTTGAAGTTGTTGAGGTAATAGAACGGGTCGTCGAGCGGATTAGCAGTCACGGAAATAAGGGCCAAGGCGATGGAGTACTGGTTATGCGTACAGATACCAGTTCCGTCCTGTCCGACGCAAATAGAAAAAGATAAGCGGCGGCAGCGATTTTTCGGGCGCCCGCCGAACTTTTCATCGATCCATCGCACCAACCGCGTTACAGGCACAGTCTTTCGGCTGTTTTTTTTCGATTATGAGAGGTGGTTATGAACATCAAGACCCTGGGTTTGCCATTAGCAGTAGCTGCCTTCCTGGCCCTCGCCGGTTGCTCGACAGCAACAGTCGTCACCCTGCAGAACGGCACCCAGTATTTGACCAAGGACATGCCGAAAACCAAGACCAAGGATGGCTTCTACGAATTCGAAGACATTTCTGGCTCGAAAGTGAAGGTTCGGGCCGATGAAGTGGCCACGGTTCGCGAGGAAGACTGATAAGTCTTTGCGCGGATTCTATGTAGCAGCTGCCGAAGGCTGCGTTCGACGGCGAAGTGGTCGCATTCGAAAGCGCTTTGATATCCCCCTGTAAATCGGGACCGCTTCGCACCCCAACGCAGGCTGCGCCAGCTGCTACATGTGGCGTTGTGTACTCGGGCTCTATGTAGCAGCTGCCGAAGGCTGCGTTCGACGGCGAAGCGGTCGCATTCAAGACGCTTTGATATCTCCTTGAAAACCGAGGGCCGCTTCGCGCCCCAACGCAGGCTGCGCCAGCTGCTACATGTGGCGTTGTGTACTCGGGTTCTATGTAGCAGCTGCCGAAGGCTGCGTTCGACGGCGAAGCGGTCGCATTCAAGACGCTTTGATATCTCCTTGAAAATCGGGGGCCGCTTCGCGCCCCGACGCAGGCTGCGCCAGCTGCTACATGTGGCGTTGTGTACTCGGGCTCTATGTAGCAGCTGCCGAAGGCTGCGTTCGACGGCGAGGCGGTCGCATTCAAGACGCTTTGATATCTCCTTGAAAATCGGGGGCCGCTTCGCGCCCCAACGCAGGCTGCGCCAGCTGCTACATGTAGCGTTGCGTATGTGGGTTCTATGTAGCAGCTGCCGAAGGCTGCGTCGACGGCGAAGCGGTCGCATTCAAGACGCTTTGATATCTCCTTGAAAATCGGGGGCCGCTTCGCACCCCAACGCAGGCTGCGCCAGCTGCTACATGTGGCGTTGTGTACTCGGGCTCTATGTAGCAGCTGCCGAAGGCTGCGTTCGACTGCGCAGCGGTCGTGATTGCTATAGCCAGCATGCATCCCACAACGGGTAATCATGAACGCGTGAAACAAGCTTTGCTCTGATCGGATTCGCAACGACATACCTGGCCATAGCTTTCACGTCGTCCTCTCGTCGAACCGCACGCTCGTGGTAGCCCTTCTGCCACAGGCGTCCTCGCCGGCCTAACTTTCGATTAACGGCGGCACTGCTGCGCGACTTTACCTGACACATCAATCCGGCCAAGGTCTGGTCGCGAAGTTGCACCAGGCAGTGCATGTGGTCCGGCATGACCACCCACGTTAAAAAATCCGCCCATCCCTCTTCTTGTGCCTCGCGCAGTTGCGAGACAACCAATCGTCCCACCCGCCAATCGGCGAAAACCGGCTGCCGTTTATCGACGACAGCGGTGATGAGATAGATGCGGCCGGGTTCTGAAAAGCGGCCCGTGCGTAACTGACCCGCGCTCAAGCAGTAAGGCATTCCTTGCCCCTCTACTATAAAAGAAGCGCCGAATTTACCGCGTCCCTGCGTTCAAGTTAGCCACGATCAACTACAAAATATGACCTCTCAACTCCCCGTCCGAATCTTGTTCCACACCCGCGTACGGATCCGGTCGATGTTTAACGGCATCGCCTCCAGCGCAAACAGTTTCCCCATCATTTCAGGGCTCGGGTACACCTTGGTGTCGTTCTTGATCGCCGGTTCGATCAGGCTATCGGCTTGCTCGTTACCGTTTGCGTAATGCACATGGTTGCTGATGCTGGCCATGACGTCCGGGCGCAGCAGGTAATTCATGAAGGCGTAGCCGGCTTTTTCGTCCGGTGCATCGACGGGCATGGCGACCATGTCGAACCAGATCGCGGCGCCTTCCTTGGGTATGTTGTAGCCAATTTCGATGCCGTTATTGGCTTCCTTGGCGCGATTTTCGGCCTGGAGAATGTCACCGGAGAACCCCACCGCCACGCAGATATCACCGTTGGCCAGGTCACTGGTGTATTTGGATGAATGGAAATAACTCACATACGGCCGGACTTTCAACAAAAGCGCCTCAGCTTTCTTATAGTCCTCAGGGTTCTTGCTGTGGTGCGGCAGGCCCAGGTAGTTAAGGGCCGCAGGCAACAGCTCTGGGCCATTGTCGAGAATCGCTACGCCACACTTCTGCAACTTTTCCATGTTCTCGGGCTTGAAGATCAAGTCCCAGGAATCCACAGGTGCGTTGTCGCCCAGCACCGCCTTGACCTTGGCGACGTTGTAGCCGATCCCGGTACTTCCCCACAGATACGGGAAGCCGTGTTCATTGCCCGGATCATTGGTTTGCAGGGCCTTGAGCAACACCGGATTGAGGTTTTTCCAGTTCGGCAGCTGACCCTTGTCGAGTTTTTTCAGCGCCCCGCCCTGAATCTGCCGCGCCATGAAATGGTTGGAGGGGAACACCACGTCGTAACCGGATTTGCCGGTCATCAACTTGCCATCCAGCGTCTCGTTGCTGTCATACACGTCGTAAGTGAACGCGATGCCGGTTTCTTTCTGGAAGTTCTTCGTGGTATCGGGGGCAATGTAGTCCGACCAGTTGTAGATCTTCACCGTCTCCGCCGCCTGGCTGAGGGTCGCGACGAGTGCAAGGGGCGCCAGGGCCAGTGTCTTTCGCTTCATGAGTCGATTCCTGTAGGGGCTTGTTGTTATTGGCAGGCAATCAAAGGATCAAAAAATCAAAACGTAGGTTTTGCGCACGGTTTCCTGGATATCCCAGATGCCGAGACTGTTGGCTGGCAACATCAGTGCGTCACCCGCTTCTATGTGCAGGGTTTCACCGTCGTCCGGGGTGAAGGTGCAACGCCCCTGGATGAAATGACAGAATTCCTGGGCGACGATCTGGCGCCGCCAGCGACCTGGGGTGCATTCCCACACGCCGGTTTCGACGCCGTCGTCGCGCTCGACACTGGTGGTCGAGGCCACCGCAACGGGTGTCCCGAGCGGTATGGCAACTGGATTGGATTCTTCGAGTATCAGTGCTGCGGTGTTCTTGAATTGCGTGATGCTCATGGGATTACCTGTCGTTGAAAAAACGCCGTTTAGTGCATGAAACCTTCCATGAACCCCGCCACGCCGCTCGCCAGCTTGCGACGCCATGGCGCAGTGGCCGGATTGGCCAGGGTCTGGTCTTCGTGGACGAAGCTGCGGATGATCGCGTTGTAGCCCAGCCAGCGGCACGGTTCGGGCTCCCAGGCCCTGAGTGCGTCGAGACCGCCTTGGGGAATGACCCAAGGCTGATGAACCAGCTCGGTGTCGCGCTCAAGGATCAAGTCGGCAAGCGTGCGACCACCGAGGTTGCTGGCACCCACGCCCTCCCCGCCATAGCCACCGGACAAGGCAATGCCGCTGACCTGATCACAAAGCATGTGCGGTTTGAAACGTCGGGACATGCCCAGGTTGCCGCCCCAGCCATGGGTGATCTGGACGTTCTTGAGTTGTGGGAAGAGTTCGCCGAACAAATAGCGGCGCAGTTCCACTTCGCTGGTGGTCAGGTCGAAGTTGTGGCGCAGTTGACCGGCGAACTGGTAGCCACCCCGTGCACCAAACACCAGGCGGTTGTCGGCGGTGCGCTGGCCATAAGTGACCTGGCGGCTGCTTTCGCTGAAGGCCTGGCCACGACTCAGGCCGATTTCGTCCCAGGTCGCGGCAGACAGCGGTTCGGTGGCGACAATCAGGCTTTGTACCGGCAATTGATAACGGCCTAACGGCGGCAAGGTTACCGAGTACCCCTCAACCGCCGGCACGATCCACCGACTGCGAACCTGGGCTTTGGCCGTGCGCAGTGAGCCCGACTGCCACTGGGTAACCGGGCTGTTCTCATAAATGCTGACGCCCATGCGCTCAACCGTCCGGGCCAGCCCACGGACCAGTTTGGCCGGGTGAATGGTCGCGACATGCGGTGCGTAGATTCCCCCGTAGGGTTTGGCGACACGGATCTGTTGGGCCAACTGTTCTGGGCTGAGCCAGCGGTAATCCTTTTCAGTCAATCCCTGGCGGTAGAGGCTGTCCAGATAGTGCCTCAGGCTGGCTTCCTGCTCCGGATAACGCGCCGCGCAATAAAGCGCACCACCCTTGCGGTAATCGCAATCGATGCCTTCACGTTCGATGACAATCTCAACCTCATCGGGAATACTGTGCAGCAAATCGAAGGATGCCCGGCGCTGTTCGGGGGATGAGGCAGCGAGTAAACGGTCTTCGCCCAGGAGATTGCCCATCAGCCAACCGCCATTGCGCCCGGACGCGCCGAAACCGGCGGTTTGCGCTTCGACGATGGCGATGTTCAAACCCGGTGCCAGGCGCTTGAGGTAATACGCGGTCCACAACCCGGTGTACCCGGCGCCAATGATCGCCACGTCGACGTCCAGGTCCTGTTCCAGCGCGGGGCGCGGCAACAGGGGATCGTCCAGTTGATCCATCCACAAACTGATAGTGCGCCACGCCGGCATACAAGACTCCGCCACTCAAACTTCGATGGCGTTGATCCTAGTGCGTGGTCTCAGTGGCTGTCTTGCGCGCGTGCACGCAAAGAAATTTGTTTGACGTAGGCCTTCGGCGATTGCCCGGTGTGCTGGCGGAAACAGCTGTAAAACGCCGACAACGAGTTAAACCCTGCGGCAAAGGCCAGTTCATCTACACGCAGCGGGGGCGTCGCGGTATCCAGCGCCGCCAGCAAATGTTGCAAACGCGCCTGGTTGACGTACCGGTAGAAGCTTTGGCCAAGCACTTGATTCAATAGATAGGAGATCTGGTTACGGCTATACCCGCATTCCTGCGCTACCCGTTGCAGGTCGAGCTCAGGATCCAGGTAAGGTTGTTGACGTTGGAAGTATTGCTGCAGGTCTTCGGCCATGAAGCTCAGCTGCCGTGGTGACAACCCCAGCCGGCTGACCGCCGCGCGCTTGCTGGCGACCGCTTTACTGGACGCCTGCTCACGCACCAGCGAGGCGTATTCGTTGACTCGCCAGATCAATCCGTCCCGAACCGTAATCGCTTCACTTGCCCTGAACGACACCAGCCCCTCACCGCCGCGCAGTGTGATGCGGTACTGAATGAACGCCGTGTTGCCATCCAGGCGGATACGGTCCGAATGCTCCAGGGCTTCGTCCGGGTCACGGGGCATGCTATCGCGCACGTAATCACGCAATTCATCCAGGCCCATCACACGGTTCTGGAAAAAATCACTGTACTGAACGTCCGGGTGATACAGCGCCATGACGCCGTCCAGGTCCCGGTGTTTCCAGCGCAAGTGGTAACGCATCACCGTCTCGCCTGTGGCCAGGGTTTGCAGTGGGCCGTCATCGTCGGCGTGCATAGTGGGTCTCAACGGAAAAAACCGAGCTTGCCCAAGTTCGCACTGGGCTTCAATGACAAATGCAGGCTTGGTTGAGTAGTGGCATTTCGCCCAGCAAGCTATGGCGCGTGACCTGTGTCAAAAAAAGCGAAAGCAATCGCCAAACGGTTTGAAAAAACCACGAGATTTTCACATCTGGATGCTACTTTTAACGTCATGACTGGTTGAGCCAATGAAGGCTCTTCCCTCCTAACATGAGCTAACGGAAGCGCTCGATTAAGAAGGCGGGCAACACATGAATAAAGGTTTTAGCAAGGTTACTTTTCCAAACGCCTGCCAGCTGATGCGCTGGCATTTTCATCCCATGGGATTCGAGGCGAGCATGGATGCCCCGGGCAGCATGATTGCCCGTTTGTTTGATCGGGCGAGTGGCGAGACCATGATCGCCATTGCCGGCATTCCTTGCGCAACGGTGATGAATGCAGCAGATGTGGAAAGGATTATCGAGGCGGTGGAGGATGAGCTTGAGGCTTTTATCCCTCCGGCGGCGTTCAGGAGTTATGCGTGAAGTGTGAGAGTGTTTGAAAAGCCCACGATTGTGGGCTTTTTTTTGATTCGATCGAGGGTTAACCGCTGCACCTGTAGGAGCTGTCGAGTGCAACGAGGCTTTTAATCAGAGGAGATCAAAAGATCGCAGCCTCGTTGCACTCGACAGCTCCTACGGATTCCTACAGGTTATCCCCGGTGATCGGCAAAGAATGACTTACCCTTGCCGATTCGGTCGGAGGCTTTTGGCATATTCACTGCCTGAGTGTCCTGAGTATCGACATACCAGTAGCAATGACTCACCGCCCGGGTAATGCCGACATACGCCAGGCGCAGGATCTCGTCCTTTTGCGCGTTGTCATACGCTTCACTGTCGCCAGCCTTGCCCAGGCCCGCCATGCGATAGACCTGATTCTTGTACGGCGAACTGGTCAGGTGCTGACAATCACCCAGCAGGAAAACCGCATCCGCCTGAAGACCCTTGGCGCTGTGATACGTGAGTTGCTTCAATCGCCGCGACTCATACGGCAAGCTGGAATCCACATTAACTACCGACTGAATATGCTGTTCTATCAATAGCTTATCGCTACTTTTTCGATACAACATCAAGATTGAATCACCTTTTCTGTAGTGCTCGATCAGCCGACCGGCCATGCCCTGATCGTCTCGATCGAAGACGCTCACCGGCACGAGTTCTTTGGGTTCGCCACTGGCCTTGGCCTTCTTGCCCGCAATCGCGGGGGCAGCACGGACGATATGTTCGGCCGCATCGATGATGGCTTGATGACTTCGGTAGTTGTCGCTGAGCATCACTTTCGTCGAACTTGGCGACGGGAACTCTTTGGCGAATTCCATGAAATAGGTCGGTGAACTGCCGCGCCATCCATAAATGGACTGCCAGTCATCGCCCACGCAAAGCAGCGACGAGCGTTGCGCCCCGCGCCCCACATGCATCGCCGGGCCACGACTGCGGATCTCCGCGAGGCTTGCGCGAATCCAGGAAACGATCTGCGGCGAGACATCCTGAAATTCGTCGATCATCAGGTGCGACATTGGCCGCAGCAGTTCATCGCTCAGTAACTTGAGGTTTTCCGGTGAATGTTCACTGAACAGCGCAAACATCCGGTTATAGGTCATGACCGGTGGTTTCTGATCCAGCAGATGGTCCTCCAGTGCTCGCCAATACAGGCTCAGGGCCTCAAAGAAAAACCGGTCCGGGTCGTCCTTGGCGAAACTCATCTGGCCCACGGCCGTCGGCACATCCAGCCCCAGGTTTTCGATAAACCCTGCGGCGGCGACGAAACAGTCCAGTAACGGAGCTGAACCCAGCTCACCCTTGACCTTGTAGTCGAAGCCCGGCCCTGCACTTGCATCTCCAGCAAGGGACGCCAGCACGCGCTTCGAGGATTCATAACTATCCAACCATATCAACGGCTTACGGCAGAAAGCTTGAAACAGGGTGCGCTTGACTGCCCATTCCGCCCGTACGCTCAGCTTGGCGCCAGGACGGCTGACCTGGGGGTTTTCCTTTGGGTCGAACCCCAGCACCACCCAGGCATCAAGACTCGGAATGTAGCCGTGGCAATGAAATGTTGATCCATTGATATCGAACGACTGGCGATTGGGCTCGATCCCTTTAATCGGCCAGGCTCCTGCGCGAAACCACAAATCCTCAATCGCGTCGCACAGTTCTTCATCGCGCTTGGCGGCCAATTCGGTCACGGCCATGCGCTTTTGCACGTCCGGGTGATCGCGCTCCAGCTCCTTGAGCTGCAGGGCATGACGAGACAGGGGGCTGATCAAGTCGCGAAAACGTTCATCGCGCGTGTGCAGGCCGTGATAGCACGCATTCAGTTGCTGGCGTTGAACATCGTTGATGCGCAGGTCGAAGGGATTGCTGTCGACATCCTCTTCAGCATTTTGCGTGCGATGGCTGAGGTTTTCGAAGGCTTGCAGCCGTTCGAAGCCTGGCAGGCTGCGCACCATCGGCAGGATTCGCGAGTGGAAAGTTCGAACGAGCTCTCGCGCCTCTTTCACGCTCAATGCCCGGCCCCACAGCGCGAACAGCTCGACCAGTTTATTGATGAAATCCTTGCGCGATTCCCGCGTAAAGGTCACCACAGTCATGGAGCTCAATTCGAAGCCCAGATAGTGCACAAGCAACACGATGCGCAACACCAGCGTCGTCGACTTGCCAGCGCCCGCGCCGGCGATCACTGACGTAGAGGGCGTATCGCTGAAGATCATTTTCCACTGCGCAGCACTTGGCTGGGCGTGCGCTGGCAGTAACCGGGCAACATCGGCCTTCATGCGCTTCTTGAGTTCGGCACTCAGAGGCAGGCGCCAGTCGTCGAACAGGTTGTCGTCCACGTTGGGCGCGCGATGCTCGGTGGAGCGCGAGTCGCGGATCAGCAAGACCTGCCGACCCTCCTCCAGACCTTCGAGTTTGCCTTCCTTATAGCCGTAATCCACTCCTGCGCTGTGGCCGCTGCGAAAGCCATCCGCTTGCCCATGCAACCACGAGGCACGGTGCTGAGCGCGCAAACGCGTCAGGCCATGTCCAAAAAACCGGGCGGCCAGGCGTTTGAGCAAAGGCATCTCTGCCAGGGGACGAAGTTCGGGGGGGAGATCGGGGGTGTGTTGCGGCACGCGGACTGACTCCAGGGTGTGAGGCTGTTGAGCGCTATGGTGTCTTCATTTGCCATCGAGTTCTAGCAAAATGCTTACAGGTCATCGAGTTGTAGAGTGAAGTGAAGGTTGGATGAGGCGTTTTCCAGCTTAAACAACATCGTATAATTCGATTGTAATGAGGCATTTTTTACGCTTTTTATCGATGCTTTGCTCGTAGATGATGGTCGTCATCAACAAACCCTTTCCGGAGACGATCATGCTCGAACTCAGACCTTTCAACTCCCTGGGCGGCGCCCATCATGGCTGGCTGGATGCGCATCACCACTTTTCATTCGCTGAATACCATGACCCCAAGCGCATGAACTGGGGCAACTTGCGGGTCTGGAATGATGACGTGATTGCTTCGGGAACCGGCTTCCCGAAACACCCCCACCGGGACATGGAAATCATTACCTATGTTCGTGAAGGCGCGATTACCCATGAGGACAATCTGGGTAACAAAGGCCGCACCGAGGCCGGTGATGTGCAGGTGATGAGTGCCGGCACCGGGATCGCGCACAGCGAGTACAACCTCGAATCGACCGAAACGCGAATTTTCCAGATCTGGATTATTCCGAACGAAGCCGGTTCAGCGCCGTCGTGGGGAGCAAAACCGTTCCCTAAAGGTCAGCGGGAAGGTTTCGTGACCCTGGCCAGTGGTAAGGCTGGCGACGATCAAAGCCTGCGAATCCGTGCGGACGCACGCTTGGTGGCAGCGAATCTGAAAGCGGGTGAGTCTGCCGAATACCATTTGGACGGAGGGCGCCGGGCCTATCTGGTGCCGGCATCCGGTCTTATTGAAATCAACGGGTTGCGCGCGAAAGCTCGAGACGGTGTCGCAATTGCAGATGAACAGGTTCTGCGTGTGACGGCCATTGAGGACAGTGAAGTGGTGTTGGTAGATTTGGCATGATTGTTTAAATGCGAGGCAAAAAAGGGCGACCCGGTTAGGGTCGCCCTTTTTCATGCCCGGATATCAGCAGTACGGGAATAGCCTCCCTTTACACCGTATCCGCGTTTATTTCGTGGATATAGCGCCATCCACCAACGTTTGAGCTTCTGCCACCAATTGCTTGAGGTGGTCATCACTGACAAAGCTCTCGGCGTAGATCTTGTAGATGTCCTCGGTACCCGATGGGCGTGCGGCGAACCAGCCGTTTTCGGTCATGACTTTCAGACCACCGATCGCTTGATCGTTACCCGGTGCGTGACTGAGGATGCTCTGAATGGCTTCGCCCGCCAGCTGGGTCGACGTTACCTGATCGGGTGACAGCTTGCTCAACAAGGCTTTCTGCTCAGGATTGGCCTTGGCGTCGACCCGTACCGAGAACGGCTCGCCCAGTTCGTCGGTCAAGGCGCGATACGCCTGGCTCGGATCACGGCCGGTACGCGCCGTCATCTCTGCAGCCAGCAGCGCAGGAATGAGCCCGTCCTTGTCGGTGCTCCAGACGCCGCCATCCTTACGCAGGAACGAAGCGCCGGCGCTTTCTTCCCCACCAAAGCCCAGGGAGCCATCGAACAAACCGTCGGCAAACCATTTGAAGCCAACCGGCACTTCATACAGACGACGGCCCAGGCGCTTGGCGACGCGGTCGATCAGGCCACTGCTGACCACGGTTTTGCCCACGGCGGCATCGGCGCGCCATTGCGGGCGGTTCTGGAACAGGTAATCGATCGAGACCGCCAGGTAGCTGTTTGGCGCCAGCAGGCCACCGGAAGGGGTCACGATGCCATGTCGGTCGTGGTCAGGATCGCAGGCGAACGCCACATCAAAGCGTTCCTTGAGACCAATCAGACCTTGCATGGCATGGCTCGATGATGGGTCCATACGAATCTGGCCATCCCAGTCGACGGTCATGAAACGAAATGTCGGATCGACCTGTTGGTTGACCACTTCCAGATCCAGCTTGTAATGCTCGGCAATCGCCGACCAGTATCGCACCCCTGCTCCGCCCAGCGGATCAACGCCCAAATGCAATTTGGCATCGCGAATGGCATCGAAGTCGATCACGTTGATCAGGTCGGCGACATAGGTATTCAGGTAATCGTGGCGATGGGTCGTGCTGGCTTTCAACGCCTGCTCGTAGCTGATGCGCTTGACGCCAGCCAGCTTGTTGCTCAGCAGTTCGTTGGCCTTGGCTTCGATCCATTTGGTGATGTGGGTATCGGCCGGACCGCCATTGGTAGGGTTGTATTTGTAGCCGCCGCTTTGCGGAGGATTGTGCGACGGCGTGATTACGATGCCGTCGGCCAGCCCCGAGGTGCGGCCGCGGTTGTAGCATAGGATCGCGTGGGAAATGGCGGGCGTCGGGGTGTATTCGTCACCTTGCGCGATCATCACCGTCACGCCGTTGGCTGCCAGCACTTCAAGGGCACTGGCCCCTGCAGGCGTGGACAGTGCGTGGGTGTCGATCCCTACGAACAGCGGGCCATCGATGCCCTGCGCTTCGCGGTACAGGCAGATCGCCTGGCTGATGGCCAGGACGTGCCATTCATTGAAACTCAAATCGAACGAGCTGCCCCGATGCCCTGACGTGCCGAAAGCGACGCGCTGGGTGGAAATGCCGGCGTCAGGCTGGCCGGTGTAGTAGGCCGTAACCAGTCGCGGGATGTCGACCAACAGTTCTGCCGGTGCCGGTTTGCCCGCAAAAGGACTGAGTGTCATGCAAAACCTCTGGAATCGATTGGTTCAGGAATTGGATCGCAGTTTACTGGCAGTTTGACCACAACGCGATGGGATCGATCCACGGCCATTCGATGAGGGTTGACCGCCCTGCTCAGTCGATCGATTCCAGGCGCAGCGCATCGCCCAGAAATCCCAATGCGGCGGCCAGGTCATGATCGCCACCAAAAGTGTGGCTCAGGCGCAGGTGCTGCCCGTGCAAATCCTGAAGACTGAACAGCTCACCCGGAGCGATGAGCACATGGCGCTGAAGCAAACGCTGAAACACCCGCCTGATGTCGACCTGACGCAACGAGCGCACCCACAGGGTCGCGCCGCCTTGTGGCTCGACAACATGCAAGGAATCACCCAAGCGCTCGCGCAGGAGTTGAGTCATCTGAACTGAACGGTCCTTGAGCAACCGGCGCAGCACCTGCAGGTGCTGATCGATGCGTCCGTTGCTGTACAGGCGCGCAATCGCTTTCTGGCGAAACGGCGACAGGCGAAACGAGCGCAACAGGAATTGCCGTTGCAGTTCGACGCGCAGATGCCGGGAAAGCACGTAACCATAAGGTGCTTCCGGGCCGATCACTTTCTCGAACGTGGAAAACACGATCAATCGGTCCGGGTTCAGCAGATCGCGAAAACGCAGACCATCCGGTTCGAAGCCGAGCTCGCCATGACAATCGTTCTCCAGCACCCAGCTGCCATGCTGCTCAAGCAACTGTGCAACAGCTTGGCGGTTGTCGTCGGGCGCCAAACTGCCTCGCGGCATATTCAACCTTGAGGACAACAGCACCAGTTGAACGTTTTTCACCTCAAGGATCTGCTTGAGCGAATCAACATCCAGACGGCCATCTGCCCGCACTAGCAGTTCGATCACCTGTACTTCAGCGGCCTGGAGCAAGCGCAGAATGGTCCAGTCGCACGGCGATTCGACGACCACCGTCTTGTGCCGCAGGCCCAGAACCGCGATCAGAATGTCCAGTACACCCCGAAGATCCGCTCCGATATAGACTTCATCTGCGTGCCAGCAACGCTGGGGTGAAGTGGTGTAACGCGCTGCCAGCGCCGCGCGCAGCTCCAGTTCACCGCAAGGTTGCACACATGATTGCGGCTGACGCGGATATTGCCGCAGCAGCTCTCTCTCCAGCAGCAACAATGGACTGTCCAAGGGCTGTAATAACGTCGGCTCATCTGCACTGAGGACAAGCATTGCAGGACGCCTGGCATTGACGTAGACGGTTTCGAGCAGATCGCGCCCGCCCACCAGGGTGTCAATCGAGGACACCGGCAGCGCGTAATAGCCCGATTTGGCAACCGAGTAAACCCGCCCTTCCTTCTCCAGCAGCGAGTAGGCATACTGAATCGTCGAAATCGACACGCTCAGACGGTCAGCCAATTGTCGAAGCGATGGGAGCCGGATGCGCTCATCGTTGGCAGACTCGTTGATCAGATGAGTCAAGTACCGGTACACCGCCTGGTAGGCAAAGCCGGTTTCCCGCACCCCGCTCAACGTCCTGCGGACCATTCACCCGCCAAGGCGATGCTGCCGTCGCTGGTTGCTGCGTGGACATTCGACGTATCGTCAGCCAGGGGTGCCATGCGATAAAGCTTGCCAATCAGACTGATGGGTAACCCGCTAACGTCGATCATCCATTGCAGAATCTGCTCGGGCACCGGTTCGCCTTGCATTGCCCGGTGCAAGTCCGGCATGGCCACCAGCATTCCCGGATGACACCGTCGAAGAAAGTGCTCAAGACCTTTGCCTTTGTCGACAAAAGGCGCGAAAAGCAGGCACACCAATTGGGCCTCGCTCAAACCGTGGCTTTTTTGCGCCTCTGCCGCTGCCAACTCACGCTGATCTGGTTGAGTTGCCAACTTGCCAAACAGTTTTTCTGCCTGCTGGCACGCACTGTCCGGGGCCTGCTGGCGACGCATCATCACCAATGCTCGCTGCAAGAGCTCGGTAACGCCTGCGTCATAGCTTCCACCGTGCATGAAACACGCCTGCAAGCCCCGAAGGTGGGCGGATATGGCGAGGCTGACGTAATCGTTTTCGGCAAATGGTGCAGGCAGCGCGTCCGGCCGATAGCCAAGAAACTCGGTAAGCAGCGGCCAGCGTTCTTCCAGGTCACTGATCAACAGGTCATTGGTGTCAATGAAGGTAGTTCGGCGACAGGATTCAAAACGATCCGCAGGTCGCCATGGCACCTGATTCAGCTCCGGATAAAACGCGCGGTAGCAGTCACCCCGCAGCTCATCGAGCATTGCAAACAATGCCCCGTAGCTGGGTTCATGGTGAATGGCCGGACGGCATCCCGCTTTGGTCGTCGCCCGTCTCAATCCTTCGAGAAATTGCTTCTGCTGGCGAGGCGTTTCGCTGCAGATCAATGCATCGACACCACTGTCCCAGCGGGCAATCTGTCCATAGAACTCGCCAGTGGCGAGGTACCCGTTATCCCACAGGTCAAGCGCGCCTTCACCTGTACGACGATGGCCCACCATCAGAAAATTGAGTCGATTGGCCTCAAAACCTGCTTCGGAGATCGGCGTTGGATGACTGAATGGCAGGACTTCGCGATTATCGACCATCAGCACTTCGACGCGAGGGTCGTCGTACAGGAACAAGGCACTGTAGCTGCGGTGGATGTTTTCAAGCGACGTCGCGCTGGTGCCGTTCAGCTGCAACGACGCCACTCTCAATTGAAACGTGGCGGGCGACCGACCGGCAATACTCAGCTGGGCGGCACGCAGCAATGCAAGGGTGTAGCAGCTGTCGCGAGACCCGGACTGGATCGCCAGCACCTTGTAAGTGCCAATCCGCTCTGTGCCCCCCGCTGCCACCATCAAGCGCTGGATCAAGAGCTGCAATGCCGTACGTTCGGCGCGAGAGAAGAATCCCATCAACCGTTGCAATATTTGCTGGTAGACATGGTTCATGGCTTGATCATGGATGCTGGTCATATTTATGTACCTGATACTTGTAAGTTCGATATCGCACGCAGCGCGATAACTTTTACGCCGTGCCCTGCCGACCCTGATTCGATGGCAGGGCTTAATTACCAAATGCTAGCACTTAAGGTTTGTGGCATTACTTGAAATAAATAAAGCGCGGACACGCTTCACTTAAACGCGAATCGCCCTCACATCCCGCAAGGGCGCTGACTTGAGGCGTCCTCAGACATCCTAGGAAACTTCCGACAGCGTCCCACAGACAAGTAGCACAAGAAATAAGGAAGAAAGTCACCCGTGTTTTTCGGGCAACTGGAGAATGACGAACAGAATGTTCGGCATATATCAAACTGACGCAGTTAAAAGTATAGAGTTGACACTCAGTCATGACTCATTCCTTGAGATGAAAGCAATCATCCAATTATCAAGGCTTACAGACTGATTAGAAGATACAGATCAAGAGCAAAAACCAGTTCAGTTACCTGACCGGCGAGTGCAGTACTGAAAGAATGTCCCTTTTGACGCGCGACGAACAAAAAAAAGTCCGTGCAGGCACGGACTTTTCATTGGGCTGAACCTACGCAGGTTCAACCTGTAGGGCTACTCGTTCACGACATGGGCATTCGTCCATGTAGCGGTGAGCTTCGACAAACTCCGCAAACGGAAAGACCCGGGTCTTGAGCGGCAGCAGCACACGGTCTGCGGTCAGCTGGTTGATATCACGCAACGCCCGTTGCAGCGCCACCTGATCCTGGACAATCCCCAACTCCGGCTTGCCGGTGAAGTTGCCGATGCAGTGCACGAAGAACTGAATGTTCTTCTGGAACGCGGCACACGCCGGGAACGGGGTCTGGTTACCCCCTTGCAGTCCGTACAACACCAGGCTGCCACGGGGGGCAAGCACATCACCCAACAAAGACATCTGTGGCCCGCCAAGGCCATCGAACACCACATCGACACCGCGGTTATCGGTGATCTTGTTGATCTGCATCAGCAGGTCCTGTTCCTCGGTGACGATGACTTTCTCGGCGCCCAGGGACAGCAGGTTGTCGCGTTCATCTGCACTCTTCGTCGCCGCGATCACCCGAATGCCCAGCGCCTTGCCCAATTGGACAAACGACGGACCGGCGCAGTGACTGGCGTCAGTCACCAGGGCGAACTGCCCGGGCTTGACCCGTGCCAGATCCATGTAGGCGAAATAGGCAATCAACAGCGGCGTGTAATGCACGCTGGCTTCAATCGGGCTCAGCACATCCGGGTAACGGGTCAATGCAGTGCGCGGCAGAACGATCTGCTCGCCGTAAACCGGGTAATCATTGGGGCTTTCAGCCGGGAAGCTGGCGACCTTGTCACCCACCGCCAGGTCATCCACGCCCTCACCTACTGCGGTGACGACGCCGGACATTTCACTGCCAAGTCCCGAAGGCAGCCTGGCATGGGACGACGCCAGGTTCTGGCGCCACAGAATGTCGTACCAACTGATGCCAATCGCCTCGACGCGCACCTGCACTTCGCCCGGTGCAGGGAGTGCTGCCGCATGCTCTTCGCATTTGAGCACCTCGGCTGGACCAAACTTGTGAAAACGGATCGTGCGTGACATCGCAAACCTCGTCAAAGAAACCTCTAATGCCCTGAACTCTATCTGGGCTTTGTACCCAAGACTATCAGTGGCTATTAATAGTCGACATGCCTGTCATTGATTCCGCAGCATCGACAGGATCAACGGTTGTCGTGAAAGCTGGAAGGCCGTTGCACGTAAACTGAATTATTCGGTGCAGAGTACCAGTCTTTCCCCGTAAGATTCATGCCGGCCATTGTTCTCATATGACCGCTCTCGTCAAGCCTAGACTCTGCCAGGACTCCAGATGAATCGTAATGACCTGCGTCGTGTCGACCTGAACCTGTTGATCGTATTCGAAACATTGATGCACGAACGCAGTGTGACCCGCGCTGCGGAAAAACTGTTCCTCGGCCAGCCGGCGATCAGTGCGGCGTTATCGCGCCTGCGCGGGCTGTTCGATGACCCGTTGTTCGTGCGCACGGGACGCAGCATGGAGCCGTCCGCACGGGCGGTTGAAATCTTCGCCCTGCTTTCCCCGGCCCTGGATTCGATTTCCACGGCGGTCAGTCGAGCGTCCGAATTCGACCCGGCGACCAGTACGGCGGTGTTCCGTATCGGTTTGTCGGATGACGTGGAATTCGCCCTGCTGCCGATGCTGCTCAAGCGCCTGCGCGCCGAATCCCCCGGGATCGTGCTGGTGGTGCGTCGCGTCAATTACATCCTGATGCCGGGACTGCTGGCTTCAGGTGAGATCTCCATCGGCGTCAGCTACACCACCGATCTCCCTGCCAATGCCAAGCGCAAGGTGCTGCGACGCAGCCAGCCCAAGCTGTTGCGTGCCGACACCGTGCCGGGGCCATTGAGCCTGGACGATTATTGCGCGCGGCCTCATGCCCTGGTGTCGTTCGCCGGTGACCTGAGCGGCTTTATTGATGAAGAGCTGGAGAAGCTCGGGCGCAAACGCCATGTGGTGCTCGCGGTACCGCAGTTCAACGGGTTGAGCACCCTGCTCGCCGGGACCGATATTGTCGCGACCGTGCCGGATTACACGGCGGAAGCGTTGACGGCGGCTGGGGGGGTACGCGCAGAAGATCCACCGTTGCCGGTGCGCAGCTTTGAACTGCACATGGCCTGGCGCGGGTCGCAGGATAATGATCCGGGCGAGCGTTGGTTAAGGTCGCGGATTCAGATGTTTTTTGGCGATCCTGAGAGTCTTTAGGGGTCCTCGGGCAGGCTATTCATCTGATCATTTTTGCCTTTCCACAAACCATGGAGCTGCTCCATTCACTTCCAGTGGGTTACTACATTGGGGGCACATCCAGGGGCATTCTTTGGACAGTTTGAAAAGGATGCCCCCAGGGCTTGCTCAACGTCCCGAGAATGCCCCATTAGTGGCTATCTGGAATAAATGCACATGTCGGTACTGCGTATAGCTGTTGTAGTTGGATGCATTTGGGTAGGTTCGGTATTGGCAGCGGAGCCGACCGAAAAAGTCGTGCGGATTGCACAACTCGTGATAGACCCTGCTCAATTGGCGGCCTACCAAACGGCGGTCAAGGAGGAAATAGTTGACTCTGTTCGCCTTGAGCCAGGCGTGCTCGCGATTTATTCGGTGGCGGAAAAGGACCACCCGAACCGCCTTCACTTCTTCGAAATCTATGCAAACGAAGCGGCCTACAAAAGCCACATCGCATCTGCTCATTTTCAGAAATACGTGAATACGACAAAGTCGATGATCGTGTCCAGAACGCTTATCGAAACCGACCCGGTGCAACTCAGCGCACAGCAAGGTCAATGATTGGGCAATTATTTGTTCGGATTGTCCAACGCGGGGCTCTGAAAGGCATTCGGTTAGCCATTCAGTTTTTGCCTGCCCCGCGCATCGCCATTTCAAGGTGGGTTGTTATCAAGTCATAACCGCTCAAACCTTGGCAGGTGCCAACTCAGACCGCCGCGCATCGCGAAAAGCAAACATGAACACCAGCACCACACACAGGGAAAAGAACGCCGGGAACAACCAGATGCTCTGCCACTGGTGACCCGCAGGGGTGGCGTAGTAATCAGAGACATGGCCCGCGACCCAGAAACCGATCAGCATGCCAACGCCGTAGGTGGCCAGGGTAATCAGGCCCTGGGCCGAGCTTCTGAAACGCTCAGGGGTTTTCGCGTCGGTATAGATCTGCCCGGACACAAAGAAAAAGTCGTAGCAGATACCGTGCAGGGCGATGCCGGTGAACAGCATGAAGGCCAGGTCGGCGTTGTTACCGTAGGCGAACAACACATAGCGCAAGGCCCACGCGAGCATGCCCATCAATAAGGCAATCTTGATACCGAAGCGGTGAATGAACAGGGGCAGCAGAAGCATGAATAGGACTTCGGAGACCTGCCCTATGGCCATCTTCGCCGTGGGGTTCGTCATGCCGATGTCGGCAAGAAACGGATTGGCATTTTGGTAATAGAACGCCAGCGGGATACAGATCAGGATCGAGGCAATGAAGAACACCAGGTAGCTGCGGTCTTTCAGCAGGCCCAGGGCATCCAGACCCAGCATCTGCTTGAGGCCGCTGCGGCGGGCCTCGGACTTCAGCGGTGCGGTACTCGGCAGCGTGAAGCTGTAGACGCCCAGCACCACGGACGCCAGCGCCGCCATCAGGAAGGTGTTGCGCAGGCCACCGGAAGCAATCGCGGCTTTCGAGTCCCAGGCAAACACAAAACTGATCATCACACCCGCGACAATCCAGCCCACGGTGCCCCACACCCGAATACGCGAGAATTCCAGCGCCGGATCGCGCATCTGCCGAAATGCCACAGAGTTGACCAGTGCCAGGGTTGGCATATAGATCATCATGTAGGCCAGCACGTAGGGATAGAACGCGCCGAAGTCCGGCGCCCGGTACAGCTGATAGAGCAACACAGCCCCCACCAGGTGCAACACCGCCAGAATGCGTTCGGCATTGAAGAAGCGGTCAGCGATAAGCCCGATCACGAACGGAGCAATGATCGCGCCCCAGGACTGGGTCGAGAACGCCATGCCGATTTGCCCGCCGCTGGCGCCCAACTGGCTGGACAGGAAAGTGCCCAGGGTGACGAACCAGCCACCCCAGATAAAGAACTGCAGAAACATCATGGCGCTCAAGCGCGCACTCATCCACGTCATAACAGTCACCGTCTTATTGTTATTGAAAGAAGCAGATGAAACTCAGGCGTCAGGCAAGCCCAACAAACGCCTGTTGGAAGCCGCGTCGCTGGCCACGCTGACAAAGTCGTCAAAGGCCTTTTGGCTTCGGATAATCATGTGGTCGCGAATGAACGCCGCACCTTCGGCGGCACCTTGGGTGGAATCTTTCAGGCAGCATTCCCACTCCAGCACGGCCCAGCCGGTGAAGCCGTATTGGGTGAGCTTGCTGAAAATCGACTTGAAATCGATCTGGCCATCACCCAGCGACCGGAACCGTCCCGGGCGCTCGACCCAGCCCTGGTAACCGCCATAGACACCGGAGCGCGCATCGGGACGGAACTCCGCGTCCTTGACGTGGAACATGCGGATGCGTGAATGATAACGGTCGATAAACCCCAGATAGTCCATTTGCTGAAGCAACAGGTGGCTGGGGTCATAGAGGATTGCTGCACGGGGATGATGATTGACCGCCTCGAGGAAACGCTCGAATGAGGCGCCGTCGTGCAGGTCTTCACCCGGGTGAATTTCGTAGCACAGGTCGACACCGGCCTGATCAAAACAGTCGAGGATCGGCAGCCAGCGTTTGGCCAGTTCGGCAAAACCTTGCTCCACCAAACCGGCCGGGCGCTGTGGCCAGGGGTACATATAGGGCCAAAGTAAGGCCCCGGAAAACGTCGCGTGTGCCGTCAGGCCCAGACGCTGGCTGGCCCGTGCTGCCAGCTTCAATTGCTCGATGGCCCAGTCGGTACGCGCTTGGGGTTTGCCGCGTAGATGAGTCGGCGCAAAGTCATCGAACAGCGCATCGAACGCCGGGTGCACGGCTACCAACTGCCCTTGCAGGTGGGTGGACAGTTCGCTGATTTCAACCCCGGCGCTGGTGCATACGGCCTTTAGTTCATCGCAATAGCTCTGGCTTTCGGCTGCGCGTTCGAGGTCGATGTAGCGCGTGCCCAGGGTCGGTAGTTGAATGGCTGTGTAGCCCTGGGACGCTGCCCATTGGGCGATATTGGCCAGCGTATCGAAAGGCGCTTCATCGCCGATGAATTGCGCCAGAAATATCCCGGGACCACGCACGCCTTGAGGAGCTGAGGCATTCGGAGTCATGCGAGACGTTTGCGGTTTCATACTTTGCACTCCAGGGGGGTCCACTTGGCGTCGCTGTTGTGACTGGCAATGGCCGCCTCGATAAACGCCATGCCACGCAGGCCAACTTCTATCCCCGGCACGCCAGGCGCTGCATTGCCTACGCCACCTGCGCGAATGGCCCTGGCAAAATCGCCATAAAGATTGGCCATCGCTTCCAGGTAACCCTCGGGGTGACCAGCGGGCAAGCGCATACGCTGGGTCGCGGCCTCGCACAACCACGGCTGCCCGGTGCCAGAGCGCAAGACGCGCATCGGTTGGTTCAATGAACGATGAATCAGGCTGGAGGGTTGTTCCTGACGCCATTCAAGGCCGCCCTTGTCACCGTAGACACGAATACTCAGCGGGTTCTCTTCCCCCGCGCAGACCTGGCTGGCGATCAGCACGCCACTGGCGCCCTGCTCCATCTTCAGCAGCATGGCGGCGTCGTCATCCAACTGACGGCCCTCGACGTGCACACCCAGGCTGGCGCACAGGTGGGTGACGGTTTGATCAGCCACAAACTCCGCGAGTGAAAAGGCATGGGTGCCGATATCGGCGATGCAGCCGCCCACACCGGACAGTTCCGGCTGCCCGCGCCACTCCGCCTGCTTGTTACCCTGCCCGGCCACATCCTGGCTGAGCCAGCCCTGGGGATACTCCACCAGCACCTTGCGCACGTTGCCAATTACCCCGCTGCGCACCATCTCCCGCGCTTGCCAGACCATCGGGTAACCGAGGTAGGTGTGGGCCAGCCCATAGAGCCCGGCGCTGCTGTGCAAGCGGGTTTTCAGGGTCTGCAGTTCAGCCAGATTCAAGGCCGCGGGCTTCTCGCTGAACACATGGAAACCGGCGGCCAGCGCTGCGCCGGCCACCGGTGCGTGAAGATGATTGGGGGTGACAATCACCAGCAGTTCCATGCGCTGTTCGGCCGGCAGCGCGCGCTCGGCCTCCAGCATTGATTGCCATGTGCTGTAGCAGCGTGATTGCACCAGGCCCAGGTGGCTGCCCGTACGCAGGTTGTTCTGCGCGTCGCGACTGAACGCACCGCAAACCAGCTCAAAGCGCCCATCGAGCCCCGCGGCCTGGTGATGAGCCTGGGCGATAAACGAACCCTCCCCCCCACCGACAAAGCCCATTCTTATTTTGGGTATCACTGTGTTCATCGCTGACCTTCTCTGTCCGGCTCGGTTGAAAGCTGTTTCCATCAGAATGTAACCGGTTACATTTCGATTGGAATTTATGCGCTGGAGAGTAAGCTGTCAAATCGATAATCCATGTTCGCGAGGATTCAAGCGCCGGTAGACCTGCTGTAAGCTCGCCCGACGCTCAGTTCAAACATGAGGTGATTTTGTCCAATATTCGTGAAGTCGCCCGGCTCGCCGGCGTTTCGGTGGCTACCGTATCGCGCACCCTGACATCACCCGACCGCGTGCGTCAGGCCACTCGCGACAAGGTCAACGCTGCCGTCGAACAGGCGGGTTATCGCCCCAACTTGATGGCAGTCCAGTTTCGCTCTCGGCGCACCGCCAACCTGGTCATCCTCGTCCCGAAAATTGCCAACACGTTTTTCGCGCGCGTGATCAGCGGCGCACAACAGGCCGCTCAAGCCGCGGGTTATCGCCTGTTACTCTGCGACACCCAGGGCCGCGAAGACATCGAGCGCGAGTTTGCCGAACTGGTTGACGCCCATCAGGCCGATGGCGTGATTCAGTTGCGTGCCTACGATCCTTTTCCGGCAGACCGCGCAGACACGCCGCCGATGATCAACGCCTGCGAAGTGATCAAGGGCGGACGCCATCCCACCATTAGCCTCGATAACCAGGCAGCCGCCAAAGCGATGACCGAACACCTGATCGGTTTGGGGCATCGTCGGATTGGCTTGATCAAGGGCCCTCAAAGCAGCCCTCTGACCCAGGATCGAGTGGCAGGCTACCAGGCGGCATTGGCTCGGGCGGGCATCACCAGCGACCCAGTGATTATTTGCCATGGCGACTTCAGCTTGCGCGCCGGCTATGACGGTGCTGCCACCCTGCTGGCGCTACCCGATCGCCCTACTGCGCTGTTTTGCGAGAACGACGAGATGGCCATTGGCGCGCTCAAGCGCATCAAGGAAGCAGGCCTACGCGTGCCTGAAGACATCTCTTTGGTGGGATTCGATGATATTCCGTTGGCGCATTACTGTGATCCGCCGCTGACCACCATCGCCCAGCCCGCCGAAGGCTTTGGGCGCAGGGCCGTGGAGATGCTGATCAACCTGATCGAGAAAAAAAACAATCTTCAGCAGCATGTGATCCTGCCTTTTGAACTGACGATACGTAAAAGCTCTGCTGCCCCGTCAGTACAACAGACAGAGGGGCGCTTTTGATATCTTGGAGAAGTGGCCACACCAGGATCAGCAAAGATAGTGGCTAGCAAGAGGCTGACCGGATCAGTGATACCTCGGCATATGAATCAAGGAGTGTTTTGCGGCTTTCCTAGAAGGGCCATTAGGCAGGATTGTGGTAGGGGCGCGACCACATCCGATCGAAGGTAACCTCCTCCACTCATACGCTTAGTTGAAAGATCGCCGTTCGCAATCGCTCGCGCATCTCGCGCCATTGGGGGCAAATATGGGGGCATCGTTAGTTTTTAACGACCTGAAAACACCGTTTTAGAGCCCAGTCAAAATGTTTTTTGGGGATCCGGACAGTCTTTGAATGTGCGGGTTCTCGAGGACACGTAAGCACAGTCTTCATGCCCATCAAATTATCGTTTTCGCGTAGTATCCCCTTCTGGCTATCATTTTTTAGTGCTCGTTAGGGGATTCAACCATGCAAGTAGGCTTCAAGGCACTCGCGGATCGCTACGGTATCGCGCTTGCACAACCCCTACGTGTCGAATCGGTGATGGGTACGACACGCATGAGCCGCGAGAACAACGGGCATGTCGAGAGCAAGTATCCCGCCAGCTACCAGCCTGCTGACGACTTCGCGGGGCATTTCGAGTTTGGGCTCAAATACGAGGAAATTCACCTCGAATTTTTCGCCCGCCTGTTTGCGGTTGTTGGCCCGGAACCCATCGAAACCTGGTGCCGACAATCGCCCTTTGGCCAATACGCCCGCCGCACCGGATTCCTTTACGAGTGGCTGACCGGAAAGCATCTGGATGTGCCAGATGTCACCAATGGCGGCTATGTCGATGCCATCTCGTCAAAGAAGTACCTCACCCGAGTCGAGCCACGGCGTATACGGCGCTGGCGCATCAACGATAATCTGCCCGGCGTGCCGGAGTTCTGCCCCTTGGTCCGCCGTACCGAGACCGTGCAGGAAGCGTTGCAATTTGACCTGGATGCGGCACTTCGCGAGCTGAATCAAACCTTTGGTGCCGATATCCTGATGCGCACCGCCAGCTGGCTGACATTCAAGGAGTCTCGTGCGAGCTTTCTGATCGAGAGAGAGGCAGACAAGGCCGACAGGATTCAGCGGTTCGCCCATGTGATTGCCCAGTACTGTGGGCACATCGAAGACCCGTTGAGCAACGACAGCCTGCACACATTGCAAGCCGGTATTTTAGGTCATGAGGCGTTAGGGCTGGGCCTGCGGCGCTCGCCAGTCTTCGTGGGACAGGCGACCATACGCGAGGACATCGTGCACTACATTGCGCCGCAATTTGAGGTGCTGACGCAACTGCTCGACGGTCTGAAAGCCTTCGAGCACGCAACACGTGGCGCCGAGCCGCTGGCTCGAGCAGGTGCAATCGCCTTCGCCTTTGTGTATATCCATCCGATGCGGGACGGCAATGGCCGGATTCATCGCTTCCTGATCAACGACAGCCTGATCCGTGACAGGGCGGTGCCTGATGGCGTGATCCTGCCGGTGTCGGCCACCATTACAAGTTCGATTGATTTCCGGGCGCGCTACGATCGTACGCTGGAGGTTTTTTCACGACCGTTCATGCAACGCTATGCAGCGTCTTACCGGTTTGGCGAACTCGTCGTCTACGAGGACGGCACCCGCAGCAACCTGGCCTTCGATGACTACGCCGATGCGCAATTCGCGTGGCGCTATCCCGATTTGACCGAGCATGTCCTGTACACGGCGCAGGTCGTGGCGCATACGGTCCGTACCGAGATGGTCGAGGAAGCACGCGTGCTGGTCATTTTCCAGCGCGCCCAGGAGCGACTCAAAGAGGTGCTGGAAATGCCGGATCAGGACGCCAACCGCATCATTCGCTCACTCAAGGAACAAGGCTGGCAGGTATCCGGTAAATTGAAGAAAGCGTATCCGCAACTGGTTGACGCTCACCGGGCGGAACGTGTGGTGGAAGCCGTGCGCTCTGCATTCGAAGAACGGGAAGTGGAAACCGGCGAAGAGTGATGCATCCAGACAGTTTCCCGTAGTTTTCTCTCCACTGTGGGAGCGTGGCTTGCCCGCGATGGCCGCGCCTCGGTTTCCAGCCTATCCTTTACATTCCCCGCAACACTGATTTGTCATCAATCCAATTGATAGCCCCCTAACGAAAGGCGCAGACTAGAGGGCTAAGTTCAGTCTTATATCATTCCGAATGATAGTTACCTTTGCTTCATTCGATTCGTGCGATACAACCCTGCCGAGCATCATCCGTCCATTCTCAATACATTGGCGGATGCATCCATGGAACAGTCACTTAAACATTTGCGCTTCCCGTTGGCCTTGTTGGCCGTACTGGTGATGAGCGCCTGCGGCAAGACTCCGGATACGGCGGCCGCCATGCCTGCTGCCAAGGTCAGCGTGGCCAAGGTGCTCGAACAACCGGTCAACGAATGGGACGAGTTCACCGGCCGCCTCGAAGCCCCGGAAACCGTAGAGATACGCCCTCGGGTCTCCGGACAGATCGACGAAGTAGCCTTCACTGAAGGCGCATTGGTCAAGAAAGGCGACCTGCTGTTCCAGATCGATCCGCGTCCGTTCCAGGCCGAGGTCCGCCGCCTCGAAGCCCTGGTTGCCCAGTCCCGCGCCAACGCCACCCGCAGCGAAAACGAAGCCCAGCGCGGTGAGCGCTTGCGGACCAGCAATGCGATTTCCGCCGAGCTGGCCGATTCGCGCACCAGCGCCTCCCAGGAAGCTCGCGCGGCGGTCGGTGCCCTTCAGGCGCAACTGGACCTCGCCAAACTGAATCTGAGTTTTACCCGCGTGACCGCGCCTATCAGCGGCCGTGTCAGCCGTGCGGAAATCACCGCCGGTAACCTCGTCACCGCCGACACCACAGCGCTCACCAGTGTCGTCTCCACTGACAAGGTCTACGCCTACTTCGACGCCGACGAGCGTGTGTTCCTCAAATACACCCAACTGGCTCGCCAGGGTAAACGTGGCGCAACCACCCCGGTTTACCTCGGGCTGTCCAACGAAGACGGCAACCCGCATCAGGGCGTGATGAACTTCGTCGACAACCAGGTCAACCCGAAAACCGGCACCATCCGCGGTCGAGCAGTGTTCGACAACACCGACGGCACCTACACCCCTGGCCTGTACGCACGCTTGAAACTTGTCGGCAGCGGCACCTACTCCGCCGTGCTGATCAACGACGAAGCGGTCGGAACCGACCTGGGTAAAAAGTTCGTGCTGGTGATGGACGCTGACAACAAAACCGCCTACCGCGCTGTCGAGTTGGGCCCGAAGATCGAAGGTCTGCGCATCGTGCGGAACGGTCTGTCCAAGGATGACACCGTCATCGTCAAAGGCTTGCAACGGGTGCGTCCTGGCTCTCCGGTCACCCCTGAAGTGATCCCTATGGCCAGCGAGCAAACCCTCGCGGCTCTCGCTCAACAACGACAAGCGCTGGAAGCCAGCAACCTGCCCCAAGTCGCACCTGCCAAGGTCGCGCCGGGTTCGGTTGTGAAAGTGGCTGTCGCGACTCCACGCGGTTAAGGGACGACAACTCCGATGAATTTTTCCCAATTCTTCATTTCCCGGCCGATCTTCGCAGCAGTGCTGTCGCTGCTGATCCTGATCGCCGGTGCCATCTCGCTGTTCCAGTTGCCGATCAGCGAATACCCGGAAGTCGTGCCGCCGACCGTGGTGGTCCGCGCCAACTTCCCGGGGGCCAACCCTAAAGTCATCGGTGAAACCGTGGCCGCTCCGCTGGAGCAAGCCATCACTGGCGTCGAGAACATGCTGTACATGTCCTCGCAGTCCACCGCTGACGGCAAGATCACCCTGACCATCACCTTCGCACTGGGCACTGACCTGGACAACGCCCAAGTGCAGGTGCAGAACCGCGTGACCCGTACCGAGCCCAAGCTTCCAGAAGAAGTGACGCGCATCGGTATCACCGTCGACAAGGCATCGCCCGACCTGACCATGGTTGTGCACTTGACCTCGCCGGACAAACGCTACGACATGCTCTACCTGTCCAACTATGCCTTGCTCAACATCAAGGATGAGCTGGCACGTCTGGGCGGTGTCGGCGATGTGCAGTTGTTCGGCATGGGCGATTACTCGCTGCGTGTATGGCTCGATCCGAACAAGACCGCCTCGCGCAACCTGACCGCCACTGATGTCGTCAGTGCGATTCGTGAGCAGAACCGTCAAGTAGCCGCGGGTGCTCTGGGTGCTCCACCTGCGCCGAATGCCACCGCGTTCCAGCTGTCGGTCAACACCCAGGGACGCCTGGTTTCCGAGGAAGAGTTCGAGAACATCATCATTCGTTCCGGCGACAATGGTGAAATCACGCGCCTCAAGGACATCGCCCGCATTGAACTGGGTTCCAGCCAATACGCCCTGCGTTCGTTGCTGAACAACCAGCCGGCGGTGGCGATCCCGATCTTCCAGCGTCCAGGCTCCAACGCCATCGACATTTCCAACGAAGTGCGCGGCAAGATGGCCGAACTGAAAAAGAGCTTCCCGGAAGGCATGGACTTCAGCATCGTCTATGACCCGACCATTTTCGTGCGTGGGTCCATCGAGGCGGTGGTTCACACCCTCTTTGAAGCGCTGATTCTGGTTGTCCTGGTGGTGATTCTGTTCCTGCAAACCTGGCGCGCCTCGATCATTCCATTGGTAGCGGTACCGGTGTCGCTGATCGGTACGTTCGCGGTCATGCACCTGTTCGGCTTCTCGTTGAACGCCCTGTCGCTGTTCGGATTGGTACTGGCCATCGGGATCGTGGTGGATGACGCCATTGTGGTGGTGGAGAACGTCGAGCGGCACATTGAGCTCGGAGAAACGCCGGTAGAAGCCACCAAGAAAGCCATGAGTGAGGTGACCGGGCCGATCATCGCGACGGCGCTGGTGCTGTGTGCGGTCTTTATTCCGGCGGCGTTCATTTCCGGACTTACCGGCCAGTTCTACAAACAGTTCGCCCTGACCATTGCCATCTCGACCGTGATCTCGGCGTTCAACTCGCTGACACTGTCCCCTGCCCTGGCCGCCGTGCTGCTCAAGAGCCACAACGCGCCGAAAGACCGCTTTACCAAAGTGCTGGACAAGCTCTTGGGTGGCTGGCTGTTCCGTCCGTTCAATCGCTTCTTCGAACGCGCCAGCCATGGCTATGTCGGGACTGTCGCCCGGGTCATCCGCAGCAGCGGTATCGCCCTGCTGGTGTACGCCGGCCTGATGGTGCTGACCTTCTTCGGTTTCGCCCACACCCCGACCGGTTTCGTGCCTGGCCAGGACAAGCAATACCTGGTGGCCTTCGCCCAACTGCCGGATGCGGCGAGCCTTGACCGTACCGAAGACGTGATCAAGCGCATGTCCGACCTGGCCCTGAAACAACCTGGTGTGGAAAGCGCCGTGGCCTTCCCGGGCCTGTCGATCAACGGCTTCACCAACAGCCCGAACGCCGGCATTGTGTTCGTGACCTTGAAACCGTTCGACGAGCGTAAAGACCCGAGCATGTCCGCCGGCGCGATTGCCGGTGCATTGAACGGCCAGTTCGCCGGGATTCAGGAAGCCTACATGGCGATCTTCCCGCCACCGCCGGTACAAGGCCTGGGCACCATTGGTGGCTTCCGCCTGCAGATCGAAGACCGGGGCAACCTGGGCTACGACGAGCTGTACAAAGAAACCATGAACATCATCAACAAGAGCCACAACGTGCCTGAACTGGCCGGCCTGTTCACCAGCTACACCGTGAACGTGCCCCAGGTCGATGCAGCTATCGACCGTGAGAAAGCCAAGACCCACGGCGTGGCCGTCAGCGACATCTTCGACACCCTGCAAATCTACCTGGGCTCGCTGTATGCCAACGACTTCAACCGCTTCGGCCGTACTTATCAGGTCAACGTTCAGGCAGAGCAGCAGTTCCGCCTCGAGCCGGACCAGATCGGCCAGCTGAAAGTGCGCAACAACAAAGGCGAGATGATCCCGCTGGCGACCTTCATCAAGGTCAGCGACACCTCGGGTCCGGACCGCGTGATGCACTACAACGGTTTCATTACTGCTGAAATCAACGGCGCGGCAGCCCCCGGCTACAGCTCCGGCCAGGCCGAACAAGCCATCGAGAAACTGCTCAAGGACGAATTGCCCAATGGCATGGTCTACGAGTGGACCGACCTGACCTACCAGCAGATTCTGTCCGGCAACACTGCGCTGTTCGTGTTCCCGCTCTGCGTACTGCTGGCGTTCCTGGTACTCGCCGCTCAATACGAAAGCTGGAGCCTGCCACTGGCTGTGATCCTGATCGTACCGATGACCCTGCTGTCGGCCATCACCGGTGTGATTGCCTGGGGAGGCGACAACAACATCTTTACCCAGATCGGATTGATTGTGCTGGTGGGGCTTGCCTGTAAGAACGCGATTCTGATCGTCGAGTTTGCCAAGGATAAACAGCAGGACGAAGGCATGAGCCCGCTCGACGCGGTGCTCGAAGCGTGCCGTCTGCGTCTGCGGCCGATCCTGATGACCTCCTTCGCGTTCATCATGGGTGTTGTGCCACTGGTGTTCTCCAGCGGTGCCGGTGCCGAAATGCGCCACGCCATGGGTGTCGCCGTATTCTCCGGAATGCTCGGGGTGACCTTCTTCGGTCTGTTGCTGACGCCGGTGTTCTACGTGTTGATCCGTAACTTCGTGGAGCGCGGTGAAAAGCGCAAAGCCGCCAAGGCGCTGACTCTTCAACAGCAACTGGAGGCGCACTAATGAGCCTGAAAGCCTTCCTTCCGAGCCTTCTGGTGCTGGCCCTGAGTGCCTGCGCCGTCGGCCCGGACTACAAGACCCCAGCCACTGAGCCGGCAAACATTACTACCGCCACCGATGGTGCGGCCGGTCAGAAGAATTACGACCGTTCGCGTTTCGAAGGCATCTGGTGGCAGCAGTTCGAAGACCCGACGCTCAACCAGTTGGTGGTTCAATCGCTGCAAGGCAACCGCGATCTGCGGGTCGCCTTCGCGCGCTGGAAAGCTGCCCGGGCGATTCGTGATGACGTCAGCAATGACGCCATGCCGACCATCACCAGCCGGGTCAGCAGTGACCTGGCCAAAGGTCAGATTCCAGGCCAGACCACTCAACGGGTCAATAGCGAACGCTACGATCTGGGCCTGGACATGGCGTGGGAGCTGGACCTGTTTGGCCGTATCCAGCGCAACCTGGAATCGGCCGATGCCGAGCAGCAGGCGTTCGAGGCGGATCTGTACCAGCTGCAAGTCACGATGATTGCCGAACTGGTGGATGCCTACGGTCAATTGCGCGGCGCCCAGCTGCGGGAAAAAATTGCCCTGGCCAACCTGAACAATCAGCAGGAGTCGCGCAAGATCACCGTCAGTCTGCGTGACGCCGGTGTTGGCGATCAACTGGACGTGGAACGCGCCGATGCGCGCCTGGCGTCGGTCGAAGCCAGCGTGCCGCAATTGCAGGCGGAACAGGTGCGGCAGAAAAACCGCATTGCCACGCTGTTGGGTGAACGTCCGGACAAACTGACCGTGGACCTGAGCCCGAAAGACTTGCCGGCGATTGCCAAGGCGCTGCCGATTGGCAACCCGGGCGAGTTGCTGCAACGGCGTCCGGATATTTTGAGCGCTGAACGCCAACTGGCTTCAGCCACGGCGCGTATCGGCGTGGCCAAGGCGGACCTGTTTCCTCGGGTCAGCCTGAGCGGCTTCCTCGGTTTCACTGCCGGGCGTGGTTCGCAGATCGGTTCCTCGGCGGCCAACGCCTGGGCACTCGGCCCGAGCATCACGTGGGCAGCGTTCGACCTGGGCAGCGTGCGCGCCCGTTTACGCGGTGCCGATGCGGATGCTGAAGGCGCCCTGGCAACCTACGAGCAGCAAGTGCTGCTGGCGCTGGAAGAATCCGAAAATGCCTTCAGCGACTACGGCAAACGCCAGCAACGCCTGATTTCGCTGATTCGTCAAAGTGAATCGAGCCGCGCGGCGGCCGACCTGGCGCAGATTCGCTACCGCGAAGGCACGGCGGACTTCCTCGTCCTGCTCGACGCCCAACGTGAACGACTGGCCGCAGAAGACACCCAGGCTCAGGCCGAAGTCGATTTGTACCGGGGCATCGTCGCCATCTACAAAGCCCTGGGCGGCGGCTGGGCACCGGAAACAGTCGCCTCGAAGTAACCGTTTCAAAGGCCCCTTTGGTTGGTCGCAACCGACCATTTTTTAGCCCCGCGTCTCATTCGGTCGCGGGGCTTTTTTTGTCTGTACGCCGCACAACCCGTAGAGCTGCCGCAGACTGCGATCTTTTGACCTTTGTTTTAACGGGTAAAAGATCAAAAGATCGCAGCCTGCGGCAGCTCCTACCGGGGATCGTGGGGGGCCGCGTTATTTTGCGGTTTCCATGACCGTCACCGTAGCCGTGGTCCCGGCACGCAGGCGATTTTTCGCGGCGTAATCCGCGTCGATCCGGATTCGCACCGGCACCCGTTGCGCCAGTTTCACCCAGGTGTAGCTTGGGTTGATGTTCGCCAGCAAACGGCCGCCCGGCAGGTTTTCCCGGTCGGCGATGGCAAAGGCAATGCTTTGCACCGTGCCACCAAACCGTTCGCCACTCATCAACTCGATCCGCACCCGATCACCCTCCTGGATGCGCGGGAGCTTGGTTTCCTCGAAGTAGCCGCTCACATAAAACGAATCGCTATCGACCAGTGCCAGCAGCGCTCCACCCGCCGTCGCGTAGTCGCCCTCGCGGGTCAGCAGGTTGGTGACATAGCCAGTGACCGGAGACACCACCCGCGTGCGTTGCAAGTCCAGTTCGGCCTGAGTCAGCGCCGCTATGGCCAATTGCACATTGGCCTGGGCCAAACCAAGATTGGCCTGATTGCGCAGTAACTCGGCCTTGGCGACAGCCACCTCGGTACTGGCTTTTTCCCATTCTTCGCCCGAGATTGCGAACCCCTGCTTGAGCGTACGCCGCCGGCGTTCTTCGCTTTCACGCTGCCTGAGCAACGCTTCACTGGACACAATCGTCGCTTCGGACTGACCGAGCGTCGCCTTCGACACTTCCACCGCACGCCGGGCATGTTCGACCGCCAAGGTGTATCGCGCCGGGTCGATCTCCAGCAAAACCTGGCCCTTTTCAACGTGCTGGTTGTCCTGAACGGCAAGGCTGACGATGCGCCCCGAGACATCGGCAGACAACGACACCACATCGGCTCGCACTCGGGCGTCTCGAGTCCACGGCGCGCGCGTGTAGTGCTCCCAGGCGAACCAGCCCAGCACGAAGGCCAGCAATACAATTGCGACCGTCGCCAATCGGGGAAGTAGTTTTTTCAAGTTACCAGGCTCCCATCACCAGAATCAGCGTCGCGCACACGCAGGCGTACAGCGCGCCTTCGAACAAGGCTTCGTGCCAGACGAAACGCAGCACCCCGACGCGTCGCAGCATCCAGTCCACTGCCAAAAAAATCGGCAAGGCCAGCAACAGGGCTTGAGCAATGGGCGGTACGTAGACGCCCCCTATTTCCAGATCAATGGGCAAAGTCGGCTACTCCTTCCGGGTCGACAGGTTGAAAGTGTTCCCTGTGTCGCTCCAGGAACGACACGACGATCAGCAACGCCACGCGCATGCGGAACACTGTCCAGAGGTGTTCATGGACGCCGGCATGCAAAGTGTCCATATGATCACCCAGGTTACGCAAGGCGCTGAGCACCGGGTCAAGCGCCAGACCGGGCTGACCCGCGAGCAAACGCCCGGTGTCCTGAACCGTCGCCAGCAAGCGGTTCTGCACATCGGCACTCAATAAGGTGTTGCGTATGGCTTGTTGCCTGAGCTGGTTCAACGCCACGCCCAGTGCCATGCACCCCAGGCTGAATTCGAACAATGTTCGGGACTGTTTGTCGGTAACCGCAGGCAGCAAACCCAGCATCATGGTCAACCGATCGAACATTCGGCTTTCGAAGGCAAACTGATGCTCATCGGTGGCCGGGGTTTTCAGCAAGGCGTACACCTGCTCACGGTTTTCGTGGTACAGACGGCGAATCCGCAGAGCGGGCCTGAACGGAAAAATCAGCGCATAGACGCTGAGAGCCAGTGTCGTCGCGCAGATGTACGCACCGGCAAATTCAAACCACTGGATCGCAGAGTTCTGGCCGATCCCGACGTTTTGCGGGCCCAGCATCAGAAACGTCGACAGGCCAAGGCCAATACCCGTTCCCGTAGTGGCCGGGCTGGCCAGCCCAACGGCTACGGCGTACAGCAACGGTGCCAACAACAAGGCCAGCAGCTCGAAGTTGCTGATCATGGGTACCAGCATGAACAGGTAGATTGCCGATACCACCAACGCCAGGCCCAGGCCCCGAGCGTAACTTTGCGCAGCCAGCAACGGTCGCGGGAAGGTTGCCATCAGCGAACACAAGATACCGACCAGAATCATCCCGCCCCGCGCCCCGTCCCAACCGGTCTCGATCCAGATCAGACCGGCCACGACCAACGCCGTAAAGGCCCGGGTGGCGTTCATCGCCGCCAGGGTGAAATCCAGGTGCAGTGGATTGTCCTGGCCGCGAAATACCGAACTGGCTTGTCGTTCTTCCTGAATCGCGTCACTTAGTTCCAGAATCTGCCCCAACTGTTCCAGCAACCGCGCCTGCTCCCAGCGCAGCGCCCACGCCAGCGAGCGCAGTGTGGCCGGCATCGTCTCGGTCAATTGCTCGGCCCTGTAGGCCAGTTCATCGAACCGTTGCTGCAGCACCGTGAAGTGGTGGCGGGACTCAGCCGATAGCGAACGCCCCTCCTGCGCCAGCTCATCGAGAAAACGCAATTCCTCAGCACGAATCAGTTGTATCTCTTCGGTCAACTCTCCCTCCAGGCGCTCAGTCAGCAACTGGCGCTGATGCCGCAATGCCGTCAGCCGTGAGGTCAACAGCACCAGTTGATTACCCAGTAACTGCACCAGTCCATTTGCGCTGCGCAGCCGTGGCGCGTCGAAATACAAGTGCCGACGCACGCCTTCGAGGGCGCTGATTTCGCCCAGTAGCTGCATTTGCCGCCGATGGAAATCGTCTTCACTTTCTTCCGTTCGAATGACTGCCGCGGCATGAGTCGCAAGCAGCTTGATCACTTGGTTGATGCGAGAGAAGTAATCCCTGGCCACCGTTTCCGGTCGTGCCGTCAGCAGGCTGACGACGCACACACAGGCGACCGCCAACAGTGTCTCCGTCACACGTGTCACCGCCAGCAGGAACGTGCCGTCCTGATCCGGCACCGCCAGCAAGGCCACCACCACGGCCGTGTAGCCGCTGAGCACAAATGCCTGGGAGCTGGTGTAGCGCAACAAGGTGCCACCGGCCGTACACAGCGCAAGCCACAGGGCAAGGGTCAGAATGAAAGGCAGTGGCGCCTGGGGAAATATCGCCATGATCACCACCGCAACGATGGCCCCCAAGGTGGTGCCAATCACCTGACCGAAACTGCGTGCCAGCGCCATGCCGCCGAGCGGCTGACTGACGATGACCACAGCCATGATTGACCACTTGGGCTGGTCCAGATCGAACAGGAAGGCCAGGTACAACGTCAGCAAGCCGGCCGCGACGGTTCTCAAGGCAAACAAAAACACGCTGGGCCCGGGATTGAGTATCGCTTTGAAATACTGGAGCAACGCTTGCATGGGAACACTCGTGGAGTCATCTCCCAGCAAGCGTAGTCACTGCTTTACACGCTCGACGGGTTTTAGCGTCGGCCTAAACACGTTCAAGCCAGCTGCAAACGCACGGATTTGACGAGAACAATCTGCCCTGCAACGCAATTATGCGCACGCTGGAACGTTAAGTGCTGGCAGCGTTGGGGCAAACCGACCTGCCGCCAGCGCTCGAACCGGTGGAGTATGTGCTGAACTGAGCCAGGGTTTGACTCAGGGACCTGCCTGACCGAAGCTGGCCACTTTTCACTCGCTTGCCAGCAACGGATTTCTGCATGCCCCAGTCTCGCCGCTACCTGATCATCAGCCTCTGCGTGCTGTTCGCCCTCGTGATTGCCTGGTTTTTCCTGCGCAACACTACCCCTGTCGTGCCACAAGCGATCAAACGCGGTTACAGCGAAGCGCTGGACCAGGCTCGCGCCGGAAAACCCGGCGCGGCGCGCGTGCTCTATCAGCAATTGGCCCGTCCTGATATTTCCCCAAAACGCCGTATCTGGCTGCATGCCGAGTTGCCTAACTATCCCAGTTCCGTGGCCCTGAAGCTGGCGGATGCGGACTTGCAGCATGAATCGCCCGACGTGCGCATCGCGGCGATCAAAAGCATCAGCGGCCTGGTCCCCAATGGCCAGCGCAGCCTGTTGCTCGGGCCGTTGCTCGACGATGAAGAACAAAACGTGCGTTACGCCGCGGTCAACGCATTGCTGGGGCTGTCGCCGGATGACCTCGGTTTGTATTTCGGGCCCCTGGAACAAGCCATCGACGCCTGGGAACAAGACCTGAAGAGTCAGCCGCAAAGCGTTGACAATCAGTATCAGCTGGCCCGTTTGCATGTGCACAACGCCGAACTGAAAGAGGCACAATTGGCATTGGATAACACTTTGCGCCTGGCCCCGGGAAACCTGCCGGCGCTGGTGATGCAGATCGATGTGCTGGACAGGCAAGGCCAGAGCGATGCGGCGCGCCTTCTGCTGGCCAAGCAATTAAAAGCCCAGCCGGACTCGGCGTATCTGCAACATGCCCTGGGGATGTGGCTGCTGCATCACGGGCAAAGCGAATACGCCGTGCTCGGCCTGTCCAAGGCCGTGGAACTGGAGCCGGACAACAAGGATTACCGCTACGACCTCGCCACCACCCTGCACGATGAGCAAGAGCTGGAGGCGGCGCAGAAGCAGTTGCAGGAGATCGTCCAGCGCCACCCTGCTGATCGCAAGGCCCGTGTGCTGCTGATCAACTACTGGAAGGAAAGCGGGCAACTGCAGAATGTGCAGATCCTTTTGGCACAGCTTGAACAGATGAATCCCGATGATCCGGCGTTGCAGCAAGGGCTTTGAGTGCAGAGGCTTAAATTGCACAGGCTTTAAGCACTGGCATTAAACACGGGCAAATAACCTGTGGGAGCAAAGCTCGCTCGCGATGGCGATGTGTCAGGCGATGTCCATCGTGCAAGAGCCACCGCCATCGCGAGCAAGCTTTGCTCCTGCAGCGTTGTGGCCAATTAGGTGTGAATACAAATTGTGTGGAACCGCCGCAACGGCAAAAGGTCAAGTGAACAGGCAGTCCATTCAGGCACTTCAGGCCTGCTGCCTCGCTTCCCCTAGTCATGAGAGGGCATTTTTTGTCTACATCTAACGAGTTGTTCAGTGCAAAAGCCGCTACCGGCATCGATGGTCTGGATGACATCCTGGCCGGCGGATTGTCCCGCGGCCACGTGTTTTTACTGGAGGGTGAACCCGGTACGGGTAAAACCACCGTCGCGTTGCATTTTTTGATGGCCGGCGCACGAGCCGGCGAGCGCTCGTTGTACATCACGCTCTCGGAAACCGAGCGTGAATTGCGCCAGGGTGCGCTGTCCCATGGTTGGGAGCTTGATGAACATATCCATATCTTTGAACTGACCCCGCCGGAAAGCCTGCTCAATGCGGAACATCAGCAGAGTCTGTTGTACTCATCCGACCTTGAGCTGGGCGAGGCGACCAAACAGATTTTTGAAGTGGTCGAACGGGTAAAACCTACCCGTGTGGTACTCGACAGCCTTTCCGAAATCCGCCTGCTGGCGCAGAGCTCCCTGCGTTATCGCCGACAGATTCTCGCCATCAAACACTACTTCGTGCGCTATGACGCCACGGTGGTATTGCTGGATGACCTGACCACTGAATCCCTAGATAAAACCGTGCACAGTGTTGCTCACGGCGTTATCCGCCTTGAAGAATTGACGCCCAACTACGGCGCGGAACGTCGGCGGATACGCGTAGTGAAGTACCGCGGTCAGAAATACCGGGGTGGCTTCCACGACTTCACCATCATGGGTGACGGCGTGCACGTGTTTCCCCGGCTGGTGGCTGCCGAACATCGCGGCAAATACGTGCGTACGCAGTTGACCAGTGGCATTAAAGAGCTGGATGCCCTGCTCGGTGGTGGCATAGAAACCGGTTCCAGCACATTGATCCTCGGTCCCGCCGGTACCGGCAAGTCGCTGATCTCGATGATCTTCGCCGCAGCCGCAGTGGCAAGGGGCGAAAAAGCTGCGTTGTTTATTTTCGACGAAGAACTCGGCCTGCTGTTTGAGCGCATGAGAAACATGGGCATCGATTTGCAAGCCCTGCAAGCCACCGGCAACCTTTTGATCGAGCAAGTCGATGCCGCAGAACTCTCGCCAGGCGAGTTCTCTCACAGAGTTCGCCGTTGCGTGGATGAACGCGGGATCAAGACAGTCGTCATCGACAGCATCAACGGCTACCAGGCAGCGATGCCTGAAGAAAACGCCCTGGTGCTGCACATGCACGAACTGCTGCTGTATCTCAATCGCCAGGGCGCCGCGACCTTCATGACGGTCGCCCAGCATGGCCTCGTCGGTGACATGCAGGCGCCGGTGGACATCACCTACCTGGCCGATACCGTGATCCTGCTGCGTTACTTCGAAGCACTGGGCAAGGTTCGCCGAGCCATCTCGATCATCAAGAAACGTACCGGCAGCCATGAATCGACTATTCGCGAATACCGCATCAGTGCAAAAGGCATGACCATCGGCGAACCGCTGGACGCGTTCCAGGGCGTATTGCGCGGCGTCCCAACTTACATGGGCGCGAGCAAACCGCTGCTCGGGGATGACCTCCCTTGACCGTCCGCGAACCAATGTCCGAGCGCGCGATCATCCTCGCGCCGCTGGGACGTGATAGCCAAATCGCACTGATGATGCTCAACGAAGCCGGTTTCGACGGCATCATCACGCGGGATCTGCCCTCGCTGTGCGACGAGATAGGACAAGGCGCAGGCCTGTTGCTGATTTCCTCCGAGGCATTGATGGGGGGCGATCTTGATCCACTACTGGGGCTGATCGAACAACAGCCGGCCTGGTCCGATCTGCCAATCGTATTGTTGACTTATCACGGTGGCCCCGAGCAAAACCCGGCATCCAGATTCGGTCCGCAACTGGGCAACGTCACCTTTCTCGAGCGCCCTTTTCACCCCGTGACCTTGATCAGTCTGGTGACTACCGCACTGCGCGGCCGGCGACGACAATATGAAGCCAGGGACCGCTTGATCGATTTGAGTCAAAGCGAGATGCGCCTGCAAAACACCCTCGAAACCCTGGAACAGCAGGTCGAGGAACGCACCGCCGAGCTGCGGCACAATGAAGAAGCGCTGCGCCAATCCCAGAAGATGGAAGCGGTCGGACAGCTCACGGGTGGCATTGCCCACGACTTCAACAACATGTTGACCGGAATCATCGGCAGCCTGGAGCTGCTGCGCCGGCGTTTGGCCCGTGGCCGCGTGGATGATCTGGACAGTCTGATCGATCTGGGTGTGACCTCGGCCAACCGCGCCGCCGGTCTGACGCACCGCCTGCTGGCGTTTTCCCGACGTCAGTCCCTGGATTCAAAACCGGTCGAGATGAATACCCTGGTGGTCTCGATGGGCGAATTGCTCCAGCGCAGCATCGACGAGAGCATCTATCTGGACATGCAGCTCAGCGATCGGTTGTGGGTGGCCGAGGCCGACCCCAATCAATTGGAAAGCGCCCTGCTCAATCTGGTGATCAATGCCCGGGACGCGATGCCCAATGGCGGCAAGCTGGTGGTGAAAACCTCCAATCAGCATCTGGATGCCTCATTTACCGATGCCCATAGCAATCTCGAACCCGGCGATTACGTGGTGCTGAGTGTGACGGACACGGGCTGTGGCATGCCTCAAAGCACCATCAACCGAGCTTTCGATCCGTTTTTCACCACCAAACCCATTGGCCAGGGCACTGGCCTCGGGTTGTCGATGATCTATGGCTTCAGCAAGCAATCACGCGGGCATGTAGTGATCGACAGCGAGGTCGACAAAGGCACGACCGTGACCCTGTTCCTGCCGCGTTTCGGCGGCGATGTGCCGTTTGATTCGCCGGCCGAAACGCCCTACGCGCCCTTTGCCCAAAACGGCGAGACGATCCTGATCGTTGAAGATGATCCGGCGGTACGGGCGCTGGTCAGTTCGGTGTTGAGTGACCTGGGGTATGCGTTTGTCGAGGCGGGAGATGCGAACAGCGCGGTGCCTATCCTGGACTCGGTCCAGAGAATTGACCTGATGATCAGCGATGTCGGGTTACCGGGGATGAATGGGCGGCAACTGGCGGAAATCGGTCGGCAATACCGGCCGGAACTCAAGGTCCTGTTCATCACCGGCTACGCCGAGCACGCTGCGGTGCGCGGCGGCTTTCTTGACCCCGGCATGCAGATGATCACCAAGCCGTTCACCTTCGACCTGTTGACGGCGAAGGTGCGGGAAATGATCCGGATCTGATTGTCGCTTCTTGTGTAGGAGCAAAGCTTGCTCGCGATGAACGATAACGCGTAGAGCCTGCAATGACGCCATCGCGAGCAAGCTTTGCTCCCACAGAGGCATGCATCGTCATCGCGAGCAAGCTTTGCTCCTACAGGGAGATGCGTCGTTAAGACAGCATTTCCTGCATCAATTCCTGCAGCACATCCAGATCGAACGGCTTGCCCAGAATCGGAGCCTTGCGGGTGATCGGACTGTCGGTCTCGCGGATTTCCTGCGGATAACCGCTGATGAAAATCACCTTGAGTTCCGGTCGCAGCTTCACCGCAGGTTCAGCAATCTGCACGCCCGAGATGCCGCCCGGCAGGCGGAAGTCGGTGATCATCATGTCCAGGTGCGGTTTGCTCGCGAGAATCTCAAACGCCTGCTCACCATTTTCGGCCTGCAGCACGCGGTAGCCCTCGCCGGCCAGATAGGCGGACAACACCATCAAAATCGAGGGGTCATCCTCGACGACCAGTACTACGTCTTGCGCATCTTCACTCATGGGGAAGCCTTTGTTCGGTCAATAGCTGCTGATACGACCGTGGGGTCGATCAGAGGTTGCGTTTATCTGGCTGTTTTCCTACTGCGGCAGACAAACGCGAAACAGGGCGCCCTCGCCAATCCGGCTTTCGACGGTGATGGTACCGCCATGGGCAGTCACAATCTGTTCGGAAATAAACAATCCCAGGCCCAATCCAGCGACAGCGTGTTTGGCCGTGACGCGCTCGAACTGCTGGAAGATTCGCTTTTGGTTTTCCTCACCAATACCGATTCCCTGATCCCGCACTTCGACCCGCGCCTGACCGCTCTCACTGTACACCTTCACGTTGATCGGGCTTTTCGCGCCGTACCGTAACGCGTTGGTCAACAAGTTTGAGATCACTTGTTCGATGCGAAATTCATCCCAATGGCCGACGACCGATTCTGCGGCGTCCAGAGTGACCGAGGATTCGGCAGCATCGATTTGCGGGGCGAAGTTTTGCAGCAGGCTGCGCACCAACGCCGCCAAGTCGAATTGACTCGGCCGGATCGACAGCTTGCCCGTACGGATCCGTGAAACATCGAGCATGTCTTCGATCAGGCGGATCAGGCTTTTGATCTGCCGCTCATCGCGATCGACCATGGCATGCATCTTGTCCAGGGTAAACGCAGCGGCGTTATCCCGGGCCAGGTGCATTTTGCGCAACTGGGTTTCAAGGATCAGGCCATTGAGCGGTGTGCGTACTTCGTGGGCGACGATGGACATGAAGTCATCGCGCATGCGCACCGCCTGCTCCAGTTCCCGCTGGGTGCTCTGCAATTGAACGAGCAGCGCTTCCTGTTCCCGACGGCTCTGCTCAAGCGCCTCGACCTGCTGTTTCATGGCCTTGCTCTGCCGGTACAGGTCGACGAACACATTGACCTTGCTCTTGACCGCATGGATGTCCAGCGGCTTGTGCAGGAAGTCCACCGCCCCGCTTTCATAGCCCTTGAACGCATAGTTCAGTTCACGGCCAGCGGCGCTGACAAAGACAATCGGAATGTTCTTGGTTTTTTCGGTGCCGCGCATCAACTCGGCCAGCTCGAAGCCGTTCATGCCCGGCATCTGCACATCGAGGATGGCCATGGCGAACTCGTGTTGCAGCAGCAGCGACAAGGCTTCGTCCGCGGACAAGGCTTTGTAGACCATGCGGTCTTCACGCTTGATCAGCGCTTCGAGCGCCAACAGGTTCTCCGGCAGATCGTCAACGATCAGCAGTTTGGCTTGGATATTACTTAGCATGCGATTCGTTCCAGCTCGACAAGCAAACGGCCGATGCCGCGTAGGGGAAGAATGTGATCAGGCTGGCGCACATCCAGTGCAGCCAATGGCATGGTCGCCACCTGGGCCTCGTCAGGGTCCTGCACGATGGTCAGGCCGCCCAGGTACTTGACCTTGGCCAGCCCATTCGCGCCATCGCGATTGGCGCCCGTCAGTAACACCGCTGCCAGACTTTCGCCATAGGCGTCAGCGGCGGACTCGAAGAGAAAGTCGATGGCGGGCCGCGAATGATGAACACGGTCTTCCAGGCTCAGGGAAAAGCTGCGGTCCTGCTCGACTGACAAGTGATAACCGGGCGTGGCGAAATACAACGTCCCCGCTTCAATCTGCGTCTTGTCATGGGCTTCAAAAACGGGCATCGAGACCCGCCGGGCGAACACTTCAGCCAGCTGGCTGCGACGTGCGTCAGGCAGGTGCAGCACCACGATGATCGGCAGCACGAAACCTTCGTGCAACGGGCTCAGCAGGTTCAGCAACGCTTCCACACCGCCCGCCGAGGCGCCGATCACGATGGCTTCAATTGTAGGCAGCTGCAGGGCATCGTTCATGATTTTCGGTAAATCCGTTCTTGTTTGACCAAGGGTTCGAACTGCCTGCCAAAGCCTGAAAACTCCGGTGTTTCCTTGCTGCCGAGGACCAGAAAGCCGCGGTGGCAAAGTGATTCGTGGAACAGTCCGAACGCTCGATCCTGAAGCTTTTTATTGAAATAAATCAACACGTTACGACATGAAATTAATTGAGTTTCCGAGAACACACTGTCGGTCGCCAGGCTGTGGTCGGCGAAGGTTACGTTCTCGCAAAGCGACTTGTCGAAAATGGCATAGCCGTAAGCCGCCGTGTAGTAATCGGCGAACGAGCGCTGGCCGCCGGCTTGCTGGTAATTGGCCGTGTAGGCCCGGACATTCTCCATCGAGAAAATGCCCTGTTTGGCTTTATCCAGCGAGCGCGGATTGATGTCCGTGGCGTAGATGATGGTGCGATCGAGCAAACCCTCTTCGCGCAGCAGAATCGCCATTGAATAGACTTCTTCACCCGTGCTGCAGCCGGCGATCCAGATCTTGATCGAGGGATACGTCTTGAGCAGCGGCACCACTTCCTGGCGAATGGCCAGGAAGTGCGACGGGTCGCGGAACATCTCGCTGACAGGGATCGTCAGCAATTGCAGCAACTGCATGAACGCCGTCGGATCGTGCAGGACTTTTTCCTGCAAGGCCGAGATAGTGGCGCACTCGAACTGGCCTAACGCGTGCTGAACCCGGCGCTTGATCGACGCACCGGAATAGTCGCGAAAGTCGTAGCTGTACTTGAGGAAAATCGCCTCGATCAGCAACCGCAGTTCGATTTCGCTATTTCGCTCTGAATGATTGCGTTCCACTAAATGCGTTCCATTTTCGGTAACCACACGCGAATCAGAGAGAACAGACGATCCAGATCGATGGGCTTGGCCAGGTAGTCGTTGGAGCCGGCCTGCAAGCAGCGCTCCTGATCATCCTTCATGGCCTTGGCCGTCACCGCAATGATCGGCAGTTTGCGCCAGCGCGGGTCCTTGCGGATCTCGATGGTGGCTTCGAAACCATCCATCTCCGGCATCATCACGTCCATCAACACCAGATCGATGTCCTCGACTTCATTCAGCTTTTCAATCGCCTCCCGACCATTACGGCCGATGACTACGACTGCACCCTTTTGCTCCAGCGCACTGGTGAGGGCGAAAATGTTGCGCACATCGTCGTCCACCAGCAGCACCTTGCGACCCTCGAAGACCTTGTCACGACTGCGCGCGGTCTTGAGCATTCGCTGGCGTTCATGGGACAACTTCGATTCGACTTTGTGCAAAAAGAGTGTGACCTCATCCAGCAGGCGTTCCGGCGAGCGCGCGCCCTTGATGATGATCGAGCGCGAATACTTGCGCAGCTCGGCCTCTTCGTCCCGGGTCAGATTGCGTCCGGTGTACACAATCACCGGCGGGAACGAGCAGATGTCTTCGGTGGACATGCGCTTGAGCAGGTCGTTTCCAAGCATGTCAGGCAGCTTCAGGTCGATGACCATGCAGTCGAAAATGGTCGTGCGCAGCAGATCAAGGGCTTCCTGGGCGAGACCGACGGCGGTGATTTCGATGTCTTCATCACCGATCAAGCGAGCAATGCTGTCGCGTTGCAGATCGTCGTCTTCCACCAGCAGCACGCGTTTGACTTTCTGGGTCAGCTTGGCTTCGAGACGGGCGAACACGTCTTTGAGCTCTTCGCGAGTCGTTGGCTTGACCGCATAACCGATAGCGCCCATGTGCATGGCCGCTTCAACCCGGTCCTCGACGGAGATCACGTGCACCGGGATGTGCCGGGTTTCCGCGTGTTCCTTGAGGCGCTGCAACACCGTCAGGCCCGAGTGATCCGGCAGGCGCATGTCCAGCAAAATGGCATCCGGCAGGTATTCTTTGGCCAGGTCATAGCCTTCGTCGGCTCCATGGGCGACCAGGCACTGGTAACCCAGCTCATGGGCCAGGTCGTAGAGGATGTGTGCAAAATTCGGCTCATCCTCCACCACCAGGATGCAGCGCGTGGCGAACGGTGCCTTGGTGCGATCGTCGTTGAAACGCGGGATATCGACCGGGGCAATCAGCGGTACCAACGCAGCAGGAATGGCCTGCGGCGTGACGGCCACGGGCGAAGCCTTCATCGGTTCGACCGGCACTTCACCCGGCTCGACATACTGCTGAGGCAACACCAGGGTGAACACACTGCCCTGCCCTGGCTCGCTGGTGACGCTGATCGACCCACCCAGCAATGCCGCCAGGTCGCGAGAAATCGACAAGCCCAGGCCAGTGCCGCCGTAACGGCGATTGGTGGTGCCATCGGCTTGGCGGAAAGCTTCGAAAATGCTTTCCTGCTGATCGGCGGCAATGCCAATCCCGGAGTCGCGCACGACAAAGGCGATGCCGTCGTTTGGCTGCGACGCCACAGTCAGGGTCACAGTGCCTTTCTCGGTGAACTTCACTGCGTTCGACAGCAGGTTCTTGATCACCTGTTCCAGGCGCTGGCGGTCGGTGTAGATCATCATCGGCGAACCGGTCTGCAGCTCGATCTGGAAATCCAGATGCTTGTCCGCTGCCAACGGCTGGAACATCCCGCGCAAACCGTCCACGAGGCGGGCGACGCTGGTGTTTTCCGGACGCACTTCAAGCTTGCCGGCCTCGACCTTGGATATGTCGAGGATGTCGTTGATCAGGTTGAGCAAGTCGTTGCCCGCCGAATAAATCGATTCGGCAAACTTGACCTGCTCGGCGGTGAGATTGTCCTGAGGGTTTTCCGCGAGCAACTTGGCCAGGATCAACGAGCTGTTCAGCGGCGTGCGCAGTTCGTGGGACATGTTGGCGAGGAATTCGGATTTGTACTTGCTCGAACGCTGCAACTCATCGGCGCGTTCTTCCAGCTGAGTCTGGGCGTGATTGAGCTCGGTGTTCTTCTGGTCCATGGCGTCGCGCTGATCCGACAGGATCTGTGCCTGCTCGGCGAGCTGTTCGTTGGTCTGCTCGAGTTCGACCTGCTGGGTTTCCAGGTGCGCCTGGGATTCCTTGAGAATTCGCGATTGCTCTTCAAGCTCTTCGTTTGCAGTCTTGAGCTCTTCCTGCTGGACCTGCAGCTCTTCGTTGAGCTGTTGAGTTTCGGCCAGCACTTCCTGCAAGCGTTGACGATAACGCGCCGCTTCGATGGAGGTGCCAATGTTGCCGGCAATCAATTCGAGCAGTTCGACATCGCGGTCGCTCAATGGGCGCAGGAAGCCCAATTCGATAACGCCGTTGACTCGCTCGTCATCACTGGTCGGTACCACCAGAACGCTGTGGGGCAAGCCTTCGCCGAGGCCGGAGCTGACTTTGAAAAAGTCGCTCGGGACGCTGTCGAGGCGAATCAGGCGCGCCGTTTGCGCTACTTGGCCGACAATCCCTTCGTCGCTGTAAATATGTTGATCAAGCGCTTCCTGCTCCCGGGAAAAGCCGTAACTCGCGACGCGCTTCAGGCCGCCGTGTTCTTCGCGAACATAAATAGCTGCCACCGCCGTGCCCAGGTATTGCGCACAGAACTGCAGGATATTGCGCCCCAGCAGATTCAGGCTGAGCTGTCCGAGGACCTGCTCTGCCAGTTCGGTCTGGCCATTGCGCAACCAGGCTTGCTGCTCCAGACGCTGGGCGCTGGCTTGTTGTGCGGCGAGATTGGCACCGTAGCTTTGCGACAGGTTGAGCAGATCCCGCCGGCCGATGTAGGCCAACAGTCCGCTGATCGCTGCGACGAACAGCAGGTAAAGGGTGATGCTCCAGATCGTGGTGCGGCTCACTTCGTTATTGCGCGCGGTGCGCAACTGCTGCTCCATGTCGATGACGTCTTCGAACTGCTTGCGGATTTCATCCGTCAGCCGCTTGCCACGCCCGGCCTTGACCGCGCCGCGGTAGTCGCCACTGGTACGCTGCATGTCGATCATTGACTGTGCATAGTCAGCCCATTCGCCCTGCAACGCTTCCAGGCGATGAAGGCGATCGGTCTGAACCGGGTTGTCGGCGGTCAGCTCCAGCAGCGTATCGAGCGCGACTTTGAGTCTGGGACGGGCGGTTTCGTAGGGTTCGAGGAATTTCTCGTCACCACTGAGCAGAAAGCCGCGCATGCCGGTTTCCAGATCGACGGTCAGCTTTACCGCTTCATTGGCGTTATTGATCACCCTGTCCGTGTGCTCGACCCATTGAATGGTCGACAGCAGATAAGTGATCAGCGAAATGAAGAACACGGCACTGACGAGACCTACGCCCAGCGGCAGGCTGACGTTACGGCTCAGAAGTTTACGGAAACGTTGCTCATCAACCGAGGACGCAGAGGTCATGGGGCAGCCTTGTCGAACTATTGAAAACCAGGGAGTTTGCCCCAAAACGGCTGCTTTGATCCAATTTTCTGACACGTTTTTGCGCAAAATCCTACATTCAGCTGCTACCGCGCAACGGACCGGTTATCCTTGCCGCGCTTGCGGGTCTATTCTTTTTCTGTCACCACGGGAACTTCTCGGGTCCCGTCGATTACTCAAGCAAGACTCCGGCGAATTTGATCGCCCGGCCACCGTACATTTATTCTTTGGGAACCCACTATGTCCTCCAACGCGTCCATCATTCTCGTAGTAGAAGACGATGACATCGTGCGCATGCTGATCGTCGATGTGCTGGAGGAACTGGAGTTCAAAGTGCTTGAGGCAGACGGCTGCGAGCAAGCGCTGGAATTTCTGAATGACGAAGATCAGCACATTGACTTGATGATGACTGATGTAGGTCTGCCGGTGATGGACGGTCGGGAATTGGCCATCCAGGCTCGAATGGTCCGCCCGGAATTACCTATTCTGTTTGCCAGCGGTTATGCCGAGAGCATCGATGTGCCTGCCGGTATGCACGTGATTGGCAAACCGTTTTCGATTGATCAATTGCGTGACAAGGTCAAAGGCATACTCGCAAGCGTCTAGACCATCCTGCGCTGCAGTCCAGGACTGTTTCTCGCTATGGGTTAACATCTCACTTCTTGGCCACCGTCCCTCCCTGCTTCAAGGAATGCCCCCTTAATGAGTCAACCCCACGCAACCAAAGTCCTGGTCATTGGTTACGTCTGGCCCGAACCCCGCTCTTCAGCGGCCAGTGGCCATGTCATGCAAATTCTCGAGGCGTTCCTGCAGCAAGGCTGGGATATCACGTTCAGCAGTCCCGCCGGCGCGGGCGAACATCCTGCCGACCTTGCAGCACTGGGCATTCGCCAGGTGCCAATCGAACTGAACAACAGCAGTTTCGACACTTTCGTCAGCGAATTGAACCCGGACATCGTGCTGTTCGATCAATTCATGATGGAAGAGCAGTTCGGCTGGCGGGTCGAGCAACAGTGCCCCGACGCCTTGCGCGTGCTTGAAACCTCGGACCTGCAGAGTCTGCGACACGCCCGGCACCAACGACTCAAGGACCGGTTGAAGGTCAGCGACGACAACCACGACTTCAACGAGCTGTTCGCGCCCGCGTTGCGTGAAGAGTTTGAACACATGGCCGAAACGGATCTGGCCAAACGGGAACTGGCAGCGATTTATCGCTGTGACTTGACGCTTATGATTTCCGAAGTGGAAATCGGGTTGCTGGTTGAGCAGTTCAACGTGCCTCGCAGTTTGCTGCACTGGTGCCCGTTGATGGTCGATTTGCCGACTCAGTCATTCCTGCCCTTCGAAGAGCGGGCGAACTTCCTGAGCATTGGCAACTTCAGACACGCACCGAACTGGGATGCCGTGCTCTGGCTCAAAACCGCCATCTGGCCGTTGATTCGTCAGCAATTACCCAATGCCCAGCTCCACATCTACGGCGCCTACACACCGCCCAAAGCGACGGCGTTACACAATGCCGCGCAAGGGTTTCATGTGATGAACTGGGCTGAAGATGCCTTGCAAGTCATGTCGGCAGCGCGGGTGTGCGTCGCACCGTTACGCTTTGGTGCGGGCATCAAAGGCAAACTGGTCGACGCGATGCTCTGCGGTACACCGAATGTCACCACGCCCATCGGTGCGGAAGGCATGCACGGCGAAGAACACTGGCCAGGCGCGATAATCCGCACCGCCCAGGCGTTTGCAGACAGCGCGGTGCAACTCTACAAGGACAAGAACGCCTGGATCGAGGCACAGGCGGCAGGCGTGGAACTGCTGTCGCGCCGCTACCTCAAGACCGAACATGGCCCGGCGCTGATTGCGCGTCTCGAAACGAGTCGACGCCATATGAGCACAATCAGAAGAGACAATTTTACCGGAAGCATGCTGCGCCACCATCACCACAAGAGCACTCAATACATGGCGCAGTGGATTGAAGCCAAGAACCGTCAGAACACATAATTTGTGTAAATATTTCCGTGTTTGGTATCGCCGGCACGGCCTTCTATGATTGGCATTCCATCAATCAACTTCGCCCCACGGACGGGCGTCGTCACGTAAAGGAATGACAATGACGAGTTCTCAAGACGGAAGTCTGGATACAAATAGATGGATGAGCAATGCGCTCGACGTCGACAAACTCAAGCTGACCGATATCGTCTGGCCCGGCACTCACAATTCGGGCATGGACAAAAAGGCACCCAATTACGAGGTGGTCATCGGTAATTGGACCACCTGTCAGAACGATTCATTTGCCTGGCAACTTACCAACGGCGCACGGGTTTTCGATATCCGGCTCGGCTATACAGCAGGTCGGGATCAATCGATTTTCTACTTCCACCACAATGGATACAGATCACATCGCGTCCTTGATGAGCTGATCGATGCGGTGTCGACCTTTCTCGATCGAAATCCGGATGAGTTCATCATTCTCGATTTTCACCAACTTGGGGACAATAACAAACCGTTCGCCTTCAAGAAGCTGAATGATGTGGTGGTCGCACGGTTGGGGCAGCGGATCATAGCGCCCGGCGACATGGGCAAAACGGTGGGTGAGCTCAAGCAGTCCAGTGCGCTTCGCAGGCTGGTAGTGGCTGCGCCCTTTTTGCGAGACCTCGAAGGAGCGTATTTCGGCCCTCGCGTATGGCACAAGTGGAGCGGCAAAAACTTCACCAGTACCGATGATTTACACAAACACATTTCCAGCACGCTCGGTGCTGCACCTCCCGAAGCGGATTTCTGGTCCTTATCAGCCACCAGCTATGGTTTTCTCGGTGGTCCGCAGGACATCAAACACAAAATCAATGACTGGTTTCATCCGAGTCGAGACTGGGCGACACGCTGCAGCATTATCAGCACCGATTTTTTTGAGGAATCAGACATTGTCCGTTACTGCTGGATCGCTACGAGCATGAAAGCGGTTTATGGAAACACGTTGCGGCACGGGTAGCCGTCTGAAAGAACGAAGGTGGCATTTGTTCACACGAACGAGGCATGATCAGGGTGCGAAAATAACAAAAGCGCCCTGACATGAGCCGAACAGCCAGAGTTACCGACCCTTCCTACGAGCTGATGGACGACCACAACGGTCTGTCCATCATCTATCGCCAGCATGGCTTCCCCTGCCCTTTGGTGCGCTGGCACTTCCACAAGGAATACGAACTGCACCTGATCGTTGCCAGCTCCGGCAAGGTGTTCATCGGCGATTACATCGGCAATTTTTACCCGCAAACCCTGTTCCTCACCGGCCCCAACCTGCCCCACAACTGGATCAGCCAGGTCGCGGAAGACGAAGTGGTGCCCAAGCGCGACATGCTGGTGAATTTCACGGATGAATTGTTCGACAGTGGCCACCTGGTCTTCGCCGAGCTCAAGACCCTGGCGCCGCTGCTGGAACGTGCGCAGTACGGTATCGAATTCCGCTGCCAGCGCACGATCCGCCAGGCGATGAACCTGATGCAGCGTATCGCCGACACCCAAGGCGTGACCCGCCTCGGGCATTTTTTCATTTTGCTGGAATTACTGGCCGCTTCTGACGATTACCAATTGCTGTCCGGCGCCACCACGTCGCAACTGGCCGATGAGCACAACGTCGACCGCACTAACCGCGCGGTCGATTACATCTTTGCCCATTACGCACGGGAACTGCCCCTGGAAGAAGTCGCCGCGCACCTGGGGATGAAGCCGACTTACTTCAGCCGTGTGTTCAAGCAAGCCACCGGACGCTGCTTTATCGAGTTCGTCAACCGCTTGCGCATCAGCAAATCCTGCGAATTGCTGGCGGACGGTGACAAGCCGGTGACCGATGTGTGCTTTGAGTCGGGCTTCAACAATATTTCCAATTTCAATCGACGCTTTCAACAGCTCAAGGGCATGACGCCTTCGCATTATCGGCGGTTGGCGGTGCAACGGCTCACCGAACAAAATCACGGTTAAAAACCCGATCAAAAGATCGCAGCCTGCGGCAGCTCCTACAGGGAAACGCATTCGTTGGAGCTGCCGCAGGCTGCGATCTTTTGATCTTGGGTTGGAAACATATACGTAATTAGCACCGATCTACGGCACAAATGCCCTTTCCTGCACTTCGCCCGTAAAACATCTGTGCAAAATAGTATCGATTTGAGTGCGATGAACAATTTGTCACGCGCTCGATTGAACGTTGTAATCAGTGCACATTCTTCCGGTCTCCGGCAGACACAAAAACAATAACTGTCCTTCTGCCAACCTCCGGGGGCAGAAAAGGAGTGCACGATGCAACCTTCTGCAAAAGCTCTGCTTGCCCTCGCCTGCCTGACCTTCAGCAGCGTCAGCCTTGGCGCCCAGACCCTGACCATCGCCACCGTCAACAACAGCGACATGATCCGCATGCAAAAGCTCTCGAAAACCTTCGAAGCCGAGCATCCAGAGATCAAGCTCAATTGGGTGGTGCTTGAAGAAAACGTCCTGCGCCAACGCCTGACCACAGACATTGCGACCCAGGGCGGACAGTTCGACGTATTGACCATCGGCATGTACGAAGCCGCACTCTGGGGCGCCAAGGGCTGGTTGGAGCCGATGAAGGATTTGCCCGCCGCGTATGCGCTCGACGACGTGTTCCCTTCGGTGCGTGAAGGCCTCTCGGTCAAGGGTTCGTTGTATGCCCTGCCGTTTTACGCTGAAAGCTCCATCACTTATTACCGCACCGACCTGTTCAAGGACGCCGGCCTGACCATGCCCGAGCGTCCGACCTGGGAGCAGATCGGCGAGTTCGCCAGCAAACTCACCAACAAAGACAAAGAACAGTACGGCATCTGCCTGCGCGGCAAAGCCGGTTGGGGCGAGAACATGGCCCTGATCACTACCCTGGCCAACGCCTACGGTGCGCGCTGGTTCGACGAAAAGTGGCAGCCGGAATTCACCGGGCCGGAGTGGAAGAACGCGCTGAATTTCTACGTCGACATCATGAAAAAATCCGGCCCGCCAGGCGCGTCGAGCAACGGCTTCAACGAAAACCTTGCGCTGTTCAACAGCGGCAAATGCGCGATCTGGGTCGATGCCAGCGTTGCCGGTTCGTTCGTCACCGACAAGACCCAGAGCAAAGTCAGCGACCACGTCGGCTTTACCTATGCCCCGCATCAGGTGACGGACAAAGGCTCGGCCTGGCTCTATTCATGGGCGCTGGCGATCCCCACCAGTTCCAAGGCGAAAGACGCAGCGAAAACCTTCAGCGCCTGGGCCACGTCCAGGGAATACGGTGAACTGGTCGCCAAAACCGACGGCATCGCCAACGTTCCACCAGGCACTCGGGCCTCGACCTACAGTGAGGCGTACATGAGCGCCGCGCCGTTCGCCAAGGTGACACTGGAGTCACTGAAAGCGGCCGACCCGAGCAAGCCAACGCTCAAGCCTGTGCCTTACATCGGCATTCAGTTGGTGACGATTCCCGAGTTTCAGGGCATCGGCACCCAGGTCGGCAAGTCGTTCTCGGCAGCGCTCATCGGTCAGACCACGGTCGATCAGGCCCTGGCCGCCGCCCAGCAGACTACTGAACGAGAGATGAAGCGCGCCGGTTATCCCAAGTAACCCCGCACACTGTAGGAGCAAAGCTTGCTCGCGATGAAGGATAACGCGGTTCATCTGAACACCGCGTCGCGGCAATCGCGGGCAAGCCATGCTCCCACGGGACGAATGCGCTCAATGGGGGTGGCTGATCAACCGCCATCGCGAGCAGGCTCGCTCTCACATTGAATTCTCATAAGTCTGCAAGAATCGGTTTAACACCATGAATATTTCAACTGCCAAAGCTCACATGGACATTCCCCAGCCAGTGCGTAAAAGCCGGTTGGCCAATCCCGGCTGGTTTCTGGTCAGCCCTTCCGTAGCCTTGTTGCTGCTCTGGATGGTCGTGCCGCTGGGCATGACCGTCTATTTCTCGATGATTCGCTACAACCTGCTCAACCCAGGTGAAAACGAGTTCATCGGGCTGGAGAACTTCACCTACTTCCTGACCGACTCGGGGTTCATGCCCGGGGCCACCAATACGTTGCTGCTGGTGGGCAGTGTGCTGTTGATCAGCGTCGTACTCGGCGTGCTGATCAGTGCGCTGCTGGAGGCCAGTGAGTTTCTCGGTCGCGGCATCGTTCGGGTCATGCTGATCTCGCCTTTTTTCATCATGCCCACCGTTGGCGCCCTGATCTGGAAGAACCTGATTTTCCATCCGGTCTCGGGGATTCTTGCCTACGTCTGGAAACTGTTCGGCGCGCAACCGGTGGACTGGCTGGCGCACTACCCGCTGCTGTCGATCATCATCATTGTGTCTTGGCAATGGCTGCCCTTTGCGATCCTGATCCTGATGACCGCCATGCAGTCCCTCGACCAGGAACAGAAAGAAGCCGCACGCCTGGACGGTGCCGGGCCCATCGCGATTTTCTGGCACTTGACGCTGCCGCACCTCGCTCGGCCGATTGCGGTGGTGGTGATGATCGAAACCATCTTCCTGCTCTCGGTGTTCGCCGAAATTTTCACCACCACCAACGGTGGCCCCGGCTATGCCTCGACCAACCTCGCCTACCTGATCTACAACCAGGCGCTGGTGCAGTTCGACGTCGGCATGGCGTCGGCGGGCGGATTGATTGCTGTGGTGATTGCCAACATCGCGGCGATCATCCTGGTGCGCATGATCGGCAAAAACCTGACAGACAAAGCCTGAGGCCTGCCATGACTCTTCAACAATCCCGTCGCCTGCAAAGCCTGCTGCTCGGCACCCTGGCCTGGGCCATCGCGATCCTGATTTTCTTCCCGATCTTCTGGATGGTACTGACCAGTTTCAAAACCGAAATCGACGCCTTCGCCACGCCGCCGCAGTTCATCTTCACGCCGACACTGGAGAACTACCTGCACATCAATGAGCGCAGCGATTACTTCAGCTTCGCCTGGAATTCGGTGGTGATTTCATTCAGCGCTACCGCCCTGTGCCTGTTGATCGCCGTACCTGCGGCCTACTCCATGGCGTTCTACGAAACCCAACGCACCAAAGGCACGTTGCTGTGGATGCTCTCCACCAAAATGCTGCCGCCAGTGGGCGTGCTGATGCCGATCTACTTGCTGGCCAAGAGCTTCGGGCTGCTGGATACGCGGATCGCGTTGATCATCATCTACACGCTGATCAATCTGCCGATCGTGGTCTGGATGATTTACACCTACTTCAAAGACATCCCCAAAGACATCCTCGAAGCCGCACGTCTGGACGGGGCCACGCTGTGGCAGGAAATGGTCCGCGTGCTGTTGCCGATCGCCAAGGGCGGCCTGGCGTCCACGGTGCTGCTGTCGCTGATCCTGTGCTGGAACGAGGCGTTCTGGTCATTAAACCTGACCTCGTCGAAAGCCGCGCCACTGACCGCGTTGATTGCCTCGTACTCCAGTCCCGAAGGCCTGTTCTGGGCCAAGTTGTCGGCAGTCTCGACGCTGGCCTGCGCGCCGATCCTGATATTTGGCTGGATCAGCCAAAAGCAACTGGTGCGCGGCCTGTCGTTTGGCGCTGTGAAATAAATCAAAAAGCAAAAGATCGCAGCCTTCGGCAGCTCCTACCCAGAGCGGCAGATAGCCCTGTAGGAGCTGTCGAGTGAAACGAGGCTGCGATCTTTTGATCTTAAAAACAACAATCGGAGGCCCATCATCATGGCCAACCTGAAAATCAAGAATCTGCAAAAAGGCTTCGAAGGCTTTTCCATCATCAAGGGCATCGACCTGGAAGTGAACGACAAGGAGTTCGTGGTGTTCGTCGGCCCGTCGGGTTGCGGCAAATCCACCCTGTTGCGCCTGATCGCGGGCCTGGAGGAAGTCAGCGGCGGCACCATCGAACTCGATGGCCGGGACATCACCGAAGTCAGCCCGGCCAAGCGCGACCTCGCGATGGTGTTCCAGACGTACGCCTTGTACCCGCACATGAGCGTGCGCAAAAACATGTCGTTTGCCCTGGACCTGGCCGGCGTATCCAAAGCCGAAGTAGAGAAGAAAGTCGGCGAAGCCGCCCGCATCCTCGAACTCGGGCCGATGCTGGAGCGCAAACCTAAACAACTGTCTGGCGGTCAGCGTCAACGCGTGGCCATCGGACGGGCCATCGTGCGCAACCCGAAGATTTTTCTGTTCGACGAACCGCTGTCCAACCTCGACGCGGCGCTGCGGGTGCAGATGCGCCTGGAGTTGTTGCGACTGCATAAAGACCTGCAAGCCACGATGATCTACGTCACCCACGACCAGGTGGAAGCCATGACCATGGCCGACAAAGTCGTTGTGCTCAATGGCGGCAAGATCGAGCAAGTGGGCTCGCCACTGGACCTCTATCACCAGCCCGCCAACCTGTTTGTCGCAGGCTTTCTCGGCACGCCGAAAATGGGCTTTCTCAAAGGCAAGATCACCCGCATCGACAGCGAGGGCTGCGAGGTGCTGCTGAACGCCGGCACCCGCATTAACTTGCCACTGTCCGGCGCCAACCTGAGCGTCGGTGGCGCCGTGACCCTGGGCATTCGACCGGAGCATCTGGAACTGGCGCAAACCGGTGATTGCACCTTGCACGTCACCGCCGACGTCAGCGAACGCCTGGGCAGCGACACCTTCTGCCACGTCGTCACCTCCTCGGGTGAAGCGCTGACGATGCGCGTTCGCGGCGACCTGGCCAGCCGTTACGGCGAGACCCTGAGCCTGCACCTGGACGCTCAACACTGCCATTTGTTCGATGCCGACGGCGTGGCGTTGACGCGCCCGTTGCGTGCAGCGGCCTGATCTTAGAGAGCCTGTGATGAAACTCGATAAACAGAATATGCATCGCCTCGCTCCTGAGGTGATCTTGCCTTCCTACACGCTCAGCGACACTCGCCAGGGCATCGCGCACATTGGCGTCGGCGGTTTTCACCGTGCGCACCAGGCGTATTACACCGACGCCTTGATGAACACCGGCGAAGGTCTGGACTGGGCGATTTGCGGGATAGGTCTGCGCGCCGAAGACCGTCGCGCCCGGGATGACCTCAAGGAGCAGGATTACCTGTTCACGCTGTTTGAACTGGGTGATACCGACGACACGGAAGTCCGGGTCATTGGCGCGATACGCGACATGTTGCTGGCCGAAGATGGCGCCGAAGCACTGATCGCCAAACTCGCCAGCCCGCAGATTCGTATCGTCTCGCTGACCATCACCGAAGGCGGTTACTGCATCGATGACAGTAACGGCGAGTTCATGGCCCATCTACCGCAGATCCAGCATGATCTGGCGAACCCGCAGGCACCGAAAACCGTGTTCGGCTTCCTCTGTGTCGCACTGGCCCGACGGCGTGCCGCCGGTATCCCGGCGTTCACCTTGATGTCCTGCGATAACCTGCCGCACAACGGCGCCGTCACCCGAAAAGCCCTGCTGGCGTTCGCCGAATTGCGTGATGCTGACTTGCGCGACTGGATCGCTGACAACGTGAGTTTCCCCAACGCCATGGTCGACCGCATCACGCCGATGACCAGCACCGAACATCGCCTGCAACTGGCTGACAAACACGCTGTGGACGACGCCTGGCCGGTGGTCTGTGAACCCTTTGTGCAGTGGGTGCTGGAAGATCGGTTCGTCAACGGACGTCCGGCCTGGGAGAAGGTCGGTGTGCAGTTCACCGACGACGTGACGCCTTATGAAGAGATGAAAATCAAACTGCTCAACGGCAGTCACCTGGCGCTGACGTATCTCGGGTTCCTGAAGGGTTACCGCTTCGTTCACGAAACCATGAACGATCCGCTGTTCGTGCGTTACATGCGCGCCTACATGGACCTGGACGTTACGCCGCAACTATCGCCCGTACCGGGAATTGACCTGACCGATTACAAGAACACGCTGGTTGAGCGGTTCTCCAATCAGGCGATTGCCGACCAACTGGAGCGGGTGTGTTCGGATGGTTCGTCGAAGTTTCCCAAGTTCACGGTGCCGACCATCAACCAGCTGATTGCCGATGGCCGGGACACTCGGCGTGCAGCGTTAGTGGTGGCGGCCTGGGCGTTGTACCTGAAGGGTGTCGATGAAAATGGGGATACGTATTCGATCCCTGATCCGCGGGCGGTGTTTTGCCAGGCGCTGGTGGCGGAGGATGCGTTAATCACGCAGCGGTTGTTGGCGGTCGAGGAAATTTTTGGCACAGCGATTCCGGAGTCACCCGAATTTGTGGCGGCGTTTGAGTGGTGCTGTAACAGTTTGCGCGAAGTGGGGGTGTCGCAGACCTTGGAGCGGATTTTGGATTGAGTACGGCGGTGAACCGGCTGTCGCCATCGCTAGCCTGCTGGAGATAGCTTTCTGACAGGCACCACTGACATCGAATGTGTATTCCTGACGACCCGAAGACCCAAGGATCTCCCATGGCAAACCAACACCTGTTCCTGGGCATCGACTGCGGCACCCAAGGCACCAAAGCCATCATCCTCGACGCTGTCAGTGGTCGGGTCCTGGGCCAGGGAGCCGCGCCGCACACACTGATTAGCGGCCCCAATGGCCGGCGGGAACAAGACACAAATGAATGGATCGAGGCCTTTTGCCTGGCAACTCGCCGTGCGCTGCTCGCGGCCAATGTCGACGGTCAGGACATCCTCGGCATCGGAGTCTCCGGACAGCAACACGGCCTGGTCCTGCTCGACGATCAAGGTCAGGTGCTGCGTCCGGCCAAGTTGTGGTGTGACACCGAATCCACCCCGCAGAATGACCGCCTGCTGGCTCATCTGGGCGGTGAAGAAGGCTCTCTGGAGCGCTTGGGCATCGTCATCGCACCCGGCTACACCGTTTCGAAACTGCTCTGGACCAAAGAACAATATCCGCAAATTTTTGCCCGAATCGCACGTATCCTGTTGCCCCACGACTACCTGAATTACTGGCTCACTGGCCGCAGTTGCAGCGAATATGGCGATGCATCCGGCACGGGCTACTTCAACGTGCGCACCCGGCAGTGGGATTTGCAGCTGTTGCGCGACATCGATCCCACCGGACGTTTGCAAGCCGCACTGCCGGAGTTGATCGACGCTCATGAGGCGGTCGGCACCGTCCTTGGGAACATCGCAGAGCGCTTGGGCATCAATCCGAACGCAATAGTTTCCAGTGGTGGCGGTGACAACATGATGGGCGCCATTGGCACCGGCAACATCAAGCCCGGCGCCATCACCATGAGCCTGGGGTCTTCGGGGACGGTGTACGCCTACGCCGATCAGCCGAAAGTCAGCAAGGACGCGTCGGTGGCAACGTTCTGCTCCTCGACTGGCGGTTGGTTGCCGCTGATTTGCACGATGAACCTGACCAACGCCACCGGGGTGATTCGTGAGCTGTTCGATCTGGATATCGAGCAGTTCAACGAACAAATTGCGCTAGCACCGATCGGCGCCGATGGCATTTGCATGCTGCCGTTTCTCAACGGCGAACGGGTGCCCGCCCTGCCCCATGCCACCGGCAGCCTGCTGGGGCTGACCATGACCAACCTGACCCAGGCCAATCTGTGCCGCGCCGTTATCGAAGGCACCACCTTTGGTTTGCGTTACGGGCTGGACCTGTTACGTCACAATGGCTTAAAAAGCCAGCGTATCTGCCTGATCGGCGGCGGCTCGAAAAGCCCGGTGTGGCGGCAGATGGTCGCCGACATCATGAACACGCCGGTGATCTGCACCGAGCAAAGCGAAGCCGCGGCGCTTGGCGCAGCGATTCAGGCGGCCTGGTGCAGGTCCTGGGCAAATGGACACGAGGACAGCCTGGCGGATCTGTGCGAGCGCTGTGTAAAGCTCGACCTGGCCAGCCAAACCCTGCCGATCGCCGCCAATGTGGCAGCGTTCGATCAGGCTTATGAGCGCTATCAACGGCATGTCGCAACACTATAAAGAGCGAACAATTATGTATCTGGTGTGTGGTGAAGCGCTGTTCGATTTCTTCAGCGAAGACGATGCCAGCGGTCTGGCTTCCAGGGTTAATTTCAAGGCGATCGCTGGCGGCTCGCCGTTCAACGTGGCGGTAGGCTTGCGCCGTTTAGGCGTGGAGGCCGCGCTGTTTGCCGGGTTATCCACCGACTATCTGGGCAGGCGCCTTCAGCAAGTACTGCGAGACGAAGGTGTGTGCCCGGAATTTCTGGTGGATTTCGCTGCACCGACCACCCTGGCGATGGTGGCGGTCGGCGCCAACGGCTCGCCCCACTACAGCTTCCGGGGTGAAGGCTGTGCGGATCGACAATTGAAAGTGGAGCACCTGCCGTCCTTGGGGCCTGAGATACGGGGCTTGCACGTTGGATCGTTTTCACTGGTGGTGCAGCCGATTGCCGACACGCTGCTGGCGCTGGTGCAGCGTGAAAGTGGTAAGCGCCTCATCAGTCTCGATCCGAACGTGCGGCTTAATCCCGAGCCGAACATTGAGCTGTGGCGTTCGCGCATCGCAACGTTGGTCGAGCTTGCCGACCTGATCAAGGTCAGCGACGAAGACCTTAGCCTGCTGTATCCCGAACAAGACCCGCAGCGGGTGATCGAAGGCTGGCTTGAACATCGCTGCCAGCTGGTGTTCCTGACGCGCGGAGGTGAAGGCGCGACGGTATTCAGTCGGCATCATGGATCATGGTCGGTGTCGGCGCGCCCGGTGGACATTGCTGACACGGTGGGCGCTGGCGACACCTTTCAGGCCGCGTTGATTGCGTGGCTCACCGAGCAGCAGCTGGATTCGGTGGAGGGGGTGCAGCGGCTGGCGCGCGAGCAGATTGATGCAATGCTTAATTTTGCAGCGCAAGCGGCGGCGCTGACCTGCAGCAAGACGGGGCCGGATCTGCCGTATCGGCATCATCTGGATTAGCGCTGAATGTGTTCAAACACGTTAAACCAGCCGACAGGCGGCGCTCGGGCAGGTTAACCATCCCTTAACACTGCGGTCCAAAACTTTACTGGACCGCACGCCCTCAGACTTCTCTGACGCCCAGTGCGGCAGGCCCGACGATTGTCTCGTCGAGTTGACAGCCTTCTGCATTGGAGAATGTTCATGAACGTGCGCTCTGTACTGCTCGCTTCTTCCCTCGCCTTTAGCGCATTTACCGGAATCGCAAACGCCAGCGATTCCGCGTCGACGCAAGCCGTGCCCTATCACTATGGAATGCCATTACACGTCGCCAAGGTGGTCACCTTGACCGAACCTTCGACACTGGACTGCAAAGTGGTGACGGCGGAAATGAAATACATCGACAACACAGGCAAACCCGCAGAAATCACGTATCGCAAATTATCCGATGCGTGCAGCTATCAGAATTGATAGCAATGTCTGGCCTGGTTGCCAGGCCAGACATTGAGGTGGGGGATTCTAAGGCGAGCAACTACAGAGCTTTTCGATCGGGATGGAGTGTCTGAAGATGCGTTCGATGGTCAATGTCCGAACGCAACCCCGCGATCAGCTCATTGATCTCCCGACTCCCATTGAGTTGCTTGGCGTCTATTCCGGTTTTACACAGATCAAGCTGATCCGTTGCTCCGTCGGAATAGACTTTTATGGTCATCGAAAGATCGGGCGTCAGCGTGCATTGGCAGCGTTTCGGCAGAAAGCTGCTTTCAATAATGTTACGAAGTTCCAAGGCAGACAAAAACATGGCGACCCTCTCCTTAATTTTGAGATAGCCAATCAAACTCGACACCGACTCAATAAACTGCACGGTCAGCTTAGGAGCAGCTACAGCATAATTCATGCCTTGAAGTTCGCCCTGCAGCTCATCGGCAAATCAATGCGTTAGCGACCCGACTGAAAAAAAGCCTCATGCATTTTGCAAGAAACCCTGTTTGGGCACATGCAAAACGCAACCCTCTCATAACAGGTTTGCTATAACCGGCGATGAAAGCAAGAATGCGGGGAATACATCCAGTATCCGCTCACCCCACCTACAAGCAAGGAGGCATCATGGGTTCTGTGACCTTTAACACGACCGTCGGGCTAATAATTGCCGGCCTGGCCACCGTTGTTCAGGCTGCCAAACTCGAAGAAGTCGCGCCGTTCCCGAAAGCTGAAAAGGGTTTCACCCGGCAGGTCATTCATCTCCCATCCCAACCTCAGGAAGAGAACTTCCAGGTTGAAATCCTCGCCGGCAAGACGCTGACGGTGGACTGCAATCGTCAGCGCCTGGGTGGCATTCTTGAGGAGAAGAATCTCGAAGGATGGGGTTATCCGTTCTACCGACTCGAAAAAGTCATCGGCCCGATGAGCACGATGATGGCCTGTCCTGATGGCAAGTCGAAAAAAGACTTTGTACCGGTCGTAGGTGACGGATTCCTGCTGCGGTACAACAGCAAGTTGCCCATCGTGCTCTACGTGCCTGACGACGTCGACGTCCGCTATCGGGTCTGGTCGGCATCGAGCAAAGTCGAAAAAGCCGTTCAAGAGTAAAGGCCGCTTCAGGCCGGAGCGCCGTTCAACGCGGCGCGTTCGGCCACATGCCGCAAACTGTCAAAATTGATGTTGGCGCCGGAGTCGATAGCGATCAGCGTCTGTCCTTTTGCTTGTGTCTGCGCCACGTACTTCTTGATACCGGCCACCGCCAGCGCACCGGAAGGTTCAGTGATCGAGCGGGTATCGTCATAGATGTTCTTGATCGCTGCGCAGAGTTCATCATTGCTGACAGTGATGACTTCATCGACACAAAACCGGCAAACCTCGAACCCGTAAGCACCGATCTGCGCCACGGCCACGCCATCGGCAAACGTGCCGACGCTCGGTAACACCACTCGCTCGCCCGCGCTTAATGCCGCGGCCAAACACGCAGAGTGTTCGGATTCGACGCCGATGATGCGCACTTCGGGTCGCAGGTATTTCACATACGCCGCGATCCCGGCGATCAATCCTCCACCGCCTACCGGGACGAAGATGGCGTCCAGCGGCCCCTGATGCTGGCGAAGGATCTCCATGGCAACCGTGCCCTGCCCGGCAATCACGTCCGGGTCGTCGAAAGGGGAAACGAAGGTGCGTCCGGTTTCCTCTGCCAACCGCAACGCGTGGGCCAGGGCAAATGGAAAACTATCCCCGTGCAACACCACTTCCGCCGCTCGACTGCGCACGCCAAGCACCTTCAACTCCGGAGTCTTGCAGGGCATCACGATGGTCGCGGCGATCCCCAGCTCAAGCGCCGCCAGTGCAACGCCCTGAGCATGATTGCCGGCAGAGGCAGTGATCACTCCCCGGGCCTTTTGCTCATCACTCAACTGCACCAGCTTGTTATAGGCACCGCGAATCTTGAAGGAGAAGGTCGGTTGCAGGTCCTCCCGCTTGAGCAGGACCTGATTGCTCAGCGCGGCGGATAACGCCGGGGCGACTTGCAAGGGTGTTCGCACAGCCAGCTCGTAGACGGGCGCGGCGAGGATCTTTTTTACGTAGTGCTCAAGCAGGGTTTGCTGGCAGGGAGTGCTGTTCATTGTTATCTCCTGTGTTGATTCGAAACCCGGGAGACAGTAAGTAAAAACCCGCCTCTAGGGCGGGTTGGGTGCTGCAGTCGTGAGCTAGCCCGCCAAATAAGGAATGGCGGTAATAATGCTTGGCTGGCAGCGCAATACGGTGGAAGTCATGTACGGAAATTAGCTGCCCGCTGATGGCAAGTCAATGGCCAATTCAATCTCCGTTAAACGCAAAACCCTGTAGCAGCTGGCGAAGCCTGTGGCGAGGGGATTTATCCCCGTTCGATTGCGAAGCAGTCGCAAAGTTTTGGGGCCGCTGCGCGACCCAGCGGGGATAAATCCCCTCGCCACACCTCAGCCGGACGCCTGCTGCTACAAAGTTCGTTATGCAGGGTTACTTCAATCCAACCTTATACAGCGCTCCATTGCTTTCATCGGTCAGTACGTACAGATAACCGTCGGGCCCCTGCCGCACATCACGAATGCGCTTGTTAAGCTCCCCCATCAACCGTTCTTCGTGAACGACCCGGTCGCCATCGAATTGCAGGCGGATCAGCTCCTGAGTCACCAGCGCCCCGATAAACACGTTGTGCTGCCAGACCTTGAAACGGTCGGCGTCGTAGAACGCCATGCCGCTAAGACCCGGGGATTTTTCCCAGACATGGTGCGGTGCCACGGCGCCGTCAGCGGCCTTGCCCGTGGATTCCGGAATCGGCTGGCCTGAATAGTTGATGCCATGGGTTGCCATCGGCCAGCCATAATTTTTGCCGCGCTCGATGATGTTGATCTCGTCACCGCCCCGTGGCCCATGCTCGTTCTCCCACAGGACGCCCGTCCAGGGATTGAGCGCCGCACCCTGTGGATTGCGCTGGCCATAGGACCAGATTTCCGGGCGAACGCCGGACTGTCCGACAAAGGGGTTGTCGTCCGGCACCTTGCCATCCGGATAGAGCCGCACCACTTTGCCTTGCAGCTTGTCGAGGTCCTGGGCCGTTGCCCGGTCATTGTTCTCACCCAGGGTGATAAACAAATAACCGTCACGGTCGAACACCAGTCGCGAGCCAAAGTGATTACCAACCGACAGCTTGGGCTCCTGGCGGAAGATCACTTTGAAGTTCTTCAGAGTTGTCAGGTCTTCGGAGAGTTGACCGCGACCAACCGCCGTCCCGGCCTTGTCGCCCTCGCCCCCACCTTCTGCATACGACAGGTAAACCGTGCGGTCCTGCTTGAAGTCAGGCGACAGCACCACATCCAGCAAGCCGCCCTGCCCCTTGGCCCAGACTTTCGGAACGCCATTAATGGGTGCTGACAGTTTGCCATCGGCGCTGACAACCCGCAGCTTACCGGGCCGCTCGGTCACCAGCATGCCCTGGCGATCCGGAAGAAAGGCCAGCGCCCAGGGATGATCCAGCCCTTGGGTGATGGTCGTGACTTCGAGCGTTCCTTGCTCGCTCTTCAATTCCTGGGTCGGCGCCGCCATGACAGGCGATGCGGTAGTGAGTATCGCGCTGGCGCAAAAAGTCGCCAGGAGGGTTTTTCGCAACATGCACAATTCCTTATGTCGTAACAAAACTGGCAATACCTCAACCCCGGCCGTTCAGCGATTGCTGGTATCGGCATCCCGATGCGGTGGGTTGGGTACGAATTTGGGTGGGCTGCCGGGCACGGTTCTGTTCGGATAATCATTGCCGATGCCACGGTTATCCAGTGTCGGTGGACGCGGCACGGGCACAGTGTTGGGCCCGCGAATGACTGGTGCGGCAGGCTGTGTGCCTTGCATGCTATTGGGGTTGGCCCGGCGAATCGGGCTGTTGTAAGGATTGCTGGACGTGCCCGTAGGGCTTTGGGCCAACAGCAGTGTTGGCGGGGACAATGCGACGTCGGCCTGGGCCATATTGCCCAGCACGCCGCTCAACAACAGCAACGTGGCGCTATACGCAATCGTGTTCATTTAGGTGAACCTCTCGACGTGTTCGTAGATAGGGTCTTCGATGTCACGCTACGCCCGGGGTTCTGTTTTGTTAACTAAAACCTCTTTCAGAACATGTAACACGAGTTGACGGTGTGATTGATCCGTAGACCGGCCGGGCTTCAACGCGCTGAAACTTTTGCTCAGCGTCACGGGTCACCTGAACATCACTCATGAGTAGACGACCATGGCACGGGCAATCTGGAAAGGCGCAATCAGTTTCGGGCTGGTGCATATCCCTGTAGCGCTGGTCTCGGCGACGTCTTCCCAGGGGGTGGATTTCGACTGGCTCGACAGCCGCAGCATGGACCCCGTGGGCTATAAACGCATCAACAAGGTCACGGGCAAGGAAGTAACCAAAGAGCACATTGTCAAAGGTGTGCAATACGAAAAGGGCCGTTATGTGGTCTTGAGCGAAGAAGAAATCAAGTCCGCCCACCCGTTGTCCACGCAGACCATCGACATTTTTTCCTTTGTCGACAGCGACCAGATTCCGTTGCAGAACATCGACACGCCCTACTACCTGGCGCCCGATAAACGTGGTGGCAAGGTCTACGCATTACTGCGCGAGACCCTCAGCAAAACCAACAAGGTCGCACTGGCTCACGTGGTCCTGCACACCCGTCAGCATCTGGCGGCGTTGATGCCGCTGGAATCGGCGATGGTGTTGGTAATGTTGCGCTGGCCGGAGGAAGTGCGCAGCCTCGATACCCTTGAATTGGGCAGCGAAGTCACTGAGCCGAAACTGGCCAAGGGTGAACTCGACATGGCCAAGCGTCTGGTCCAGGACATGAGCGGTGACTGGTCGCCCGAGGATTATCGCGACAGCTTCGAGGACAAGATCATGTCGTTGGTCGAGAAGAAAGCCAATGAAGGCAAGATCGAGGATGTGGAAACGGCGACGGGCGAGGAAGAGCGCAAGACAGCGGATGTGATCGATTTGACCGAGTTGCTCAAACGAAGCCTGGGTGGGAAAGCGGCGGCCAAGCCTGCGGCGAAATCGAAACCTGCCGCGAAGGCCGCTACGGCGAAGAAAGCCACGAAGCGTTCCAGTGGCTGATAAATTCAGGCAGCTCTATCAGGTTGTTGGTGATTTCACTGACGCCATCGCGAGCAAGCTCGGCTCTTACAGTTGACGGAGTTTTAACAGTAGAAACCAGTCACCTGTGGGAGCCGAGCTTGCTCGCGATGAGGCCCAGGGCTCCAACACATCAGTCAGATCAAGACAAACACCGCCAACAACCCACCCAGTACCGCCCACTTCTCCAGGTAATACAGCTTTCGGTTACGCTTCTTCAGCGCCTTGCCTCGCAGTCGAATCTTGTAGATTCGGGCAAACAATCGGTTGATCCCGCCCGTCCTGTCACCTGCATCATTCGGCGCGCCCGCAGCCGACATCACGTTACGGCTGAACCAGCCATTGAATGCAGCGGCCCAGCGATACTTCATTGGCCGCTCGACATCGCAGAACAGAATGATGCGGTTCTGCTGTGTGGTGTTTTCAGCGTAATGAATGAACGTCTCATCAAACATCACCGCCTCGCCATCACGCCAGTGGTACTTCTCACCGTCGACATTAATGTAGCAACCCGCTTCATTGGGCGTTTCCAGCCCCAGGTGATAACGGTACGACCCGGCGTAGGGATCGCGATGACGAACCAGTTTCGAGCCCGGTGGGAGCTCCGCGAACATCGCGGCCTTGATCGAACCGATGCTCTGTACCAGTTCGGTCGTGCGGGGACAGAGCTTCATCGCCGAAGGATGACTGTCGCCATACCATTTGAGGTAAAAACGTTTCCAGCCAGTCTTGAAGAACGAGTTGAAACCCACATCGTCGTATTGATTGGAGCGCTTGATCTCCCCGGCCTCGATCAGGTTTCGCCCTTCTTCACGAATCTCTTCCCAATGCGCCTGCAACGGACTCAGATCGGGGAAATCGGCCGGATTGAGGTAAGGCTTGCTGGGGATTTTCGAACACAGGTAAAGGAAGCAATTGACCGGCGCCAGAAACGTTGAATGATCGCTCAGCTGGCGCCCCAACTTGTGGCGAACCCGCCCGCGCAGATGCACGTAGGCAATCGATAGAACGTAGATGGCAGCAATGATGAGTTTCACGAAATCGTCACACGTCAGAAGTGAACAAACGTAGTCCATGCCTGTCGGCATAAGCTGACAGGGCATTTTAGCCACGCTTTGTAACCAGTTGTTAGCATTCAGATGTGAAAATATGTCCGCTGATACCGCCAAAGTACCCGTGCGGCCTCAACGCCCTATCGTTTAAAGAGCCAGACCAGTACAATCGCCGCCAAACATTACGCGCCCCCCTTGGTTGATGACGGGAATGAACCCCGCCTCAGCGCACTTAGACTCGGGCCAAGCGCTCCATATGCTGCTGTCCACTTATTGCCAGATGGACCTTCCGCTTCTGACCGGGATGTATGTCCCGTGGTTTGAATAACGGAAACGGGTACTGAATCGGTACTGCCGCAACCCTAGCTACTCTGAATGCTTCGCAGGAAAAACCTTTGATCTCTACAGCTAACATCACGATGCAGTTCGGCGCCAAGCCGCTATTCGAAAACGTTTCGGTCAAATTCGGCGCGGGCAACCGTTACGGCCTGATCGGCGCCAACGGTTGCGGCAAGTCGACCTTCATGAAAATCCTCGGTGGCGATCTTGAGCCATCCGGTGGCCAGGTCATGCTCGAGCCGAACGTGCGTCTGGGTAAATTGCGCCAGGACCAGTTCGCCTACGAAGAATTCACCGTGATCGACACCGTGATCATGGGTCACGAAGAGCTGTGGAAGGTCAAGGCCGAGCGCGACCGCATCTACTCGCTGCCGGAAATGACCGAAGAAGACGGCATGGCCGTGGCTGAGCTTGAAACCGAGTTCGCCGAAATGGACGGCTACACCGCCGAATCCCGTGCCGGTGAACTGTTGCTGGGCCTGGGTATCGGCATCGAGCAGCACTTTGGTCCGATGAGCGAAGTGTCTCCAGGCTGGAAACTGCGCGTATTGCTGGCTCAGGCATTGTTCTCCGATCCTGAAGTGCTGTTGCTCGATGAACCGACCAACCACCTGGACATCAACACCATCCGCTGGCTGGAAAACATCCTGACCCAGCGCTCCAGCCTGATGATCATCATCTCCCACGACCGTCACTTCCTGAACAGCGTGTGCACCCACATGGCTGACCTGGATTACGGTGAACTGCGTCTGTTCCCGGGCAACTACGACGAGTACATGACCGTGGCGACCCAGTCCCGCGAGCAATTGCTGTCGGACAACGCCAAGAAGAAAGCACAGATTTCGGAGCTGCAGTCGTTCGTCAGCCGTTTCTCGGCTAACGCCTCGAAAGCCAAGCAAGCGACCTCCCGTGCCAAGGCGATCGACAAGATCCAGCTGGCCGAGGTCAAGCCTTCGAGCCGTGTGAGCCCGTTCATCCGTTTCGAACAAACCAAGAAGCTGCACCGTCAGGCGGTCATCGTCGAGCGCATGGCCAAAGGCTTCGACGGCAAGCCGCTGTTCAAGGACTTCAGCTTCCAGGTTGAAGCGGGCGAGCGCGTAGCGATCATCGGCCCGAACGGTATCGGTAAAACCACCCTGCTGCGCACCCTGGTCAACGAACTGACCCCGGATGCCGGCACCGTGAAGTGGACTGACGCCGCGGAACTGGGCTACTACGCTCAGGACCACGCACACGACTTCGAAGACGACTGCAACCTGTTCGACTGGATGGGCCAATGGACCCAGGGCGGCGAGCAAATCGTTCGTGGCACCCTCGGTCGCATGCTGTTCTCCAACGACGAAATCCTCAAGTCGGTCAAAGTGATCTCCGGTGGTGAACAAGGTCGCATGCTGTTCGGCAAGCTGATCCTGCAAAAGCCGAACGTGCTGATCATGGATGAACCGACCAACCACTTGGACATGGAATCCATCGAGGCGTTGAACCTGGCGCTGGAGAACTACCCGGGCACGCTGATCTTCGTCAGCCACGACCGTGAGTTCGTATCGTCCCTGGCCACCCGCATCATCGAGTTGAGCCCAAGCGGCGTGATCGACTTCAGCGGTACCTATGACGACTACCTGCGTAGCCAGGGTGTTGTGTTTTAAGCGACTGCCAGCCTAAAAAGCCCTGTCCATGTGACGGGGCTTTTTATTGCCTGAAGATCAAAAGATCGCAGCCTTCGGCAGCTCCTACAGGTGCACGTGTTTATTGATCGCTCCCACTCTTCGCGTGGGAATGCAGCCCGGGATGCTCCGTGTCCCGGCTGAAGCGGACGCGGAGCGTCCATTGCGGCATTCCCACGCAGAGCGTGGGAACGATCTGTGTGTTCGAGGAATATAGTTAGCCTGCTTTCTTTTATTTTCCGCCCACGCCATGATGGAGCTCTCCCACCGCCGCCCGCGAACGAGCCCTCATGTCTGCGCAGCAACTGCCACCACAAAGCTCCATGGCGATCACCCTGCAGATCGTCTCCATCGTCTTCTATACCTTTATTGCGTTCCTCTGCATCGGCCTGCCGATCGCGGTATTGCCCGGTTATGTCCACGATCAACTGGGATTCAGCGCCATCGTGGCGGGGTTGACCATCGGGTGCCAATACCTCGCCACCCTCCTCAGCCGGCCCATGGCCGGGCGCATGTCGGACACCGTCGGCACCAAACGGGCGATCGTCTACGGCTTGTCGGGGATTGTGTTGAGCGGCGCGCTGACGCTGCTGTCGACGCAGTTGCAAAGCATGCCGCTCCTGAGCCTGTTGATCCTGATCGCTGGCCGTTTGTTACTGGGTATCGCTCAAGGCCTGATCGGCGTCGGCACCATCAGTTGGTGCATGGGACAGGTCGGTGCGGAACACACCGCGCGCTCGATTTCCTGGAACGGCATCGCGTCCTATGGCGCCATCGCCATTGGCGCACCGCTGGGCGTGGTGATGGTCAGCGAGCTGGGGTTTGCCAGCCTGGGGATCGCCTTGTCGTTAATGGCCGCAGGCGCGCTGTTGCTGATTCGCAACAAGCCTTCGGTGCCGGTGATCCGTGGCGAGCGCCTGCCGTTCTGGGCAGTGTTCGGGCGAATTGCGCCGTTCGGTGCGAGCCTGAGCCTGGCGTCCATCGGATATGGCACGCTGACGACCTTTATTGCCCTGTATTACGTCAACCGAGGCTGGACCGGTGCGGCGTACTGCCTGACCGTGTTCGGCGTCTGCTTCATTCTGGCGCGGATACTGTTTATTTCGAGCATCAACCGTTTTGGTGGGTTCACGTCGGCGATTGCCTGCATGTGCATCGAAACGGCGGGATTGACGCTGCTGTGGTTGGCCCCTTCAACCGGTTACGCGTTGTTAGGCGCAGGCTTGACCGGGTTCGGCCTGTCGCTGGTGTACCCGGCGCTGGGCGTAGAGGCCATCAAGCAGGTACCGAACACCAGTCGCGGTGCGGGATTGAGTGCGTATGCGGTGTTTTTTGATTTGGCACTGGCGATTGCCGGGCCGCTGATGGGGGCGGTGGCGTTGAATCTGGGGTATTCGTGGATTTTCTTTACCGCCGCATTGCTGTCGGTGACCGGTCTGGGCTTGACGCTCCTGTTGAAACGCCGCGCGATGGCCAGATAGCCACTCGATATCTGTTGCATTGACGATCTATGTAGCAGCTGGCGAAGCCTGCGTTCTGTAGGAGCAAGGCTTGCCCGCGATTCAGACGACCGGGTTTCCCGGTCGTACGAAATACCGCCTTCGCGAGCAAGCTTTGCTCCCACAGCTTCGCCAGCCGCTACAAGGAAGTTGATCGCTTACTGATCGGCAGTTTGCATACCCGCCCGGGTCGATTTGCCCAGCGCATGGGAGAAGAACCGCCCCGCCTCGGAAATCATATTTCGGTGAATGTCCTCACGATCCACACCATCAGCATCGGTACACAGTGCCGGCATGGCCTGGATCTGTTCTTCATTGCAGGGCGCCATGAACACGAAGTGCCCTGCCCCTGCCAGCAACTTGAAGTCCGGTGCAATCGGCAGTTTGCGCGCCAGCGCTGCGGCATTTTTGTCGAAGGCCACCAGTTTGTCGCCATCACCGCTGTAAAGCAGCACCGGCACATGCACATCGGCCAGGGTATGGCGACCGAACTTGAGGCTCAGTGGCGCCATCAGCAGCAAGGCATGCACACGCGGATCGGCCACCGGTTGCAAATCATCACGATCAACAATCAGCTCGCCCTTGGTGTTGCAGGCATCACGATCGTCCGGACGTTCCTGGCAATAACGGCGCAGGCGATCCAGATCAGGGGTTGCACCGGAAAGGATCAGCGCTGTCTCGCCGCCCGCCGAATAGCCAATCACACCCACCTGATCGGCATTGACGAACGGCGCCAGCATGGGATCGCCCAGCGTTGCGGTGATCGCTTCGGAAATCTGGATCGGCCGACCATAAAGGTTACTCAACGTACCCAGGCGGCTGTGATCTTTGGAGTTGTCACCGGGATGAATCACCGCCACCACCACAAAACCCTTGCGCGCCAATGACGTCATGAGGTCATGCAAGGCCAGAGGAGTACCGGTATTACCGTGGGAAAGCATCAGCATCGGAAAACGGCCAATGGCGACCCGTGTATCTTCGCCTGCCTCGACGTTATAGCCCTCAAGCTTGCTGGTGTGCTCCTTGTCGCTGGAGGGATAGAACGCAATGGCCCGCATGGGCTGCAAGTCCAGCGGATCGAGAAAACTCATCTCGTGGAAGCCCACGCTCCAGTGGGGATGAGGCGCAGGCGCGGCGTGCACTGAATTCAGGCTGCTGAGCAGACAGATCAGTAATGTTGCACAAAGACGCACCATGGAACGCCACCTGCTACTTGATCAAAGACGATACTGCTTGAGTGCATAAGCCGGGCCATGTCCGATCAGTTCATGACATAGCCAGAAACAAAAAACTCCGTATCTGGAGCTTGCGCTACCAGAATACAGAGTTTTCAGGGTGTTGCCTCACGCTGTTTTAACGTCTTTACGCAAGCCTTACGCGGCGGCGAACAACTGCTCGCTGATGTGCGTGTGTGCATCGTTCATCGCTTTGGTGCGCACTTCGTCACCATAGGCCAGGCCTTCGGCACGGACGAACTCGATATCGGTGATGCCGAGGAAGCCGAACAGCAGCTTCAAGTATTCTTCGTGAGCCACACCGCTCGCTTGACCGGCATGCAAACCACCGGCTGTCGAAACGATTACCAGTTTCTTGCCGCCACACAGGCCTTCAGGACCGGCTTCAGTGTAACGAAAGGTCTGGCCGGCAACCGCGATGCGGTCGATCCAGGCCTTCAGTTGGGTCGGAATCGTGAAGTTGTACATCGGTGCAGCAACAACCACAGCATCGGCGGCGAGGAATTCAGCCAGCGTTTGCGCGCTCAGGTCAGCTTCGTGCTGTTGCGCGGCGTTGCGCAGTTCGGCAGTCGTACCGGCGGCAACCAGCGTGGTGGAAGAAAAATGGCTGATGGCATCAGCGGCCAGGTCACGGTAGGTCACCACGGCGCTGGAATCGGCTACTTGCCAGGCGTTCACGACTTCGCTGCTCAACTGACGGGAAGCCGAGTTGTCACCCAGAATGCTCGAATCGATATGCAAAAGTTTCATAAGAAGTTCTCCAAGGTGAGGATCGCCAAGGGCGACCTGATGGAGAGAATCCTACCGATGAAACCAATAGCCGAGTAGTCGTCGATAATGCGATTATTCGTCTCACTGATAGAACAATCGGATATCGCCATGCAAGACCTCAATGATCTCTACTATTTTGCCAAAGTAGTCGAAGCCGGTGGCTTCGCCGCTGCGGGACGTTTGCTGGGGATTCCCAAGTCGCGGCTATCGCGACGTATTGCCGAGCTGGAGGAACGCCTGGGCGCGCGATTGCTGCAACGCACCACCCGCCAGCTCAATCTGACTGCCGTGGGCGAGCGCTACCTGCGCCACTGTCAGGCGATGTTGCTTGAGGCCGAAATGGCTGACGAAGCCGTGGCCAGTATGTCCAGTGAACCTCGAGGACGCCTGCGAGTGTCTTGCCCGGTGGGCCTGGCACACGAAATCCTCCCGGGAGTGATCAGCAGCTTCCTTGAGCGATTTCCACAGGTGCAGCTCGAAGTCATGCTGCTGAACCGCCGCGTCGACCTGGTGACCGAAGGCATCGACGTGGCGTTGCGCGTGCGCGAACTGGGCGATGAAGACCCGCAGCTGGTCACCCGGCGTCTGCGCCAGGCGCAAACGGCGCTGGTGGCCAGCCCTGAGTTCATGCTGGGACGTGAGATCAACCACCCTGACGATTTGAAAAGCCTGCCAGTCCTGGGTGCCCTCGAAGCCGACCGCATGATGCACATCCGACTGCTCGACGAGCATGGTAAAAGCTACGAACTCACCCTGGAACCGCGCCTGGGCATCGATGATTTCATCGTGCGCAAGGCCTGCACGCTCGCCGGCCAGGGTTTTACCCTGCTACCGATGATGTTTTGCGAACAGGAACTCGAAGAGGGCTCGCTGGTTCGCCTGTTGCCGGGCTGGTCGCTGCCTGGCGGCTGGCTTCAGGCGGTCTACCCTCATCGACGCGGTGTAATGCCGGCCGTTCGCGCCTGGATGGACCATTTGATCGAATCGTTCGACGCGTGTGGGGATCGACTGATATGAAGGCTCGACGGATGAGCGAAGACGATGTCGCACAATTTTGCCTCGCCCTGCCCGGTGCCCGGGAGGATTACAAATGGGGTGGCGTGCGGGTGTTTTCGATTGCGGGAAACAAGATGTTTGCCCTGCAGGGCTTGAGAGGAGACTCGCTGGCCTTCAAGGTCGATAAAGATCTGTTTCTGGGGCATTGCGATCGACCGGGCATACACCCGGCACCTTATCTGGCGCGGGCCCAATGGATCATCATGGAGACGCCCTACCCGCTGGGCGCCGAAGAGCTGCAAGGCTTGCTGCAACGTTCCCACCAACTGGTGGTGAGCAAGTTGCCCAAACGCACTCAGGTCGGCCTTTTGCTTTAGTGCACGCGCCTAAAAGAGCGCAAACACATGAGCGCCGAGGAACAACTGGTCAATCCAGAACACCTGATGCAGCAGCACGATGGTCCAGAACAGGACCTGGTAGGAAATCTTGCGGGTTTTATGGCGAAACACTTGCTGCGCCACCAAGGCGCCCGGCCAACCGCCTGCCAGCTCTACCGCGTGCAGGACGTTCTCGGGCGTGCGCCAACGGGCGGTGCGCGCCTTGCGCTTGTCGCTCCAATAAAGGAAGAACGCCAGCACGCTGACGATCCCGTAGGCCGACAGGGGAATCAGCGAGATCCCCTGCAACCACATCGACAGCGAGCCCACAAACGGCAGCGCGCACACGATCGCAAACACCAGACATTTCAGCCGCAGGTTCTGGATCTTGCCGCCGGAGTTACCTTCGGGGCGGTTGCGCGCGCTGCTGTCATTCATGGCTTGGCTGCGCTCCAGTCAACCCAGCCGAATTGCCAGGTGGCGAGGATCACCAGACCGAATGCGATGCGATACCAGGCGAACACCGCATAACTGTGGCTGGCGATGAACTTGAGCAAGCCACGCACGGCAATCATCGCGAAGATGAACGCGGTGACGAAGCCGACGGCAAACACCGGGAAATCCGCAGGCACGAACAGGTGCCGGTATTTGTACCCCGAGTACACGGCCGCACCGACCATGGTCGGCATCGCCAGGAAGAACGAGAACTCGGTCGCAGTCTTGCGGGACAGCCCGAACAGCAAGCCACCGATAATTGTCGAGCCGGAGCGCGAAGTACCCGGAATCATCGCCAGGCACTGGGCAAAACCGACTTTCAGGGCGTCTTTCCAGGTGATCTCGTCGACGGTCTCGGCGTGCACTTCATGTTCGCGGCGCTCGGCCCACAACATGATGACTCCGCCGATGACCAGTGCCGTCGCCACGGTGATCGGATTGAACAGATATTCTTTGATCATGTCAGCGAAGATCACGCCCAGTACCACCGCTGGCATGAAGGCAATCAGCAGATTGGCGGTAAACCGTCGAGCGCTGGGCTGGGTCGGCAGCCCGATGACCACGTCGAGGATCTTGCGGCGAAACTCCCACACCACCGCCAGGATTGCCCCGAGCTGGATAATGATGTTGAAGGCCATGGCCCGCTCACCACCGAAGTTGAGCAAGTCGGCCACAATAATCTGGTGGCCCGTACTGGAAATGGGCAGAAACTCCGTCAGCCCTTCTACAACGCCAAGTATCAATGCCTGAAAGGCGGTCCAAAGATCCATCAATCCCCCAAGAAGCGATGCACGCGGGCATGCCCCGTTAATATTTTTCAGAACGTTTTTGCATTCAGCCTGGCTGTTGATCCCGCGCAAGAGTCTCCAGACGAAACCGTGAGAATCTCGTGAAAATTCAAGCTGGATTCAGGTTTTTCCGCGCGGGGCCGAAATCCTATCAGACAAGTCCCTTTTACGCTGCCGAGTATTGGGCTTGAGCCGCTACATAAGCCTCATCAAGCGTGACGGGATGCTGGCGATCCTTCATGACAAGAACAAGAAACCGGAGTGACAGCGTTATGAACAGCTTGCGCAATATGTCGATCAGCCGCCGTCTTTGGCTGATCCTGATCGTGGCCGTCATGATGTTGATGACGTTAGGCGTGTTGATGCTCAAGCAGATTCACGAAGACCTGTACCAGGCCAAAGCGCAGAAGACCCAGCACGTGGTGCAGACCGCCAGCGGGGTCCTGAGCTATTACCATGAGCTGGAAACTGCCGGAACGCTGACCCGCGACGCGGCGCAGAAACAGGCACTGACGGCTGTTCGCGGCCTGCGTTACGACCAGAATGATTACTTCTGGATCAACGACCTGACCCCGGTCATGGTCATGCACCCGGCCAATCCTAAACTCGACGGGCAGAACCTGGCAGCCATCCGCGACCCGGACGGTTTTGCGCTGTTCAATGAAATGGTCGCCGTCGCTAAATCCAAGGGCGCCGGCATCGTCAACTATCGCTGGCCGAAACCGGGCGCCAGCGAACCAGTAGAAAAAACCTCCTACGTGAAGTTGTTCGAACCCTGGGGCTGGGTGATCGGTTCGGGCGTCTACATCGATGACATGCAGGACGAGTTCTACGCACAGGTCTGGAAGGCCTCGGCGTTGGGAGTGGTGATTGCATTGATCATGGCGGCGCTGGTGATGCTGATTGCACGCAGCATCGTTCGACCGTTGCAGGAAACCGTCAATGCCATGGCCAATATCGCCAGCGGCGAGAGCGACCTGACCCGCAGCCTCGACACGCATGGGCAGGATGAGGTAACGCAACTGGCCCGGCATTTCAACGCATTTACCGCCAAGCTGCGTCTGGTGATCAGCCAGTTGCAGGTCTCCGCCGGCGCCTTGGGCGATTCCTCCAGCGAGCTGGGCAACGACGCCGCCCAGGCGCAACAACGCAGTCAACAGCAATCCCAGCAGATGGAACTGGTGGCCACCGCCATCAATGAAGTGACGTATGGGGTTCAGGACGTTGCCAAGAACGCCGAACACGCCGCGAGCGAAATGCGCGATGCCGAGTCCCAGGCACAGCAAGGCCAGATCAACATTGATAGCAGCCTGCAGCAGATCGACAAGCTGTCGGGCACCATCGATCAGGCGGTGGAAGTGATACGCACCCTGGCGGCCGAAAGCACGCAGATCGGTTCGGTGCTGGAGGTGATCCGGTCGATTGCCGAGCAGACCAACCTGCTGGCCCTCAACGCGGCCATCGAGGCGGCGCGAGCGGGCGAGCAGGGTCGCGGATTTGCGGTGGTCGCCGATGAAGTCCGGCTGCTGGCTCAGCGCACACAAAAATCCACCGCCGAGATTCAGTCGATGATCGAGCGCCTGCAAAATCATTCGGAAGCGGCGGTCAAAGTGATCGGCGACAGCAGCCGCGCCTCACAACTGACCATCGAACAGGCGGGCCTCGCTGGGGCGAGCCTGAGCGCGATTGGTCAGGCGTTACGCAACCTGAACGGGCTGAATGCCTCCATTGCCAGCGCCACCTTGCAGCAGGCGCACGTGGTGGAAGATATCAATCAGAACGTGACCCAGGCAGCCGGCTTGTCCCACAGCACCGCACTCGCGGCTGAACAGTCGAGCGTGGCGAGTGTTCGGTTGAAAGCGCTGAGTGTCGAACTGAACAGCTTGTTGAAGCAGTTTCGGGTGTAGGGCTCAAGACAACACCCGCCCCCTTTACCAGCTGCCGAGCCTGGCTCCTGTGGCAGCTGGCAAAACCTGGCCCCTGTGGCGAGGGGATTTATCCCCGTTGGGTTGCGAAGCAACCCCAAAATCAGGCGACCTAGATAAATAAGGCATACCGCGTGCACCGGTTCTGCGACGCCTGCGTCGCCGAACGGGGATAAATCCCCTCGCCACAGGGGCCAGGCTTCTGAAGCATGCCACAGGGGCAAGGTTTCGGCTCAGGGGACCAAGGTACATTCGTGAAAGTTCGTACCTACTTACGTGCAGGGCGGTTCTACTTGGCCGCACCTGCCGGTACAATCCGCTCCCCTCGCCAACTCCCCAAGGAAACGCCATGTCCGGGCTAGAACTGTTTGCCGCCGCCCTCGGTGTCATCGCCGTCTGGTTGACGGTCAAACAGAATCCCTGGTGCTGGCCGATCGGCCTGGTGATGGTATTGCTGTACAGCTGGGTTTTTTTCGAAGTGAAGCTCTACTCCGACATGCTGCTGCAGATCATTTACGCAGCACTGCAACTCTATGGCTGGTGGCAATGGACACGCGGGGGTGAGGCGCGGCAGGGACGCAGCGTCAGCCAGCTGGAGGCTTCCACCATTGCCTTGAGTCTGGCGCTGGGCGCTGTTGGCAGCCTGGCATTGGGAGCCGCCATGGCGCACTGGACCGATGCGGCGCAACCCTGGCTGGATGCCGCGCTGACCGGGTTCAGTCTGGTGGCCCAGTGGTGGATGGCACAGAAACGCGTGCAATGCTGGCCATTGTGGCTTGTGCTGGACGTGATTTTCGTCGGGCTGTTCATCTACAAAGGCATGTACCTGACTGCCGGCCTCTACGGTCTGTTCGCCGTTATCGCCATTCAAGGCTGGCGCGAATGGCGCGCCGACCTGGCGTTGCGAGCATGAAGGTTCTGGTCCTCACGGGGCCTGAATCGAGCGGGAAGAGCTGGCTGTCGAGCGAGATCCAGGCGCACTTTGGCGGGCTGCTGGTCGGTGAGTACGTACGGCATTTCATCGACCGTGAAGCCCGCGACACCTGCTACGACGACATCACACCCATCGCGCAAGGCCAACTCGCCTGGGAAGATGAGGCGCGCGCCAGGCGCCCTTCCCTGTTGATTCTGGACACCCATCTGTTGAGCAACATCCTTTGGAGCCGCACCTTGTTCGGCGATTGCCCCGACTGGATCGAGCAAGCCTTGCTGGCCCGGCGCTACGACCTGCATTTGCTGCTAAGCCCTGAAACCGTCGCCTGGCATGACGACGGACAGCGTTGCCAACCGCAGCTGGACGAACGCCGTGCGTTTTTCCAGGCGAGCCTCCAGTGGCTTGACCTGCACCGCCAGCCTTGCCAGGTACTTCAAGGCGATTGGCAACAGCGCAAGGACGCAGCATTTGAGGCAGTAACTCGCCTGCTGGATATCTGAAAGGGGCTGTCTGCCCCTGTCAAAAGTGTCCATTCCTGAAACACTTTCACCTGCGCAAACCCACGCGCTAAAGCGTCCTGGGGACACTTGGGCGAAACTGTTACGTCACTGATACACCTTCTCATTAGCCCCTGTAGCAAGCATTCCCGCCAACATGGACGGCGTTTTTCCGCGCCTCTGTCTCACCGTTATTACAAATTATTTCTGCTAATCCCGAAGGAAAACTCCAACACTCTGTTTTTAATAGAAAAACCAAAAGCGGCACACCTTCTGCTCTCTTCCCCGCAACGCTGATAAGGGCAGTGTTTCACTTACAGAAGGAATTGCCGCCGTGGGGATATTTGATAAACGCGCTTTTGGTCTGTTGTTGATCGGATGCGCACTCGGCACAAGTGTCTGCCTGCCAGTACAGGCGGATAACGGCATCATTACCATCAAACGTGATGTCCAGACCCGTAATGCGGTCACCCCGCCTCTTATTCCCGATCCGAATCCAACAACCGTCAATGCCAACCCGTCGCAACAGATCCTCAAACAAACTAACGAGTTGAGCGACGGCGACTTCGCCAACGTTGCCAGTGGCGCCAGCATTTCGCGCATGGTCACGCAGAACACCAATAACCTGGGCGCAAACATTTCCACGCAGAACCAGTTGTCGAACCAACCCGCCGGACGTTCGGGCAACTCGGGAGGTGGTATCGCCAACATGGTCAACTCGAGTATGGCGCAGGGCCTGGGTACGCTGAAAATCATAACGGGAGACCGTTAGGATGAATCGCACTCTGCTCGTTCTCGCCATGTTTTGCAGTGCATCAACCTTTGCCCAATCTCCGGTGATCAATAAAGCCGACATCGACGACTCGGGTTCTCAATATCAGGGCAACCTCACCGTCAACCAGGCAGCTGGCGATCAGCAGCAACAGGCCAACGCACGGGCCATCGCTATCGGCCACGGGGCTAGCGCCACCACCCAGATTCGCCAGGCCCTGGGCACCCCAAGCAGCCCCTTGATGGATGCGACATCCAGCATCGGGGGCAACTCTTTCAGTAACGGCAACGGCGCACTGGGCGTTAACCAGAGCGCCGGGGCCGGCACGCAACAAGCAAACGCATTGCGCATCAGCGTCAGTGCTCAGCCGCAAACGATCGACGACAGCGTCCTTCTTCAACAGAACGTAGCGTTGATCAACAACTCCGATCCAACTGTCTCTGCAACAGGCTATCGCCAGGTCTCTACGAGTGACCAGGCCTTCACCGGTAGTCGCGGGGTTATTCAGTTGAATCAGAGTGCCGGGGTGGGAAATCGAATGGGAAACACCCTGAGCATACGGGTCGCGGATTGACCCGAAAAAGGTAAAAAAACAACACTTAACCTTAATATCAGTACGGAGAATCACCATGAAACCTTCGATGGCACTAAAGCCTCTGGTTTTCGCAATTGCTGCGGTCATGGCTGTTGCTGTACACGCTGGTCAAAACGACAATAATGGCCATAACAATGGTCACAACAACGGCCATAACAATGGCCATCACAACGGTGGTGGCGGCGGCGGCCCACAAACTCCACCACCACCAACAATGATCCCTGTGTATGCAACGGCCAATGCTTGGGATAACCAAAGCAGCACCGATAACCGCATCCGCAACGAAGGGACCATCAACAACGCTGAAATGAACAGCTCGGCAACAGGCACCAGCGGCAACGTCGGCGTCAACGTGGCTGCAGGTAACGGCAACCAACAAGACAACGCGGCGGCCATCGCCAACGCTGCGTCGGACTCCAGCCTTGATAACAGCTTCGTGTTCGGCACTGCCGCCGCAACATCGACTGTTACTCAAACCAGCAACAACAACGTCGTCAACAACTTCGGTAGCCAATCCTCTGCTGTGATGAGCGCATCGGGTAACGGCGGCAGCGGCAACATGGGTGTCAACATTGCCGGCGGCGACCTGAACCAACAGAAAAACACCATGGCCATTGCTAATGCCAATGCTCCACTGGGCAATGCAACCGCTACCGCCACTGCCGACCAGCAAGGTCCTGGCCTGACAGTGAACAACAACGCTGATCGGACATACCGTCTGGATACCATCACCGTCACCAATTCGGCGAGTGGTAGTTCTTCCAACGGCTATCAATCCAATGCCAGCGGCAGCAAATCCTCCGCGTCTGCGTTTGAAGTGGCCGGTTCCAAAGCCTTCGCAGCCAACGGATCCAGTAGCTCGAATGCCAGTGGCTCTCACAACAGTAACTCGAACGGCTCTTCAAGCGCTTCTCTGAGCGCTACCTTGAGCGCCACGCTGGACGCAGCTGCAGAAGCGGCCAGAAGCGCTACCTGGACTGAAGGCCGCCGCGAACGCAGCAGCAGCTCTGAATCCAGCGCATCGCTTAACGCATCGCTCGACGCAACGCTTGATGCTTCTGTAAACACCTCGCACTCGAACTCGAACAGTTCCTCGTTCGAAAAATCGTATGACAAGGCTTACGACAAAGCGGCTGCTTCGGCGTACGAAAAATCGGGCAGCAAAGCAGCTGCATCCGAGTACGAAAAAGCGAAAAGCTACAGCGAAAGCAGTTCATTTGATTTGAGCAATACTTACTCCTATCAAGTGCTGACTCCAACTGGCTGGGCTAACCCTGTAACCAACACCGCAACCCTGAGTGGTTCGGTTAACGGCGGCAGCGGCAACCTGGGCGTCAACGTAGCTGCTGGTGTGGGCAACCAACAAAGCAACTCGCTGGCCATCTCCAACCAGTCGTTCTAATTGTTGTCGGTGGAGGCCCCCTTCTGGGGGCCTTTTTCAACACAACCAGAAGGCGTCCTACCATGCGCATTATCGCCTTGGCATTTCTGCTTTGCGTAGCCGGCGTGATCGAGGCTGCACAAATGCCGCTTGCCGTTCTGCCTGGAGGCGCAGTGATCTACAAGCCGATCCAAAGTGTGCGCGAGCGCAAATTCGAGGATCTGGTGCAACAGAAAACCGACTTCAGTTGCGGCGCAGCTGCGCTGGCAACCATCTTGCGTCAAGCCTATTGGCTGGACGTCGATGAAGAACAGATCATTACCGGCATGCTGGCACAGTCCGATCAGAATCTTGTTCGGGTCCAGGGTTTCTCCATGCTTGATATGAAGCGTTACGTAGAAAGTATTGGCATGCGGGCCCGTGGCTACCGTGTAGCGCCGGAAACGCTGACCGACATCAAGATTCCGGTTGTGGTCCTCCTGGATATACGCGGCTACAAACACTTCGTGGTCATGCAACGTGTCCATGATGGCTGGGTATACATCGGCGACCCGGTACTCGGACACAAACGTTTCAAAATCGATGACTTTGTCAAAGGCTGGAACGGCATCATCTTTGCCGTTATCGGTCAGGGCTATGACAAGTCCAATGCGCTACTGGATCCCCCCGTACCGCTCACTGCCAAGAACCGCATTGACACCTTCAGCCCGGTGCGAGACGCAGACCTGATGGATTTCGGGTTTATAAAAAGCGACTTCTTCTAATAACAAGGGAGCATGAAGCTCCGGGAGCAACCAATGAATACGTCAATCTGGCTGGCCGTCGTCTGCCTGGCTGCCAGCCTGCCAACCCAGGCACAAACGTTCAAACCGATTGAATTGAAGGATCAGGAACTGGCAAACCTGCGAGGCCGCTATGTCATGCCGGGACGGATTGTCAGTTTTGGCATCACCATGTCCAGTACCTGGGAAAATGCAAAAGGCGAAGTCATCGGGGCAATGTCCTCCATGCAAGTGAAAGCATCGACCATCAAGCCACAATTTTATGTGTCGATGATCGACGAAAAAAGCACCAACTCAAACCCTTCGCAAGTTGCCAGCACTGCCAGTACGGGCAGTAGCGCGAGCAACAGCACAAATCCGGGTACCGGTACCGTCACCGGCGGCGCTGGCCTGAACACCACCGAAGGTGTGACTCAAGTAGTACGTGCAGCCGGCGACAACAACATTGCCTACAACAATGTCGATCTCAACGTCACCAAGGCGAACGAGGCGCCGACGGTACAACCTCAGGGGCAAGTATTGGACTCTGGCACTACGTTAACCGGCAACAATGGCGCGGGCTCAATGAGCGTTTCCTCAACCGGTACCGGTGTGCAAATGAACATTGTGGCCAACAACAATCAGGGCAGTACCGTTCAACGCCTGGCTCAGGGCGGACTGTTGCAGAACACAACGTTGCTCGGCAGTAGCAATCAGGTACGCAACCTGACGTCCCTCAATGTCGTACTGCGTGACAACGTGGCTACAGGTAGGTCTTTGACCGGCAATCTGGACCAGCTCAAAGGTCTTCGCACTGCCGGATTCTGATCTACGCTCAGTCTCATCAGAAGTAGTCAGAAGGGACGGCTAACCCATGCACCGATCGTTGACGCTCAACGCAATTGTTTGTTTGAGTAGCCTGGCTCCAGCCTCACTGCTGTATGCAGCGCCGGACCCCCAGGTCGAGATCCTGAAACAAGAACTCATGGAGTTGAAACAGCGTTACGAAGCACAACAGAACGCGTTGATGGTACTTGAGCAACGGGTTCGCCAAGTCGAAGAAACACCTGCCACACCGGCGCCCAAACGCCTGACCAAATCCCCCGCCGACCCGACCAGAGGTGGTGGCCAGTCGGTGGCGGCCGGTGCGCCGGGAACCACGGGCAGTTCATATGGCCAGTCGCTCAAGGATGACTCGGAGCCGGCGCCCAGCGTTTCCAACCTGTATGACGAAGCCAGCGGCTTCTTCGGTGGCGGCAAGTTCAGCGTCGAGACCGGCCTGACCTACACCCACTACGATACCCGGGCACTAACGCTCAACGGCTTCCTGGCACTGGACTCGATTTTCCTCGGCAATATCAACCTCGACCGCATCAAAGCGGATAACTGGACGCTGGACCTGACCGCCCGTTACAACGTGGCGCAACGTTGGCAGTTCGACATTAACGTCCCCGTGGTTTATCGCGAATCGACTTACTCCTCGGGAGGCGCTGGTGGCGCCGGACCGGTCACGTCGGACGCAACCGTCACCCGCGACCCCACCATCGGTGATGTCAACGTAGGCGTGGCTTACAAGTTCCTGGATGAGTCGGCCAGCCTGCCCGACGCGGTCGCGACGCTGCGCATCAAGGCGCCAACCGGCAAAGACCCTTACGGCATCAAGCTGATCAGTGATCCGACCAACGACAACCTCGCGGTACCCGAAGACTTGCCTACCGGCAACGGCGTCTGGGCGATCACTCCGGGTATCTCGCTGGTCAAGACCTTTGACCCGGCCGTGCTGTTCGGCAGCCTGGCGTACACCTACAACATGCAGGACTCTTTCAGCGACATCAGCCCGCAGGTCGGCTCCAAGGTCAAAGGCGATGTGAAACTGGGTGATTCCTGGCAGGTCGGCGCCGGTATTGCATTCGCCTTGAACGAGAAGATGAGTATGTCGTTCTCGTTCACCGATCAGTTCGCCCGCAAGAGCAAGATCAAACCGGACGGTGGCGATTGGCAGTCAATCAGCAACAGCGATTACAACGCGGCGAACTTCAACATCGGCATGACCCTGGCCGCTACCGATAAACTGACGATCGTGCCTAACCTGGCGATTGGCCTGACCGAAGACTCTCCGGACTTTTCCTTCAGCCTGAAATTCCCTTACTACTTCTGATCTGCACTGACAGAAAAGCCCCGTTGCCATGGAGATGGCAACGGGGTTTTTTTTGGGTTTGGATCAAGAGGAAAGATCAAAAGATCGCGGCGGGGCCACGGAGCAGGACCGGAGTGAGGGTATGCCGAGCCTGGGCAAGGCACCGCACGAAAGAGCAAGAGCGTTTGGTTACTTTGCGCTCTACCAAGTGACTCGCTGGTAGAGCGAACCAATAGCGGCCATGACCGCAAGAACGGATATGTACAACATCAAGAATGTCATCGTCGATCAGGTCGCCATCGCCGGCAGGCCAGCTCCCACATTTTGATTTGGGTGCATCAGGGAACTACTCATCGGATATGAGGCCGCCATCGCGAGCAAGCTCACTCCTACAGTTTGATCTGGGTGTATCTGGGAGATATGAGTCGCCTTTGAGGCCGTCATCGCGAGCAAGCTCGGCTCCCACAGGTGAATGCGTGGGCTTCCAGAGTCAGGTCGGCTGTCAGGCCGCCTCGCTTCGGCTTTTGATCTGCTTTTGATTTTGATCTTCTTGCCCCCTCGGCAGGCCGAGCGCAGGTTCTGCGCAGTGGGCAACCCGGCATGGATGCCGGGTTAGCCGCGCACGGCCATGGATGGCCGATCGCGGCGGGCCCACG
>Ga0160470_100091_pt1 | contig 110500 bp, 99 predicted proteins | sample HID1973I_E11MG_FD_108214 | JGI IMG/M metagenome (GOLD analysis project Ga0160470, IMG submission 108214) | Enriched mosquito-associated microbial communities from UW Madison campus, WI, USA - HID1973I_E11 MG | ecosystem: Host-associated > Arthropoda: Insects > Digestive system > Unclassified ... | reverse complement strand
TCTTTTTCAACTCCTTTCGCGCTTCGATGACCTGAAGCAACTCACTGCCGAAAACTGCGTAACTCTTTGTTTACCAAGGAGTTTTCCGTTTCGACTGCGCCGGAAGTGGGGCGAATTATAGACATCCTGAATCTGCCGTCAAGCACTGATTTTGCTTTTCTATCAGAAGCTTTGAATTTCCTCTTATATATAGACGCAGCCGTGTCGAATGCGCAGTATATTGCTCAACGCCAGATCAACTACCTCGTTTCAACCTTGGACGATGCCATTTAATGAATGACCAACCCCGCAACATCGCCTCCACCCTGTTCTCGGTTGGCCTGCTACTTATAGCCATGGCGTCGATCCAGTCTGGTGCTTCCCTGGCCAAAAGCATGTTCCCGATTGTGGGCGCTCAAGGGACCACCACCCTGCGACTGATTTTTGCCAGCGTGATCATGCTGCTTATATTGCGTCCGTGGCGCGCAAAGCTCACCTCGAAATCACTGCGCACTGTCATTGTCTATGGGATGGCACTGGGAGGGATGAACTTCCTCTTCTATATGTCATTGCGTACCGTACCACTGGGAATTGCCGTAGCCCTGGAGTTCACCGGCCCACTGGCTGTTGCGATCTACGCCTCACGTCGGGCAATCGACTTCCTGTGGATCGCCCTTGCCGCTGTCGGACTGCTGCTATTGATACCGACCGGAGCAACAAGCGCCGGTATTGACCTGATCGGTGCCGGGTATGCATTGGGCGCCGGTGTTTGTTGGGCGATCTATATTCTTTACGGACAGAAAGCTGGCGCCGACAACGGCGTGCAAACCGCGGCCTTGGGCGTGATGATTGCCGCACTGTTCGTAGCCCCTATCGGAATCGTACATGCGGGTGCAGCATTATTGACGCCGTCATTGATTCCCGTCGCCATTGGCGTTGCCATTCTCTCCACCGCCCTGCCCTATACCCTGGAGATGGTTGCCCTCACACGGATGCCGGCTCGGACTTTCGGAACACTTATGAGCATTGAACCCGCGTTCGGAGCGCTGTCAGGCCTTTTGTTCCTCCATGAGTTCCTCTCACTGTCACAGTGGATGGCTATCATGTGCATCATTCTGGCTTCCGTAGGTGCAACATTGACCATGGGTAGTAACGCCAAGCCCGCAGTAGCAGCCGATTGACAGAGGTTGTGACAAGGGTCTGGTATTTATCGCGCAATTAGGCCATGTTTAGCCCCGAAACCCAGTGCCTGGCATGGAAATTCAAGGATTGGGATATCAAAACGCTTCAAGCATAAGCGAACGCAGTCAGACCCGGGCGATAGACTCGGGGACGCTATAAGGACAGCAATGAAACGATTTTTGGTAATGATCGCCGTACTCGCAATTGCGGGATGCGCGGCGACATCGAAAACCCAGGTCAAGCACGGCAAAAAAGGGCTGCACATCAACTGTTCGGGGCTGTCATCCTCTTGGGACAAGTGCTACACCAGCGCTGCGAACTCGTGCGCACCCAAAGGCTACAAAGTCATCGCCAAGTCCGGGGATACGGTAGAGGAGCCAGGCGACTATCCGTTTGGCCTGAACCCGGCCGGCTATACCAGTCGCAGCATGATCGTCATCTGCAAATAGGCAGGCTCGCCAGAAGCGGGTCACGCTATCTGACGGCAAATTTCATCGTAACTGGATTTCAGCACAGTGCGCTGCACCTCGGGAGTGGCCAGCATCCGCGCCACAACCAGCGCACCGATGCATTGCGACAGAATGGCCCACGCCAGACTGTCGCTTTCCAGCGTCATCGCCCAGTTTTTCTGAAGCCGGCAAATCCAGCTCTCCGCCTGCTGACGAACCATCAGATCCGAGCGGGCAATCTCCGCCCCCAGCGCGGGCAGCGCGCAGCCAGACTCTGGACTCTCGACATGGGCCATGCTCAGGTAATGCTTGAGGCATCGTTCGAGTCTCTCTCGGCCCTGGTCCACTTCCAATCGCGCCAGGCTCTGGGACAACTCACGTTCCACGATCGAAGCAAACAGTTCATCTTTTGAAGAGAAGTGACTGTAGAAAGCCCCGCCGCTCAAACCGATCGCCTTCATCAGACCATCGACGCCCACCGTTGAAAAACCTGCCTTCTTGGCCGATACAGCACTGCTTTGCAGCAACTTCTCTCTGGTTTCCAGCTTATGGTTGGCCGAGTAACGCATTGCCCTGTCCTCAAAGTTGATCATCTTGACGCATGTCGAATCGTAGCATAACGTTCGTTTAGTTAACGATCGTTTACCAAAGAGAATCGCCATGAATAACAAGAAGGTCGTACTGGTTGTCGGCGCGGGTGACGCCACCGGCGGCGCCATCGCCAAGCGTTTTGCTCAAGAAGGGTTCGTCGCCTGTGTGACTCGTCGAAGCGCGGACAAGCTTCAGCCACTGGTCGATGCCATCCAGGCAACAGGCGCCGAGGCTCATGGCTTCGCCTGTGACGCCCGCAAGGAAGAAGATGTCGTGGCGCTGGTCGAACAGATTGAAAGCCAAATCGGCCCCATCGAAGCGCTCGTATTCAACATCGGCGCGAACGTCCCGTGCAGCATCCTTGAGGAAACCGCTCGCAAGTATTTCAAGATCTGGGAGATGGCCTGTTTTTCAGGATTTCTCAATGGGCGCGAAGTCGCCAAGCGGATGGCAAAACGTCAACGCGGCACGATCCTGTTTACCGGAGCAACGGCGGGGTTGCGTGGGGCCGCAGGATTTGCGGCGTTCGCCGGTGCCAAGCACGGCATACGCGCATTGGCCCAGAGCATGGCCCGCGAACTGGGGCCGATGAATATTCATGTTGCTCACGTGGTCGTCGACGGCGCTATCGACACCGACTTCATCCGCACCAGCTTCCCTGAAAAATACGCCACCAAGGACCAGGACGGCATTCTCAACCCCGAACACATTGCCGAAAATTACTGGTACCTGCACAGCCAACCCCGTGATGCCTGGACCTTCGAACTGGACCTGCGCCCCTGGAACGAACGCTGGTAAGCCCTCCCCCACAATAAAAAGCAGAGAGCATCGACCATGACCAAAACCGTGGAGTTCTTTTTCGACCTCGGAAGCCCCGCCACTTACCTGGCTTATACCCAGCTACCGAAGATCTGCAAGCAAACCGACGCCCAACTGAAGTACATCCCCATGCTATTGGGAGGTGTCTTCAAAGCAACGGGCAATGCCTCACCCGCGACCATTCCGGCCAAGGGCAGCTATATGTTTCAAGACCTGGATCGGTATGCAAAGCGCTACGGCGTACCGTTGAAGTTCAATCCGCACTTCCCCATCAACACACTGATGCTGATGCGCGCCGTCACCGGCATGCAGTTGCACCATCCCGAGCGTTTCCAGGCGTTCATCGACTGCCTGTTTCAGGCTCTCTGGGTTGAAGGCCGAAGCCTTGATGATCCGGCGACCGTCGCATCAGTGCTGACTGAGCACGGTTTCGATCCGAATGAAGTACTGGCGCTGACAGCGGATGAAAACGTGAAAAACGCACTCAAAAACAACACCGAGACCGCCGTGCGTCGAGGGGTATTCGGCGCCCCGAGCATGTTTGTCGATGACCAACTCTTCTTCGGGCAGGATCGACTCGACTTCGTGCTTGAAGCATTGAGTTAAACAGTTCAACAGTAAGGAGCCAGGCGCTGCAACCAGCGCCTGCCCCCCCTTATCCATCAGATAGCAGCAGTACGCGTGTTCAACCACTCGAGAGCGGCACCTTCGAGCAACGGGCTCAAACGCTCGCGCACTTCAGCGTGATAAGCGTTGAACCACTGCTTTTCGTCTTCCGTCAGCAACGACGGCTCCAGGCAGCGAGTGTCGATCGGACACAGGGTCAAGGTTTCGAATTTCAGGAACTCACCGAACTCGCTCTTGCCCGCCTCACGATTCAACACCAGGTTCTCAATCCGCACACCCCAGCGACCAGGGCGATAAGTACCCGGCTCGATGGACGTGATCATGCCCGGTTGCATGGCGGTTTGCGGTGCCGCGGCCGCCTGATAGGCAATCACTTGCGGACCTTCATGCACGTTAAGGAAGTAGCCGACGCCATGCCCGGTACCGTGACCATAATCAACGCTTTCGGCCCAGATCGGCGCGCGGGCAATCGAGTCGAGCAGCGGCGAAAGAATGCCACGCGGGAATTGCGCACGGGACAACGCAATCACTCCCTTCAACACTCGCGTGCAATCGCGCTTCTGCTCCTCTGTGGGGTTACCGACCGGGACCATCCGCGTGATGTCCGTCGTGCCGCCCAGGTATTGCCCCCCCGAGTCGATCAACAACAGACCGTCGCCCTCGATCACCGCGTGCTCTTCCTCGGTGGCGTGATAGTGCGGCATCGCTCCATTCGCGTTAAACGCCGCAATGGTGTTGAAACTCAGCGACACATAATCCGGACGTCGGGTACGCGCCGCTGTCAGGTGCTCGTCGATGGTCAGTTCGGTAATGCGCTCACGGCCCCACGCCGATTCCAGCCAGGTGAAGAACTCGCACAGCGCCGCACCATCCTGCTCCATTGCCCGACGGATGTGCTCGGCATCTGCCAGGCTTTTCTGCGATTTGGCCAACGTCGTCGGGTTCAGACCTTCCACCAGCTTCACGCCGCTGTCCAGGTGACCCAGCAAGCCGGCGGTTACCCGTGCCGGATCAACTTGCAGGCTCGAACCACTCGGCACCGCTTTCAAGGCTGCTGCCACTTCGCTGTAATCACGCAGGGTGATGCCGTCCTGCTCGAGGATCGCACGCAACTGCGCGCTCACTTTACTCAGCGCAACAAACAGCGTGGCCTGCTGATGGCTGATCAATGCGAAGGAAACAAACACCGGGTTGAACGACACATCCCCCCCGCGCAGGTTGAACAGCCAGGCAATGTCATCGAGGGTCGCAATGAAATGCCAGTCGGCGCCACGATCCTTCAACACCTCGCGCAGCTTGGCGAGCTTCTCAGCACGACTGACCGTAGCCTGAGGCGGCAAATGTTGATAGATCGGCTCATCAGGCAGGCTTGGGCGGTCGCCCCACACGGCGCTCAATAAATCGATATCAGTGCGCAGACGTGCGCCGCGCTCTTCGAGTTTTCCGCCCAATGTACGCGCCGAGGCCACTGCCATCACGGCACCGTCGACCGCAACCACACCGCCCTTCGGTGTTTGCTCTGCGAGCCATTCCAGTGGGCCGGGCTGACCCGGTTGCAGCTTGACCAGTTCAATGCCGCTGCCATTGAGTTCCTTGGTCGCCTGCTCCCAATAGCGGCTGTCAGCCCAGACACCCGCGAAATCTGGCGTGACAATCAGGGTGCCCACAGAGCCATGAAAGCCCGACAACCACTGTCGTCCTTGCCAGTAACCCGGCAGGTATTCCGACAGATGCGGGTCAGCCGACGGCACCAGCAGGGCGTGAATGCCCTCCCGGCTCATCAGCTCACGGGTTTGCGCCAGGCGCTGGGGCACTGACCCATTGATCGAAGGCTGCGTACTCATCATGTCTCCTGCTAATCACGTATTCATTATTGTGTGAGTGCTGATCCGGGCCAGCACCTTATGGGTCTACTGCCAGAAGGCCGGAGCACTGGCGCAGGCCGCTTTTATCAGATCAACCGCCTGGTCGATGTCCTGCTCGGTGGTAAATCGGCCGAGGCTCAAGCGAATCGTACGGCTCGCCGAGCGCGCGTCGTGCCCCAGCGCCAGCAGTACATGCGAAGGTGAATTGCTCGCGGAATTACAGGCCGAAGTAGCGGAAAACGCGATGGAATGGCTTAAAGCCATGGAATTGAATTCACCATCACTGAACGTCAGGCTCAACGTGTGAGGAATGCGCTGAGTGGCGCTTCCATTGAGGCGAACGCCTGGAATACTCAAAAGCTGCTCAAGCAAGCGTTCACGTAATCGAGCAATGGTGGCTTTCTCTTCGTCGAACAAGAGCGCCGCCAACTCGAATGCCATGCCCATCGCAGCAATCTGATGGGTGGCCAACGTACCAGAACGCAAACCACCTTCATGCCCGCCGCCGTGGATCTGGGCCTGCAAATGTTCCCGGGCACGAGGACCGACATACAACGCGCCGATGCCCTTGGGCCCATAAATCTTGTGGGCCGAAAACGACATCAAATCCACCGGCAACTGCGACAGGTCGATCACCACCTTGCCCGCACCTTGCGCAGCATCCACATGGAACAACGCATCACGGGCGCGAACGATCTCGCCGATGCTCGCAATGTCGTTGACCGTGCCCAGTTCATTGTTGACCAGCATCAGCGACACCAGAAAGGTGTCGTCGCGCAGTGCTTCGCTGACGGCTTGAGGAGTGATGATGCCTTCGGCGTTCGGCACCAGATAGGTCACCGCAACACCGGCGTCCTGCAACTGTTTGGCCGTATCAAGAATTGCCTTGTGTTCAATCTGGCTGGTGATGACATGGCCACCGGCAATCCCGCGAGCCTGGGCCACGCCCTTGAGCGCGAGGTTGTTCGATTCGGTGGCGCCGGACGTCCAGATGATCTGATCAGGCTGGGCGCCGACCAGTGTTGCGACTTGTTGCCGGGCGTGCTCGACCGATTGCCGGGCTTGTTGCCCGAACGCGTGGGAGCTGGACGCCGGATTGCCGAAGTTGCCGGTAAAACCCAGGCACTCGACCATGACCTTGATGACTCGCTCATCCACCGGCGTGGTGGCGGCGTAATCGAAATATAACGGACGTGTATTCATAAAAAACCCACAGAGCGTGTTCCGGGATCAGGAGGCTCGTCACAGAAACGTCAAAGCGCAGCCTCGTGAGCTGCGCCGATATTCCGGAACGTCAGAAATACCTGATCGGAGGCCGTTAAAGAAGAACAACTTCATTAAAAGTGCGTAGGAACGCTCCTGAAGTCGAGCTTAACAGGCATCGGGTAACCGGTTGAAGCAATGCGTCAGCTAAAGCTTTCGAGCAGCAACGGATACAGCGACACCACCAGCAGCGCGGCCATGCCCCAGTTGAACACCCGCAACCAGCGGCGATCTTTCAGCGCGTTGCGCAATAGCGTCCCACAGGCTGCCCAAACCCCGACGCTCGGCAGGTTGATCAGCGCGAACACCGCCGCAATCACAATCACGTTGGTGAAATAACCCTGCATCGGCGTGTAGGTGCTGATGGCACCGATGGCCATTATCCAGGCCTTGGGATTCACCCACTGAAACGCCGCCGCGCCAAGATAACTGATGGGTTTGCTTTCGCCTTTTTCGCTATCGGAGACCGGTCCGGAATGGGCGATTTTCCACGCCAGGTACAGCAAATAAGCGGCACCGACGTACCGCAACACGGTGTAGAGAAGTGGATAAGTCTGGAACACCGCGCCCAAGCCGAAACCCACCGCAACCACCAGAACAAAGAATCCGCAGGTAATGCCGAGCATATGGGGGATAGTGCGGTTAAAGCCGAAGTTCACACCCGATGCCAGCAACATGGTGTTGTTCGGGCCCGGCGTAATTGAAGTCACCAGGGCAAACAGTGCAAAGCCGAGCAGCAGATCGAGGGAGAGGGTCATCGGTGGCAGTCCATCAAGGGCAATCAGGTATTGACCCTATCGCACCCCCTGAAGGAAACCCACGCACAGTTGCGCAAAACTTCGAGCGGTACAGTCGCTCAGCTTGGACGTCCGTGCAGTTGCACGGCGCGCTCAGCATTCATTTCGCCCTGCTTGTCGAAACTGAAGGGTTTCTGCGGCTGGCCCAGCAATGCGGCTTTCTTCGCGTGGTATTCGTCGAAAGACAAACCGCGACGATTCAACTCTTCCATCGCCAATTGCCGACTTTCCTCGGCGGTGTACGGTCGCAACTCCGGTGAAACATGACTGGCACATCCAGCGAGTACGGAGATAGCGAGCAACAGGAAAGTGGCGATTAGAGGTTTCATGGTCTGGCGTCCTGGCATCTGGGTTCGGGGCAATGAACACAGGCTACTCGCGCCCCTGGACGGGCAGAAATCAACGCTCTCGATAGTGGGTATCGGGATAAAAGCATCCAGGCGCGGGGACCCACCTCTTAGTCCATAACGATCTATAAATATCTTTTATTGATATTTTGAGGAATAACCAGAAGCCTTTATAACATTCACATCGCTTAACACACTGTTGCTCAGGCAACTGTTTGCCACGCAACAGTCATTCAACAAAAAGCCCTGCAAATCGAACAGCATCCACCGAGTCGTGCGCTGAAAGCCCCGGATAACCGGGCTCCCATGGATTGGTACAGCTCTTGCTCAAGGTCAGTGCCTACTCACTGCTCCCTGAGCAACTGTTTAAAAAGGAACCGATCATGTCGCGCCCATTGAAAGTCGTAGCCCTCTCCGGCGGTACCTGGCGTCCCTCGCGGACCCTGGTGCTCACGCAGGCCTTGTTGGCACAACTGTCAGAGCATCTGCCGATCGAAAGCAAACTGATCGAACTGGGCGACATCGCCCGGTCACTGGGCGCGGCGTTGTCTCGTCAGGAACTGAGTGCCGACGTCGAAAGCCAACTGCAGGCCATCGAAAACGCCGACCTGCTGATCGTCGCCGCGCCGGTCTTTCGCGGTTCCTATCCGGGGCTGCTCAAGCACCTGTTCGACCTGATCGACCTCAATGCGTTGATCGACACCCCCGTCCTGCTGGCGGCCACCGGCGGCAGCGAACGTCATGCACTGGTGCTCGATCACCAGCTGCGACCGCTGTTCAGCTTCTTCCAGGCCCTGACGTTGCCGATCGGCGTCTACGCCACCGAGGCCGACTTTACCCACTACCAAATAACCAGTGAGCCCTTGAAGGCCCGCATTCGTCTTGCTGCAGAACGCGCGGCGCCGTTGTTCGGCGTGCACCCTAAAAATCTGCTGAAAATCGCTTAAGGATCTCTTCATGGATGTTTTCTGGTTTCTGCCGACCCACGGCGATGGCCATTACCTGGGCACCACTCAAGGCGCTCGCCCGGTAACACTCAACTACCTCAAACAAGTGGCCCAGGCTGCTGACAGCCTTGGTTACCACGGGGTGCTGATTCCCACCGGACGTTCCTGCGAAGACTCGTGGGTCATCGCATCGGCGCTGGTTCCGCTTACCGAACGCCTTAGGTACCTCGTAGCGATCCGCCCCGGCATCATCTCGCCGACGGTGTCTGCACGGATGGCAGCCACCCTGGATCGACTGTCGGGAGGACGGTTGCTGATCAACGTCGTGACCGGCGGCGATCCGGATGAAAACCGGGGTGACGGCAGTTTCCTCGATCACAGCGAACGTTACGAAGTGACCGACGAATTCCTGAAAATCTGGCGCCGTGTCTTGCAAGGCGAATCAGTGGATTTCGAAGGCAAACACCTGCGCGTGCAAAACGCCAAGGCGCTGTATCCACCGGTGCAGAAACCTTACCCGCCGTTGTACTTCGGTGGCTCTTCCGATGCTGCCCACGATCTCGCGGCCGAGCAGGTAGACGTCTACCTGACGTGGGGCGAACCGCCTGCCGCCGTGGCGGAAAAAATCGCCGATGTGCGCGAGCGTGCAGCGCGTCACGGTCGCACGGTAAAATTCGGGATTCGCCTGCATGTCATTGTTCGCGAAACGGCGGAAGAGGCCTGGAAAGCCGCCGACAAACTCATCGAGCACATCAACGACGAAACCATCCAGGCGGCACAGAAGTCATTTTCACGCTTCGATTCCGAAGGTCAACGGCGCATGGCCGCGTTGCACGACGGACGCCGCGACAACCTGGAAATCGCGCCCAACCTGTGGGCCGGTGTCGGTCTGGTACGCGGTGGCGCCGGCACCGCGCTGGTGGGCGATCCACAGCAAGTCGCGGCACGGATCAAGGAGTACGCGGACTTGGGCATCGAGAGTTTTATCTTCTCCGGTTATCCACACCTCGAAGAGGCTTACCGCTTTGCCGAATTGGTGTTCCCGCTTCTGCCTGAGCCCTATGCGAGCCTGGCCGGTCGCGGCGTCACCAACCTCACCGGGCCGTTTGGCGAAATGATCGCCAATGACGTACTGCCCGGCAAAGCCACGGCCTGACACCAGCAACTGATTCCGAACGGTAGGAGGTGTAGGAGCTGCCGCAGGCTGCGATCTTTTGATCTTGTATTCAAAACAATGTCAAAAGATCGCAGCCTCGTTTCACTCGACAGCTCCTACACAGCTCCAACAGGGAAGCATAACGACTCAAAGGAATTTTCGCGTGACTGCCAAGCCGCAAAGTGCCCTGATATCACCCTTGCAGACCGCCCGCCAACTCGCGGCGCAGTTCGCAGTGACCGCCGTCGAACGTGACGAACGCGGTGGTACGCCTAAAGCCGAGCGTGACGCACTGCGCGAAAGCGGTCTGCTCGCATTAAGTATTCCCTCCCAGTACGGCGGCCTCGGCGCCAGCTGGAGTGAAACCCTGACGGTGGTGCGCGAGTTCGCCAAGGTCGACAGTTCGATCGCCCATGTTTTCGGCTTCCATCACCTGATGCTTGCCACCGTGCGCCTGTTTGCCAAGCCCGAACAATGGCAACCGTGGTTCGAACAGACCGCCCGCAAGAACTGGTTCTGGGGTAACGCGCTCAACCCGCTGGACACTCGCACCGTGGTGAAAAAGCTCGATGGCTGGCGCGAGTTTTCCGGCAAAAAAAGCTTCTGCTCCGGCGCCAGCGATTCACAAATGCTGATCGCCTCCGCCGTCGACGAAAGTGCTGGCGGCAAATTGCTGATCGCCGCCATCCCCAGCGGTCGCAGCGGCATTACCCTGCACAACGACTGGAACAACATAGGCCAGCGCCAGACCGACAGCGGCAGCGCCACCTTCGAGCGGGTACGGGTCGAAGAGTCGGAGCTGCTGCTGGACCCGGGCCCTTTAAGCACACCGTTCGCCTGCCTGCGTCCGCTGATTGCCCAGTTGACCTTCACCCACATGTTCCTGGGCATCGCCGAAGGGGCTTTCGAGGAGGCGCGGGAATACACCCTGACCGAGACACGCCCCTGGCACAAATCCAGTACCCAGGATGTGCGTCAGGACCCCTATGTGCTCGGTCACTACGGCGAGTTCTGGGTGGCGCTCGAAGGCGTTCGGTTACTGGTGGAACGTGCCGCCGAACTGCTCGACAAGGCTTGGGCCAAAGGCCCGCAGCTCAGCGCCGAAGAACGTGGACATCTGGCCATTGCGATCGCCACTGCCAAGGTTGCCGCCACGCGCAATGGCCTGGAACTGTGTAGCCGAATGTTCGAAGTGACCGGTGCACGCTCGACCCACGCCTCGCTGCGGCTCGACCGCCACTGGCGCAACCTGCGTACGCAAACCCTGCACGACCCGGTGGATTACAAACTCCATGAACTGGGTGACTGGGCGCTGAACCAGTCCCTACCCGTTCCGACTTTCTACTCATAAACCGCCATTCATGGAGCGAACCCCATGCAACTGCTGACCTTACCGCCCTCGCCCGCGCTGGCTACCTCGATCCGCGCCACCGCGCAGGTGTTCGAAGACCCTAAATCCCAAGCCTTGCTCGCGCACTTGCAGCAGGTCGCGCCGAGTGAAGCCAGCGTGCTGATCATCGGTGAAACCGGCACCGGCAAAGAGCTGGTGGCGCGGCACATTCATAACCTCAGCGCCCGGCGGAACCGGCCCTTCGTGGCGGTGAACTGCGGTGCATTCTCCGAATCCCTCGTCGAGGCTGAACTGTTCGGCCACGAAAAAGGCGCGTTTACCGGCGCGCTGAGCGCCAAGGCCGGGTGGTTCGAAGAAGCCGATGGCGGCACCTTGTTCCTTGACGAAATCGGCGATCTGCCGATGGCCATACAGGTCAAGTTGCTGCGGGTATTGCAGGAACGCGAAGTGGTACGCCTGGGTTCGCGCAAGAGCATTCCCATCAACGTCCGCGTGCTGGCGGCGACCAACGTCCAACTGGAAAAAGCCATCAATGCCGGGCACTTTCGTGAAGACCTGTACTACCGGCTCGACGTGGTCAGCCTGGAACTGAGCCCGCTGCGCGATCGTCCGGGCGATATCCTGCCGCTGACCCGGCACTTCGTTGAAGCCTACAGTCAACGCCTCGGCTACGGCACCATCACCGTCAGCAAAGAGGCCGAGCTGAAACTGCGCAGCTACAGTTGGCCGGGCAATATCCGCGAGCTGGAAAACGTCATTCACCACACCCTGCTGATCTGCCGCAACGGCGTGATCGAACGCGATGATTTGCGTCTGTCGAACATGCGTATCGAGCGTCAGGACGATTACAACAGCGGCATCGACGATTCACCGGAAGCCTTGCTCGAGCGGGCTTTTCAAAAGCTTTTCGAGGAACAGGCCGGGGCATTGCATGAGAAAGTCGAAGACGCCTTGTTGCGCGCAGCCTATCGCTTCAGCCACTACAACCAGGTGCACACTGCGGCATTGCTTGGGCTGAGTCGCAACGTCACGCGCACACGACTGATCAAGATCGGCGAGCTGGCCGTTAACAAACGCCGCCCTACGGAAAACCTTCAGGGTGAACGCTTGATGCAGCTGTCGATCTAGGCGCTTTTTGCCTTAGTGCACCAGGTTGCAGTGCAGTGCGTTGTCATGACTGCGTTCCAGGCTGTGCACCACCTGGAACGAGCCGAAGGTCACTGTTTTCGCCTGATGAGCAAGGATCAATTGCCAGAAATCCTGTTCGCCGCTTTCAAAACTCTGAAAGGCGGCCTCACCCGCCTCACGGGACTGCCACTGCAGGAAATTGAGCACGCGCCGGCCATCATCGCTGGCCTGGATGCTGGCACTCAGAAACCCCTTGTAGCCCTGGGCCAGGCGCTCGGTTTGTGCCGACAGCGCGGACACCAGTGCGGTCTGTTGGTGGGGTTCGATTTCAAATTCGATCAACTGGGTAAAACTGCGATTTTTCTCTGATACGTGCATGAAAAGCCCCCACTTTGCGTAAGCCGGACCTGACGATCCAAGGCCTGCAGGGTAAAACCTCAAGTTAAGTCAAGGTCAAGAGGCATTTTCAAATGATCACACTCGAAAACGGACCGCCAACGCGGCGGGGCTTTTGTGGCGAGGGAGTTCACTCCCTCGCCACAATGAATTACGCACAAACTTGGAGTAATACTCAAAACCCCGGCGCAATCTGCCCTTTGTAACGGGTCAGAATGAACTGCCGTACCTCATCGGAATTCAACGCCTTCGCCAGCTTCTGCACACCAGGATCATTGATGTTGTCCGGGCGCGCCACCAGAAACTCGATATACAGGCTCTTGCCCTTCTCGACAATCAACGCACTGTTGGTGTCGATCCCTGCTTCCAGCGCGTAATTGGCAAACACAAACGCCAGGTCCACCTGACTCACCGAGCGAGCCAGCAAGGCGCCTTCCAGTTCACGAATTTTCAGGTGCTTGGGGTTTTCAACAATGTCGCGCTGGGTGGCCAGGGTGTTGCTCGGATCCTTGAGCTTGATCAGCCCCGCTTCGTGCAACAGCACCAGTGCGCGACCGGCATTGACCGGGTCATTGGGGATCGCCACCGAGGCGCCATCCTTGAGCTGCGAGATGTTTTTGATCTTCGTCGAGTAAGCACCGAATGGCTCGATGTGCACGCCGACCACTGGGACCAGGTCGGTGTGACGGGTCTTGTTGAAATCATCGAGAAACGGCCGGTACTGATAGTAGTTGGCGTCCAGGTTCTTCAGCGCCAACTGCTGGTTGGGCTGGATGAAATCGGTGAAGACCTTGATGTCCAGGTCCACCCCTTCCTTGGCCAGGGTCGGTTTGACGAACTCGAGAATTTCCGCGTGGGGCACCGGTGTAGCGCCAACAACGAGTTTCTCGTTGGCGTGCACGCTCAACGACACAACGGCAGCCAGAATGGCCAGGGTCTTTTTCATGCTGTGCTCCAAGGCAGATTGAGTGGCCGTCGTGGGGTGGACGTGGGGCCTTGAGTGTTTTCTTTTCAACGCTTTTTATTAAACAGAAGAGATTCGAATGCTTATCGGCGGCTGTAGCGCGCCACCAGTCGGTCGCCCGTCATTTGCAGGGCCTGAACCAGGATCAGCAGAAGCACCACGGTGACCACCATCACATCCGTCTGGAATCGCTGGTAGCCGTAGCGGATCGCCAGGTCGCCGAGCCCTCCGCCACCGATCACGCCGGCCATCGCCGTGTAATCCACCAGCACAATCGCGGTCACCGTGACCGCTGCCAGCAGCCCGCCCCGCGCCTCAGGCAACAAGGTGTGACGGATGATCTGCCAGGTGTTCGCACCCATCGCCTGAGTCGCCTCGACGACGCCGCGATCGACTTCGCGCAGTGCGGTTTCCACCAGCCGCGCGAAGAACGGTGTGCACCCCACGACTAACGGCGGAATGGTTCCCGGCACACCCAGGGAAGTGCCCACCAACAGCGTCGTCAACGGGATCAACACGATCAGCAAAATGATGAACGGCAGCGAGCGCAGCATGTTCACGATCACCGACAGCACCCGGTAAACGCCGACCGCTTCGTGCAACTGGCGCTTGCCGGTGAGGAACAACACCACGCCCAGCGGCAGCCCCAGCAACACGGTAAAACCGAGGGCAGCACCGAGCATGCTCAGGGTGTCGAGGCAGGCCTGCGCGATGTCGGCCCAGTAAATATTTTTCAGCCATTGAGCCATGATCACGACCAGTCGTGGCGCGGCGGTTTGACGCCGTTGAGCAGCCAGTTACCCACCACGTGATATTTCCAGCGCACCGGGTCGTGCAAGGTGTGGACCCGGGCGTTGCGCCAGTGGCGGTCGAAATTGTGCTTCTTCAGGGTCGAGCGAGTTCCGCCCAGTTCGAAGAGCTTGTTGCTGGCCTCGATGGCAATTTCCGTGGTCAGTACCTTGGCCTTGGCAACGGCTAGCGATGCGTGGGCGACGTTGTCTTCGTCCGGTGCCGAACGGGCAGCATCCAGCGCTCGACCGGCCCGTTCGAGCAAGGCTTCGGCCGCCTCCAGACGAATGTCCAGGCCACCCACCTGAATGATCGTCAGCGGATCTTCACTGGCCTTTTCCACGCCCGCATCTATCCACGGCCGCGCGAATTGCTGCACAAAGGCGATGGTGTCGCGCAGCGCCGCGCGGGCAATTCCGGCGTCGATCGCGGCGGTGGTCAGTTGAGCAAACGGACCGGCCAGGGTCGGGCTTTCATAAGAGCGATAGGTCGGGAACAGGTTGAAGGCCGAGACGTGCAGATCCTCTGCCAACACCGTCCCGCTGGACGTGGTGCGCTGGCCGATGCTGTCCCAGTCATCGACGATCACCAGCCCTCGGGTACCGCGTTCAACGAATGCCAACTGTCCCTTCTGCTCCTCATCCAAGGCCAATACCGCCAGCCAGTGTGCGTAGAGCGAACCGGTGCAATAGCCCTTGCGGCCATTGATCACATGACCGTCGCCATAGCGGCGAATGGTGGCCTGGATGTCCTGCACATTTTTACCGCCGGTTTCCGACAATGCATTGGCAAAGCGATGGCCTTGCAGCGCCAGTTCGAAGAAGTGTGCCTGCTGCTCTGGCGTGCCTTGCAGGCGAATATCTTCCAGCAGGCAATAGTGGTTTTGCGGGATCTGCCCCAGGGACGGATCAGCAGCCGAAATAATTGCGATGACCTGCGCCAGCACTGCACAGGAAACCTGCGCGCCACCGAACGCCTTCGGTACGCTGATCCCCCACAGGCCACTGTTGGAATACAGGTCGACAATTTCAGCGGGCACCTGACGGCTGCGATCCCGTTCGGCTGCATGCTCCAGCAGAATGTCCGCGACACGTGCAGCGACGCTCAATGCTTCGGCTTCGTCGGCAATCCGATGGGCGATGGGCGGGTTGATCGGATAAACGGCAGATTCAGACATACAGGACTCTCGGCACCAGTGTTTAGCCAGAGTCATTGCAGCTTCCATGCCGAGGGTTGCGCCCTGTGTTAACGGGCACCTCGTCAGACTTCTCAACCTTTTAGGCACCGAATCCCGGTCAATCTGTTGCTTCACTGTTGATGGGCGAACACCGAGCTACCCTTCGTAGGAGCTGCCGAAGACTGCGATCTTTTGATCCTGATTTTTTAAAACTCCAATTCAAAACCCGGATCAAAAGATCGCAGCCTTCGGCAGCTCCTACTATATTTAATCCCTCGTGAACCGTTGTCTCACCACCAACAGGGAGAACCGCCATGAGCGTCAAACCCATCCCGGAGGGCTATCACAGCATTACCCCCTACCTGGGCATTAAAAAAGCAGCCGAAGCCATCGAGTTCTACAAAAAAGCCTTCGGCGCCACCGAAGTCATGCGTCTGTCCATGCCCGACGGCGGCATCGGCCACGCCGAACTGCGTATCGGCGATTGTCCGATCATGCTGGGCACACCCTGTGATCAGGGACCGTTGAGCAATCCGGACCAGTCCCCGTCCGTCGGCCTGCACCTGTATGTCACGGATGTCGACACGTCCTATAAACAAGCGATTGCCGCCGGCGGCACTGTGGTGTCCGAGGTCAAGGATCAGTTTTATGGTGATCGATCCGGAACCTTGAAGGACCCGTATGGGCATCTGTGGTTTCTGGCCACGCGCAAGGAGGATTTGACTCAGGAACAGATTGAACAGCGGGCGAAGGAGATGTTTCAGCAGGGTTGAAATCGGCGGCGCGGCTAATGGCCTCATCGCGAGCAGGCTCACTCCTACAATGGATCGGCTTGATCCGGACTATGTGGGAGTGAGCCTGCTCGCGATGAGGGTCTGCCAGACACCGCAAAACCTGTTGAGCACACTTCATGAACAATCCCATCACGCTTCGCACCTTGCCCTGACCGCCCGACGCTTTCAGGATGCTGGCAATCAAAACAAGGAGGCGCCCTCATGTTTGCCGGTTTCCTGAAAGACCAACGCCACGTCAACGGCGTGAACATCGCCTACCGGATCGGCGGGAGCGGGCCAGGCTTGTTGTTACTGCACGGCCACCCGCAAACCCATGTCATCTGGCACAAGGTCGCCGAGCAACTGGCCCGGCATTTCACCGTGGTCGCCGCCGATCTGCGCGGTTACGGAGACAGCAGCAAGCCGCCCGCCAACGAACACCACACCCACTACAGCAAACGCGAGATGGCCAGGGACGGTGTGGCGCTGATGCAGTCCTTGGGCTTCGAACAATTTTCCGTGCTGGCACACGACCGTGGCGCCCGCGTCGCCCATCGCTTGGCGCTGGATAACCCCGATGCGGTGCAACGCATGGTGCTGCTCGACATCGCGCCCACCCTGGCGATGTACGCACAAACCAACGAAGCGTTTGCCCGCGCCTATTGGCACTGGTTCTTCCTGATCCGCCCGGCCCCCTTGCCGGAAACCCTGATCGAAGCCGATCCCGAAGCCTATTTGCGTAGCGTGATGGGCAGCCGCAGCGCCGGCCTCGAACCCTTCACGCCAGACGCTTTTGCCGAGTACCTGCGCTGCCTGAAACTGCCGGGCACCGCGCGCGGTATCTGCGAGGATTACCGCGCCAGTGCCAGCATCGACCTGGAGCATGACCGGGCCGACATCGACGCCGGTCATCACCTGGATCTGCCGCTACTGGTTATGTGGGGCGCCGACGGTACAGTCGGGCGCTGCTTCGAGCCCCTCAAGGAATGGCAACACGTGGCCACCAACGTTCGAGGCAAAGCCTTGCCTGCCGGCCACTACATCGCTGAGGAAGCCCCCGAACTGCTGCTCGCCGAAGCCCTGAAATTCTTGCTCTGACCCGCTTTTGCGGAATACGAAACATTTACTTTCATTTTCAGGTTCGGGATTTCTGATTCTCATTCGTCTTATATAGATGCAGTCGGCCCGCGTAGGCAAAAGCCACGGACGGACTTTTCAAGGACCCAACGCTGGGAAGCCCGCAGCAGAGGGCCCTCTCATCGATACAAGACTTAAATCATGTCGAAGAAATCCCGCTCCAAACTCTGGTTTCTGGTCCATAGCTGGCTGGCACTGCCGATCTGGTTTTTCGTATTGATCGTGTGCGTGACCGGCACACTGGCGGTGGTGAGCCAGGAGATCGTCTGGCTGGCCAACCCGCAAATGCGCGCCAGCCAACCGTCCGACGATGCGCCCCTGCTCAACTACGACCAGATCATCGCCGCGATCAAGAAGGCCGAGCCGGACACGCTGGTCGAAGACATCAGCCGTCCCGATGAATCGCACTTCGCCCTCGACGTAAACGTGAGCTACCCCGACGGGCGGTCGGTGACGGTCTACGTCAACCCGTACACAGGGGTCATTCAGGGCACGGCACCACAATTCAATTTCAAGGCGTTTACCCGGGCACTGCATGGCTGGTGGCTGGTGCCGTTCACCAACGGTTATAGCTGGGGCTGGTACCTGGTGTCATTCCTGAGCTTGCCGTTGCTGGCCTCGTTGGTGACCGGTCTGGTCGTCTACAAGAAATTCTGGAAAGGCTTCCTCAAACCCACCCTGCGCATTCGGCACGGCGCGCGGATTTTCTGGGGTGATTTCCACCGTCTCAGTGGCATTTGGTCGATCTGGTTCATCGCGGTGATTTCCGTCACCAGTACCTGGTTCCTGATCGAGGCCTTCATGTTCGACAACCAGGTATCGATCTCCACCGCGCCGGTCGCTCTGGTGGTTCCGCGTGAGAGTGTGCCGCTCAGCGCAGACGGATCACCCGCGCCGATGATCAGCCTGCAGACCGCAATTGCTGAAGCCAAGGAGCGCATTCCCGGCCTGGAAGACAGCTTTGTCAGCCTGCCCGCCAACGCCTACAGCTACCTGACCGTGGGCGGACGCAGCTGGTACCCGTTGATGTTCCAGACCGCCGACATCAACCCCTACAACGGTGAAGTCGCCTCCACCCGCTTGCTGTCGGATCGCTCCGGTCTGGAGCTGGTCACCGAGTCCATGCGCCCCCTGCACACCGGCGACTTCGGCGGTTTGTGGATCAAGCTGATCTGGTTCTTCTTCGGTTTGCTCCTGAGCATGATGGTCCTCAGCGGCCTGCTGATCTGGACCAAACGCACCGCCCTGGCCACGGCCAACGCGTTGAAACGTGAAAACAAGCGTTCACGGGTGCAACCCGCCGAACAGCCAGTCACTCACCGCGAAACCACGGAGGTGAGCCAATGAGCCTGCACGTTGCGGATAAACCCTCCTCGAAGCTGAGCCGTTTCTGGCACAAATGGCGCTTCCACATCAACGTTCTGTTACTGCTGGTTCCACTCGGTTTCATGCCCAAGTATTTCGCCGACGCCGCGCTGTTTCGAGGCGATGTCGGGCTGGGTGAGCGCGAAGCCGGCGAAGTGCAGGTCGGGCCATGGAGCCTGCGCCTGGCGGAACTGCGCAATGAAGCACCGCGACTCGATGGCCCGGCCGGCTACATGAAAAGCTTCAATGCGGCGCTGTGCGACAGCTGCCGCGATCAGGTCAAGGCGACTTACCTGCGTATCGGCAAACCCCGCAGCCTGCGCGCCGCCGGGGTGATTTTCTTCGGCACTCCGTACCGCATGGGTGCCATGGTGCCGATCCCGGAAAAGACCAAACCCGATGCTGAGCTATGGATCACCATGGAAGGCTGGGACGGCACGATGCACCAGGCATCCATGCCCTTGAGTCAGGCATCCCCCGCCACCGTCGAGTGGCTGAACAAACAAGGAGGCAAACCATGAATTTTCGTCGTCTCACCCCCCTGTTGCTGGTGCTCAGCGCCGGTTTCAGCACCAGTGCCCTGGCCCATAACCCGATGTGCGAGTGCAAGGCAATCGACGCCGAGCAGATCCAATGCACCGGTGGTTTTTCCGACGGCAGCGGTGCCCCGGGCGTCACTCTGGACGTGATCGGCTACGACGAAACTATTCTGGTACCCGGCAAGCTCGGTGCCGATTCGAAGATGACCTTCAAGAAACCCGGCGCCGAGTTCTACGTGCTGTTCGATGCGGGCCCGGGCCACGTGGTCGAAATCGACCAAGCGGATATCCAGGTCCCATGAGTACGCCGACCACTCACGTTGTCCGCCCGGCAGGTGCCGGCCATGAAACCCTGTATGTGCTGCTCTTGTGCCTGATGATCCTGGCGGTGGCCGGTACGGTTGTCGCCTGGCGCCACGAGTCGCAGGAAGTGAGCGCTGTCAGCAGCCATCAACTGGATGCGCGCCGCGACCTGAGCGCCTCCGAGCAAGGCATCTATGCCGACTTGCGGGTGACCCTGGACGAGATTCATCTGCTGCGTCAGGAAGCGCAATCCCTGCCCACCCCTGCCGTCCTCGCGGATGAAGGTTTCGCGCCGTTCGCCCAGGACGCCAGCGCCGTCAGCCGTGGCGGCCATGCCTGGCAATTGCTCGAGGCCAAGGCTTATTTCGGTCAGAGCCAGGCTCCGGAAGTCGCCGGTTCGTTCCTGATGCGCCTGAGCGCTGACGACGATGCACCGGACATCTGGCTCAACCGCGACAAAGCCCTCGCTGCGCCGACCGACCTCGCTGACAGCGCGCTGGAAAGCGCCGGCTGGCAGCAGATCGTCGCGCAATTCGATGCCGGCGTGACACGCCAGCATCGGCACTGAACCCTCGCCTTCCCCCGAGAGAAGACCGCTTCCCCATGCCAATTTCATCTCAACGTTCATTCTTTCGCGTGTTGCTGGTGGGCCTGCTGGCTTGCCTGCTGACACCCATGGCGAGTGCCGAAGAGGCCAAGCGCCTGCGCATCGGCATCACCTTGCACCCTTATTACAGCTACGTGGCGAACATCGTCGGCGACAAGGCCGAAGTGGTGCCGCTGATCCCGGCCGGCTTCAACCCGCATGCCTACGAGCCTCGCGCCGAAGACATCAAGCGCATCAGTGGGCTGGACGTGGTTGTGCTTAACGGCGTCGGTCATGACGACTTCGCTGACCGCATGATCGCCGCCAGCGAAACCCCGAACGTCGCGGTGATCGAAGCCAACGAAAACGTGCCTCTGCTGGCGGCCACCGGTGTGGCGGCCCGTGGCGCCGGCAAGGTCGTCAACCCGCACACGTTCCTGTCAATCAGCGCTTCGATCGCTCAGGTCAACAACATTGCCCGCGAGCTGGGCAAACTCGATCCGGCCAACGCCAAGACCTACACCCAGAACGCTCGCGCCTACGGCAAACGCCTGCGGCAGATGCGCGCCGATGCCCTGGCGAAACTGACCGAGGCGCCGAACGCCGAACTGCGCGTCGCCACGGTGCACGCGGCTTACGATTACCTGCTGCGTGAGTTCGGCCTGGAAGTCACCGCTGTGGTTGAACCCGCTCACGGCATCGAGCCAAGCCCGAGCCAACTGAAAAAGACCATCGATCAACTACGGGAACTGGACGTGAAGGTGATCTTCTCGGAGATGGATTTCCCGTCCAGCTACGTCGACACCATTCAGCGCGAATCCGGTGTGAAACTGTATCCGCTGTCGCACATTTCCTACGGCGAATACACCGCCGACAAGTACGAAAAAGAAATGACCGGCAACCTCAATACAGTGGTCCGGGCCATTCAGGAGTCCGGCGCATGACCGCCCAGGAAACCCTCATTGCCCAAAGCGCCGGCCCGACCCTGGATTTCGCCGACGTCAGCCTGACGCTGGGTCGCACCACGATCCTCGATAACGTGACCTTCCAGGTCCAGCCCGGCAGCGTCCATGCGCTGGTAGGCCCCAACGGTGGCGGCAAGAGTTCGCTGATCAAGACGTTGCTCGGGCAAATGCCCCATCAAGGCCGCCTGAGTCTGCAATGGCCGGATGCACCGGGGATCATCGGCTATGTCCCGCAAGCGTTGGAGTTCGACCGCGGCTTGCCCATGACGGTGGACGATTTCATGGCGGCCATGTGTCAGCGGCGCCCGGCGTTTCTCGGTGTCAGCAAGCACTACGCGGCAGCCATCGGTGAAGCGCTGGAACGCGTCGGCATGCAGGACAAGCGCAAACGGCGCATGGGCGCGCTGTCCGGTGGTGAACGCCAGCGGGTGTTGCTGGCACAAGGGCTGATTCCGGCGCCGCAGTTGCTCGTGCTCGATGAGCCGATGTCGGCGCTAGACGAAGCAGGCATCCGGGTGTTCGAGCGTCTGTTGGGAGACTGGCGGCGGAGCGGGATCACCGTGCTGTGGATCGAGCATGACCTGGAGGCCGTCGGGCGCCTGGCGGATCGCGTCACCGGGCTCAATCGTCGGGTGCTGTTCGATGCCACGCCGAAGGAGGCGCTGACCCCGGAACGATTGCTGACCCTGTTTTCGACCCATCCACGGAGCGCTGCCTGATGAGTTATGAAGCCTTTCGTTTGATGATTCAGGGCTGGGCGTCTTCGGGTTACCTGCCCGAGGCGCTGGCCTACGGATTTGTGGTCAATGCACTGCTCGCCGGTCTGCTGATCGGCCCGGTGCTGGGTGGCCTGGGCACGCTGGTGGTGGTAAAGCGCTTCGCGTTTTTCTCCGAAGCGGTGGGGCACGCAGCACTGACCGGCGTGGCCGTTGGCATCCTGCTGGGTGAACCTTACACCGGGCCTTATGGCAGCCTCTTCGGTTACTGCCTGCTGTTCGGCATTCTGCTTAACTACCTGCGCAACCGTACCGGACTGGCGCCGGATACGCTGATCGGCGTGTTCCTTTCCGTGTCGCTGGCACTGGGCGCCAGCCTGTTGTTGATCCTGGCCGGCAAGATCAACGTGCACATCCTCGAAAACGTATTGTTCGGTTCGGTACTGACGGTCAACGGTAACGATTTGCTGGTATTGGCCATCGTCGGCTCACTGGTCATGGCGCTGGCCTTGCCGCTGTACAACCGCATCATGCTCGCCAGTTTCAACCCGCAACTGGCGGCCGTTCGCGGTGTGGCGGTGAAGACCCTGGATTACCTGTTCGTGATCCTCGTGACCCTGATCACCGTGGCCGCCGTGAAAGTCATAGGCGCGATTCTCGTCGGTGCCCTGCTGGTGATCCCGGCGGCAGCTGCCCGTTTGCTCAGCCAGTCGCTCAAGGGCTTTTTCTGGTGCTCGGTGCTGATCGCCACGGTCAGCACGCTGTGCGGCATCCTGGCACCGATTGTCTTCGACCTGCCCATCCCGTCCGGCGCCGCAATCATTCTGGTGGCCGGTATCGCCTTCGCCCTGGCCGCCATCGCCCGTGGCGTCGTCCCAAGCCTGAAAGGGAACCTCGGATAAATGTCTTTTTCTCTGCGTCAATTGACCCTGGCCATTGCCCTGTGTGGGCTGGTCAACACCACCTTCGCCGCTGACAAACCGCTGCGCGTTCTGGCGTCATTGCCGATCACCTACGGCCTGGGCGAAGTTTTGCTCAAAGGCACCGATGTGCAACTTGAACGCGCCGCGCCAGCCAATCTGCCCGGTAGCCGTCAGACGGCCTACTTCACGGGCCGTGGCGCACCGGCACTGGCCAAACTGGCAACCGACGCCGACGCCGTGATCGGTCTGCGCTCGCTGTGGGCGGACGACCCGCTGTACCCGGTTGCCCGCCGCAGCAATATTCGCATCGTCGAAGTCGACGCGGCGCGACCGGTAGACGGTGCCTTGCCAGGCATCGCGGTACAACCGGACAACAAGGTCGATGGCCTGAACAGTCAGCCATGGTTTTCCAGCAACAACATGGGCCGCATGGCGGATGTGATGGCAGCCGACCTGGTGCGCCTGGCGCCCTCTGCCAAGCCAACGATCGAGGCGAACCTGGCGTCGTTGAAACAGCGTCTGCTGAAATTCAGCGCTAATAGTGAAGCGCGGCTCGCGAGCGCAGACAACTTGAGTGTGATGAGCCTGAGCGATCACTTCGGCTATCTGATCGGCAGCCTCAACCTGGAACTGATTGGCCTCGATGCGCGGCAAGATAACGAATGGACGCCCGAAGCATTGAAGGCGCTTGGCGCAACGCTGAAGGACAATGACGTGGCGGTGGTGTTGCACCATCGCCAGCCGTCGCAAGCGTTAAAAGAGGTGATCACCGAGGCCGGGAGCCGGCTGGTGGTGCTAAGCACCGATGCCGCAGATCCAGTGGCGGAACTGGAGGGGAATGTGGATCTGGTGATCAAGGGGTTGAGCGGCGAACCGTCCGCCTAAGATCGAGAGATCGCAGCCTCGTTGCACTCTGTAGGAGCAAGGCTTGCCCGCGATAGCGCACGCTGGAACGCCATCGCGGGCAAGCCTTGCTCCTACAGAGTGACGAGGCTGCGGGCTTTTAACGTTCAAACACCAAAAAGCCCGCTGACCTTACCGGTTCAGCGGGCTTTTTTTGTGCGATTACTCAGTGCGCCACAGCGGCCTGTCCGTCCATCTTCTGGCGCAAGCTCAATGGGCGCATGTCAGTCCAGACTTCCTCTATGTAGGCCAGGCATTCCTTTTTCAGGCCATTCTTGCCCACGGTCCGCCAGCCTTCCGGTACGGCCTTGTAATCGGGCCAGATCGAGTACTGCTCTTCGTGGTTGACCACGACTTGAAAAAGGATGTCCTCGCGGTCGAATACTGAAGTCATGGTGTTTCTCCATCGCTGTAAGAGTGGGCTGCGCTGCGTGCGCAGCCGGTATGTAGAAGGAACGTCCGGGCCGTTGAAAAATTTAAAGATTGGCGGTGGCCGCAGCCATGGCCCGACCAAAAATCTCCGCCACTCGATCGATTTCTGCAGCGGTGATCACCAGCGGCGGCAGGAACCGCACGACACCACCATGACGCCCGCCCAGTTCCAGGATCAAACCGCGCTTAAGGCATTCGCGCTGCACCAGCGGCGCCAGGCGACCGAAGACAGGCGGATGACCCAAGGCATCCGGTGCGCCGGTCGGATCGACCAATTCGACGCCGAGCATCAGGCCGCGACCGCGAATGTCCCCCAGTTGCGGGAAGTCGCGCTGCAGGATGCGCAGGTGTTCGCTCAAGCGTTCGCCCATGGCGGTCGCGTGATCACAGACGTTGTTCTCGGTCAGGTAACGCATGACTGCCGAGCCTGCAGCCATCGCCATTTGGTTGCCGCGGAAAGTGCCCGCATGGGCGCCCGGCAACCAGGTGTCGAGCCAGTCGCGATAGACCACCACCGCCAGCGGCAGACTGCCGCCGATGGCTTTGGACATCACCACCACATCCGGAATGATCCCGGCGTGTTCAAACGCGAACATTTTGCCGGTACGGGCAAAACCGCTCTGGATTTCGTCGACGATCAACGCCACACCCGCTTTCTCGGTGATCCGTCGCAAGCCACGCAGCCAGTCGAGATCAGCCGGTATCACGCCGCCCTCGCCCTGCACCGCTTCCACAATCACCGCCGCCGGCAATAGCACACCGGCTTCCGGGTCATTCAGCAGGTTCTCCAGGTAATTCAAATTGACCTTCACCCCTTGAGCCCCGCCGAGGCCGAATGGGCAACGGTAATCGTAGGGATAGGGCATGAACTGCACGCCGTTGCCAAGCAATGCACCCAACGGCTTTTTCGGCCCCAGGCTGCCCATCAAGCTCAACGCGCCCTGGCTCATGCCGTGGTAACCGCCCTGAAATGACAGCACGGTGCTGCGTCCAGTGGCCGTGCGTACCAGCTTCAATGCCGCTTCCACGGCGTCGGTGCCCGTGGGTCCACAGAACTGGATCTTTGCTTCAGCGGCCAACGCCGGGGGCAGCAGGCTGAATAGGTCCTGGACGAACTGGTCTTTGACCGGGGTGGTCAGGTCCAGGGTGTGCAATGGCAGTTCATCGGTCAGCACTTGCTGGATCGCTTCGATCACCACCGCATGGTTGTGCCCCAACGCCAACGTCCCGGCACCGGCCAGGCAGTCGATAAAGCTGCGGCCTTCAACGTCTTCGACATAAATGCCTTTGGCGCGCTTGAGCGCCAGGGGAATGCGTCGCGGGTAGCTGCGTGCGTTCGACTCCTGCCGGTTCTGTCGCGCCAGCAACGGCGATTCGTTGAATTGATAAAGCGTTTCGGCCGGCGCCGGAGTGATCCGGGCCGACTGATCTTCTACAAGGCTGGTAGCGACTGACATCTCTCGACCCCTCAATAAGGTTTTCCTGTTCTGGAAACGCATCAGGGGCCCGAGGATTTAGACCCTTGGTCCGCTTTCGATCAGCCGCGAGGACAGGCCTTTGTGCATGGGGATGGCGCGGAGCCCGGCAACCATGAACGCCGGAGCGCAGGGCTGATAGCCCAAATGACGGTAAAACGCTTCGCTGGTGCGGGTGCTGTTGAGTTGCACCTGATGCAGGCCCTGGCCAATCAACCAGCCTTCCAGATCACGCACCAGCGCCTGACCGGCACCGCGACGAAACCATTCCGGTTGCACGTAGCAAAACGCAATTTTGCCGCTGCAGGCAGCCATGGCGACGCCGATCGGTTTGTCTTGCAACAGGGCGATGTTGAGGTACAAGCGCTGGTCGTTCAGCCAGGGCATGAGGTGGTCGATGGTTTTGCTGTGGGTCCAGGCGGCGACGGTTTGCGGATCGTTGCGATGGTCAATCGCGCAGCCTACGCGGATGGAGCGATCAACGATCCGGCAAATGATGCCGGCGTCGGCGGCGGTTGCCTTACTGACACGCAGGGGTGCATCCATGTCGCTACTACCTCAATCCATTGAGAAAAAGTTGCGGGGGGACGATAGCGCCGCGCGCGCCAGGTGACCAATGGAGAGGCGTTACATTTGATGTTCGGGATGTTCAGACCGGTTGCAACGGCATCGTCAGCTCGACCCGCAACCCATCCGGCTTGCTGTCGAAATGCAACGTGCAGCCGCACCGCTGAACGATGGCCTGAACGATCGCCAATCCCAGGCCGCAACCGGTGCTTTGGCCATTCCGCCAGAAACGCTGGGTCAGGTGCTGCAGATCGTCCTCGGCAATCCCCGGCCCATGGTCGCGCACGACGAACTGCACGCGGTTTTCAGCGGTTTCCACGCTCAACTCCACCTCACCCTCACCGGGTGTATGACGGAGCGCGTTGTCGAGCAGATTGCGCAACGCAGCAATCGACAGCACGGCCGGCATTTGCACCGGCGCCTCGGAGAGCGTTGTTGCTGTCTTGAACCTGATCCGTTGACGGTCACCGCTGGCGGCATCCTGGATCGCCAGTTTTGCAACCTGCTCGGCGTTGCACTGCACGCCGTCATCGAAGGACAGGCTGCCTTCAACCCGGGCCAACAGCAGCAATTGCTCGAGGGTTCGGTGCAAACGGTCGGCCCCCTCCTCGGCCCGAGCCAGGGATTGATCCCGGGCTGCGCCGTCGGTCATGCGCGCCACTTGCAAGTGCGTTTTGATCGCCGTCAGCGGGCTGCGCAATTCGTGGGCCGCGTCACCGGTCAAGCGACGCTCGCGCTCGATGGTCTTGCCGATCCGCTGGAGCAACTGATTCTGGGTGTCCAGCAAGGGCTGCAGTTCGCTGGGCAGCGGCTGTATCTGCAAAGGTTCCAGAGAGTCGGCGCTACGGCGCATCAGCGCATCGCGCATGCGATTGAGCGGCGCCAGTCCCTGGCCGATCCCCAGCCACAGCAGACATAGGCAGCCCAGCAACGCGACGCCCACCGGCACCGACGCGGCCAGCAGGATAGACATGTTCAGGGCTTCGCGTTCGATTTGTCGATCCGCCGTCGTGATGCGCAGATCGCCGCGGGCCAAGGTGAAACTGCGCCAGGGTGCGCCATCGATCATCTGATCGTGGAAGCCCATTTTCTCGGCTTCGAGGGTCTGCTGCGGATCGGTATGGCTGCGGGCCAGGATCTCGCCGCGCAACGAACTGACCTGACACGCCATCCCGCCAGGAATGTTCAGTTGTTCCGCACTGAAATGGGTGCCCTCACCTTTATTCGGCAGCGCCGGCAACTGTTCCATCAGCCCAGCGACCATGCGCGCCGAAGCGACCAGGCGCTGATCAAGGGAAAACATCATCTGATTGCGCAAATCGCTGAGCATCCAGGCAGCGGCCAGCGCCCAGATCAGCGCAAAAGCAGCACCTAGCGTGAGGCTCAGACGTAAACGCAGGCTCATCACTTCGATTGATCTCCGCCGTCCGCCGGCCCGAGGCGATAACCCAGGCCGCGCACGGTTTCCACGATTCCGTTACCCAGTTTGCGCCGCAGATGATGGATGTGCACGTTAAGGGCGTTACTTTCCAGTTCGTCGTTGAAACCGTAGACGCTGTCCTTTAGTTGCTCGGTCGACAGCACCCGACCACGGTTATGCAGCAAGGCCTGCAGCAGCGACTGTTCACGTCGGGACAAGTCCACCGGTTGGCCGGCGAGCATGGTTTCACGGCTGCTTGGGTTGTAAGTCAGCGCGCCGTGCTCGATCAGGTTGACGCTGCGCCCCGCCACTCGGCGCAATAAAGTGTGCAGCCGCGCCGCAAGTTCACGAAGGTCGAAAGGCTTGAGCAGATAATCGTCTGCACCGGCTTGCAAACCATCGACGCGATCGGTGACCGAATCCCGGGCGGTCAGTATCAGCACCGGTATTTCGAGACCGCCATGACGCAACTGTTGCAACAGCTTGAGGCCGTCTTCGTCGGGGAGTCCAAGGTCTAGCACCATGACGTCGAATTCGGCGACCTTGAGCATCGCCCGAGCCGCCGAGGCGGTGGCCACGTGCTCCACGGTCAGACCTTGAGCGGTCAGACCGGCAACGATGCCGCTGGCGATCAGCTCATCGTCTTCGCAAACCAGTACGTGCATGGGGGCTCCCAGAGCAAAAACGTGAGTCAAACAGGTGAGGATTAAGGCCAAATTATGACGAGTGCGTTGACGGACGAGAAGCGTATTCGTACCGGTGTGCCGCCAACCCTGAACAACTCTGCCGGATTCAACTTGATACAGTCCCCCTTTAAAACTTCTTTCCGGTACCCGCCCCCCTTCATTAGTCTAGCCCAGGCAACTAACACTCATGCGGTTAAAGCAAACTGAAAGGATTCAGACAATGCCGACACTTAACAACTTTGTTGCTGTCGATTGGCGCGCTGGACAAGACCGGTTCTACTTCTTTTTCAAAGACAGCAATACCTACAGCCTGTTCCACATCGCCGACCACGCGACACCCGATGAGTACCCTACGCCGGTCAACTACGACAACTGGCATGATTTTCACAAGCACGTTAAACATCTGCGATTTGGCTTCACGACTCGGCATCTTGAACCTGAAAAAACAGACAACATGGATCAGGATGAGCTTTGGCTTTTCTATAATGATGGCGACACGCCAATGGTCTGCAAGTATGACCAGGATGAAGATAAAGTCCGGTACCACCGGACCGTGCGCGGGTCGAAATGGCGCGAAATCCTTCCGTACTTCAAAAACATTATCGCAGGCACCTGGTGGGAAAACCCGGTGTTTGGCTTTAACACCTACCGATTTCTCATGGACAACGGCCAATCACTGTCTGTTAACTTTGCAGCGCGTCAATCTTTGGATTACAGAGTCAAGGTTGAACCTATCAACGATCGGACATGGCCTGGTTTGGCGCCCTACAAACATCGAATAATTACCGCGGCACAAAATGACCGGACGCTTCGCGACAGCCATTTTTATATATTTCTGACAGACAACGAGTACATCACCTACAACATCCCGAAAAATGAAATCGTCTCGGGCCCGAGTAAAATCGACGAAAGCTCCTGGCCCGGCCTCCTGCGCGACTGATCAACACGAAGCCGCGCCAACCCTCACGGCGGTTAATCATCGGTTAATCGCCGTCTCTCATTGTGCACATCACTTGCACAGGGATAAGGCCTACCCATGCGTCGACTGTTTCTATTTTTCGTTCTCCTGATCGCGGGCCTGGCCCAGGCTGGAGCCAATCCGTTCGATACCAAACCCGAGTTTCTCCCCGTCGGCAAAGCGTTCGTCTTCACATCCGAGCGCCTGGAATCCGGTGAAACCCAGCTCTATTGGCAGATCGCCGATGGTTACTACCTGTACCAGCAACGCCTCAAATTCGACGGATTGCCTGCAGAACACAAACCCGAGTTGCCACAGGGTGAATCCCACAGCGACGAGTTCTTCGGCGAACAGCAGGTCTACCGCCAAGGCCTGGAGCTGAAAATTCCGGCCGGTGCCACGGGCCAGATCAAGGTCGGATTCCAGGGGTGTGCCGATGCTGGTCTGTGTTATCCACCGCAAACCCAGCTTGTCGACCTGGGTGGCAAAGCGGCTACTTCAACCGCTGCAGCAGTGACTGGCGAAGCGCCGGATCAAGCCCTGGCCAGCGGCCTGCAACAGCGGGCGCTGGGCTGGAGCCTGCTGGTGTTCTTCGGTCTGGGCCTGCTCCTGGCTTTCACCCCTTGCACCTTGCCCATGCTGCCAATCCTCGCCGGATTGATCGTCGGCAGTGGTGCCTCACCTAAACGTGGTTTCGCCTTGGCCACCAGCTACGTCGTCTGCATGGCGCTGGTGTATGCAGCCATGGGCGTACTTGCTGCAATGCTTGGGGCGAATCTTCAGGCGCTGCTGCAGAATCCGTGGTTGCTGGGCACGTTTGCCGCCGTATTTGTGCTGCTGGCGTTGCCGATGTTTGGCTTCTTCGAGTTGCAACTGCCGGTCGCCGTGCGTGATCGCCTGGAAAATGTCTCGCGCAATCAGCGCGGTGGCAGCCTGATTGGTGCGGGCGTCCTGGGGGCCGTGTCCGGTTTGCTGGTCGGCCCGTGCATGACCGCTCCATTGGCCGGTGCCCTGCTCTATATCGCGCAAAGCGGTAACGCGTTGCACGGCGGGCTGATCCTGTTCGCCATGGGCATCGGTATCGGCGTGCCGCTGTTGCTGCTGGTCACTGTCGGCAATCGCTTCCTGCCCAAACCCGGCGCCTGGATGAATCTGCTTAAAGGCGTGTTCGGTTTCCTGTTTCTCGCCACTGCCCTGCTGATGCTGCGTCCGGTGCTGGATGAATCACTGTGGGTCGGTTTGTGGGGTGCCTTGCTGTTGATCGCCGCCTACAGCGCCTGGCGTCAATCAGCCGGGTTCGGTCGCACCGCCTATGTCTTTGGCGCCGGCTCTTTACTGCTGGGTTTGTGGGGCAGCCTGTTGGTGATCGGGGCTGCTGGGGGGAGCGATGACCTGTTCAAGCCATTGCAGGTTTACAACGCTTCCAACTCGGGCAGTGCCCTACGCACAACGGGTCATGATGCCTTCACCACGATCAAGGACCCTGCGCACCTGCAGCGGGAACTGGACTCGGCCAAGGCTCAAGGTCAATGGGTGCTGCTGGACTACTACGCCGACTGGTGCGTGTCGTGCAAAGTCATGGAAAAACAGGTCTTCGGCAAACCTCAAGTGCTTGAAGCACTGGGCGATGTTCGCTTGCTCCGGCTGGACGTCACTGCCGACAATGCCGCCAGCCGTGAATTGCTCAGCCGTTACCAGGTTCCGGGGCCACCGAGCTTCCTGTGGATCGGTGCCGATGGCGAGGAGCGTCGCAGCCAGCGCATCACCGGTGAGGTCGATGCCAACACTTTCCTGCAACGTTGGACTACCACCCGAGAAGCCCGCTAATGCTGACTTTTACGCTCGGTACATTTGCCATCGCGCTTAATCACCTGCTGCTGATCAGTGCCCTGGCACTGGCGACCTTCATCGGTTGGCGGGTGGCCAAACGCGGTGGCGAGAACCCCGAGTCCGCGTTGTTCAGTCTGTTTCTGATCGGCATGCTGGCAGCCCGGATCAGTTTTGTGGCGGTCTACTGGACGCACTACCGCAACGATCCATGGCAAGTCATCGACCTGCGCGACGGCGGCTTCCTCGCCTGGCCCGGAGTTATCACGCTACTGCTCGCCGCCCTGTATCGCGGCTGGCGGCGGCCAGGGTTGCGCCGACCACTGGGCTTTGGTGTCGCCAGCGGCTTGGCGTTCTGGCTCCTGGCGACGTTCTCCCTGAGTATTTATGAACAAGGGACTCGTCTTCCGGATATCACCATGCGCAATGCCGCCGGTGAAACCATGCAACTGTCTGACTACAAGGGCGGTCCGCTGGTCATCAATCTGTGGGCCACCTGGTGCCCACCCTGCCGTCGGGAAATGCCGGTGCTGGAAAATGCCCAGCAGCAACGCCAGGACCTGACGTTCCTGTTCGTCAATCAGGGTGAAAGCATGCAAAGCGTCAGTACCTACCTGGAAACCCAGGGCTTGAGCCTGTCCAATGTGCTGTTCGACAGCGGTGGCCGTCTGGGCCAGGCCGTTGGTTCGATGGCATTGCCGACTACCCTGTTCTATAGCAACGAAGGCCGACTGCTGGCCAGCCATCTGGGTGAGTTGTCGGAAGCCAGCCTGGCCCGCGCCCTCGAAAACTTTGACACCCCGAACCCTGCCGAATCGGCCCCCTCTTCAAGGAAACTGCCATGCCCCGCCTCCGCCACCTGCTGACGTTGACTCTGGGCACAGCCCTGTTGCACCTGCCGACCGTGCAGGCTGCCGAAGACTTGCCCGAAGCGATCAAGAAGATCGAAGCCAAGGGCGCGAAAATCGTAGGCCAGTTCGACGCGCCGGACGGTCTGCGTGGTTACGCCGCGCAGTACCAGAACCGCGGCATGGCGCTGTACCTCACCCCTGACGGTAAACACGTGTTGCTGGGCAACCTGTATGACGCCGATGGCAACGACCTGAGTACCGCGCCGCTGCAAAAGCTGGTGTACGCGCCGATGTCCAAGGAAGTGTGGGCAAAGATGGAAGCAAGCAACTGGATTGCTGATGGCAACAAGGACGCGCCTCGTGTGGTGTACCTGTTCAGCGATCCAAACTGTCCTTACTGCAACATGTTCTGGGAACAGGCGCGTCCGTGGGTGAAGGCCGGTAAAGTCCAGTTGCGACATATCATGGTCGGTATTATTCGCGAAGACAGCCCAGGGAAATCCGCTGCGTTGCTCGCCGCCAAGGACCCGGTCAAAGCCCTCCAGGAACATGAAAAATCCGGCAAGGCCAGCACACTGAAAGCGCTGAAAGATGTACCGCCGGCGATTCAGGCGAAGCTCGCCGCGAACATGCAGTTGATGGAAGATCTGGAGTTGTCCGCCACGCCGGCGATTTTCTACATGGATGACAAGGGCGAGCTGCAACAGCAGCAAGGTGCACCGTCGCCGGACAAGCTGGCGAAAATTCTCGGTCCAAAGTGATTTTATTGCTTATTTTCCAGTCGTCACCTGCCTGAAAAGATCGCAGCCTGCAGCAGTTCCTACAGGGTTTTGTGTCTATCGTAGAAACCGACGTGGGCTGCGATCTTTTTGATGAATGTGAGAGGACTACCTGGTTTTCTCGGCAAGAAACTTCAGCAGTGCTTCAGTGACAAACGCCGGGTTCTCCAAGTTGGAAATATGCCCCGCCTCCGGCACCAGCAGATATGGGCAGCCGATCAGCTCGGCCATTTCCCTGGTTTCGTGGGGTGGCCTTGGCGTGTCCTGTTCGCCGCACATCACCAGCGTCGTTTCAGGGTTCAACTCACTCAGGCGCGGCAACAGATCACTTCGACCAAAGGTAATCCGGCCCATCGGCACGATACTTTCGCGCAGACGTTCGGCTGGCAATGTGGCCAACGAGGCACGGAAATTTTTGTACAACGCCGACTGTGGATCGATGCCAGGACGGAAGAAAATCGGCACCACGATATCAAGCAGCTCCGGTGTAATGGCACCCGCCGCGTCGATCTGTTTCAACAACGAAAAATAATACTGGCGAGTCGGTTCTGGCTCGGTGCCGACGTAGGTGTCCATCATCACAAGCCCGCTGACACGCTGCGGAGCCGCCAGTGCCAGGCGCGCGCCCCACATACCGCCGACTGAGAGTCCGACCAGTGTGACGCGGTCGATGTCCAGATAATCCAGAAGTGCCAGCGCCTGACGTGAGATGTCGTCCAGAGAGATTGTGCCATCCGGTAGTCGTCCGGATTGACCGTGGCCCCAAAGGTCCAGGGCAATGACTCGATAGTGTTGCGACAACGCGTCGATCTGTGGCGCCCACATGGTCTGATCCCACAGATAACTGCCGGCGAGCAATACTGCAGGGCCCCTGCCTTGATCGATGTAGTGAAGGGGTTGACCGTCTATTGTTACGAAGGGCATCGGGGTTTTCCTTGGCAAAAATTGAACAGGCAGGCTCTGCTGGGAGGGTTTGTCAGTCAACGCGCAATTTGTGTCAAAAGTGTTGGCACATTTCAGCCCCATTTCGCCTCAGGCACCCAGATCAACTGTAGGAGCTGAGCTTGCTCGCGATGGCGGCCTGATCGGTGATGATTTTCCAGCGTGTGTACATATCCATTCCTGCGGTTATGGCTGCTATTGGTTTCGCTTTTACAGCGAGTCACTTGGAAAAGCGCCAAGTAACCAAACGCTCTTGCCCCTTTCGTACGGTGCCTCGCCTGGGCTCGGCATACCCTCACTCCGGTCCTGCTCCGTGGGCCCGCCGCCATCGGCCATCCATGGCCGGGGGCGGCTAACCCGGCATCCATGCCGGGTTGCCCACTGCGCAGAACCTGCGCTCGGCCTTCCCAGGGGGCAAGAAGATCAAAAGCAGATCAAAAGCAAATCAAAAGCAAATCAAAAGCAAATCAAAAGCAGATCAAAATCCCTCCAGCTCTGCCATCAGATCATTCAACCGATCCGCCTTCTCTACAGTCATATCGTTCTCCGCCAACCCGTCGATGTACCCGGCCAGTTCCTCTACCGTGCTGCACTCGAACATCGCGCGTAGCGGTACGTCACGTTGCAGCGCTTTCTGCACCCGTGACGCGATTTGCGTCGCCAATAGCGAATGCCCGCCCAGTTCGAAGAAGTTGTCGCGCACTCCAACCTTGTCGACCTTCAGTACTTCAGCCCAAATATCAGCCAGCGTCTGCTCCAGCTCATTGCGCGGCGCCTGGTAGTCCTGGTTCTGCAATTGGCCAATTTCCAGCACCGGTAGGGCTTTGCGATCGAGCTTGCCGTTGGCGTTGAGCGGCATCCGGTCCAGCCACAGCCAGTGCAGCGGCACCATGTATTCCGGCAGTTCGGTGCGCAGGCGTTGTTTGATGCGTTCCAGGTGTTCGTTCGGTTTGAGCGTCGAATCAGCCGCTACCAGATAGCCGACCAGATGCTTGCCATTGACGCCGTCCTGTACGCCGACCGCTGCTTCGCGAACATGCGGCTGTTCGTGAAGGCGCGCTTCGATTTCACCGAGTTCAATGCGGTAACCGCGAATTTTCACTTGATGGTCGATTCGACCGACGTACTCCAGCACACCGTCGCTGCGACGCCGGGCCAGATCGCCCGTGCGGTACAGACGATGCCCCGGCGCGCCAAACGGGTTCGGTACGAAGACTTGCGCGGTGCGCAGCGGATCACTCACATAGCCACGTCCGACACCCGTGCCGGCAACGCACAACTCGCCCACCGCGCCCAGCGGCACCAGCTCCAGCGCGCCATCGAGCAGGTACAAACGGTTGTTGTCGGTCGGTGTACCGATCGGCAAATAGCTGCCGCGGGTCGAGGCCGGATCGACACGGAAAAACGCCACGTCATCCGAGCACTCCGCCGGGCCATACGCATTCACCAGCCCGATGTCCGGGTAACGCAGTAGCCATTGATGGGCAAGCTCCGGCGGCATGGCCTCCCCCGTCGGCAGCATCCAGCGCAGGCCGTCGAGGCTCATGCGATCCTGGGCGAGCATGCCCTGAATCAAAGATGGCACGCTTTCCAGCACGGTGACGCCCTGTGCCGAGACATGCGCCAGCAACCCCTGCGGATCGTGGGCGATGGTATTCGGCACGATGTCCACCCGTGCGCCGAACAACGGCGCGGCGAGGAACTGCCAGACCGAAATATCGAAGCTTTGCGAAGCCGTCTGCGCGATCACGTCGGCGTCGCTCAGGTTCAGGTACGGCACCTTGCTCAACTGGTTATTGAGCATGCCGCGCTGCTCGACCATCACGCCCTTGGGCAAGCCGGTCGAACCGGAGGTGTAAATCACATACGCCAGATTGTCCGGACCGCTGTAGCGGCCGGGATTGGTCACCGCCGCGCCACTCGCCTGCACCTCTTCCCAGACCAGCAATCGAGGTCGACTGGCACAGCCGCAGGCGTCCAGCAACGCGACAGCCTGTTCACGGCATGCCGCTGTACACACCAGCAAAGGCGTGCGACTCAGGTCGATGATCCGGCTCAGACGCTGGCTTGGCAGCCCCGGATCCAGCGGCAGGTAACCCGCTCCCGCCTTGAAGCTGCCGATGATCATGCCGAGCAAATCAAGGTTACGTTCGCCCAGCAACGCCACCGGTTGATCCAGCCCGACACCGGCCGCGATCAGGGCATGACCCAGCCGATTACTGCGCTGGTTCAGGTCGGCGTAGCTGTGCTGTTGATCCAGGCAACTGGCGGCCACGCGCTGCGGATGCTGGGCAACCTGTGCTTCGAACAGCGCAACGTAGCTCTGCTCCAGCGGATAACCGTGCTCGCTCTGGTTGCAACCGTGGATCAGGAACTCCTCTTCCTCGGCCCCCAGCAGCGGCAAATCCGCCATGTCACCATGGAACCCCTCCACCAGCGCCAACAGCAAGCGCTTGAACTCGCCGAGCATGCGTTCGACCGTGGACTCATCGAAGAAACGCTGGTCGTAAGACAGGTGCAAGCCCAGGTCATCGCCTGGATAACACACGGCCGTGAGCGGGAAGTTGGTGTGGGTGCGTCCCGAATCCGAGGTCGCGTCAAGGCTCTGCGCACGGTCCAGCACCGAGACTTCCACCGGGGCGTTTTCGAACACGAAAAGGCTGTCGAACAGCGGCTGGCCCTTGGGCAGTTCGCTGTTTTCCTGAATGCTCACCAGCGGCAGGTACTCGTACTCGCGCAGCTGCATGTTGCTGTCGAGCAAGTCACTGAGCCACTGGCGAACGCTGCAACGCTGATCGTCTTCAGGCATTTTCACCCGCAGCGCAATGCTGTTGATGAACAGCCCGACCGTGCGCTGCATCGCCGGCATTTCCACCGGACGTCCGGCCACCGTGACGCCGAACAGCACATCGCGATCCCCGCTCAAGCGCCGCAACACCAAGGCCCATGCCGCCTGGGCAAAGGTGTTGATGGTCAACTGATGGGCCTGGGCCAATTCGCGCAGTTGCGCACCGTCCCGGGCATCCATTCGGGTGTAGCGATCGCCCACGATCATGCCGCCACTTTCACCGGCGTGTTCACGCAGGAAAGGCCGGTCACTCGGGATCGGCGTGGTCCGCTCGAAGCCGTGCAGATTGTCTTTCCACCATTGCCGAGCCTCCTCCAGGCTCTGGCGTTGCAGCCAGCCAATGTAGTCGCGATAACGCGGCGGCACGGCCAGTTGTGCCTGTCGATTTTCGCCCAGGGCGGTGTAGATTTCGAAGAAATCGTTCATCAACAGCGAACGGCACCACGCATCGATGAGGATATGGTGGTTGCTCATCATGAACCAGTAGCGCGCGGCGCCAACCCGGATCAGTCGCAGGTGGAACGGTGCCTGAACAAGCAGATCGAAACCGGCCTCGCGCTCGCTTTTAAGCAGTGCCTGCAGCTTCGGTTCTTGCTCGGCGTCGGCGACATCGGTCCAGTCCAGGCACTCGATCGGCGTGCTGCCCGGCTTGTGGATAACCTGCAGCATGTCTTCGCCGACGTTCCAGCAAAACGAGGCACGCAGGGCTTCGTGACGTGCGATCACCGCTTGCCAGGCTTCGGCGAAACGCTGCGGATCAAGCTCGCTGTTGATGCGATAACGGTCCTGCATGTAGTACAGCCCGGTGCCCGGTTCCAGCAGGGTGTGCAGCAACATGCCTTCCTGCATCGGTGTCAGGGGGTAGACATCCTCGATGACCGCAGCGGGCACGGGCAGCGCGTCAAGTTGTGCCTGGGACAGTCTGGCCAATGGGAAATCCGACGGCGTCAGGCCGCCCGCATCGTCGCGCAGGCAATGGTCGATCAGGGCTTGCAGCTCACTCAGGTAAGCGTTCGCCAGCCCGGTGATGGTCTGCGGATCGTGGCGTTCGGCACTGAACGTCCAGCGCAACACCAGCTCGCCGCCGTAGACCTGACTGTCGACGCTCAGCTCGTTCGGCAGCGGTGCTTTCGGGTCGTGGGCCGCGCCGACCGGCTCGTCCAGCGGGCGGAACAACGCATCATCGGCAAAACTCTGGTCGAACTGGCCGAGGTAATTGAAGGTGATCTGCGCCGTCGGCAAAGCGGCCATGGCAGTACGGCAGCAGTCATCGGCGAGGTAGCGCAACACCCCATACCCCAGACCTTTGTGCGGCACGGCACGCAGTTGCTCCTTGATCGCCTTGATCGAGTCGCCCTGGCTGTTCGCCGGTGTCAGCCGCAACGGGTACGCACTGGTGAACCAACCCACGGTGCGGGTCAGATCGATGTCATCAAACAGGCTTTCACGGCCATGGCCTTCCAATTGAATCAAGGCGGATGCGTGACCGCTCCAGCGGCACAACACGCGAGCCAATGCAGTCAGCAGCAGGTCATTGACCTGAGTGCGATAGGCACTCGGCGCCTGCTGCAGCAACTGGCGTGTCTGTTCGCTGTCGAGGCGCACGCTGACCGTTTGCGCGTGACGGTGTTGACGTCCACCTTCAGGATGAGCGCACGGCAACCCGGTGCGAGGACCTGCCAGATGCGCCTGCCACCAGCTCAATTCCTCGCGCAGGGATTCGCTGCCGGCGTAAGCCTGCAAGCGTGCGGCCCAGTCCTTGAAGGCGCTGGTTTTCGCTGGCAATTGCACCGTCTCCTGCAAGGGCAATTGGCGATAAGCCGTTTGCACATCGTCCAGCAAGACGCGCCACGAAACCCCGTCCACCACCAGGTGGTGAATGGCGATGAACAACCGCTGCTGGTCCTGTGGACCATCAACCAATAGCGCACGCACCAGCGGTCCCTGTTCGAGGTCGAGGCTGCGCTGGGCATCGGCGAACAGCGCCGTGCACTGGTCCATGGATTTCACCCGTACTTGCCAGAGCACCGGGACGTCAGATTCAGCCTGGTGTTCGGCGCGCCATTGCCCGGTGGCGTTGGTGAAACGCAGGCGCAAGGCGTCGTGCTGTGCGATCACTGCCAGCAGCGCTTGCTCAAGACGATGAGGTTCCAGCGTCTCGGCCGGTTCCAGCAGCAAGGCCTGGTTCCAGTGCTGGCGCTCAGGAATCTCGCTGTCGAAGAACCAATGCTGGATCGGTGTCAGGCGCGATTCGCCCGTCAGCAAACCTTGCTCGGCAGTCACCTGCTCAGTGCGGGTCGCGACGGCAGCGAGGGTGTGCACCGTCTGGTGCTGGAACAGGTCCCGCGGGCTGAAGTGAATGCCCTGTTGTCGTGCGCGGCTGACCACCTGGATCGACAGGATCGAATCACCGCCCAGTTCGAAAAAGTTGTCATTGAGACCGACCTGCTGGACGTTTAACACGTCGCACCAAATACCAGCCAAAGTCAGTTCCAGCACGTTGCTCGGCGCCACGTACTGCTGACGGTTCAGCTCGGGGTCCGGCGCCGGCAACGCGCGGCGATCCAGTTTGCCGTTGGCGGTCAGCGGCCAGTGAGCCAGCAGGATCAGGTGCGTTGGCACCATGTAGTCCGGCAGCTGGGATTTGAGTTGAGCCTTGATCGCGTCCCGCAGCGAGGCCTGTTGCACGTCATCCTGCGCGGCGGTATCGGTCAGCACGTAGCCGACCAATTGCTTCCCGCTGGGTGCGTCCAGGGCCAACACCACAGCTTCGCGCACGGATTCATGTTCGAGCAGACGGGTTTCGATCTCGCCCAGTTCGATGCGGAAGCCACGGATTTTCACTTGATGGTCGATACGTCCCAGATACTCCACCAGCCCGTCGTCACGCTGGCGGACCAGGTCACCGGTGCGATACAAACGCCCGCCATCGGCCGCAAACGGGTCCGCCACAAACCGCTCGGCCGTCATGCCCGGACGCTGGTGATACCCCTGCGCCAGACCGGCACCGCCAACGTACAACTCGCCGCTGGCACCTTGTGGCACCAGGGCCAGGTCGGCATCAAGGATGTAGGCCACGCGAGCGCCGATCACGCTGCCGATCGGCACACTGCCCAGGCCTTCTTCCAACTGCTCCGGAGCCAGGCTGGCCAGCGGCATGACCACGGTTTCAGTCGGGCCATAGGCATTGAAGAACAGGCTCGGCTTGAACGCCGCACGAATGCGTTGCAGGTGTTCACCGGTCAGGGCTTCACCACCGGTGATGCACATGCGCACTGGCAGGGTTTCGTTTCGGCTGGCCAGCCATTGCGCCAATTGGCTGCCGTAGCTTGGCGTGAACCCGAGCACGTTGATCTGGTGCTGGCGAATCAGCCCGCAGATTTCTTCCGCGTCCCACTGTCCCTGAGCACGCAAGACCACCTGCGCGCCACTCAACAACGGCACCAGTAACCGCTCGGTGGCGGCGTCGAAATTGATGGAATAGAAGTGCAATTCGCAATCGTCCGGGCGCATCCCGAAGCGTTCGATCACGGCACGACAATGCATCGAGATTTCGCCGTGGGACACCACCACACCTTTCGGTCTGCCGGTGGAGCCCGATGTGTAGATCAGGTACGCCTGATGCTGCGGCAGGCTGATGAATGGCAGCTCACTGGCCGGGTAATTCGCCAGTTCAGCGGCATCCTCTTCGAGGCACAAGCGCGCCACACTCGCCGGCAGCTGGCCAAGCGCCTTGAACATCGCCGCATCGCTGAGCAGCAAACCGATGCCACTGTCTTCGATCATGTAATGCAAACGGTCCAGCGGATACTCGGGATCCAGCGGCACATAGGCGCCGCCCGCCTTGAGGATCGCCAGCAGGCCGACGACCATGTCCAGCGACCGTTCAAGCGCCAGGCCGACGCGCACCTGCGGGCCGACACCGCGCTCGCGGAGCATCCAGGCCAGACGATTGGCGCAACTGTCGAGTTCGGCATAACTCAGGGTGTGCCCGGCGAATGTCAGTGCCGGCGCATCTTTTCGAATCAATGCCTGCTCGCTGAACAGGTGATGAATGCACTGGTCAAGACGATGCTCCCCCGGTTCGACACCCAGGCTGTCGAGCAATTGTTGCTGCTCAGTGGCTTCCAGCAATGGCAGCTCGCTCAAGCGCTGTTGCGGATCGCTGAGTAAGGCTTCGAGCAGGTTGCGCCAATGCCTGGCCATGCGCGCAATGCGTGGTTCATCGAACAAATCGGTGCTGTAGGTCAGGCAGCAACCGAGCCGATGATCGAGGTCGGTGACTTCCAGATTAAGGTCGAACTTGGTCGCGCGCGCATCATTGGCCAGGTACTCGACGGTCATGCCCGCCAGGGTACGACTCTGCTGGAACTCCCAGCGCTGGACGTTGCACATCACCTGGAACAGCGGGTTGTAAGCAGCGCTGCGTGGTGGCTGCAAAGCTTCCACCAAATGATCGAACGGCAGGTCTTGATGGGACTGGCCTTCGATGACGGTATGGCGGATCTGATCGAACAATTCGCCAACGGACATCTGGCCGTCGAGCTGGCAGCGCAGAACCTGTGTATTGAGGAAAGCCCCAATCAGCCCTTCGCTTTCCGGACGAATCCGGTTGGCCACCGGCGCGCCAATGCGCAAATCAGTCTGGCCACTGTAGCGGTAAAGCAGCACCGCCAATGCCGCCGTCATGGTCATGAACAGGGTCAGGCCGTTCTGCGCATTGAAGGCTCGAACCCGTGCGGCAAGGTCGTCACTCAGGTCGAAACGGAACAACTCGCCCTGATGGCTTTGCACCGGTGGACGCGGTCGGTCGGAAGGCAATTCCATCAGCGGATGTTCACGGCCCAGCTGCGCGGTCCAGTAGTCCAGTTGACGCTGGCGTTCACCAGACTCCAGCCACTGACGCTGCCAAACGCTGTAGTCGAGGTATTGCACCGGCAGCGGCGCCAGCGGCGATTCGCGGTCCTCCACCAGGGCTTCGTACAGCGCGCTCAATTCCCGCGCAAAGATATCCATCGCCCAGCCTTCGGTGACGATGTGGTGCAGGGTCAGCACCAGGTAGTGCTCCAACTCGTCGGTCTTTACCATGCACGCGCGAAGCAGCGGTCCGGTTTCCAGATCGAAAGGTTTGTGCGCCTCATCGTCAGCCAATTGCTGAACCTGCCATTCACGACCGTCGGCATCCAGCGCGGTGAAATCCTTGAACTCCATGCGCATGCCGGTGTGCTCATGCACCTGTTGCCGGGCCACACCGTCGATGCTCGGGAACGTGGTGCGCAGGGTTTCGTGGCGCATGATCAACGCCTGTAACGCCGCCTCGAAGCACCCGACATCAAGCACCCCGCACAACCGCGCCATGCCACCGACGTTGTACGCAGGGCTGTGCGGTTCCATCTGCCAGAGGAACCACATGCGCTGCTGGGAATAGGACAAGGGCACCGGTTGGCTGCGGTCGACTTTCTCAATCGGTGGTTGCTGGTTGGTTTTGCCACTGGCCTGGATCAACCGGACCTGTTCGGCAAACGCGCCCAGCTCGCTGTTCTCGAACAACGCTCGCAACGGTAACTCGACATCGCAGGCCTGACGTGTGCGGGAAATGATTTGCGTGGCTAGCAACGAATGACCGCCCAGGGCAAAGAAGTCGTCGCGCAGACCGATTTGCGCAAGACCCAGCACTTCGCGCCAGAGGTCGGCGATCTTTTGTTCCAGATCGCTGACCGGTTCGACGTGCTCGCGAACCTGCCAGTGCGGTTCAGGCAAGGCGCGGCGATCGAGTTTGCCGCTCGGGCTCAGGGGCATTTCGTCCAGCCGTATCAATTGCGCCGGGACCATGTATTCAGGCAACTCGGCCGCCAATGCGGCGTTCAGGCGCTGGTTTTGTGCATCGATTTCTTCGCAGAAACCCGTGCTCGTGTAATAGCCAATCAACTGTCCACCGGCCGACGTTTCACGCACCAGCACGACGGCTTGAGCGACGCCATCCTGAGCCAGCAGCCGCGCCTCGATTTCTTCCGGCTCGACACGAAAACCGCGCAACTTGACCTGCTGATCGAGACGACCGAGGTATTCGATAACGCCCTCTGCTGTCCAGCGTGCCCGGTCGCCAGTGCGGTACAGACGAGCGCCCTGCTCGCCCAGCGGATCCACGACAAAACGCTCGGCGGTCAACGAAGGACGTCCCAGATAGCCCCGGGCCAGACCGATACCACTGATGCACAACTCACCCGGCACACCGGCCGGCACGGGATTGAGATCGTGATCGAGCACCCGGCAGACAACGTTGCCCAACGGTCGGCCAATCGGCGAACGCTCGCCGTCGGCGAAGGTGCAATGCCAATGGGTGACGTTAATCGCGGTTTCGGTCGGGCCATAACGGTTGTGCAATTGCACCGCTGGCAGCTGTTCCAGCACGCGGTTACGCAGCTCCGCAGGCAACGCCTCACCACCAGAAAATACCCGGCGCAGGCTGGTGCATTCGGCGGTGAGCGGTTCGTCGATAAACAATGAAAGCAGCGCCGGCACGAAGTGCAGTGTGGTGACGCCGTAGGTTTGAACCAACTGGGCGATGCGGTGCGGATCGCGGTGTTCGCCAGGACCGGCGATCAGCAAACGTGCCCCCGTTATCAGCGGCCAGAAGCACTCCCACACCGACACGTCAAAACTGATCGGCGCCTTTTGCATCAGCACGTCGGTATCGTTCAGGCAATAGGTGGACTGCATCCATTGCAGCCGCTCGGCGAGGGCGGCGTGGGTATTGCCGACGCCCTTGGGCTGGCCGGTGGAACCGGAGGTGTAAATCACGTAGGCCAGGTTGTCGCCGTGCAAGTGCAGGCCCGGTGCGTGACTCGGCCAGCTTTCCAAGTGCAAGGTGTCCATGGCGATCACGCTGACGCCTGCGGTGGCCGGCAAGCGATCGAGCAATTCGGTCTGGGTCAGCAGCAATTCAACGCCGCTGTCGCTGAGCATGTAGGCCAAACGTTCGGCGGGGTAATCCGGGTCCAGTGGAACGTAGGCGCCACCGGCCTTGATGATCGCCAGCAGGCCGATCAACAGCTGCGGCGAACGCTCGGCGGCAATCGCCACGCACACGTCCGGGCCGACGCCTTTGTCACGCAGGTAATGCGCCAGTCGGTTGGCCTGGGTGTGCAACTGCGTGAAGTCCAGGCTGCCGCCGTCCCAGATCAGCGCGATTCGCTCCGGGGTCAGCCGCGCCTGCTCGCTGAGTTGTTCCGGGAGCCACTGGCTGGCCGGTGTGCACGGTGCAACGCTCCACGTTGACTGGTGTTGTTGCTCGTTCGGCGACAGCAGTTGCAGGTCTGCGATGGCGCTTTGCGGTCGCTCGCAAACGTCGCGCAGCAGGTTGCTGAAATGCTCCGCCAGGCGCTCGATGGTGGCGGTGTCGAACAGCTCACTGGCGTAATCGAAGGACAGGCTCAGACGCCCTTTGGCATCTTCTTCGCTGTGCAATTGCAGGTCGAACTTGGCTTCGCGGCTGTGCCACGGCAGTTCTTCCGCCAGCAAACCGGGCAACCGGCGCAGCGCGCTCAGGTCACGTTGCTGATGGTTGAACATGACCTGGAACAGACCTTGTTCCCGGGCATGAGGAAAGGCTTCCAGCAATTGTTCGAACGGCAAATCCTGATGCGCCTGGGCGCCCAACGCGGCGTGACGGGTTTGCGCCAGCAGCTCAATGAACGGTAGCCGCGCATCCACCCCGGCGCGCATCACTTGGGTGTTGATGAAGAACCCGATCAGCCCCTGAGTTTCCAGACGAGGACGGTTGGCATTGGGCACGCCGATGCGGATGTCCCGCTGACCGCTGTAGCGATGCAACAGACTCTGGAAGGCGGCAAGCAACAGCATGAACGGCGTTGATTCATGCGCCTGGGCCGTACGGCGAATGGCGTCGCTGAGGGTCGTCGCCAGCTTGATCGAATGACGGGACGCACGTCGGCTCTGATGTGCCGAACGGGGATGATCAGTGGCCAGATTCAGAGTCGGATGTTCAGTCCCCAACTGCGCTTTCCAGTAGGCCAATTGCCGCTCACCCTCCCCTTGTGCCAGCCATTGGCGCTGCCAGCTGCCGTAATCGGCGTACTGGGTCGGCAAGGGGGCAAGCGCTGCGGTTTGCCCCTGGGAGACGGCGGCGTAGACCCGCGAGAACTCGTCGATCAGCACGTTCAGCGACCATCCGTCGGCGATGATGTGGTGCATCGTCACCAGCAGTTGATGGTCTTCATCATCCAGGCGCACCAGGGTCACCCACAGCAGCGGACCTTTCTCCAGATCGAATTGGGTATGGGCTTCGTCTTCACGAATCTGTTGCGCGCGCGCCGCTCGCTCACCGGCTGGCAAGTCGCTGATGTCGATCAGTTGCAGGTTGAACACGCCGGGCGCGTCGATCTGTTGCAGCGCCACACCATCACGCTCGAAGAAGCGCGTGCGCAGGGCTTCGTGGCGTTCGATCAGTTGCTGGAAACTGGCGCGCAGTGCGTCTTCGTCCAGTTCGCCGCGCAAATGCAACGCTCCCGGAATGTTGTAAGCGCTGCTCTGCGGGTCGAGCTGCCAGGTGATCCACAAGCGGTTTTGCGCAAGGGACTGCGGCATCGGTTCACTGCGCGACAGCGTGGAGATTGCGCCTTGAGCCAGTCCGCCGTCCTGTTGTTCGCGGGCGACGGCGTCGGCGAATGCGCCGAGGGTCGGGGCTTCGAACAGCAAGCGCAGGTTCAGCTCAAGGCCGAGTTCTTCACGCAGCCGCGCGACCACTTGAGTCGCCGCAATGGAGTTGCCACCGAGCAGGAAAAAGTGATCGTCGGCATCGACCTGTTTGACCTGCAATTGCTCGCACCAGATCTGACCGATCAGGGTGTGCAGCTCGCCAGCGAACTCGCTTTGCCCGACCCTGGCGCTGACCGCTGAAGGGTACAGCGCGTAATGGTCGAGACTGTCGTCCGCCAATCGAATACGGCACGCCGCACGTTGCAATTTGCCGCTGGAGGTTTTCGGCAGCGCACCGGGGTTGAGCAGCGCCACGACGCTTGGCGCCTCTTGATACGCCTCCGCCACCGCTTGACGGATGGCTTTGATCAGCGCTTCGGGCGGCAGGATTTTCTGCACGCTGCGGCTGATTTCCGCGGCGATCCCGATGCCCTCCTGACCGTCGACCGTGACGGCAAACGCTGCCACCCGACCTTTGCGCACGACCTCGACTTCACGCTCGATGGTCTGTTCGATGTCTTGCGGGTACAGGTTGTGACCGCGAACAATCAGCATGTCTTTCAAGCGACCGGTGATGAACAGTTCGCCGTCGCGCATGAACCCCAGATCGCCCGTACGCAACCATGTGCGCCCGCCGTGCTGGACGAAGGTCTTGGCGCTCGCTTCGGGATTGCGCCAGTAGCCCTGGGCGATGCTCGGACCGGCGGCCCAGACTTCGCCGACGCTGTTGTCAGCCAGTTCGTTGAGCGCCTGCGGGTCGACAATCAGCACCGCGTGATCCGGCTGGCTGATGCCGCAACTCATGATCGCGCTGCCCTCGCCCGGCTCGGCCCTGTTCTGCGCCAGCGCTTGATCATCGACACGCATAGTGCCGATGCCATGGCCGCGCGGGCTGCCGGCGACGAACAGCGTCGCTTCGGCCAAACCGTAGGACGCCATGAAATTGTCCGGGGTAAAACCGCAGGCAGCGAACTTGTCGGCAAAGCGTTCAAGGGTGTCCAGACGAATCGGTTCGGAACCGGAATACGCCACGCGCCAGCCGCTGAGATCAAGCCGTTGCAGTGCCGATTCGCTGACCCGCTCGCTGCACAGGCGATAAGCAAAATCCGGTCCGCCGCTGATGGTACCGCCGTACTCGCTGATCGCTTCGAGCCAGCGCAACGGTCGACCGAGGAAGTAAGCCGGTGACATCAACACGCAAGGCACGCCACTGAAAATCGGCTGCAACAGACCGCCGATCAAGCCCATGTCGTGGTACAGCGGCAACCAGCTGACAATCACATCGTCGGGATTCAGATCAATGCCGAAACCGTGGCGAATCAATAACTCGTTCGCCACCAGATTGCCGTGGCTGACTTGCACGCCTTTGGGCAGTGCCGTGGAACCGGAGGTGTACTGCAGAAAGGCAATGTGATCGGCCGGAAGGTCCGGCGCGCGCCAGCTATCCGCCAACGCTGGGGCGAGGCTGTCGACGCAGAGCAACGCTGGCGCACTTTCGATCTGCAACAAGGCATCGCGCAGACCCGTACTGGTCAGCAGCAGACGCGGTTCGGCATCGCTGATGATCGACAGCAAGCGTTCCTGATGATGACGGCGGGTCGACTCCGGCGGATACGCCGGGACCGCGATCACGCCGGCATACAGGCAACCGAAGAAGGCGGCAACATAGTCCGGCCCGCTCGGAAACAACAACACCGCACGATCGCCAAACTCAGCCTCGGCCTGCAGCGCTCCCGCAATGACCCGGGCCCGCCGATCCAGCTCGTGGTAACTCAGCACCACCGATTGATCCGGGGTTTCGGCGAGAAACCGCAAGGCCACCCGATCCGGCGTCAGGGCCGCGCGGCGCTGGAGGGCTTGGACCAGATTGCTTGGGAGTTCGAACGCGTCGGTCATGGGGTTTCCTGCCAGATGTGGGCTTGCAAATGGAATCGGTTTTCTTACGTCACGCCCGTTCGGGGGCATGCAGGACGCGGTCTTCGCCGACCGCGCAAGGCATTGGGAATGCTGATTTGGCCAGGGCTGTATGTCTGAGCCATTCACCAATGAGAACGGATGGGATCTTGAAATAATTAGTCATACGGCTGATCGCCAACGGGGCTGGCGTGCGTCAGCGTGTCGCAGTTCTCAAAACGCACCTTTGCGGAGCATTAATTCTCTTTCTCAATTGACAATCATTATCATTCAACATAATTTGTCGCTCGATGTGTAGGGCAGCCCAGGTCTTTCGCGCCGCCCCACTAACCTCTTTGCAGCAGGGTGTTTTCCATGACGGAACAAGTATCCACAAGCAGGTGCGACTCACCGTTACTTCAGGCATTCGTCGACAATCGACTGATTCTGGTCAAGATTGCAGCGCGCATTACCGGTTGCCGGTCCCGCGCTGAAGACGTGGTGCAGGATGCGTTCTTCAGGCTGCAATCAGCACCGCAGATCACATCGTCCTTCAAGGCCCAGCTCAGTTACCTGTTCCAGATCGTGCGCAACCTGGCGATCGATCACTACCGCAAACAGGCGCTGGAGCAGAAGTACTCCGGTCCTGAAGAGGAAGGGTTGAACGTGGTGATTCAAGGTGCTTCGCCGGAAACCTCGCACATCAATTTTTCGACCCTGGAAAACATCGCCGATGCGCTGACGGAGCTGCCGACCCGCACCCGTTACGCGTTCGAGATGTACCGCTTGCACGGTGTGCCGCAAAAAGACATCGCCAAGGAATTGGGTGTCTCGCCGACGCTGGTGAACTTCATGATTCGCGATGCGCTGGTGCACTGCCGCAAGGTGTCGGGGAATCGGGCGGACACTTTTGCTCGTCGCTGAAAGCAGAATGTGTATCGCCGCTGGTCTCGGTGCAGGACTCACACATTGATGGTGGGTGAAATGGCCCAATCGCGAGCAAGCTCGGCTCCCACAGTTTGAACGCCGACATTCACATCATGTGTGTCCGCAGGAGATCAAACTGTGGGAGCCGAGCTTGCTCGCGATGGCGGCCCCGGGATCAATAGTGATCCCGAGCCTCACACCTCCCACAGTCTGAACGCCTACATTCACATCATGTGTGTCCGCAGGAGATCAAACTGTGGGAGCCGAGCTTGCTCGCGATGGCGGCCCCGGGATCAATAATGATCCCGAGCCTCACACCTCAAACCAGCTCACACCGCTCAAAAAACCGCTCACGCCCCAACACCATCAACGCCGCGCGCTTATGCGGGAAGTCGAACTCTTTCTCGCAATAAAAACGCTGCCCCTGCAGGTACCCGATCATTTTTGCATTATCCGCGCGGGGCTCGGCGACCACTCGTTGGGTGCGTGGATCATCGAGAAACAGGTAGTGCGTCAGCGCCGATAACCAGCTCGCTACCTTGTGTGGGCCACGGTGTGTTTCTTCACCGACCAGCATGTGGATACCCCGGTCGTAATCGGCGGCGTCATAGAACGGCGCGATGCGATCTTCCTTGGCCCAATAGGCTTCAAAATAGGCGAAGGGCTGTTCATCGAAACAACCGATCAACGTCAGCGTGTGCGGGTCGGATTCGAGTTTGGTCAGGTATTCGCGATGCTTTTCGAGGCTGCCCTCCTCCTGCCAGAAGCTCGCCACGCGCGCACTGTTCTGCCAGCGATTGAAGCGCTCCAGATCGTGGTCGATGTCGACAGTGCGTAACGAGATCCAGGCGCCCAGACGCGCATCAAACCGCCGATACACCTCACCTTGAGGTTTCACCGCGCGCAACGGGTGACGCTTGCCGGCGCTGATGATCATCTGCCGTGGAAAACTGTGGGCCCGCGCTTGCGTCAGCCACGGCTGGGTCAGTTGCCAAAACAGTGCGCGCTCGCAGCGGTACTCACCGGGTACGTCGGTGGTGATCAGCAAGCCGCTGAGCAGCGCCTCATCGGGCACATCATCGAGCAACCAGGTCAGGTGCTGGCAAGCAGGGTCGCGGGCGAACAACCAGTAACAGGCGGCCCGGATCGCGTCGGTGTCCGGGTGTTCAAAGCGCTCCTCTACGTGTACATGTAAAGCAGGCTCGCGTAGAAGATGCAGCGTGAGTAACCGCTTCCCTGCCAGGCGCAGGCTTAATCGGCTATCGGTTTCATCGGCTTCAAGTCTGCTGCCTGTTGGCAACGCCAGGGCTGTGAGGTCAATCGGAACAAGCATGGGAGAGGCTCACGTTTATCGAAGACAGGTCCTCGATAAACGTGAGCCAAGCCTGAAAATTTAGCGTGAATCGTCCGTGGACTCAGGTGATTTCACCCAGATTTCATGAATGATGTAGTCATTACCCATGCCCGTTGCCACATGGCTGACAATCTGCAACTCCACCTGCGATGAGCAGGCGGTAAAAGTACCTTGAAGCAACGTAGGAGATGTGATTGTTGTCGGGGGTGAGATGTTTTGAGTTCCGCAAACGAGTGACAGGACCGGGGCTTCGTGCCTGCCAATCCATCGACGCACATTCACGCCGAATTCATAGGTGCGTCCCACGTCCAGATCCGGGAAACTCTTTTTTAGCAGAACACCGGCAGAATCGTAAGTGGATGTGTTGTTAAACAACGAGTAACCCGCCCCATCTTGCTGAACAACAAGATCCCGAGGATCGCTAGCCGCCTCACCCCGCATCCAACCGTTCCAGTTATCCGTCCCGTCGTCCTGACTGAAGGTTGTTCTGTCTTCGTAGGGCTCTTGAATCTCGAGCGTCAGCGGTGGAAACAACGTAGGGCAAACACAGTCGCCATTCTCCAGCACGGCCTGAAATACAAACGTAAGGTGACTGCGGTGTGCCAACCCCTGCAACGCTTCCCAATTGATGCTTCGACTCCAGCCAGCCACTTCTTCCGCCTGTGTGACTGGCTCGGAATCCGCGATAAGCAGCGTTATTGTCGAGCCGTCGAGCTGTTGCCCGAAGCCGTGCAACGTGGTCGCCTGACCGACCGCCATAGACCGCCAACGCGCTACCTTAACGATAATGCTGGCTGTGCCATCGGGCTTTTGTACGGTCAACACATCGCCGATCGCTTGCGGCACTTCAGGGCGCGGAAGGCGCGGAATATCACGCTGTGCTTTCTTTGACATGACAGATGTCCTTTCTGGATGAGGCCCTTGCCTTTAACAGGCTTGACCACCGGAAAGTCATGAAAGCGCGGGGTTGATCGTGCGTCTACTGTCAGATATGACAGTGCGAATAGCCCAAAACCCTAAAAGCGACGAACGGGAAAGTGTTTCTAACCTGAATCGGCTAGTCCTGGATCACCGGCACCACGGCAATTTTGTACGGCGAAAAAATCCTCAGCATCACGCCGCTATCGCGCAAACCTTGCAGCAACTTGCCAAAGGTTTCGCCACTGATGGGCGCAGAGGGCCGCAGGATCGCGTAGTGGTGATAGACCTGATCGACGCGGTCGGACACCAATAACTGATCGCCGACTTTGTCGTTGCGCAACAGGTAATCACTCAGGTACGAGCGTGTCACCAGTGCGATGTCTGCGCGGCCCCGCAGGACCATCAGCAAGTTGCTGTCATGGGAATAGGTCAGTGTCGCGTTGTAGTTCTGCGCCAGCAATTTCGGGTCGGCATTGAAGTTGGCGAACTCGTAGTGATAGCCGCTGAACAGCGCCAGGCGTTTGCCGGTAAGGTCGGAAAAATAGGACTGAGGTCGGTCGGGCTTGCGTTGCGCGACAAAGATTTCGGCATCTTCCAGGCCCATATCGACGGTGACGTGGGGAATGTCCTTCCAGCCCCAATCGGGGTTTTCGAAAATCGCCATGTCCACCCGACCTTGCTTGAAGTCACCGAAGCGGCGGGGAATCGAGGTCGGCACCAACGCAAACTGGTAGTCGGTTTGCGAGGCGTTGAGGGCCTCGATCAATTGCGGCAACAGGCCGGTGTCGGCCCCCATCTCGGGGCGCACGGTATAAGGAGGAAAATGCGCAGCGCCGACGCGCACCAGCTGTCCAGCCTGGGACGGCACTGTCCATGACACAGCGAGCAATAACGCCGCAAGCGCCGCCGGTGAAAATCGCGAGGCCAACCGAATTGGCGAGCACATCAAACAACCTACTCCCGAAAATGACACATCAATGCATTCAAACTAGGCGGTTTCACCCACTTAGCCAGTTTCCTACTGGCCAAATAACACTATTCCTTCTCCTCCAACACCAGAATCAACGCCTCATCGGCTAATTGATCGAGGCTCATGCTGCCACCGGCACGAAACCAGGTGGTGGTCCATGACAGCGCACCCGTCAGGAACCGGCGGGTAATGAACACATCGCCGCGAATGAAACCGGCGTCTTTGGCCTCGCCCAATACTTGCAGCCAGAGGTCTTCATAAATATCGCGCAACGCCAGAACTTGCGCCTGCCCATCTTCGGACAACGAGCGCCATTCATACACCAGCACCGCCATGGCCTCGCCGCTGCCGCCCATGATCGACTGCAATTCGCATCGGATAAGCGCCAGCACCCGCTCGCGCACACTGTCGGACTCGGCCAGTGCCGCGCGCATCAGCGCAGTGTTGTAGCGAATGGTCTCTTCCATCACCGCACGCAGGATTTCGTCCTTGCTTTTGAAGTGATGAAAAATGCTGCCGGACTGAATGCCCACGGCGCCCGCCAGATCACGCACCGTAGTGCGCTCATAACCTTTGTTGCGAAACAGGTGAGCCGCCACTTGCAGCAGTTTGCCGCGGGCGCTGTCCGGGTCGGTCAACTGGCCGTTGTCGACCAGTTCGCGCATGACCTTGAGGGCTTTTTGCTCGTCCACCCGTTCTCTCCTACAGTCGTTCAATCAAATACGCCCATCGCCACTAAAACAGCGGGGTTGCGCGGGCAATTTAAGCTGGCGATGCCAACCAAGCAAGCGCTTGGGAAGAAGTAAATCGAGGCATTTACAAACCAAGCGCTTGCTTGGTAGTCTCGAACCACTGCTGTCGGAGGTGACTATGGAGATGACTGTGCCTGAAACCATTCGCATCGGATGCGCCAGCGCGTTCTGGGGTGACACGTCGACTGCCGCTGCTCAGTTGGTGGAGGGAGGACGCCTGGACTACCTGGTGTTCGATTATCTGGCTGAAATCACTCTGTCGATCATGGCCGGCGCGCGGATGAAAGATCCGCAGGCGGGGTACGCCAGCGACTTTATCGACGTACTCAGCCCCCTTCTTCCACAGCTCGCCGAGCAAAAAATCCGCGTCATCAGCAATGCTGGCGGAATCAACCCGCAAGCCTGCGCCGCCGCCCTGCAAGCGGCCTGCGACAAGGCGGGCGTGGCATTGAAGATCGCTGTGCTGCTGGGCGATGACTTGCAGCCACAATTCAAACAGCTGAGCACTCAGGGTCTGCGTGAAATGTTCACCGGCGCTCCGTTGCCAGCGATGTGCGTCTCGACCAACGCCTACCTCGGCGCACCGGGCATCGTCGAAGCCTTGCGGTTGGGCGCGGACATCGTGATCACCGGACGCGTGGTCGACAGCGCCGTGGTCAGCGCCGCGCTGGTGCATGAATTCGGCTGGTCCTGGCACGATTACGACAAACTCGCCCAAGCCGCACTGGCGGGCCACCTCATCGAATGCGGCGCGCAGTGCACCGGCGGCAACTTCACCGATTGGCGCGAAGTGCCCGACTACGAACACATCGGTTTTCCCATCGTCGAAGTCAGCGCGGACAGCCAGTTCACCGTGAGCAAACCCGAAGGCTCCGGCGGCCTCGTCACCCCGCTGAGCGTGGGTGAACAAATGCTCTATGAAATCGGCGACCCGCAGGCCTATCTGTTGCCCGACGTGGTCTGCGATTTCACTCAGGTCAAACTGGTGCAGCAGGGCAAAAACACGGTGCAGGTTCACGGCGCCAAAGGCTTGCCCCCGACCGATCACTACAAGGTCAGCGCGACCTACCCGGACGGTTTCCGTTGCACCGCCAGTTGCCTGATCGCCGGCATCGATGCGGTCGACAAAGCCCGGCGTGTCAGCGACGCGATCATCAACAAGACGGCGGAGATTTTCCTCCAGCGCGGTTGGGCGCCGTATAGCGAAGTGAACATCGAGCTGCTCGGCAGCGAAGCCACCTACGGTCCTCACGGCCAGCGTCAGGACAGTCGCGAGGTGGTGATCAAACTCGCGGTGCGCCACCCGAACAAACAGGCGCTGATCGTGTTCTCCCGGGAAATCGCCCAGGCCGCTACCGGCATGGCGCCAGGGTTGACCGGGATCGTCGGCGGTCGGCCGACGGTGTATCCGGTGATCCGGCTGTTTTCGTTTCTGATCGATAAAACCGCCTGCACCCTGGCCATCGACCTGGCCGGAAAACGCCACCCTTGCACCCTGCCCGACGGCGATGTCCTCGACACCGATGATTTGCCTGTGCCCCTCGCCCCGCCCAAACCCACCGGCCTCGCCGACGCCAGTGTGGCGCTGGTGAAGCTGGCGGTTGCACGCTCCGGTGACAAGGGCAATCACAGCAATATCGGGGTCATGGCCCGCGCGCCGGAGTACCTGCCGTGGATCGCCGAAGCACTGACGCCGGAAGTGATCGTGGACTGGATGAGCCATGTCCTCGACCCGGTCCAAGGACGTGTCGAGCGCTGGTATCTGCCGGCCACTCACAGCCTTAATTTTCTCCTCGAAAACGCCTTGGGCGGCGGTGGCGTGGCCAGCTTGCGCATCGATCCACAAGGCAAAGCATTCGCTCAGCAACTGTTGGACATCCAGATTCCGGTGCCGCAAAGCATCGCTGACCAGGTCAACTAGAGGACCGCCACCGTGGCCTACGATTCGATATTCAAAACCGATCTGTTTGCGGGTCAAACCATTATCGTCACCGGCGGCGGTAGCGGTATCGGACGCTGCACCGCTCACGAACTCGCGGCCCTTGGCGCCCATGTGCTGCTGGTGGGGCGCAAGGTCGACAAGCTCAAACAGGTCGCGGCCGAAATCGTCGAAGACGGTGGCAAGGCTGACTGGCGCGTGTGCGACATACGCGAGGAAGAAACAGTCAAGCACCTGGTCAGCGAGTTAATCCGCCAGCACGGGCCTATCCACGGTCTGGTCAATAATGCGGGGGGACAATTTCCCTCGGCACTCGCTTCGATCAATCAGAAGGGTTTCGAAACCGTGATGCGCACCAACCTGGTGGGTGGTTTCCTGATGGCCCGGGAAGTGTTCAATCAATCCATGAGCAAGCATGGCGGCGCGATCGTCAACATGCTCGCAGACATGTGGGGCGGCATGCCCGGCATGGGCCACTCGGGCGCCGCACGTTCGGGCATGGACAACCTGACCAAGACCGCCGCGTTCGAATGGGGGTATGCCGGCGTGCGGGTGAATGCGGTGGCACCGGGCTGGATCGCGTCGAGCGGCATGGACACCTATGAAGGTGCGTTCAAGGCTGTTATCCCGACCTTGCGTGAACACGTGCCGCTCAAACGCATCGGCACCGAATCGGAAGTCAGCGCGGCCATCGTCTTCTTGCTCAGCCCCGCGGCAGCGTTTATCAGCGGCAGCACGCTGCGCATCGACGGTGCGGCGAGTCTGGGCGGTCGGGCCTGGCCGATTCACAAGGCGCAAAACAGCGAGTCCTATAACGGCTTTCATCGGGCGTACTTACCCGATGTACTGCAGCCAGACGCCCCCAAGGACAAGGAATAAATCATGCCGGTCATCCAGTCGCAGGTGGACCCGTTCAGCGAATCGTTCACCCGGAACCGCGCAGCCATGCTGGTGGGCATCGAGCACGTGCGTCAGCTCGAACAGAACCTGCTGAACAAGGCTGCCGAGGCCAGACCCAAGTTCGACAAGCGCGGGCAATTGTTGCCTCGGGAACGACTCAACCTGTTGCTCGATCCCGGCGCACCGTTCCTTGAACTGGCGAGCCTGGCCGGCTACAAGCTGCATGATGACAAGGATGGCAGTTCAGCCGGTGGCGGCTTGATCGCCGGGATCGGCTACGTCTCGGGCGTGCGCGTGCTGGTGGTGGCGAACAACAGCGCGATCAAGGGCGGGACCATCTCCCCCAGCGGATTGAAAAAATCCCTGCGCCTGCAACAGATCGCGATGGAAAACAAACTGCCGGTGATCACCCTTGCCGAGAGCGGTGGCGCCAACCTGAATTACGCAGCGGAGATTTTTGTCGAGGGCGCACGCAGCTTCGCCAATCAGGCGCGCATGTCGGCCATGGGACTGCCGCAAATTACCGTGGTGCACGGTTCCGCCACCGCCGGCGGTGCCTATCAGCCTGGGCTGTCGGATTACGTGGTGGTGGTGCGCGGCAAGGCCAAACTGTTTCTCGCCGGACCGCCGCTGTTGAAGGCCGCAACCGGCGAAATCGCCACCGACGAAGCACTGGGAGGCGCCGAGATGCACGCGCAAATCGCCGGCACCGCAGAGTACCTGGCCGAAAACGATGCGGACGGCGTGCGTCAGGTACGTGAGATTGTCGGTCTGTTGCCGTGGAATGCGCGACTGCCCTTCGCCCAGCCCCGGCAGTATGACGAACCGCTCTACCCCATCGATGAGTTGCTTGGGCTGATCCCGGATGATCCGAAGAAACCCTACGACGTGCGTGAGATCATCGCGCGGATTGCCGACGCGTCGAACTTCCTCGAGTTCAAGGGCGAGTTCGATCAGCAAACCATTTGCGGCCACCTGCACATCCAGGGCCGCGCCTGCGGATTCATCGGCAACAACGGCCCGATCACGCCCAAAGGTGCGAGCAAGGCCGCGCAGTTCATCCAGCTGTGCGACCAGAGCCAGACACCGCTGCTGTTTTTCCACAACACCACCGGGTTCATGGTCGGGACGGAATCGGAACAGCAAGGGGTCATCAAACATGGCGCCAAGATGATCCAGGCAGTGGCCAACGCTCGTGTGCCTAAACTGACCATTGTCGTCGGCGGCTCTTACGGTGCCGGTAACTATGCGATGTGCGGCCGCGGTCTCGATCCCCGTTTTATCTTTGCCTGGCCCAACAGCCGCACGGCGGTGATGGGCGGCGCCCAGGCCGGCAAGGTGCTGCGCATCGTCACTGAAGCCAAGCAGGCCAAAGACGGATTGGTGCCCGACCCGAAAATGCTCGACATGCTGGAAACGGTCACCGCGCAAAAGCTCGACAGCCAGTCCACTGCACTCTATGGCAGCGCCAGCCTGTGGGACGACGGCCTGATTGACCCGCGTGACACCCGGACCTTGCTCGGTTACTTGCTGGACATCTGTCACGAGGCCGAAGTGCGGCCGCTGCAAGCCAACAGTTTTGGTGTCGCACGTTTTTGATGACGCAGAGCGTCTAAGGCTGAATTCCCACGCAGAGCGTGGGAACGATCAGGAGAACAATAAAAATGATCTTCACCCAGGAACACGAAGCATTGCGCCGCACGGTTCGCCAGTTTGTCGATCACGAGATCAATCCTCATGTCGAAGAATGGGAAAAAGCCGGGCGCTTTCCGATTCACGAGATCTTTCGCAAGGCCGGGGATCTCGGTCTGCTGGGGATCTCGAAACCGGAAAAATTCGGTGGCATGGGCCTCGACTACAGCTACTCCATTGTTGCGGCAGAAGAGTTCGGCACCATTCATTGCGGCGGGATTCCGATGTCCATCGGCGTGCAGACCGACATGTGCACGCCCGCACTCGCGCGGTTCGGCTCCGATGATTTGCGCGAGGAGTTTTTGCGCCCGGCGATCGCCGGCGAACAGGTCGGCTGCATTGGCGTCTCCGAAGTCGGCGCCGGTTCCGATGTCGCCGGTTTGAAAACCACCGCGCGCAAGGACGGTGACGACTACGTGATCAACGGCAGCAAAATGTGGATCACCAACTCGCCGAGTGCCGATTTCATCTGCCTGCTGGCCAACACCTCGGACGACAAGCAGCACATCAACAAGTCGCTGATCATGGTGCCGATGAACACGCCGGGGATCAGCCTCAGTTCGCACCTGGACAAGCTCGGCATGCGCAGTTCGGAAACCGCCCAGGTGTTTTTCGACAACGTGCGCGTACCGCAACGCAACCGCATCGGCCACGAAGGCGCGGGCTTCATGATGCAGATGCTGCAGTTCCAGGAGGAACGGTTGTTCGGCGCGGCCAACATGATCAAGGGCCTGGAATACTGCATCGACAGCACCATCGAGTACTGCAAGGAGCGCAAGACCTTTGGCAATGCGCTCATCGACAATCAGGTGATTCACTTCCGCCTGGCCGAGCTGCAAACCGAAATCGAATGCCTGCGGGCGCTGGTCTATCAGGCGACCGAGCAATACATCAAAGGCCAGGACGTCACTCGCCTGGCGTCGATGGCCAAACTCAAGGCCGGGCGCCTGGGACGCGAGGTCAGTGACAGCTGCCTGCAATACTGGGGCGGCATGGGCTTCATGTGGGACAACCCGGTGGCCCGCGCTTATCGCGATGTGCGGCTGGTGTCGATCGGCGGCGGCGCCGACGAAATCATGCTGGGGATCATCTGCAAACTCATGGGCATTCTGCCGGGGAAAAAGAAATGAGTACCTTGCCGGATTGCCAGACGCTGCTGCTTGAACCGCATAACGGCGTGCTGCACATCACCCTCAATCGCCCGGAAAGCCGCAATGCCATGAGCTTGCAGATGGTTGCGGATTTGCGCGCGGTGCTGGCGGCCGTGCGCGATGACCGACACATTCGTGCACTGGTGATCGGCGGCGCCGGCGGCCATTTTTGCGCCGGCGGTGACATCAAGGACATGGCCGGTGCCCGTGCTCAGGGCGCGGCAGGTTTTCGCGATCTGAACCGGGCATTCGGCGCGCTGCTGCAAGAGGTGCAACACGCGCCGCAAGTGGTGATTACCGTGTTGCAAGGTGCAGTGCTGGGCGGTGGTCTGGGCCTGGCCTGCGTCAGCGATGTCGCATTGGCCGATCATCAGGCGCAGTTTGGTTTGCCGGAAACCAGCCTCGGTGTGCTGCCGGCGCAGATTGCCCCCTTCGTGGTCCAGCGCATCGGCCTGACCCAGGCACGGCACCTGGCGCTGACAGCAGCGCGTTTCGACGGCACCCAGGCACGGCGTATCGGTCTGGTGCATTTCGTCGAGCATGACGCGCAAGCCTTGGCCGAGCGTCTCGATGAAGTGCTGGCGCATGTGTTGTGTTGCGCGCCGGAGGCGAATGCACGCACCAAACAACTCCTGCTGGCGAGTGCCGGGCAGCCTTCAGATACCTTGCTCGATGACGCGGCGCAGTGGTTCAGCGAAGCGGTGACCGGGCGTGAGGGCGTCGAGGGAACGATGGCTTTTGTGCAAAAGCGGAAACCGGGGTGGGCACCCTAAGAGCATCGCGGGCAAGCCTTGCTCCCACAGGTTCTGTATTGCCCCCCCAGGCTCTGTATTGCCCCCACAGGTTCTGTATTGCCCCCACAGGTTTGAGTGTCAATGAAGTTTTGTGAACAACACTGAACCTGTGGGAGCAAGGCTTGCCCGCGATGAGGCCCTCGAACTCACCGAAAAGCAAAAGGGAAACCCACATGCCCGCGCTCAAAAAAATCCTGATCGCCAATCGCGGTGAAATCGCCTGTCGCATCCAGCGCACCGCCCAAGCCCTCGGCTACCGCACCGTCGCGGTGTTCAGCGATGCAGATGCCGAAACCCCGCATGTGCAAATGGCCGACGAGGCCGTCAACATCGGCCCGGCGCCGGTGCAGCAATCCTATCTGAACATTCCAGCCATCATCGAAGCTGCGCGGCGCACGGGTGCCGACGCGGTGCATCCCGGCTACGGTTTTCTCTCGGAAAACGCCGGGTTCGCCCTCGCCTGCCAGGACGCCGGCCTCACCTTCATCGGCCCCAGCCCCGAAGCAATCGAACTGATGGGCAGCAAGCGCCTGTCGAAAATCGCCATGATCGACGCGGGTGTGCCGTGCATCAAAGGCTATCAGGGCGCTGCGCAGGATGACGCCACCCTGAGCCGCGAGGCGCAATCGATCGGCTATCCGCTGATGATCAAAGCCAGTGCCGGCGGTGGCGGGCGCGGCATGCGTCTGGTACACGACGAAAGCGACTTGCTGGAACAGATCCGCACCGCACGCTCCGAAGCGTTGAACGGTTTCGGCAGCGACGAGTTGATCCTCGAACAAGCCTTGATAGACCCACGCCATGTCGAGGTGCAGCTGTTCGGCGACCAGCACGGCAACCTGATTTACCTCGGCGAGCGCGACTGCTCGATCCAGCGCCGGCATCAGAAAGTCATTGAGGAAGCGCCCTGCCCGGTGATGACGGCCGAACTGCGCCAGGCCATGGGCGAGGCGGCGCTCAAGGCCGGTCGTGCGGTGAACTACGTCGGTGCCGGCACGGTGGAGTTCCTGCTGGATGCGCACGGGCAGTTCTACTTTCTGGAAATGAACACACGGCTACAAGTCGAACATCCCGTGACCGAACTGATCACCGGCCTTGACCTGGTGGCCTGGCAGTTGAGGGTCGCCGAGGGGTTGCCGCTGCCACTTCGCCAGGAGCATGTGCAACTCAACGGCCATGCCATGGAAGTGCGTTTGTACGCAGAAGATCCGGCGCAGGGCTTCCTGCCGCAAACCGGCCGCATCACCGCCTGGGAGCCGGCGTTGCAGGTGGGTGTGCGGATCGACCATGGTCTGGTCGAAGGCCAAACCATCAGCCCGTTTTACGACCCGATGCTCGGCAAGATCATCGCCCACGGCGCCACACGGGAAGAGGCGCGGCGCAAGTTGCTCAGGGCGGTGCAAGACAGCGTTTTGCTGGGCCTGCACAGCAATCAGCATTTGCTCGAAGGCTTGCTCGAACACCCCGCGTTTGTCAGTGGCGATTTCAGTACCGGATTCATCCCGACCTGGTTCACCGACCATGCCTGCCTGCAGGCTCAGATACCGAGCAATGAACAACTGGCTATCGCGGCTGCGCTGTTTTATCACGGCTCCGCACAGATGCATTCGGCTGCGCTGCCGGGTTGGCGCAACAACGCCAGTGTCCCCCTGCACTATCGCATCGGCCTGGGTGAGCAGGAGTGGGTCGTTGAATTGAACGCCGTGCCGGGTGAGCCGTACCGGGTTCAAATCGCTGCTCAAACGCTGAACCTCAAGGTCATTGAGTGCGACGGGCGCTCTGCGATCCTGGAAATCGATGGCATTCGGCGCCGGCATGTCTACCGTCTCGACGCCGGAGAACTGTGGCTGTTCACGGGGCCTGGCAGCCTGCGGCTGGTCGATCGTACACAAGCGCTGGTCAGTGCTCAGGTCAGCGTCAGCAGCGGCACCCTCAAGGCGCCGATGGATGGCGCCATTGTCGACGTGCTGGTCAGTGAGGGCAGCACTGTCGTCAAAGGCCAGTTGCTGGTGGTGCTTGAGGCCATGAAGATGGAGCATCCACTCAAGTCCGGGATCGATGGCGTGCTCAAACGCTTGCAAGTCAGCGTGGGCGATCAAGTGAAAAATCGACAGATTTTGCTCGAGGTCGAATAAGCCGCTAGGCGGATCCGCCGGGTTTGGCTACGCTCAAGCCCTATCAGGACGCGGATACCAGGAACCCTGCGATGCCCCATTGGCTGGTCATTGATCTTGAAGCCACCACCGACGAGGGTGGTTGGCCAGTAACAGAAATGGAAATCATCGAAATAGGCGCCACGCTGGTGGACCGTAAAGGTCGAGAGCTGGATCACTTCCAGCGTTTCGTGCGGCCTTTGCGTCGCCCGTTGCTGACGCCTTTTTGCCGTGAGCTGACGCACATCACTCAGGCCAACATTGATGTCGCGCAACCGCTGAGCGAAGTCTGGGCGGCGTTCGAACGCTGGCTGGGCCAGCATCATGAGCGCCTGGAAGGCTGGGCCAGTTGGGGGGATTACGATCGCAAACAGCTGCTGCAGGAATGGCAACGTTTGCAACTCGACAGCCTGCTGAGCCGCGTACCGCACATGAACCTCAAGCAGCGCTTTGCCAAGGTGCGTCGACTGGAAAGACCGTTGGGCCTCAACGGCGCCCTGCAACTGGCCGGCATGCAGTTCACCGGGCAACAACACCGGGCGCTGGAAGATGCGCGCAATACGGCGCGCTTGCTGCCGCTGATTCTCCCCGCCTAGAGAGGTGACGGCGCCGAGGGCCTTGTGCATACTGGCCGGCCCTTTTAAGCCCTTTTCGAGGAATCGCCCATGTTTAAAGTCAACGAGTACTTCGACGGCACCGTCAAGTCGATCGCCTTTGGCACTGCAGAAGGTCCAGCGACCATCGGCGTCATGGCTCCGGGCGAATACGAATTCGGCACCAGCCAGCGGGAAATCATGCACGTAGTGACCGGCGCCCTGACCGTCAAACTGCCTGACAGCACCGACTGGGAAACCTTCGCCGCCGGCAGCCAGTTCAACGTACCCGCCAACAGCAAGTTTCAACTGAAAGTGGCTGTCGACACGGCTTACCTGTGCGAATACCGCGGCTAAAATCTCGGGTTTTCACAGCGATAAAAAAATACCCGCATCCTTCGATGCGGGCATTTTTCATTCTGGGTTCAGTTACTCGAGGATGGTCACCGACATCCCGACTTCAAGCCGGCCATTGCCGTCATTGACCAGGTTCTGGCCGAACATCGCACCGTCGGGCTCGGCACGGTACTTCTGCAACATGGCTAAAGGTTCGCGGTCCTCGCTGCGCTCACCGGTCTGCGGATCGATGGTGGTCAGAATGCAACGTGCGCACGATTTGACGACACGAAATTCAACGTCGCCGATGCGGATGCGCTTCCAACTGTCCTCGGCGTAGGCTTCGGCCCCCTCTATCACCAGGTTTGGCCGGAAGCGCAGCATCTCCAGCGGACGGCCTACTCGATCCGACAAGTCGTCCAGGGACGCCTGTCCGATCAGCAACAGCGGAAAACCATCGGCGAAGGCCACCTGATCGTCGTCTTTGCCATAGCCGGCCGACGTGGTCCTGGCACGCTCCAGCGGGACCTGCACCAGTCGCGTGGGTTTACCCACGAACTCACTGACCCACGCCCCCGCCTCATCCCCCGCATCCGGCACGCGCAGCGTGTCGCGCCAGAGGGTCACGCCGCGCAATGGCGCGCGATCGTCAGGCAGCGCGATATCGATGGGGCGGTGACCCGGAGCACTCAGGGTCAAGCCACCTTCGGTATTCCACAACGCGGACAACTGGCTCATTTTGGCCACCGCGCGCTGGGACAGAAAGCGCCCGCTGGCTTCATCCACGAGCATCCAGCGTCGGTCGCCGTCCAGACCCAGTTTGTCGAGGCTGACCTGTTGCAAGGGCTCGCCCTTGCCGGACTTCAACGGATAACGATAGAGCGCGCTCAGATGCAGCATGGCCAGCTTCCTGATGGGCAAAGCGCCACCCTATACGAGCTTCATTCCCGAATCAAAGTCTTGCTTGAGGGTTGATCGGGGTCAGGCCGGAACTTCATCGCGCATCAACCGCTGGCGCACCACGTCTACAAGCTTGTCCGGCTGGAACTTGGAAAGGAAGTTGTCGCAACCGACCTTCTTGACCATCGAGTCGTTGAAGCTGCCGGACAACGAGGTGTGCATCACCACGTACAGGCCTCGCAGGCGAGGGTCATTACGAATTTCGGTGGTCAGGCGATACCCGTCCATTTCCGGCATTTCCGCATCGGTAAAAATCATCAGCAGCTTGTCCGTCATGTTCACGCCGGTGTCAGCCCAGGCCTTAAGCATGTTCAGCGCTTTCAAACCGTCGCTGGCGATGTGCATTTTCACGCCCAACTGGCCTAGCGTGTCGCGCAATTGCGACAGGGCCACGTTGGAGTCATCCACCAGCAATACCTCACGGCCACGGGCGCGTTCGAGCACCGGGTCTTCGAGTTTTTCACGAGACACTTTGGCGTTGTACGGGACGATTTCCGCCAGGACCTTTTCAACGTCGATGATTTCCACCAACTGATCGTCGACCTTGCTGATAGCCGTCAGATAGTGCTGGCGGCCGGCACTGGTCGGCGGCGGCAGGATGGCTTCCCAGTTCATGTTGACGATGCGGTCCACACCGCCGACGAGAAACGCCTGCACCGAGCGATTATACTCAGTGACAATGATGGTACTGGTCGGACTTGGCACCAACGGACGCATGCCAATGGCCTGGGACAGGTCGATCACCGGCAAGGTTTGCCCACGCAGGTTGACCACGCCACAGACAAAAGGATGGCGCTGGGGCATCAGGGTCAGTTTCGGTAACTGCAAGACTTCCTGAACCTTGAACACGTTGATTGCGAACAACTGACGCCCGGCCAATCGGAACATGAGGATTTCCAGGCGATTCTCACCCACTAGTTGCGTGCGTTGGTCTACCGTGTCGAGAATGCCGGCCATCAAGGACTCCTGAGCTTGTTCTGGTGAATTCACTAAAGAGGGTTATCGGCTGTTTTAAGCAGACCTTGACCCTATTGCAAAATGCTACTCTCCAGCATTGATGTCACATTAACATCATGCTCTACTGATGACGCGACTTCATCTGCTCTACTCCCTCGCGGCGAGACAACTTTTCGTCCGCCAGGTTCCCTTGTGTAAGGGATTCCCTTACCCACAATCAGGCCTAACCTGATATTCGCCCTATCCGATAGCCATTAATGTGACGCCATTCTCATTGCATGAACGGAGTCGGGCTTTTGTGTGCGATCGCAGGTCAGTGGCCATCCAGCCGTTCGAGTTATCCGGCATACGCGTGGACGGGCCGGGACACTTACGCGCATGTCGATACGCACGGCATTTCCTCTTTTGACATGACGTTGTGGAGCCAGCATGCAAATCGACCATAAAGAGTGGGCGCAACGGTTTCCGGAATTCCTCGTCGAGGCTCAATTGCTCCTGGCCAAAACCGAGGAGTGCCTGAGTCATCTGCAACTGATCAGTAATGACAGGGACGCCATCGATTGCATGCTCAGCACCCTGCTCAAGCTGGCCAGCAAGGCAGATGCAATCGCTCTGGCAGCCATTTCAGAGTTTTCTCTGCATATTCACGAATTGCTTAACCACGCGCAAAACCACCTGCAATTGCATGATGAGGCCCTGGCCGCGTTGAAAGACTGCTTGACGCTGATAGCCTGGCAGCTTGAGCTTATCGACCAGAAAACGGGCCAACTCAGCCTCGATGACAGCGAACAGATATCGCTGATAGAAACGTTTGCGTTTCAAGTCGGGCACAGTCAGTTTCAGCCGATGCCCACCTCCTTCCCGTTTACCCTCGTCCCCCCCTTGAAAGCGCAGGCTTGATCGATCGCCTGTTTTTTATGCGGTGTCAGATAGTTTAAACGTCACGCTCAGCGTTGAATTTGAAGCGCGCGATGTCGTCATTGAAATTTCATATCTGTTCACGACATCACGAATCAATTGTTCCTGCCAAAGAACTCTTCTACACGAAGGGCCGTTCTAATAAACATGTTTACCCAATGTTTAAAGCCCACTACCCAGCGCGACCGACGGTATCTTCAGTGGTATTATGCCGACCGTTAATTGACGTCAATTAATGGCGCCCTGTTTCCATACCGAGATCCGTCATTGCACCAGACGATCTTCCCGCAGCGAACATCCATTGGCTCCATCTCTATGTACGCCAACTTCAAGTCAATCACCCAGTGGCCACCCTTTCCCGTGACCGTACGCCGGCTCACGCTGCTGCTGTGTACCTGTTCGACGCTTGGCAGCCTGGTGATTTACTGCTCATCCATGCCTTTTCCGCTGGAGCTGCTGATACTGAATGCTGCAGCATTGATCGGACTGGCGGTACAGCATCACCTCTCAAGTTCGCTCATCAAGTTTCAACCGCAGGAACTGGCCGACCGGTTGCTGGAGGTTCAGGAAAACGAACGTCATCGGCTCAGTCGCGAACTGCACGACGATATCGGCCAGTTGCTGACGGCGGCAAAGCTTCAAAGCGAATGGCTCAAACGCCGGATGCCCGAAGAACTCGCTGCACATTGCTCGGTGCTCTGCGACACGCTGGAAGAAACCCTGGTGAAGGTTCGCGACGTCTCGGCCATCCTGAATCCCAGGCAACTGGCGAGCCTTGGGCTGGAAGCCAGCCTGCGTGCCCATCTGCTCAAGACGCTGGCCAACACCTCGGTTAACTGGAGCCTGGAGTGCCACCAACGGCTCACCGGCATACCCGAGGAAACTGCCGTCGCCGTCTTTCGAATTACTCAGGAAGCCGTGACAAACATCCTGCGACATGCCCAAGCGAAAAATCTGCTGGTCAGCCTGCAACGCTTACCGCAGGGTTTGACGCTGCTGATCAGTGATGACGGAGCGGGGTTTGCACCCTCGACGGATCCGGGGCGTGAAGGTCAACGCGGAATGGCCGGAATGTCGGAGCGGATAGAACAGCTGGGCGGCACATTGGCGGTGATCAGCAAGCCGGGTGACGGCACCCGGATCGAAGCACTTTTCCCTTGGGCCCCTCGAGCACTTGAACGGGCCAGTACCCATAAGGTTATGCGTTGACTTGTAATTTACTTCTGGTGGATGACCACTCACTCATCAGGGCTGGCGTGCGCGCGCTGGTGCTGGATATTCCCGGTTATGCAGTGGTCGGTGAAGCCAATGACGGATCGCAATTGCTCGAGATGGTCGAGCAACTGACGCCAGACATTGTCCTGCTGGATATCTCCATGAAGGAAACTGGCGGTCTGGAGGCCTTGCACCGCCTCAAGCGCGTGCGCCCCCAGAGCAAAGTATTGATCCTCTCCATGCACACCGACCCGGCACTCATCATGCAGGCGCTGGAATCCGGTGCCCATGGCTACCTGCTCAAAGACACCACTGCCACCGAGCTCGAGCATGCCCTGGATGCCCTGCGCAACAACGAGCGCTACCTGAGCCCGGCGATAGCGCACACGGTCATCAACCAGGCATTGATCAGCTCCAGGACAAGCCAGGCGGAACCTGTGGTCACGCACAACCTGACGGCACGTCAGCTTGAAATACTGCGGTTGATTGTCCGGGGAAAATCAACGCGTGAAATCGCTAACGGCCTGGGCCTGAGCATCAAGACCATCGAGACCCACCGATCGCAGATCATGAAACGCCTGCAGATCTACGACGTGGCCGGACTCGTGCTGTTTGCGGTGCGCGAACAAATCATCAGTCTGGACGATTAGCGATGCCTGGAGCACTCAACAGCGGTGAGTGCTCGGGCAAATGCACCCGCAACGCCCCCGCTCGTGCTGAGAAGCGCAGGCTATCGCCTTCCAGCGGCTCGCCATCCAGATTGATGTAAAGGCCTTCCGCGACCTTGATCTCGACCCAGGGCAGACGGGCTCGCACAAACATGTTGTCGATACCGAAGCCATCAGCCAGCAGGTTTTTCAAGGTGCCAACCAGCTCCTGTGGTGCAGGCAAGATACTGATATCCAGCAAGCCATCGTCGGCCAGCGCATCAGGGCACAGGACATGCCCGCCGCCTGCCTGTCGGCCGTTGCCGATACCCAATGCCAGTAACTCGCCCTGCCAATGAAAATCCGGCCCCTGCAACTCGCCGTAGGCCGCATGCAGTTCACTGAAGCGTGACAAGCCGGTGAACAGATAAGCCGCGCCACCGAGGACTTTTTTCAGGTCCTCGGAGGTGTTTGCGGTGACCTGGCTGCCGAAGCCGCCAGTGGCCATGTTCAGGAACACCTGTCCGCCGACCTCGCCCAGGTCAATGGCTCTCGCCGGAGCATCCAGGAGGTCCAGCGCCTGATCGGGTTCCAGAGGTACGCCGGCGGCACGTGCAAAATCATTGGCGGTGCCCAAAGGCATCAGCACCAGGCTGGCCTTCGTCGAATGTGCAGCCATGGCTTCTGCGATATCGCGCAACGTGCCATCCCCTCCTCCGGAGATAATCTGCTGATAACCCGCCGTCAGCCCTTCATCCACCAGCCGTTGCGCATCACCGGCCTCCCAGGTCAACCGAACGGCCAACTCCCAGCCCTGTTGGCGTTTGCTTTCAACCGCCGCACGGACCTCTTCGTTGAGCGCTTGCTTGCCATGCAGAATCAACAGCGCCTTGCGTTCGCTCATCGCGTTCTCTCCCAGGATTGAATTCCGTATGGCAGTTGTGACCTCGGCAGCGCCTAAAAAAGCCGCAAAAATTCGAATTATTTAAAAGCGGTCGCGCTCGCGTCCTACAGGGAGGGGTTTTTTCTTACAAAACGTGAGGAATCGGCTCAATTGACCACTGAGGATCGTTGGTACAACTTGGCGCCTTCTGTTACCCGCCGTAAAAGGAAAAATATACATGGAACCTCGCGCCGTTGATCTGCAGGCCCAACTCGAAGGCATGCGCCGAGACATGGACGTCATCCGTCAGAACGTCAAGAACATCAAACAGCGGCTCGCCTATTTAGCTGGGGGAGCCGTAGTGGTACTCGGCGTGCTGACCTGGATCGCCGACAGTCGTTTCGAGCAAATCGTCGCGCTGCTGGCTCGATAGCGGGCAGCCCTCAAACGCAAAACCCGGCCAATCGACCGGGTTTGCATTGGGCGTACATCAGCTATCAGCCCAGTACTTCGCTCAGCGGGATAAAGGCTACAGACTCACCCTCGACCAGCGTGCGATCTTCCAGGACTTCAACCAGACCGTCTGCCCACGCCGCGCTGCGCAGCACACCGGAACTCTGATTCTTGTAGATGATTGCCCGACCATTCACCAAGCGCCCGCGCAGGTACTCGCGACGGTTGCCGGCCTGAGGCCAGGCAAATCCCGCCGGCACCTGAAACTTCAAGGGTTCGGTGTCCTGCACGCCCTGACGGCGCAATAGATACGGCCTTGCCAGCAAGGCAAAGGTGACCAGGGTCGATGCCGGATTGCCCGGCAATCCAATCACCGGTACGCCTCGAAAATGTCCGAATGTCAGCGGCTTCCCAGGCTTGATGGCGAGTTTCCACAACGTCAACTCGCCCTCTTCTCGCAGCGCGATCCCGAGAAAATCAGCTTCCCCTACCGAGACACCGCCGGTGGAGAGAATCAGGTCGACATCATTCAATTCGCCCAGGCGGAGACGAGTCGCCTCAAGGTCATCGGGAAGAATACCGGCGTCGATCACCTCACAACCCAATCGCTGCAACCAGCTGCAGAGCAACACTCGATTGCTGTTGTAAATTTGCCCGGGACCCAGCGCCTGGCCTGGCTCAATCAATTCATCGCCAGTGGACAGCACTGCGACGCGAACTTTGCGAATCACATCCAGCTCAGCACACCCCAGTGAAGCGGCCAAGCCTTGCTCGATCGGACCCAATCGCGTGCCGGCAGGTAAAACAAGTTCACCCACCGTGGTTTCCTGACCTTGCGGCCGAATGTTTTGCCCCACCGTCATGGCTTCGGTAAACCGTATCCGCGCGTCCGGCTGAACCTCGGCGTTCTCCTGCATCTCGACGCAATCGGCCCCTGCGGGAACAGGCGCTCCGGTGAAGATTCGGGCACAGGTGCCTGGCTGCAAAGGTTGCGGTGCATTGCCTGCAAAAATCTTCTGGCTCACCACCAGCGGCTCGCCGGTCCAGTCGGACACCCGCAAGGCATATCCATCCATGGCACTGTTGGGCCAAGGCGGTAAATACAGCGTCGAAACCAGGTCATCGGCCAGCACACGGCCCTGAACCTGCGCCAACGGCAAGCGCTCACGTTCGACAATCGGCTTGGCTTCAGCCATTTCCAGCAAACGCGCCAGCGCTACTTCGACGGGCATCAGGCTTCCGGCTTTGCCCGGCTTACCCGCGGGATTCACAGGGTGCCGCCTGTTTGAGGTGAGCGACGAAGTTGCACGGGCGGTGCCGCGAATCCAGCTGCTCAGCCAAAATGCCATCCCAACCGGTCCGCACGGCATTGGTCGAACCCGGCAAGCAGCAGACCAGCGTGCCATTGGCCAGACCCGCCAGGGCACGGGACTGGACAGTGGAAGTGCCGATGTCGGCGACCGAAATCTGCCGGAACAGCTCGCCAAAGCCATCGACGTGTTTGTCGAGCAGGCAGCTCACTGCTTCTGGGGTGCTGTCGCGCCCGGTGAACCCGGTCCCGCCGGTGATCAACACGACCTGGACCACGTCATCGGCGATCCAGGTGGCGACTTGCGCGCGAATTTTGTAGAGATCATCTTTGAGCAAAACCCGCTCAGCCAGGTTATGGCCTGCGGCGCTCAAGCGGTCAACGAAGACCTGGCCGGAAGTATCGGTTTCCAGAGTGCGGGTATCGCTGACCGTCAGCACTGCGATATTGAGCGGTGCGAAAGGTACATCAGCCTTGGCTTTCATAGGCTCGTCCAGTTGTAGGAGAAACAGCCCGGTGTTATATCACAGCGCTCCCTTTTTTCGCCGCCCCCATGGAGACCGACCATGACCTTGAACTCGGATTTGCCACCCTGCTCCATTCTCCTGCTGGCGGGTGGTCGCGGCCAGCGCATGGGGGGGCAGGACAAGGGATTGCTGGAATGGCATGGCGAGCCGTTGATTGCCCATCTGCAGCGCAAGACGCGATCGCTGAGCGATGATCTGATTATCTCGTGCAACAGGAACCTGGAAAAGTACGCGCCCTACGCCGATCAATTGGTGCATGACGATGAAGGTGGTTTTCCAGGGCCCTTGGCCGGTATTCGCGCAGGCCTGAAGGCCGCTCGCCATGCGCACTTGCTCGTGCTGCCATGCGACGTACCGCGCATCGATGCACTGCTGCTTCATGAAATGCGCGAATCCGCCAGCCTGCACCCGGAAAAACCCTTGATGCTGCGTCACGGCGAACACTGGGAACCGTTGCTGTGCGTCATTCCCGTGGCGCTTCGCGATGCCTTCGAAAACGCTTGGGACAAAGGCGAGCGCAGCCCCGGTCGAATCATGCGCGAGCTGGGCGCGACGGCCCTGCGATGCCCGGATAACGACCCGCGCCTGGCTAACCTCAACACACCGGAACTGTTAAGCATCCAACCCAATGTGTCAGACTGACACTAGCCAAGGAACTTGCACGCGTTGTATACGTCTACAAGCTCAGTAACCAAAGAATTCATATCGGAGACACACTCATGACTCAACGGACCCTCGCCACTTTCATGCTCGCACTGGGCCTAGCGACCCTTGCTGGTTGCTCCTCGCCTACCGTGATCACCTTGAATGATGGTCGCGAAATCCAGGCTGTCGACGCGCCAAAATACGATGAAGACTCAGGTTTCTACGAGTTCCAGCAACTCGACGGTAAAGAAACCCGCATCAACAAGGATCAGGTTCGCACCGTTAAAGAGTTGTAATTGTTGCGGTGACACCCGATGCCAAAAAAAGCCCGCGTAATGCGGGCTTTTTCGTGGCTGAGGGAAAGTGTTCACCACTGCAGGGTAATTTCGCTTTCGAAGTCCCGTTCCTCGCCGGTTAACGGGTCTGTGAATCGCAACCCCTGGGCCAACAGCTTGAGTGGGTTGGCGTAGTCATCTTCGACGTCTTTAAGCACCTGCGGATAGAACGGGTCGTTGCAGATGCTCGCGCCCAATGCAGTCATGTGCACCCGCAGCTGATGTTTCTTGCCGGTCACCGGGTACAGCGCGTATCGCCAGAGATCACCGTGTTTTTCCCTGACGTCGACGGCCGTTTCGGTATTGCTGGCACCGGGACCTTCCTGCATGCGGAAAAAAGGCTCGCCATCAATGAGCCTGCTTTTATGCACCATTGGAAATGTCAGGTCAGGCAGCGCACGGGCGATGGCTTCGTAGCGCTTTTCGATGCGCCGTGTCGGGAACAGTGACTGATAAGCCGAACGACTCTGCGGGTTCGCCGAAAACAGCACCAGCCCCGCCGTATGGCGATCAATGCGATGCAGTGGCACGAGGTGCGGGTTATCCAGTCGACGGATCAACCGCCGCAGCAACGTTTGCTCGACGTACTCACCCGCCGGCGTCACCGGCAGGAAGTGCGGCTTGTCCGCCACCACCAGATGCTCATCTGCATACAGAATCGACTCGATCACGGGGATCGGTTTCTCGTCCGGCACTTCCCGAAAATAGTGAATGCGCAGACCTTCCTTGTAGGGCAGGTCAAGCGCAATGGGCAGACCTTGACCGTCGAGAACGCGCCCTCGGGCAATTCTGTCCAGCCACTGTTCACGGCCAATAGCGCTGAAGTGCTCGCACAGGCAATCGAGCACCGTCAGCCACGACCCGGGCGGCAGGTAGAGCGTGCTGGCCTGACTGTGCGCAGCCGAAAAAGTTGAAGTAGACATACGAAAGCTCTTAACGCTGATGGCCGGCATTATCCAGCAGCTGCCCATATGAACCTAGTGGAGAATCCCTACGCAGGTATCTGCGCGCGAGCTGCCGCCTCAGTAAATTCCTTGAGCCAGCGCAATACATCTACGGCCTCCCAGCGACCGGGATCGTAAAGCGCGTACATCAATCCCTGATACCCCACGACATCCAGTTGCCGGTGGTAACCGGCACGCTGGAACAATGCCTCGATTTCGGCGAAGCACGTATTGAAATGCAACTTGTTGAACGGGGTTTTCCCTTCCGTGACCAAACCGTCCAGGCGCAATTCGAGGACTGCTTCGCGCACGACATCCGTCGACATCCGGTTCACGCTGTTCTTTAATTGTTCGACATTGACCATGACTCATCCTCTGACTCGCGGGATCGTCCCGCAAGACAGGCGATCCGAATAACTGTACAGGCATACAGTAACCGAATCACAGTCCTTTCGCCAATGGGTGAGACACTGACCGCGACGGATGGGAAGAATCAGCGCAGGAAAGCCACGACCTGCTCGGCATCGAATGGCCAGTCGAGCTCGGCACCGGTATCAAGACGGCGCAGGACCGGAATACGTAAACCGTAATCCTCGACCCAATCTTCGTTTTCCGCGATGTCCACCAACTCGACCATCAAACCGTGCTCGACCAAGGGCATCAGTTCTTCTTCGGCAAGTTCACAGAGATGGCAACCCAGGGTGCCGAACAGCTGACATTCAGGAGGCATGACTACAAGTCCCGGCAAAGTAGAGGTTCATTCTAGGCCCGCGATAAAAAGCAGTCGAGACGGCGGCTCAAGCTACCGTGCAATCGCCGTTGCGCAGGCGTTCTGCGATCCGCCGCCGACCTCTCTCAGTCCTGACTGACGGCGCCGATCTTGTGCACCGACAAATCCGCGCCGTAATACTCCTCTTCCTGGCTCAAGCGCAGTCCATGAAGCGCCTTGATAACGCCATAGATCGTAAACCCGCCGACCAGTGCCACGACGACGCCGAGCGAAGTCCCGATCAACTGGCTGATCAGGCTGACGCCCCCCAGTCCGCCTAATGCGCTCTGCCCGAAAATGCCGCAGGCGATCCCGCCCCAGACACCGCACAGACCATGCAGCGGCCATACACCCAGCACATCGTCGATGTGCCATTTGCCTTGAGCAGCGGTGAAGCACCAGACAAACATTGCCCCCGCTATCGCGCCCGTGATCAATGCGCCCACCGGGTGCATCAGATCGGAGCCGGCGCAGATGGCGACGAGTCCGGCCAGCGGGCCGTTATGCAGAAAGCCCGGGTCATTGCGTCCGACGATCAACGCGGCCACGGTGCCGCCAACCATGGCCATGAGCGAATTCACCGCGACCAGGCCGCTGACGCCTTGCAGGGTTTGCGCGCTCATGACGTTGAACCCGAACCAGCCAACGATCAGAATCCACGAGCCCAGCGCCAGAAAGGGAATGCTCGAGGGGGCGAATGCCACCAGGCGCCCGTCGCGATAGCGCCCTTGCCTCGGGCCAAGCAGCAACACAGCCGCCAGCGCCAGCCAGCCGCCCATGGCGTGTACGACCACCGAGCCCGCAAAGTCGTGGAAACCGGCGCCAAAACTCGCCAGCAACCAGGCCTGAAACCCATAATTTCCGTTCCAGACCATGCCTTCGAAAAAAGGGTAAATGAACGCAACGATCAACGCCGTCGCACACAACTGCGGGACGAACCGGGCACGTTCGGCAATGCCGCCGGAAATAATCGCCGGTATCGCCGCCGCAAAGGTCAGCAGGAAGAAAAACTTCACCAGGCCGTAACCGTGGTCAGCAGTAATCACCGCCGCCGGTTGCATGAACGTCACCCCATATGAAATCCAATAGCCTATAAAGAAGTAGGCCAATGTCGAAATCGCGAAGTCACTGAGGATTTTCGATAGCGCGTTGACCTGGTTCTTTTGTCGAACCGTGCCGACTTCGAGAAAGGCAAACCCGGCGTGCATCGCCAGCACCATGACTGCGCCGATTAGAATGAACAACGTATTGGAGCTATGGACCAGACCGTCCACAGCGCTTTGCAGATTTTCCATGGATTGGCAGACCTGAAGGCTAAAAAAGCACCAAAGCAGTTCGCGCAGACAATTCGTGCACCAAGTTGCGACTCAAAGCGTCCTCATAGAGGTCATCGAGAGCCGCATTGGCGCACAAGGCCGGAACCTTTGCGCGCGTTTTCGTTATTTGAGATAAGGTTTCGCCCCAATCATGCTCACTAACAGCGCGATAACGCTGGGTGGCGCACCAACTCATAGCAAACGTCATAGCAAAAGCTGTACCACTGATTTGTACTGAACCTTCGCGCAAGGCTCATACTCGAACGCAACAGAAGCCACTTACGGAGATCACCAATGGCCAGCATCAAGGCAAAGACTGCTCAAGAAATCCTGATGAACGATTTTCAGACCCTGGTGCACGATACCGAGCGGTTGCTCGAACACACCGCCTCCCTGGCCGGTGACCAAGCCGATGAGCTGCGTGACCAGATTCACGACAGTCTTTTGCGTGCACGGGAAACCTTGAAGCTGACTGAAGATTCACTGCGCGAGCGTGGCGCCGCCGCCGTGACCGCCACGGAAGATTATGTACAGGCCAACCCTTGGCAATCGGTCGGTATCGCGGCCGGCGTGGGTTTCCTGATTGGCCTGCTGGCTACTCGGCGCTGATATGGCGATCGGCGAATCCGGCTCGTCGGCGACGGGCCCAAGCTCCTCACCGCGGCGCCTCGGTGCCGCTTTCCTTGGACTGCTGCACAGCCATGTCGAGTTGTTTGGCATTGAACTGCAGGAGCAGAAAGCACGCACAGTAAGCCTGTTGCTGTTCGCAGGCCTGTCGCTGGTTTTTGCCTTGCTGTTGCTGGTGGGACTGTCGACGCTAGTGATGATCCTGTTCTGGGACACCTATCGCCTGGCTGCCATCATTGGGCTTTGTGTGTTCTATACTTTGGCAGCAATCTTCTGTGCGATGCGTTTGAAAGCGGCGATTTTCGACGAGTCCTCGCCTTTCCACGGCACACTTGAAGAATTGGCCAACGATCGGGAGCGCCTGCTGCCATGAGCCTGCCTGAACTGCCTCATAACAACTCGCGCACAGAAATGCGCAAGGCCCTGATCCGCCTGCGTATGGAAATGCACCGGCAGGAAATTCGTCATGAATCCCAACAATTGCTGCAGCCCTTGCAGCGCGTAAGAGGAATGACGCAGAGCCTGCAAGGTGGCTTCGGCATCAAGCACGCCCCACTATGGGGCGTGGCGGCCGTAACGCTGTTGGGTTTTCTGACTGGCAAAGGCGCCAAGAGCGGCGGAACCAGCAGCGTGACCCGTCTGGTTCGACTGGGTGCCACATTGGGGCCGCTGATCAAGCTAGTCATGCAAGGCTCATCGCGCAGGCCTTGATGCCATCATCTGGCTGCATTCTTGCAACATCACAGGATTGAACCTCTTCATCGAGAGGTTCAATCCTGTGTGCCTACCCTGTGCCCAGGCATCAAAACAAGACCTTACTAAGGAGGCCTCGTGATCGACGGGCAACCGCTCGCCTGCTTTCAGCCGTTCATCGATACCGCCACTGGCCGCATCGCAGGTGTCGAAGCCTTGGGTAGACTGCGTCATCCAGACGGCCATCTTGCCTCGGTTGGCCCCTTGTTTACCGACCCCCGAACACCTGCCATCGCTCTGCGCCGCCTCGATCGTCAAATCCGTGACAACGCCCTGAGCCGCCTGCACGAAGCGCCCGCGGACTGGTTTCTAAGCCTGAACATGTCGCCGCGGTGGATCAATCGCCTGCGCCCGGATCAGTCGCTTCCAAGCCTAAAACAACTTGCCAGATACGACGTCGACCCGCGTCGTATCGTTTTCGAGATCACCGAACTGGGTGGAAACATCCAGCGATTGGCAGACGTCGTTGCCCGTTATCGGCAGGCGGGTGCCCGAATTGCCATCGATGATTTCGGTGCCGGTTATTCTCAGCTGGATCGAGTACTGGCGTTGCAACCGGACATTCTCAAACTGGATATGCGACTGTTCCAGGCCGCCGCATTAGGTGGCCCCAGCAGCGACGTGGTTAAAGCTCTTGCGCAAATGGCGGAAAAAACGGGCTGCTGGATCATTGCAGAAGGGGTGGAGACCGACGCTCAGCTGAATTTTGCCCTGGAGTGCGGTTCGCGCTACGTTCAGGGTTTTCTGTTCGCCCGGGCCGAAGAAGACTTTTTTGCAACCGAAGCCTTCGTGGGGCAGTTTGCTCAACTTCGCCAACGCTACGTCCAGCAAAAACTGAGCGAACGCGGTCGTCTGATGATCATGCGCCAACAACTCAGCGAGCTGATGTCCATTCTGCAGGCCTGGGCACAAGCCCGTGCGCCGCTTAGCGCATTACCACAGCTGGACGCGTTTCCCTGGCTGTTGCGCTTTTATCAATGTGACCGCCACGGCACGCAGCTGACGCCGAACCTCGAATGGCGAAACAACGGCTGGGAATCTGACAATCGCTACCTGGGTCATAATTGGTCATGGCGTCCCTACTTCTACCACTTGCTGGCGGAAGGGTGGGACGAGCGCCGATTGACGCTTTCCAGCACTTATCGCGATGCCACCACGAACCAGTACTGCCTGACGGCCGGGCAGTTTTTCGACAACGGCGAGCGGCTGTTACTTATCGATATAGATGCTGTCGGACTGTAGAAAGCCGCAAGCATAGCGCTTTGAAACCCCTGCAATTAGACCCTCCCTGCCTTCAACGATCGCCGCCCAACCCATTAAATTGGCGAGCCAAGTGCATCGCGTAGTTATCCGTCATGCCACTTACGTAATCCAGGACTTGCATGATTGCGCCGTACTCTCTGGAGACGCCTGCCTGACTGTCCAGATTTTTCAGGTCCAGCCCAAAAAGCTCTACCACCCTGCGGGTCTTGGAATCAGCGACACCACCCTTTCTGACATAATCCAAAGCAGCAGAACAACTCACATTGAGTAAGGTAGAAAGGGTGCTATAAGCCCCGATTTCCAACTCAACCTTACGCGGATGCTGGAAGATTTCATCTCGAGCAAGGCCCTTGGCGGCTGTTACACAATCACGCACGTTCTTGTCACACAGATCCAGGATGCCTAACACCTTGCCGGTCATGATGTCGTTATGGTTATTCATGAAAGCAGCCGCTCCAGCATCTACAAAAGCTGAAATAACCTTTCCACGAACCATGGAAAGCCTACGCCCCACCTTCATATCCTTGAATTCTTTAACCAGCTGATTCTTCTGGTGATCGTCAAGAACCAGGCACAGGATTTCAAAAACCTTATCCCATTCGAGAATCCCCATCTCTACGCCGTCTTCCAGATCGAGAATGGCATAGCAGAAGTCATCGGAGATTTCCATCAGGTTAGCCAGTGGATGCCTGCACCGCCAACCATCACCCAGTTTCAACAAACCAGTCGCATCAGCGACTTCATTAAACAAATCCAGCTCAGAACAGTAAATGCCATATTTATTCTGGATAGGCCTTTGCCTGTTAATTGCATCGCCTGCCAGCCAGGGGTACTTAATGAACGCCCCCAGTGATGCGTAGGTCAGTCGCATACCCCCTTCATAGGGATGATATTCCGAAGTTGTTAAAACCCTGAATCCTTGGGCATTACCTTCAAATCTACGCAAATCAGTAGCTTCATGGAATGGCAAGTGTTCAATTAACTTCGCCCCCACATCATTGGAGAACCAGTGGCGAATGGCTTCTTCACCAGTATGTCCGAATGGAGGGTTACCGATATCATGCGCGAGGCAAGCAGTCTGGACAATATCACCAATATCAGACGCTGAATGTTGTTCAGGAATGAGTCTTTCATTCAGAAGTTCCTGACCTACTCTCACTCCGAGCGTCCGACCCACACAAGCCACCTCCAAACTGTGCGTGAGGCGATTATGCACATGATCATTAGTGGCAAGCGGATGCACCTGAGTTTTTCTGGCGAGGCGTCTGAACGCCCCGGAGAAAATAACCTTGTCGTGGTCTGAGTGGAAAGGTGACCGGCCCAGTTCGGATTTAGGTGGCCGTCCCCCAAGACGGGTGTTATTCAGCAACTTGTCCCAACTCATTCTTTCCATGTTCGCCTCTCAAATCATTTGCATAACACGCAATATAGCTCACTCACAGCGCTTTTCAAAACACATTAGAAAACACAATCAAATTGAAACTCAAGTAAAACACTGATTAATATTTTCACATCATAACAATAATATTTAATATTTAAATATTTTCTAAACACTCCCTCGAGTATGGCGCCGGTCATGCAGAGAGTGAGAAGGCGACAAAACAGACATTTCACCCTCTGAAGTGGCTGATCTGCCTCTCCCAATCCAAAAGCTTTCAACGCACACGGAAATCCCCTACGCCGCATGTCGCGCTGGCTGATCGATATCAGTTAAATACTGCGAAATAATCACGCTCCGTCTGCTCGTCGGATCAAGTGTAGTAGTCTCATGAATAAAAAAAATTTACGCATCTTGGTAGTGGAAGATCATCCCTTTCAGCTTAAGGCGATTCAATGTTTGTTGGAAAGTTATGGATTCAGTCAAATCACCCTCACCGACAGCGCGGCAGGCGCGATGCAAAAGATGCTCGGAGTGTCGCACCCGTTCGATATTCTGCTGTGTGATCAATGTCTGCCTGACCTGTCCGGCCTGGACCTGATAAAAATGGCGAGCGACTTGAAACTAATCAGCCACGCTATCCTGCTCAGTAGTCTGACACCCGCTGAACTGGACGAACTTGCCAAAGTAGCCAACACCCTGAAAGTTCCGCTCCTGGGTTGCTTACAGAAACCTTTGAAACAATTAGAACTTGGAAACCTGTTGACCTTTGCACACTTATAAACGACCTGCACAGACACACTGAAAACTACTTCATATCAGTTTTTCAATCCCGCAACTTCACCCTAGACCCATGCACTTACCCCCCAAAACTTTATCTACACCAATGAAAAAACCTGTTGACGTGTAGTCTGTTTCTTATTCATATGTAGGAATTATCTGATATTAACCCTGTAGGTCCACCGGTTCATGCGACACCCAGACTATCTGAGCTAAGGTGCGCGCTTTATTTGCGCTCTTATGGGATTTGATTATGAACTCCGTTTTTATTGTCGACGACCACCCTGTTATTCGTCTCGCTGTCCGAATGTTACTGGAGCATGAAAACTTCAAGGTTGTCGGTGAAACAGATAATGGGGTCGACGCCATGCAGATGATTCGCGAATGCGTACCCGACCTGGTGATTCTTGATATCAGTATTCCTAAACTGGACGGGCTTGAGATTCTTACCCGTCTTAACGCGATGAACTCGCAGACAAAGACGTTAGTACTCACAGCACAAGATCCGACTCTTTTCGGAATTCGCTGCATGCAATCCGGAGCTTCTGGATATGTTTGCAAGCAAGAAGCCCTGAGTGAACTGGTCAGCGCCATTAAAGCCGTATTGTCAGGTTACAACTACTTCCCAAGCGCGGCCTTGAATCCGGTTCGCTGTGATGATGTACGTTACGTCGAACTCGAACTCTTCAAATCCGTCAATGATCGTGAATTGATGGTGCTACAACTTTTTGCCCAAGGTCGTACCAACAAGGAAATTGCCAAAGGCATGTTTTTGAGCAACAAGACTGTCAGCACTTATAAAAAACGACTCATGCAAAAACTTAAAGCCAAATCCCTTGTAGAACTCATCGAGATGGCAAAACGTAACGCGTTAGTGTGAGAGACAGGATGCCTAGTCGCACAAAGCAATTTTGGGGAGTGATGAGTGCAAGTTTATGCCTGATCACCTCAGTCCACGCCGCACAGCCCGAAAGTGAGGGGTATGCGCTACTCAGTCGAACCCTGCCTGGACACCTGCAAGTCCAGTTGGATAGCTCACAACAAGCGTGGGCCGCCAGTAAAACGCGACTTGTCCTGGGGACATCAGCCCCCGACTATCCCCCCTTCGATCTGACTATCAGCAACCACGAATATGAAGGGTTCACTGCCGACTATGCAGGTCTGCTCAGCGAAACGACGGGCCTGCCGATTGAGGTCAAACGCTACGCTTCCCGGGGCGATGCAATCGAGGCACTGGAAAAAGGTGACATCGATCTGCTCGGTACCTCGAACGGGTTCGAAGCGCAAAACACTGACGTCGTACTGTCCACTCCCTACGCGGTCGATCAACCGGTACTGGTGACCCGGGAACGAGAAACAAGATCCCTTGCAGAAGGACTCGCCGGTCTGCGATTGAGTATGGTTTACCACTATCTGCCAATGGATGAGGTGAAGGCGTTGTATCCCAATGCCATCATCACATCCTTTCCTTCGTTTCAGAATGCGATCAACGCTGTAGCCTTCGAACAGGCGGATGTCTTTCTCGGCGACGCCATTTCCACCCATTACATGATCAACAAGGGCTACCTCAACAACCTGCGCATGGCCAACTTCGGCAAACATGAAGCGCACGGATTCAGCTTTGCGGTCCACAAGAACAACCCGCAACTGCTTGGCATCATCAATACGATGCTCACTGCTATACCGAGCAGCGAGCGAGAAAACATTGCCAAGCGCTGGAGCGCAGGCAATGACATTCTCCTCACCGATCACAATTTGCAGCTCACGGATCGGGAAAAAACCTGGTTGGCACAACATCCTGTAGTGCGCGTGGTGGTGAACGAGGCATACGCGCCGCTGTCATTCTTCGACAGCGATGGAAACTTGCGCGGAGTCACCGCAGACCTGCTTGATCTGATCAGAATGCGCACCGGCTTGCGCTTTGATATCCAGCGCAGCCGCAACGATGGCGAGATGATTAAAAAGATAAGCGACGGCCAGGCTGATCTGGTCACCGCCCTGCTTCCCAGCGCCCAGCGCGAAACTGCCCTGAACTTCACCCGCCCATTCCTGCAGAATTCCTTTGTGCTGTTGACACGAAAAGCGCTCGACAGCCCGACCCAACTTGAACAAATGCAAGGTAAACGCCTGACGATCGCCCAAGGCAATCCGTTGGTGGAGTACCTGCGTCGTGACTTCCCCGAGATCCAATTGATCGAAACCCCCGACACGTTCAGCGCCGTTGAAATGCTGGCTGAAGGGCAGGCAGACGGGGCGGTGAACTCATTGGTGATCGCCAACTACTTCATTGCCTCGCGCATCTTCGAACACCCTTTGCAAATCAGCACAACCATTGGCACCCGGCAGGCCGCGTTTTCACTGGCCACAGCGCGGGAATCCGAAGAACTGAACGCGATCCTGAACAAAGCATTACTGAGCATCGCACCAGATGAACTGGGCGTCATCAACAGCCGGTGGCGTGGCTATTCGGCCTCAACGCAAAGCGCCTGGCGCAATTATCACCGGCTGTTCTATCAAATCGTCATCGGCGCCGGCGTGCTGCTGATGATTTCCGTTGCCTGGAACGCGTACATGCGCCGTCAGATAAAGCAGCGTCAGGCAGCCGAGCGCGCATTGAACGACCAGTTCGAATTCATGCGCTCGCTGGTCAACGGAACCCCTCATCCGATCTATGTGCGGGATCGCCAAGGCTTGCTGCAAAGCTGCAATGACAGCTACCTCGAAGCTTTCAACGCAAAGCGCGAAGACGTCATCGGTAAAAGTGTCATGCAGGGCAACTTGAGCAATGCATTTGAGGCACAGGAGTATCAGGCCGACTACCAGCGTGTCGTGGCACAGGGCACTCCGCTGGTGGTCGACCGCGAACTGCATATCGGTGGTCGCCGGCTGACGATTTACCACTGGGTTCTGCCCTATCGCGACTCGAGCGGCGAGGTGCGGGGCATCATCGGTGGCTGGATCGACATCAGCGACCGACGACAACTGTTCGATGATCTGCGCTACGCCAAAGAACGTGCTGATGAAGCAAACAGGGCCAAGAGCACCTTTCTGGCAACCATGAGCCATGAAATCCGCACCCCGATGAACGCTGTCATCGGCATGCTAGAGCTGACGCTAAAGCGAATCGAGCAGGATCATCCTGATCGTCCAGCGATCGATGTGGCCTATAACTCGGCGAGGGACTTGCTGGCACTGATAGGCGATATTCTCGATATCGCCCGCATTGAATCCGGGCACCTGAGCCTGAGCCCGGAGCGTGTGAACCTGCGAGAGATCGTCGCGTCGGTGGTGAGGATCTTCGATGGACTGGCTCACCAGAAAAATCTCGAACTGTTGCTGGATTACCACCCCGCCAATCCGGCAATCGATGTTGTGCTGGACCCGATGCGCTTCAAGCAGGTGTTGTCCAATCTGATCAGCAACGCCATCAAGTTTACGGATCACGGTCAGATCAGGATCATCGTCATCCTCCAGCCAAGCGGCACTGACGAGGTCCGGATGCATTTGAGTGTCGAGGACAGCGGCATTGGCATCAGCGAAGAGGATCAGCAGCGATTGTTCGAACCTTTTGCCCAGGCAGACAATTGTGCACAGGCCGGCCGGGTTGGTGCAGGGTTGGGGCTGATGATCTGCCGCAGCCTGTGTGAAATGATGGGCGGCAGCCTGCAATTGAGCAGCCAGCCGGGCGCGGGGACACAAGTTCGGGTTTCGCTGCACCTCGCCACACTGGCACAGGAACAGGTGGTGAAGCCGGTCGACGAGGCACCAAAAGCCACGGGGATGCCCTTGAATGTCCTGGTGGTTGACGACCACCCGGCCAATCGCTTGCTCATGTGCCAGCAACTGGAATTCCTGGGGCATCGTTTCAGCGTCGCAGAGAATGGCGAAGCAGCGCTCGAAGCATGGAAGTCCGAGCCTTTTGACTTGGTCATCGCCGATTGCAACATGCCAATCATGAACGGTTATGAGCTGGTCCGCGCCATCCGTCGCGACGAACAGCTCGAGCACCGCTCACCCGTCATCGTCCTGGGTTTCACCGCCAACGCACAACCGGAAGAAATTGAACGCTGCAAACAGGCCGGTATGGACGATTGCCTGTTCAAGCCTCTGACACTCACGGCATTGAGCCAATGGGTCGAAGGCATCAGCCCCGTGTTTCGTGGTGCAGCGTTCAGTCTCGAAGGGCTGCACCAGTTGACGGGAGGTAACCCTGCGATGGACTTGCGATTACTGACCGAACTGCTCAAGAGCAATCGACTCGACCGAAAAGAATTGATGGGGTTGACCCGGTCCGACGACCTTCAGTCATTTCTCGATATCGCCCACAAAATCAAGGGTGCCGCCCGAATTGTCCAGGCTACGCGCCTGATTGACAGCTGCGAATCGCTGGAAGAAGCCATTCATAAAGTCTTTCATCCTGACGTAGTGACCGATTGCATCCTGGCGATGGAGCGCGCCATGCTCGAACTCGAGCAGGCATTGCAACAACAAATAAGGCTGCACGACGACAGCACAATGGTGGAGCGTTAACTATGCTTGGACGCTGAGCAGTGAGTTAAACCTTTTGGAGAGATTGGCAATGCCCAGCCCACTGCGCCCGGACCCGCGACGATTCCCCCTGCATGTCCATATCAGCGTGATGTTCACGTTCCTGCTACTGCTCACAGGCGTGGTGCTTGGCCTTTTCAACTACCACCAGACCACTCAGATCATTCTTTCGAGCAGTGAAAGACTTTTCGAACGTATTGAGCAAGACGTTCGCATGGATCTGAGCACCACGTATCAACCCATCCGCCATTTGTTAAGTCTGCTGGCGGACAACCCGGCGACCCGGACGGCGGATCTTGGGCAGCGCCTGGCATTGCTCAAACCCTTCAGCCAGTCGCTCAAGGACAACCCAAACCTGGCGTCGCTGTATTTAGGCTATGCCAACGGTGATTTCTTCATGGTGCGCCCCCTGCGCGCACCCGACCTGAAAGCGCTCATCAAGGCACCAGAGGCTGCGGCGTTTCAGGTGTGGAGCATTGAACGACACATCAGCGAGAGCCAGGCCCAATCCCAGTCGCTGTTTTTCGATCAGGACCTGAAACTCATCTCCCGCCTGGACAATCCCGAAGAGACCTACGACCCGCGAACCCGCGGCTGGTTTTCCAGCGCTCGCGCCGGCCAGGAACAGATCACCACCGAACCCTATATTTTCTTCTCCACACACAATATCGGCACCACGCTGGCACTGCGCAGCGGCGAACACGCAGTCATGGGAGCCGACCTGACTCTGGCTGAACTGTCTGCAACCCTGGCCAAGCATGTCGTGACGCCCAGCACTGAAATCGTGCTGTTCGACGCCGAGGGCAACGCCATTGCGTACCCCGACAGCAGCAAATTGATCATCGATGATCAAACAGCCCGCCTCGTCAAAGCAGCAGATTTAAGCCCCAACCTTGGCGCATTGCTGAACAGTCCCTCCAGAGGCAACCGGCTGGACGTCGCTGGACGGCAATGGATCGCGGCGCGCAGCAGCATGCAGGAAGGAGGCCCCAGAGGATTGCAACTGGCCTTACTGGTGCCCGAGGACGAGCTGCTGGTGGATGCTTATCGCATGCGCTGGCAAGGGGCGCTCGTGACCCTGGCCACGCTGTTGTTATGCCTGCCGCTGGGCTGGCTCACCTCAAGAGTTCTGGTCAAACCCCTGCGTGCGCTGGTGCAGGAAGCCGATGCCATACGCAGTTTCGACTTCAACTTTCCTGCCGGCAAGGGCTCTCCGGTCCTTGAGGTAGACCAGTTGAGCGTGTCGATGGCGCGCATGAAAGACACCTTGTCGAGCTTTTTCCAGATCACCGACAGCCTCAGCGCCGAGACCCGCTTCGCGCCGTTGTTGCAGCGGGTGCTGTTCGAGACGGTGAAAATCGGTCAGGCCCAGTCCGGTTTGATCTACCTGCGGGAGAACGATGGGGATCGACTCGAGCCCCACGGACTGGTCATCAACGATACCTCGCAGGCTTTGCCATCCTTCGGTATTCAGGGGCACGATCCCCACTCTTTACAAAGCCCCGCATGGCTACGGCAACTCGCCCAGGCCAACACTATCGTGACCAGCCTTGGTTACGAAGAAGCCGGTGATCTGAGCAAGGTGCTACTGGTGATGGAATGCCCTCGGGTACATCTGATCGGCATACGGCTGCACAACCGTCACAACGAAACCGTCGGCCTGCTCATCCTGTTGTTGGCAGACAGTGGCAACCAGAGTGATCTTGAAAAGCTTCGCCCGGACCGCATCGCGTTTCTTCAGGCCGTTTCCGGTGCGGCGGCGGTATGTATTGAAAGCCAACGCCTGCAAACCAGGCAGAAACAATTGCTGGACTCATTTATCCAGCTATTGGCCGGTGCGATCGACGCCAAGAGCCCTTACACCGGCGGACACTGCCAGAGGGTGCCGGCACTGACCCTGATGCTTGCTCATGCGGCGGCTGCCAGCGAGGCACCGGCGTTCAGCGACTATCAACCGAGTGAAGATGAATGGGAGGCACTGCACATCGCCGCTTGGCTGCATGACTGCGGCAAGGTCACCACGCCGGAATACGTGGTGGATAAAGCGACGAAACTGGAAACCCTGAACGACCGAATCCACGAAATACGCACCCGTTTCGAAGTGCTCAAGCGCGATGCCTGGATCAGTTACTGGCAAGCCATGGCCATGGGTGGGGACGAGCAACAACTGGCCACGCTGCGCGATGCGAGTCTGGCGGGGCTGGATGATGATTTTGCATTTGTTGCCCGCTGCAATCTGGGCGGTGAGGCGATGGCAGAAGCGGATCTGCTACGGCTTGGTAAAGTGGCGCAACGCAACTGGACGAGAACGCTGGATGATCGACTGGGGGTTTCCTGGGAGGAAAACCGACGCCAGGCACGAACGCCGGCACCGAGCCTGCCGGTCAGCGAACCGTTGCTGGCGGACAAGCCCGAGCATCTGCTTGAGCGCGCCGACAGCGAGCTGATCCCCCCGGACAACCCTTGGGGGTTCAAGCTCGATGTGCCGCCTTACAAGTACAACCGGGGCGAACTCTACAACCTGAGCATTGCCCGAGGCACGCTGACCCGCGAGGAGCGTTACATCATCAATCATCACATGGTGCAGACGATCCTGATGCTCAGCCACCTGCCCTTCCCTGGTCACCTCGGCAACGTGGCGGAGATTGCGGGCGGTCACCACGAGAAAATGGACGGCACTGGCTATCCCAAACAGTTAAAGCGCGAAGAGATGAGTTTGCCGGCACGGATGATGGCGATTGCCGATATCTTCGAAGCCCTGACCGCTGCCGATCGCCCCTACAAAAAAGCCAAGTCCTTGAGCGAAGCGTTGAACATCATGGCGATGATGTGCCGTGACGCTCACATTGATCCGCAGTTGTTCGAGCTGTTCGTCAATGCCGAAATTTATCTGCGCTACGCCGACCAATTCCTCGACCCAAAGCAGATCGACGCCGTGGATCAGGCAAGCCTGCTGGAAAAGGCAGGCTTGAAAAGCTGATCAGCAGTCAGTCAGGCGCAGGAAAATCGCAGCCAACTGCTCGATGCCTGTTTGATCCTGGGCGGTAAAACGCGCCAGTTTCGGACTGTCGAGGTCGAGTACACCGATCAAACGGCCATCCTTGACCAGCGGCACTACCAGTTCGCTGTTCGAGGCACTGTCGCAAGCAATGTGCCCGGGGAACGCATGGACATCTTCAACCCGCTGCGTCTGCAACGTCGCAGCAGCCGCGCCGCACACGCCCCGGCCGAATGGAATCCGTACACAGGCGATCTGTCCCTGAAACGGGCCCAGTACCAGCTCTTCGTTGCGATTAAGGTAGAAACCGGCCCAGTTCAAATCTTCCAGCTGATTGAACAGGAACGCCGAGAACTGCGCAGCGTTGGCAATGAAGTCCCGCTCATCCGCCAGTAACGACTCCAACTGCGCGTGCAGCATGCCGTAACCTTCCAGCCCCTGGCCGCTTTGTTGTAAATCGATCATGCCTTGTGCTCCAACAGCTTGAGCCCGACCCAATAACGGGCAAATTGATAGGCGCACCGGCCGTTGCGATTGCCCCGTCCTGTAGCCCAGCGTACCGCCAGAATCTCAAGCTCTTCGTCGCGCTGCCACGCGAGCCCGGCCTTGTCGGCCAGTTGCCCGATCCAGTGCTCGACAACGTTGAGGAAGTGTTCCTGGGTAAAGGGATAAAAAGACAACCAGAGACCGAAACGATCCGACAGCGCGATCTTGTCTTCCACGGCCTCACTGGGATGCAGTTCGCCATCGACCCGCTTCCAGTTTTCGTTATCGCTTTCTTTTTCCGGCACCAGATGACGACGGTTTGACGTGGCATACAGCAAAACATTATCCGGCGCCTGCTCGAGGGAACCGTCGAGCACGCTCTTGAGCACGCGGTAATCGCCCTCGCCCGACTCGAACGACAGGTCATCGCAGAACAGCACGAAGCGCTGGGGCAACTTGCCAATCTGCTCAACCACCCGAGGCAGGTCTGCCAGATGATCACGTTCGATCTCGATCAGCCGCAGCCCGTTACTCGCATGCTCAGCCAGCAACGCACGGACCAGCGACGACTTGCCAGTGCCACGCGAGCCCCAGAGCAGCGCATGGTTGGCGGGCATGCCATCAAGAAATTGTTGAGTGTTGCGCCCTAGCTGCTCCAGTTGCCGGTCGACACCGATAAGGTCGGACAAACGCATATCGAGGCTGACTTCCAGCGGCAGCAAGAAACCGCTGCGCCCTTCCCGCTGCCAACGCGCGGCGAGGCAGGTTGTCCAGTCGATGGCTGTCCGAGGGGTCGGCAGCAGCGGCTCGATACGGGCCAGAACGGCATCGGCGCGTTCAAGAAAAGCATTCAATCGGGAATCCACGTCTTCTCCTCGGGCTCGTTCACAGTAATGATGGCGTTACAGCGACCAAACACAGCGTCCGCTTTGCGGTTCAGCCCTGGTTCATAGGCTTGCGAGAACTCTCGCGACAACAGCGGCATCCATGCATAGTCGGCTATGCTAGAGCGGCGAAGGGAAACGAAAGTGGTTCAACACCCCATGGATATCAAATTCACCAACCGGCTCTCATACAAGCAAGCCAAGCTTACTGTGCTGGTGGGTTTCATTCTGGGTACGCTGCTCAGCCTGCTGCAAATAGGCATCGATTATGCCAGCGAAGACGCCTCCATCAACCGTGAAATCCAGACTTTACTGGAAATCAGTCATAACCCCGCTTCGCGCATCGCTTACAACATCGATGCGGAACTCGCGCAAGAACTGACACTGGGTCTGCTGCGTTCGCCCGCGATTATCGGCGCGCGATTGACCGACAACAACGGCACGGTGCTGGCCAACGTCAAGCGACCGGGGCTGCAAAGCAGTTATCGGGTACTCAGCGACACGCTGTTCGGTGCCGAGCGACAATTTGAAGACCGCTTGTACTTGGACCATTTACCGGCCGAATCCCTGGGAACTCTACGTCTGGACGTCGACACGTACGCCTTCGGCAGCCGTTTTTTGCGCCGGGCGGAAGTAACGTTGTTGAACGGCTTCGCCCGCAGCCTCCTCCTGACCGGCATCTTGCTGGCGCTGTTCTACGTCATGCTCACCAAACCGCTGGTGCGGGTAATCCGCGAACTCAGTGGCCGTGATCCGCGAAGTGTTGAACCGACCTGGCTGGAGTATCCGTCAGGGCATAAAAACGATGAAATTGGTGTGCTGGTCAAAGTGGCCAACCAGCAGTTCGAGAACATTGCGACCGAAATCGAGCAACGCCGCAGCGCCGAAAACCGCCTGACCGACTACCTCGCTCAACTGGAGAACATCGTTTCGGCTCGCACCGCAGAGCTCAAGGCGATCAACGCACGACTGAGCCAATCCAACGAGGAACTGGAAGTCGCGCGTCGCACCGCACTGGACATGGCCGAAGCCCGCTCAGTGTTCCTGGCCAACATGAGCCACGAAATCCGCACGCCGCTCAATGGCCTGCTGGGGATGATTGCGCTGTCCCTGGATGGCCCGCTTAATGCCGAGCAACAGCAACAACTGTCGATCGCCCACGATTCCGGCAAAGTGCTGGTGGAGTTGCTCAACGATATTCTGGACCTGTCGAAGTTTGACGCGGGTCAGCTTGAACTCGAGCACATCCCGTTCGATTTGGGCGCGCTGATCGAAGACACCGCCAACCTGCTGTCCCAGAATGCCGCTCCGAGCGTGGAACTGACGTGTCTGATTGATCCGCACTTTCCAGCGTTGGTACTCGGTGATCCGACGCGGGTCCGGCAAATCGTCAGCAACCTGCTGTCAAATGCGCTCAAGTTCACCCGTTTCGGCCGTGTCGATGTCCACCTGTCGACCTTTCAAAACGGCGTCAGAATCGAAGTATGCGACACCGGTATTGGCATTCCCCAGGACGCACAGGTGAAAATCTTCCAGCCTTTCACCCAGGCCGGCGCCGGCATTACCCGGCAATTCGGCGGTACCGGACTGGGTCTGGCGCTGACGTACAACCTTTGCGAGGCGATGCAAGGTCGCCTGACCATCAGTTCGGAAGCGGGTTTCGGCAGCCAGTTCTGCGCGGACCTGCCGCTGCCTTGCCATACCCGTGCCCTGCCACCGGTTACGTTGCAGGGAAAAGTGATCGCCATTACCGCTTCCAGCAGTGGTCTGGCCGAACTGCTGAAAAACATATTGCCCGTCTGGGGCCTGGAGTATCAGCAGCGTTCAATCGACGACTCACTGATAGGGCTGAACCCCGATGTCGTCATTACCGATTGCCCCGAATGCCTGTTTGTCCTGCGCCCCACCTGCACGGCACCCATCCTGCTGGTGACGGCTTACGGCAGTTTCATGCCGATAGAAGAGGTCAGCGCCCTCGCCCCCTTGCAGCAACAAGCGCGTCCATTGGCACGTAATGCGCTATTTCAGACATTGCGTCGGGTGCTGCAGCCGGAAATCAACACCCTCAACGATGCCCGGCTTGAAGCACTCACTCCCCAGCGACGCGGGCGCGTACTGCTCGTGGAGGACAATCCGGTCAATCAGTTGGTGGCCAAGGGCATGCTCGTAAAACTCGGCTGCGAGGTCGTTGTCGCCGCTCATGGCGCTGAAGCCCTTGATCAGCTGGAGCAGCGCGATTTCGATCTGGTGCTGATGGATTGCAACATGCCGGTAATGGACGGGTACGAGGCCAGTCGGCAAATTCGTCGCAGCGGACGCTGGCCGCAATTGCCGATTGTCGCCCTGACCGCCAATGCCATGTCCGAAGAACGCGAGCGCTGTCGCGCGGCGGGCATGAGCGATTATCTGGCCAAACCTTTTCGCCGGGAAGAACTGGCCGCGCTGCTGGACCTGTGGATGCCCGCTACGACAACGCTTTGATTTGCCCCAACAAGTGATCAAGGCCACTGCGCAGATCATGCAGGCGATCCAGGTCTACACCGCTGTCGCAAAGCAGCCGGGCCTTGAGCGGCCCGACCTGTTCACGCAGTGCCTTGCCTGCCGGAGACAAACTCAGGTGCACTTCGCGTTCATCGCGCGATGAACGCTGACGCTGAACCAGTTCCAGCTGCTCGAGACGCTTGAGCAACGGTGTCAACGTGCCGGAATCAAGGGCCAGGCGTTCGCCCAACGCCTTGACGGTCGGCTGCTCGGGCGCTGTTTCCTGCCATTCCCACAGCACCAGCATCGCCAGGTATTGCGGATAGGTCAGCCCCAGCTGATCGAGCATCGGTTTGTAGGCACGGATCACTGCCCGGGACGCGGCATACAGCTTGAAACAGACCTGGCTGTCGAGCTTCAGGAAATCGACCGGCAGTGTACTCATTTGAGCAGGGCTTCGATCTCGCGGCTCAGGTCCTGCGGCTTGGTCGCTGGAGCGAAGCGCTTGACCAACTGGCCGTCCTTGCCGATCAGGAACTTGGTGAAATTCCATTTGACGCCTTGGGACCCCAGCACGCCGGGTGCGCGTTTTTTCAGCTGCACGAACAACGGATGGGCACCTGCGCCGTTGACTTCGATCTTTTTGAACAGTGGAAAGCTGACACCGAAATTCAACTCGCAGAACTCGGAAATCGCCCCTTCATTGCCAGGTTCCTGCTTGCCGAACTGGTTGCAGGGAAACCCGAGTACAACCAGGCCTTGATCCTTGTAGGTTTGCCACAGTTCTTCAAGACCCTTGTATTGAGGGGTGAAGCCGCACTTGCTGGCCGTGTTGACGACCAAAACCGCCTTGCCGGCGAAGTCTGCCAGGGTCTTTTGCTCACCGGTAATGGTGGTGCAAGGGATGCTTAACAGGTTGTCGGTCATGGTTTTCGCTCTGGATGCCGGGAATAGCGATAAAGATAGTTTGCAATTGAATTGTGTGCAATTTAATAAATCGAATCAACTGACCGAACAATCACTTCGGCGTAGGAGCTGCCGAAAGCTGCGATCTTTTGATCTTGCGTTTAAAGAGCAAAGTCAAAAGATCGCAGCCTGCGGCAGCTCCTACGGGGCTCGCATTACTCGCGGGGTACCAGGTCCAGGCAGACTGAGTTGATGCAGTAGCGCAGGCCTGTCGGCGGTGGACCATCCGGAAACACATGACCCAGGTGCGCATCGCATTTGCCGCACACCACTTCGGTGCGGATCATGCCGTGACTGACATCACGGATCTCGACCATGGCGCTGTCACCGATGGGCGCGTAAAAGCTTGGCCAGCCGCAACCCGAGTCGAATTTGGTCTTCGAATCGAACAGCGGCTCATTGCAGCAGATGCAGTGATAGACACCGTCTACCTTGCTGTCATTGTACTTGCCGGAAAACGGACGTTCGGTGCCCTTGAGACGGCAAACGTTGTACTGCTCCGGGTCGAGCATCGCCTTCCATTCTTCCAGGGTTTTTTCCAACTTTTCCATTGTCACACCTCAGCAGCTGAAAAAGCCCGATCTGTACCTTTTCCACGGATCGGGCGGCACGTATGATTGCGCCTCGTCAAACGCCAGTCTGGCAGCCAGACCACGCGCATTCAAACGGATTTATGGGTGCTGCATCTCAAGGCGTCAGGCCTGTGTGAATACGCAGGATTCCCAGTACGGTAGTTCACAAGCCGCCTGGATCGTTCATTTTCGGGAACACATCGCCATGCAGGTCAGCAAATCGAACAAGCTCGCCAACGTCTGCTATGACATTCGCGGCCCAGTGCTCAAGCACGCCAAACGCCTGGAAGAGGAAGGCCATCGCATCCTCAAGCTGAACATCGGCAACCCGGCGCCTTTTGGTTTCGAAGCGCCGGACGAAATTCTTCAGGACGTGATCCGCAATCTGCCGACCGCCCAGGGCTACAGTGACTCCAAAGGGCTGTTCAGCGCGCGCAAGGCCGTCATGCAGTACTACCAGCAAAAGCAGGTGGAAGGCGTCGGTATCGAAGACATCTACCTGGGTAACGGCGTTTCCGAGCTGATCGTCATGTCGATGCAGGCACTGCTGAACAACGGCGACGAAGTGCTGGTGCCGGCTCCGGATTACCCACTCTGGACCGCTGCGGTGAGCCTCTCCGGCGGTAACCCGGTGCACTATCTGTGCGACGAGCAAGCCAACTGGTGGCCGGATCTGGCGGACATCAAGGCCAAGATCACGCCAAACACAAAGGCGCTCGTGATCATCAACCCAAACAACCCGACGGGTGCGGTGTACTCCAGAGAAGTGTTGCTGGGGATGCTGGAGCTGGCTCGCCAGCACAACCTGGTGGTTTTTTCCGACGAGATCTACGACAAGATTCTGTACGACGATGCCGTGCACATCTGCACCGCGTCCCTGGCGCCAGACCTGCTGTGCCTGACCTTCAACGGCTTGTCCAAATCCTACCGGGTAGCCGGCTTCCGTTCTGGCTGGATCGCCATTTCGGGTCCGAAACAACACGCCCAGAGCTACATCGAAGGCATCGACATGCTGGCCAATATGCGCCTGTGCGCCAACGTGCCGAGCCAACATGCGATCCAGACGGCCCTCGGGGGTTATCAGAGCATCAACGACCTGGTATTGCCGCAAGGACGTCTTCTGGAACAGCGCAATCGTACCTGGGAGCTGCTCAACGACATCCCGGGCGTCAGCTGCGTCAAGCCGATGGGCGCGCTGTATGCGTTTCCGCGGATCGACCCGAAAGTGTGCCCGATCCACAACGATGAAAAGTTCGTCCTCGACCTGCTGCTGTCGGAAAAACTGCTGGTGGTTCAAGGCACAGCCTTCAACTGGCCATGGCCTGACCATTTCCGTGTGGTGACACTGCCGCGAGTTGACGACCTGGACATGGCCATCGGCCGCATCGGCAACTTCCTCAAGTCTTATCGCCAGTAATTGGCCTTCACCGTGCGATGCTGGTCGAAATCGCACGGTGATGAATTCAGCAACATATCTTTGCTTCCCGCCCTGTGCCGGTATCTACTTCGCTGACTGACGTCCGATTTCGGGCTCGCGTCTAATAACGACGGGGCCGCGACATGCAAAATGACGGACAACCACTTCCCCTGTCGTCCTCGGAAATGTCCTTCAAGCAGCTACTCTTTTGCTGTAGGACACAGTTTGAAATAGTCACCCGGTTGAATAGCCCGGTGCAGCACCTTATATACCCCGCAGTACGCTACATCTTTAGCTTGAGGAGATTTCTACAACCATGATGCGCATCCTGCTGTTCTTGGCCACTAACCTGGCGGTCGTGCTGATTGCCAGCATCACCCTGAGCCTTTTCGGCTTTAACGGGTTCATGGCGGCCAATGGGGTTGATCTCAACCTCAATCAGCTGCTGATATTCTGTGCGGTCTTTGGTTTCGCCGGCTCGTTGTTCTCGCTGTTCATCTCCAAGTGGATGGCGAAGATGAGCACCAGCACCCAAATCATCACCCAGCCGCGCACACGTCACGAGCAATGGCTGCTGCAAACCGTTGAGCAACTGTCCCGCGAAGCCGGCATCAAGATGCCCGAAGTCGGTATTTTCCCGGCTTACGAGGCAAACGCCTTTGCCACCGGCTGGAACAAGAACGACGCACTGGTCGCGGTCAGCCAGGGTTTGCTCGAGCGCTTTTCGCCCGACGAAGTCAAAGCGGTGCTGGCCCACGAAATCGGTCACGTGGCCAACGGTGACATGGTCACGCTGGCGCTGATCCAGGGCGTGGTAAACACCTTCGTGATGTTCTTCGCACGGATCATCGGCAACTTCGTCGACAAAGTGATTTTCAAGAACGAAGAAGGCCAGGGCATTGCCTACTACATCGCGACCATCTTTGCTGAACTGGTCCTGGGTATTCTGGCCAGCTCCATCGTCATGTGGTTCTCGCGCAAACGCGAATTCCGTGCCGATGAAGCCGGTGCCCGCCTGGCCGGTACCGCCGCGATGATTGGTGCCCTGCAGCGCCTGCGCGCCGAGCAAGGTCTGCCGGTGCACATGCCCGACACACTGAACGCCTTCGGCATCAACGGTGGCATCAAACAAGGGTTCGCTCGCATGTTCATGAGCCACCCGCCACTGGAAGAGCGTATCGACGCATTGCGTCGTCGGGGCTGAAAGGCTTCGCAATACTCGCAATAAAAGAAAAGGCCCGCAGCGATGCGGGCCTTTTTTTGTCTGGCTGACAGGTGTGTTGTTCACACCTTAACGGCTGGAAATCCTGTAAACACGCTCTTCAAGCCGTGTAACACCTGCCTCCAGAAACTTCCCGCTCTCGCTCAGCACATCCTGGTCTTCCAGAATCTTCAGCGCCCAGAAATTCCCGAACAACTGCCGCACTTCATCATCGAGCACAGCAAACGGCGGTCCGTCCATTTGTGCCTGATCGTAATCCAGAGAGATCAGCAGGCCCATGGAATCCTTCGGCAAAATCCGGTTCAGGTGCGCAGCGTATTGCTGACGCATCGGCGGCGGCAAGGCAATCAAGGCAGCTCGATCGTACAGCGCGGTGCAATCGGCAACATCGCCTGCGGTCAGCTCGAAGAAATCACCACACCACAGCTCTATCGAGCCTGCGCGATAGACTTTGAACGGCCCCTGCTCGCTGACGTTCGGATCGAAATGATGCTCGTTGAAGAAATCCTCTACGGCTTTTTCCGACAGTTCGATACCGAGGACTTCATGACCTTGGTGAGCAAGCCACAACAAATCCAGACTTTTCCCACACAACGGCACCAGCACGCGCGCGCCTTCTTCCACACCCAGTTGTGGCCAGAACCGTTGCAGATAGGGATTAACCTCGGGCAAATGGAAGCCGATCTGATTCGCCTGCCACCGCTTGTGCCAAAAATCCGGCTGCATAAATAATCCTGATTATTCGATCAAAAGACCCTAAAACTTATATTAGATTTAGATCGATGATCTGACTGAAGATGGCCCATCTTAACTCTCAGGAGCTCATCCATGTTCCCCAGCCTCTATATATCCCATGGTTCTCCCATGTTGGCGCTGGAACCAGGCGCCAGCGGCCCGGCCCTGGCGCGGCTTGCCGCTGAGATGCCAAGGCCAAAAGCCATCTTGATTGTTTCAGCGCATTGGGAAAGCAACGAGTTGCTGGTGGGTGGCGCTGCTCAGCCTGAGACCTGGCATGACTTCGGCGGCTTCCCCAAGGCCCTGTTCGAAGTGCAATACCCGGCTCCCGGGGATCCGCAACTGGCGCAAGAGGTCGCCCGATTACTGGTGTCCCACGACCTCCCCGCACGCATTGATGCTCAACGGCCATTCGACCATGGCGTCTGGGTACCACTGTCATTGATGTACCCACAGGCGGATATTCCGGTGGTCCAGGTCTCGTTACCCACCCGTGGCGGCCCCGCCCTGCAAACCCGAGTCGGTCACGCCCTCTCCAGCCTGCGCGAACACGGCGTACTGCTGATTGGATCAGGCAGCATCACCCATAACTTGCGTGAGCTGGACTGGCACGCCGGTCCGGACAGTGTCGAGCCGTGGGCCAGGGCTTTTCGTGACTGGATGATCGAGAAGCTCGAGACGAACGATGAAACCGCGCTGCACGACTATCGCCAGCAAGCGCCAAATGCTGCGCGCAACCATCCGAGTGATGAACATTTGTTACCGCTGTTCTTCGCCCGCGGCGCCGGTGGTGACTTCAGCGTGAGCCATAAAGGTTTCACCCTGGGCGCCCTGGGCATGGACATTTATCGCTTCGGGTAAGACTTGAAGGACGCAGCAAGGAGGCTGCCCCATTTAAACCACATCGACGCCGACATGAATCGCGTCATGCCGCCAGAACTCCAGATCGCAATCGATCAGCCGCCCATGCTGGTCATAGTTGACCCTGGCAATGCGCAATCCCGGACTTCCCACCGACACCCGCAAGGCTGCCGCCGCATCCACCGACAACGCTGTCGGCACGATCTCGAAACGTACCCGGCCGTAGTGCAGGTCGTAATGCCGCGCATAGAGCTCAGTGATTGACTGGTTCAGATCAAAACCAAGAATCCCCGGAAAAAACCGGGGGTTCAAATAGTGTTCGACATACAGCACCAGACGCTCATCAATTCGTCGCGCCCGGCAGATCTGAATCACGCTCGACAACGCCGGCAACTGTAGCCAGGCACAGACCGCCGCAGAGGCCGGCTGCAGCCTTGCAGAAATTACTTCGGTTGACGGCACTCGCCCTTGGGCACTGACCATCGCGTGAAAATGACTGCGCTGCATCAGGTTATAGGCCAGCCGCGGAGGCGAGACGAACCAGCCCCGGCGCTCTTCCCGATAGATCTGGCCTTGAGCCTCCAGCTGCAACAACGCTTCACGCACAGTAATCCGCGTGGTCCCGAACAGCTCACTGAGCTTGCGCTCGGCCGGTAGTTTGCTGCCTTGCGCCAGCAACCCATGATCGAGTTGATCCTGAAGAACCTGGCCGATGGCTGTCACCGCTTTGGTTGTCTCGATGCGCATCAACATTACCTATCTGGACTAGACCAGCACTGTCTCGGGGCAGAACCACGTTCAAATCGGCTCATTATTTTCCTGACAAGCCTAGGCACTGCAGATGACTGGCAGATGACAAAGCCGCCGAACGGTTAAATTTGCGACGTGCAAGATCATGGCCAAGTCCTTTCATATCAGCCCTTTAGCCATGGTCTACGCTTATCTCGCACGCCGAGCATTACTTCGCACCCCAGTCAGGCCGCTGGCTCGTCGACATCAAAATGTCATCCAGGACGCCTAGATTGGCTCAGGTATTGCTGACCTAGACCAACACAACCGCAATCGCAGCGTTGAAAACGCCCAAAGGAGCTTCGGATGAAAAAGCTTTTCCTGGCATCACTGTTAGGCTCGACCATTGCCATGTGCACCGCTGCCATGGCAGCTGATGATTTGAAAACCCTGGAAGCCGCAGCGAAAGCGGAAGGTGCGGTCAATAGCGTAGGCATGCCCGACAACTGGGCTAACTGGAAAGGTACTTGGGATGACCTGGCCAAAAACTACGGACTGAAACACATCGACACCGACATGAGCTCGGCGCAGGAAATTGCCAAGTTTGCTGCGGAAAAAGACAACGCCTCAGCTGACATCGGTGACGTAGGCGCGGCTTTCGGTCCGATCTCGGTCAAGCAGGGCGTGGTGCAACCTTACAAGCCTACGACCTGGGATCAAATTCCAGAGTGGGCCAAAGACAAAGATGGCAATTGGGCGCTGGCCTACACCGGCACTATCGCTTTCATCATCAACAAGAAGTTGCTGAAGGGCTCCGAAGCGCCAACCAAATGGGCTGACCTGAAAGACGGTAAATACAAAGTATCCATTGGTGACGTGAGTTCTTCAGCCCAAGCGGCAAACGGGGTTCTTTCCGCTGCGTTAGCCAATGGTGGCGACGAGAAAAACCTCCAGCCTGCCTTGCTTATGTTCGCCGAAATCGCCAAGCAAGGTCGCCTCTCGATGACTGACCCGGTGATTGCCACCATGGAAAAAGGCGAAATCGAAGTCGGTGTGGTTTGGGATTTCAATGGCTTGAGCTACAAGGCCAAAATGGTTAATCCGGACGATTACATTGTGCTGATTCCATCAGACGGGGCGGTAATTTCCGGCTACACCACCATCATCAATAAATACGCCAAGAACCCGAACGCCGCCAAGCTGACCCGCGAATACATCTTCAGCGATGCGGGCCAGATCAACCTGGCCCGCGGCAATGCCCGTCCGATCCGCGCCGAGCACATTACTCTGCCGGATGACGTCAAAGCCCAGCTGCTGCCAAACGAGCAGTACAAAGGCGTGACACCAATCAAAGACGCGGATGCCTGGGAGAAGACCTCCAAAGGCTTGCCGCAGAAGTGGCAGGAAGAAGTCATTATCAATATGCAGTAATCCTGCATCTGTAGGAGCAAAGCTTGCTCGCGATGCAGTCAACTCGGTCTGCAACTCGGTCCGCAACGCAGTCCGCAACTCGGTCTGTTTGATGACCAAACCGATACCATCGCGGGCAAGCCTTGCTCCTACAGGTTTTCGACGAAACCACAGGAGCTTCGCCCCCTATGAAGCACAACGTCATCCTTGTCGTGCTTGACGGCCTCAACTATGAAGTCGCACGCCATGCGATGGGGCACCTGCAGGCCTATGTCGGCGCGGGACGCGCAGCGCTCTACAAGCTGGAGTGCGAATTGCCAGCCCTGTCCCGACCACTTTACGAATGCATCCTGACCGGCGTTACCCCGATCGACAGTGGCATCGTCCACAACAACGTTTCGCGCCTGTCCAATCAGCGCAGCATCTATCACTACGCCACCGACGCGGGTCTTAAAACTGCCGCCGCGGCGTATCACTGGGTCAGCGAGCTCTATAACCGCTCGCCCTTCGTGGCCGCACGGGACCGTCACACTGACGACGCCGATCTGACGATCCAGCACGGTCACTTCTACTGGAGCGATCATTATCCGGATTCGCACCTGTTCGCAGACGCCGAAAACCTGCGCCTGCGTCATGCGCCAAACTTCCTTCTGGTGCACCCCATGAACATTGATGACGCCGGGCACAAACACGGCCTCGACACCCCGCAATACCGAAACAGCGCTCGCTCCGCCGACATCATCCTGGCTGATTACCTGCAAGGCTGGCTCGATGCCGATTACCAGGTGCTGGTGACCGCCGACCACGGCATGAACAACGACCGATCCCACAATGGCCTGCTGCCGGAAGAGCGTGAAGTGCCACTGTTCGTCCTCGGTGACGCCTTCAGTCTGAATGCTGGCGCCACGCCTAGACAGACGGACATCTGCGGCACCGTTTGCGAACTGCTCGGCGTAGCCCACGACAAACCTGTTTGCCGGGAGCTGCTCAAGTGAACGCCACGACCCGCGGCAAATGGTTGGCAGCGTTGTGCCTTGTCCCCTTCGCCTTGTTCTTTATCGTCTTTCAGATCGCGCCGCTGTTCTGGGTGATGATCAACAGCTTGCAGTCGGAAGAGTTCGGTTGGGGCCTGGCCAACTTCACAAAAATCTTCAATTCGAAGTTTTATTTACAAGCAATCCAGTACAGCCTCGAAATCAGTTTCTGGTCCAGCGTATTCGGCATCATCATCGCGGTGCTCGGCGCCTACTCCCTGCGCCGGGTCGATTCGAAACTGCGCAATTTCGTGAATGCCTTTGCCAACATGACCAGCAACTTCGCCGGCGTGCCCCTGGCCTTTGCCTTCATCATCCTGCTCGGTTTCAACGGCAGCTTCACCATCATGCTGAAACAAGCAGGGATCATTCAGGATTTCAACCTGTACTCGAAAACCGGGCTGATCATCCTTTACACCTACTTCCAGATTCCGCTGGGGGTGTTGCTGCTGTACCCGGCCTTTGATGCCCTGCGCGAAGACTGGCGAGAATCCGCCGCGCTGCTCGGCGCCAACGGCTGGCAATTCTGGCGCCACATCGGTTTGCCGGTGCTGACACCTGCGCTACTCGGCACCTTCGTGATCCTGCTGGCTAACGCGCTCGGCGCCTACGCCACGGTGTATGCACTGACGACCGGCAACTTCAACGTGCTGCCGATCCGCATCGCGGCGATGGTTTCCGGCGACATTTCCCTTGATCCGAACTTGGCCAGTGCGTTGGCTGTGGTGCTCGTCGCGTTGATGATCCTGGTGACCATCGTGCATCAGCTGCTGTTGAAGAGGAGCTACCATGTCTCGCGCTGAATTGGGGCCCGTCGGTGTGTATCACCGCGTCGTGGTCTACCTGCTGTTTGCCATTCTGCTGCTGCCGCTGCTCGGAACGCTGATCTACTCGATCGCCAGCAGTTGGTCGGCGACGATTTTGCCCAGCGGTTTCACGTTCAAATGGTATGTCCAACTGTGGAGCGACCCACGATTCCTGCATGCGTTCGGGCAGTCGCTGCTGGTGTGCGTCGGGGCGTTGATTCTGTCGGTGGTACTGATTCTGCCGCTGCTGTTCGTGGTGCATTACCACTTCCCGAAGCTCGACGCGCTGATGAACATTCTGATCCTGCTGCCCTTTGCGGTGCCGCCCGTGGTGTCCTCGGTGGGGCTGTTGCAGCTCTACGGTTCCGGACCGTTCGCCATGGTCGGTACGCCGTGGATTCTGATTGGCTGTTACTTCACCGTGGCGCTGCCTTTCATGTACCGCGCGATCACCAACAACCTGCAAGCGATCAATCTGCGCGACTTGATGGACGCGGCCCAACTGCTGGGCGCCAGCACATGGCAAGCCGCTTTTCTGGTGGTGCTGCCGAATTTGCGTAAAGGGCTGATGGTAGCGCTGCTGCTGTCGTTCTCATTCCTGTTCGGTGAGTTCGTGTTCGCCAACATCCTCGTCGGCACCCGCTATGAAACCCTGCAGGTTTACCTGAATAACATGCGTAACAGCAGCGGCCACTTCACTAGTGCGCTGGTGATTTCCTACTTTTTCTTCGTGCTGGTTCTGACTTGGGCGGCCAACATTTTGAACAGGGACAAAAGCGAATGAGCTATGTCAGCGTCCAACATCTTCAAAAAAATTACGCGGGCACCACAGTGTTCAGCGACATTAATTGCGAGATCCACAAAGGTGAATTCGTCACCCTCCTCGGCCCTTCCGGCTGCGGCAAGTCCACGTTGCTGCGCTGCATTGCGGGACTGACCTCGGTCGATGGCGGCAATATTTTTCTCGATGGTCAGGATCTTGTGCCGTTGAGCCCGCAAAAGCGCGGGATCGGCATGGTATTCCAGAGTTATGCGCTGTTTCCGAACATGACTGTCGAGCAAAACGTGGCGTTCGGTTTGCGCATGCAGAAAGTCAATTCCGATGACAGCCACAAGCGGGTGGCCGAAGTGCTCAAACTGGTTGAGCTCAACGACTTCGCCGCGCGCTATCCGCATCAGCTGTCCGGCGGACAGTGCCAGCGTGTCGCCCTCGCCCGGTCCCTCGTTACACGGCCACGCCTATTGTTGCTGGATGAACCGTTATCAGCCCTGGATGCGCGGATTCGCAAACACCTGCGCGAACAGATCCGTCAGATTCAGCGTGAGCTCGGCTTGACCACCATTTTTGTCACACACGATCAGGAAGAAGCACTGACGATGTCTGACCGCATTTTCCTGATGAATCAGGGAAAAATCGTACAAAGCGGCGACGCCGAAACGCTGTATACCGCCCCGGTCGATGCCTTCGCCGCCGGCTTCATCGGCAACTACAACCTGCTGGATGCCGACAGTGCTTCGAAGCTGCTGCAACGGCCGGTGACCGGGCGCATCGCGATTCGCCCCGAGGCCATCGAGCTGAGCCTCAACGGCGAGCTCGATGCGCAGGTGCGTAGCCATAGCCTGTTGGGTAACGTGATTCGCTACCGGGTTGAAGCCCGGGGCGTGGAACTGGTGGTCGATGTGCTGAACCGCTCGGCGGCCGATCTGCATCCCGACGGTCAGCGCCTGGCGCTTTCCATCGATCCGACGGCCCTGTGTGAGGTAGCCTGATGCCTTTGCTGACGTTGAAGAGAGAACTGCACTGATGGCCCTGGCAATTTTTGATCTGGACGAGACCCTGATCCATGGCGACTGCGCCACCCTCTGGAGCGAGCAAATGGGCCGCCTGGGGTGGGTCGATCCAGAGTCGTTCATGCGTCAGAACAACGAACTGATGGACGCCTACAGTCACGGAAAATTACGGATGGAGGACTACATGACCTTCAGCCTGGAACCCATGATCGGGCGCACACCTGAAGAGATCGATCATTTGGTCGGGCCGTGGGTGGAAGACTTTATCGAGCCGATCATCTTCAGTGACGCCACCAAAACCATCGCCGCCCATCGCAAGGCTGGCGACCGGATTCTGGTGATCTCTGCCTCGGGCACGCACTTGGTCAGACCGATTGCCGATCGCCTGGGCATCGACGAAATACTTGGCATCGAGCTGGAAGTGGTACACGGGGTGTACAGCGGCCATACCGTCGGCACGCTGACCTACCGCGAAGGCAAAATCACGCGCTTGCTGGAATGGCTGGATGCAGAGGAGGAAAACCTCGAAGGCGCAAGTTTCTACTCGGACTCACGCAACGATTTGCCGTTGCTGCTGAAGGTAGATTTCCCACACGTTGTAAATCCGGACCCGGTATTGCTCGAGCATGCCGAGAAGGCCGGCTGGCCAATCCATAACTGGAAGTAACTGCCCTTGCAGGAGCAAAGCTTGCTGGCGATAGTGGCGACGCGATCTGTTTGACAGACCGGGTTATCGTTCATCGCCAGCAAGCTGCGCTCCTACAGGTCCGGTTGTGTCAGGCCAGGCTTTCGTCGATGACCAGCACCAGCTTTCCTGCCACCTTATTGGTCGCCAGTTCGGCAAACGCCGCTTCGGCATCCTTGATCTTGAACGTCTTCGCCAGCTGCGGGCTCAACCGACCCTCGGCAAATAGCGGCCAGACATGCTGGCTGAGATCACTGAACAGATCAGCCTTGAACTGATCGTCCCGGGCACGCAAGGTCGACCCCAGTAATTGCACGCGCTTGGCCAGCACCTGCGCCAGATCAAGCTTCGCCTCGCGGCCACCCATCAAGCCGATCAGCACCCAACGGCCGTCGCGGGCCAGCAGCTTGAGGTTCAGCGCGGCGTAGTTGCCTCCGACCGGATCGAGAATCACATCGAACGGGCCAAGGTCATTCAAGCTGTCCAGATCCCCCGTGCGCACGACGCCACCCTGGGCACCCAGCGCTTCGCAGTAAGCCAAACGCTCGGCAGAACCGACGCTGACCCAACACGGATTACCAAACGCCTTGCAAAGCTGAATAGCGGCTGAACCGATTCCACTTGCTCCGGCGTGCAGCAGAACTTTCTCACCCGGTTTTAGCCCGGCCAGCTGAAACAAATTCAGCCAAACGGTCGCATAGACTTCGGGCAGCGCTGCGGCTTCGACCAGGGACAGACCTTCAGGTACCGGCAGCACATGCCGTCCGTCGACTACCACCTCCTCGGCCATGCCACCCCCGGCCAGTAAGGCGCAAACGCGATCTCCCACCTGCCAGGAGGAGCCCGGGCCTACCTCGCTGATCACTCCGGAACACTCCAGACCCAGCACCTGGCTGGCTCCCGGTGGTGGCGGATACAGGCCCGCCTTCTGCAACAAATCGGCGCGATTGAGGCCCGCTGCCGCCACTCGGATGCGAACTTGTCCTACATCACACGTAGGACTCGGCTCATGCGCCCACTCCACTTGACCTTCAACGCCTTGCAATGCTTTCACAGTGCCTCCATAGTGAGTCTGGACTGAGCCCGTAGCTGTAGCGCCGGGCTTTCTTGCATTATGTGACCGGCCCTTTGTGGAACCGGCGACTTCAAAGACGGCCTAATATGCGTGATCAATTGTCCCCGCGTCGAATCAGCATGAAGCATCTGTTCCCCAGCACCGCCCTAGCCCTATTTATCGGGATCGGCTTGTTGCCGATGTCGAGCAATACGTTCGCAGCCAACAGCTGGGACAAGCTTCAGCCAGATCGTGACGAAGTGATCGCGAGCCTGAACGTTGTCGAATTGCTCAAGCGCCATCACTACAGCAAGCCGCCGCTCGATGACGCGCGATCGGTGATCATCTACGACAGCTACCTCAAGCTGCTGGATCCGTCGCGCAGCTACTTCATGGCCAGCGACATCGCCGAATTCGACAAGTGGAAAACCCAGTTCGACGACTTCCTGAAAAGCGGAGACCTCAACGCCGGGTTCACCATCTACAAGCGCTATCTGGACCGCGTCAAATCGCGTCTGGACTTTGCCCTTGCCGAGTTGAACAAGGGCGTCGACAAGATCGACTTCAATACCAAGGAAACCTTGCTGATCGATCGCAAGGATGCGCCTTGGCTCAAATCCACCGCAGAGCTCGACGACCTGTGGCGCAAACGCGTCAAGGACGAAGTATTGCGGCAGAAGATCGCGGGCAAGGATTCCAAGCAGATTCAGGAGACCCTGACCAAGCGCTACAAGAATCAACTGGCGCGACTTGACCAGACCCGCGCGGAAGACATTTTTCAGGCCTACATCAATACCTTCGCCATGTCCTATGACCCGCACACCAACTATCTGTCGCCAGATAATGCGGAGAACTTCGATATCAACATGAGCCTGTCCCTCGAGGGCATCGGCGCTGTGTTGCAGAGCGACAACGATCAAGTGAAAGTCGTTCGCCTGGTACCAGCAGGCCCGGCCGACAAGACCAAAATGGTCGCACCGGCCGACAAGATCATCGGCGTTGCCCAAGGCAACAAAGAGATGGTCGACGTGGTTGGCTGGCGTCTGGATGAAGTGGTCAAGCTGATCCGCGGTCCGAAGGGCACTATCGTGCGCCTGGAAGTGATCCCGGCCAGCAATGCGCCAAACGACCAGACCAGCAAGATTGTCCCGATTACCCGCGAAGCGGTGAAGCTTGAAGACCAGGCGGTCAAGAAGTCGGTCCTCAACCTCAAGCAGGATGGCAAGGACTACAAGCTCGGCGTCATCGAGATTCCGGCCTTCTATCTGGACTTCAAGGCCTTCCGTGCCGGCGATCCTGACTACAAGAGCACCACTCGCGACGTCAAGAAGCTGCTGACCGAGTTGCAGAAAGAGAAGGTCGACGGCGTGGTCATCGACTTGCGCAACAACGGCGGCGGTTCCCTGCAGGAAGCCACCGAGCTGACGAGCCTGTTTATCGACAAAGGTCCGACCGTTCTCGTGCGTAACGCCGATGGCCGGGTCGATGTGCTGGAAGATGAAAACCCGGGCGCGTTCTACAAAGGCCCGATGGCGCTATTGGTCAACCGTTTGTCTGCTTCGGCTTCGGAGATTTTTGCCGGCGCCATGCAGGACTACCATCGCGCGCTGATCATTGGCGGCCAGACGTTCGGCAAAGGCACGGTACAGACCATTCAGCCACTGAATCACGGCGAGTTGAAACTGACCCTGGCCAAGTTCTATCGGGTTTCCGGCCAGAGCACCCAGCATCAGGGCGTACTGCCGGACATCGATTACCCGTCGATCATCGACACCAAGGAAATCGGCGAAAGCGCGCTGCCTGAAGCCATGCCATGGGACACCATCAAGGCCGCCATCAAGCCTGCGGTTGACCCCTTCAAACCTTACATTACGCAGCTCAAGTCCGAGCATGACGTGCGTACGGCCAAGGATGCTGAATTTGTCTTCATCCGCGACAAGCTGGCTCTGGCCCAGAAGCTGATGGAAGAAAAAACCGTCAGCCTGAACGAAGCCGAGCGTCGTGCGCAACATGCGGACATCGAAGCCAAACAGCTGGTGATGGAGAATATCCGTCGCAAGGCCAAAGGCGAAGAACCGCTTAAAGAGCTGAAGAAAGAAGACGAAGACGCCATTGCGGCTGAGCCGGACAAGACCAAACCAGAAGACGATGCTTACCTGAGCGAGACCGGTCGTATTCTGTTGGACTACCTGAAGCTCAATACTGCGGTGGCCAAGCACTAAGATGATGGCAATTTAACGGCGACGCTCTACGGAGAGTCATCAAACAGTCATCATTCTGTCGTGAAATAAAGGACCGGGCGGGCTCTATACCAAGAGCCCGCCCGGTCCTTTTTTTATCGCCAGAGATTGCCATGACCACGACAGAACAGCTGACCGCACTGAGCTCAATACTGACTCAAGGCGGGTTACACAGCCTGTTCCAGCCGATCATCTCCCTCTCCGAACGGCGCATCGTCGGCTACGAAGCCCTCAGCCGTGGCCCCTCCAACAGCCCGCTGCACTCCCCTATCGCACTGTTCGCCGTTGCCCGCCAGGCCGCTCGCCTGAGCGAACTGGAAATGGCGTGTCGCGAAAGTGCTTGCCGGCGTTTCAACGAACAGCAACTGCCCGGCAAACTGTTCCTGAACGTCTCGCCGGAATCCTTGCTCGAAGCCGGCCACCAGCCTGGACGGACTTTACAGCTACTGGAAGATTTCGGGATTGCACCCAGTCAGGTAGTGATTGAACTCACCGAACAAACCCCGACCGACGATTTTCAGCTGCTGCAAACCGCGCTCCATCATTACCGTGCGATGGGGTTTTCCATTGCGCTGGACGATTTGGGAGCGGGTTATTCGAGCTTGCGGCTCTGGTCGGAATTGCGACCGGATTACGTGAAGATCGACCGACATTTCATCGACGGCATCCATCAGGATGCGCTCAAGCGTGAGTTCGTCGGTTCAATCCTGCAGATCGCCAAGGCCTCACGCGCCCAGGTCATTGCCGAAGGAATCGAGCTACCGGAAGAGCTCGCGGTGCTCACCGAGATGGGCGTTGATCTGGTGCAGGGGTATTTGCTCTGCCGCCCTCAAGAACATCCGCCACGGGAGGCCCGAAACCTGATGCCCAAGCACGACAGCAGTGCATTGGTGCTGAGCGAAGAAGGCAGTGACTTGAGCGCCCTGCTGAATGATCAGGCGGCCGTGCCCCGGGAAACGCCGACCGCTACCGTACTGGAAGCGTTTCGTCGCCAGGCCAACCTGAACTCCCTGGCGGTGCTGGACGAGCGAGGCCAGCCATGCGGCATCGTCCATCGGCATTCGCTGTCTGACGTGCTCCTCAAGCCCTTCGCCACCGATCTTTTTGCCCGCAAGCCGATCAGCCGCTTGATGAGTGACGATTTTCTAGCGGTCGAGATGAGCCAATCGTTGCAGCAGGTCAGTCGCCTCATCACCAGCCGTGCGCGACAGCGAATCGAGGAGGACTTCATCATCACCCTCAACGGCGAATACCTCGGACTGGGACGGGTGATCGATGTGCTCAAGCTGATTACCGAACTGAAGATCCAGCAGGCCCGCTACGCCAATCCTCTTACGCTGTTACCGGGAAACGTGCCGATCCAGCAATGCCTGACGCGCCTGTTGCAACAGAAACGGGAATCGGTGATCTGCTACGTCGATATCGATAGTTTCAAACCGTTCAACGACATTTACGGCTACGGGCGTGGCGATGAAGTTTTGCTGTGCCTGGCGCAGTGCCTGAATGATCGCGTCGACCCGTCCCGCGACTTTGTCGGGCATATCGGCGGTGACGACTTCCTGCTGGTGCTCGGGCCGGAAGACTGGCGCAAGCGTTTGAACCAGTTGCTGGACGATTTCCAGAGTCAGTGTCGGCGCTTTTACCGCAGCGAACACCTGGAGGCCGGTTGTTTCACCGGCCCGAACCGTCAGGGTGTCCGCCAGGAGTTTGCATTGCTGTCATTGTCGATTGGCGTGGTGCATTTGCACCCAGAGGCTTGCGAGCAGCTCGATGCGAGCCAGTTGGCCGAGATGGCGTCGCAAGCCAAGCATCACGCGAAAAATGTGCCGGGGTATAGCCTGCATGTGATTGATAGCCTGGCGGTGCCGGTTGAGGGTGCGCGCGTAGGCCAGCGATGATTTCAGCTCAGATCGAGGGTGGAACCCCGGAGTCCCGGGACGCCAGCTCTTTGAGCTTCATCTCTGCCAACGGATGCCCCGCCTTTGCCGACAGGTTCCACCATCGAGCCGCCTCGACCGGATCCGGAGCCTTGCCGAGCGTTCCGGCCAGACTGATCACACCCACCTGATACGCTGCCTTGCCATCGCCCGCCAACGCTGCCAGGCGCAACAATCTCACACCTTCTTCACGAGCCCCGAGGCCCACGCCACGGAACGTCAGAATGTGACCATAGAAGCTCTGGGCGCCCACATCACCGAGATTGGCCATGCGCGCAAACTGGCCCTCAAGCCAATTCCAGCCCCGAGGCTGGCGAACAAACCATGACCAGTGAAACAACCGGCGGGCCAGCCAGTAACCTGCCCGCGCCTTGAGTTTTAAAAACATTCAGGCTTCTGCCGATTCGGGGTATTCGTATTCGAACACACGAACCACTTCCGAAGCGTGCCAAGACGCAGCGGCAACGCCATCGGACGGTCCGGAAAAACGCCCCAGGCGTTCCACGCATTCGAAAAAACCGGTACGGGGCAAGCGGCTGGCGCCCTGACTGATTACCAGCGAACTGCGCAAGGGCTGTTCGGCCTTGGCGTCCAGCGCGGCCAGATGCTCGAGAGCAGCCGTCAGGGTTTGCATGGCCGGCGTGGGTAGCTGCAATCGCTCCAGCAACGCGCGATACGTCAGCAGATGTCGCTGTCGGCGTGCCTGATCCAGTTCACCCAGCAAACCGTCCCAATGTTGACGACTGATGCGTACGCTCACGATTCATCCCTCCAACCTGGCACCGTCAATTCCCAGGCCAGGCTTCGGCGAATCGCCGCGTCGGGTAGACGCTCGCCACTTTCGATCAAGGCCAGATAAGACGGACTGATGCCAACCGTGCGGGCCAGCGCCTCAATGGCGATGCCCTTTCCTTCGCGCAGACTGCGTAGTTGATCCAAACCGGGAAGAACCTGATCTGGCGATGCAGCGGGACGCTCTGGAGCGACTCGCTTGGGTTGTTGATCAATGCCTGCTGCTTTCAATAAAGCCTGATACTGAGCCCATGGTACAACCGCATACTCGGGCTCGCCTTCGCGTGTGATTATCTGAATATCCATGACTTCCCCGTAGGACAACGACACTTAGCGAGTCGGCACTTTTCCCTAGAAGTGTAATCCTAACAGCGGCCAAGGTCGCGGGGGGTTTGAATATAAGGATGATCTTGAATCGGCTCAGATTTTCTTCGGACCTTGCAGCTGAAGTTGTTCAGGGTTATCCGGAAGCCGCTCGACTACAGCAAGTTTCTCCGGCAATTGACGCTTGCGCCACGCGCGGAAGGCATTGAGTTCGTCATCGAGGACTTTCATTAACCAGGCCAGCACAGCAATGTCATCGAGCATGCCGAAAACCGGTATGAAATCGGGTATCGCATCCACTGGACTGAGGAAATACATCAACCCCGCCACCACCGAAATCAATGCTTTCGGGCTGATGGCACGGTACTCCCCGCGCCAGTAGGCCAGACAGAGTGCCTGCAACAAGCGGAGATCGTCTTTGAGCTTGCCGAGCCGGTTGCCCTGGCTCGCGCCTTTACTGGCGACAGCGAACAACAAGGTCGGCAAACGCCCTCGTGCGAGCAAACGCCCGGCCAGAGGCAGGAAACGAGCGAAATTCCAGGGTGCTTTCATCATTCCTCCCGCTGAAATGTTATCCACACAAATTGTGGATAACCTTGTGAACAGAGCTGCATTTCACGGCTGAGAGCCCCGTTTTATAAGGGCTGAACTCAGATCGGGCGTTTTTTACTCACATAAAAAAACCCAATATTTCATTGACTTGGCGGGTTCGCGCGGCTAGCGCTCACGCCCTTACAGCCTATGACTTCAGCCTACAGCATCCGTTCGCTTTGTTTACCCTTGCCAAATGCCAAATGCCAGATGCAACAACGCCCCGCATGAGCGAGGCGTTGTATCAAGGCAGACGCAAATTACTTGGTAGCGTCTTCTTGCTTGGCTGGATCCTTGATCGCCAGCAGTTCCAGGTCGAATACCAGCACGGAATTGGCTGGAATCGCCGGGCTCGGGCTTTGCGCGCCGTATGCCAGTTCGCTAGGAATGTACAGTTTGTACTTCTCGCCAACGTGCATCAGCTGCAGACCTTCAACCCAGCCAGGGATCACACCGCTAACCGGCAGATCGATCGGGCTGCCACGTTCGACGGAGCTGTCGAAAACGGTGCCGTTAGTCAGGGTACCGGTGTAGTGAACGGTCACTACGTCGGTTGGCTTAGGCTGTGCGCCATCGGCCTTCTTGACCACTTCGTACTGCAGACCCGAAGCAGTGGTGGTTACGCCGGCTTTCTTGGCGTTGTCTTCGAGGAATTTCTTGCCAGCGGATGCCGACTCTTCGCTCATCTTGGCCATGCGCTCTTCAGCACGCTTTTGCAGTGCGGCAAAAGCTTCGACCAGTTCGTCATCCTTCAGCTTTTGCTCTTTCTTGCCGACGGCATCTTCGATGCCTTGAGCTACGGCTTTGGAATCCAGATCATCCATGCCTTCCTGAGCCAGGCTTTTGCCCATGTTCAGGCCAATCCCGTAGGAAGCTTTTTGCGCCGGGGTTTTCAGCTCTACGCTGGTTTGCGAGTCACAACCCGCAAGTACCAGGCTAACCAGGGCCACCGCCGCCGCCAACCGATGCTGTTTCATGCTATTTCCTTGTTCATGCGCCTAAAGGGCAATCGAGTAAAGCCGCGAGCTTATCAGGCGGCCACGACCAATGGCTACCGGCATGAGAGCAGGAAACATCTGATAAGTTCAGGTGTTTTAACGCATTTCGGGATTCTGAGGATGAAGCTTCTGTCATCTGCTTCCGATAGAAGCGGATGACACACGCTGAGGTATTAAAGTTGGCGGTTGAAATGCCAAATTCCAGACGAAAAAAAGCCCGCTTTAAGCGGGCTTTTCCGTGGTGACCTGGCGTTCAGCGTTCCAGGTTACCGAATATGGCGCAGCGGACGGGACTCGAACCCGCGACCCCCGGCGTGACAGGCCGGTATTCTAACCGACTGAACT